>Ga0074045_10005768_pt1 | contig 10748 bp, 16 predicted proteins | sample BogForMeECP23OM2_FD_94442 | JGI IMG/M metagenome (GOLD analysis project Ga0074045, IMG submission 94442) | Bog forest soil microbial communities from Calvert Island, British Columbia, Canada - Bog Forest MetaG ECP23OM2 | ecosystem: Environmental > Terrestrial > Soil > Wetlands ... | reverse complement strand
TACTGTTGCAAGCTGTCCACTCAACGCAAGCGCCACCAGGATGACGACCACCGCCACAAGCACAAGAATGCGGATGTGACGGATATGCTTTTTCGCTTCGGTCATGATTCCTAGCCTTCTCTCAGACGCAGAACAAGATTCCTGAAGAGGAACTCACGGCTTTCTTTCATTTTCGTCTATTTCTGTTCAACGGCGAAACTATCGCGATTAATTCAGTTTGTCAAGAGGTAAAAGAAAGATTAGAAAATGAAAAGCGCCAAAAATGCCTTTGACACTTTCTATTATTTATGATATTTTGTCTTTCGACATGAAAGCCAATGAAATATCGAAGGTTGCACGGGAAAATCCCTTCGATGCCTCCGCTGATGAGATAAGAAACAGGGCGAAAGAAATCAGGAAAAAGATAGTCTGGATGAACTCACATGCAGGTCAGGGTCACACGGGCGCAGACCTGTCGGAAACGGATATCCTGGCTGCCCTGTTCTTCAGCGTGCTGAAGTATCGCCGAGACTCCCCGCAGGATCCGGATCGGGACAGATTCATCCTTAGTAAGGGGCATGGCGTTGGCGGTCTGTACTGCACCCTCGCAGAAGCGGGGCTTCTGGAGGAGTCTCTCCTCCAAACTTATCTGCAGTTCGATTCAAGGCTTCCCGGTCACCCGGTCCGTCAGAAGACCCCTTTCATAGAAGTCAACACCGGCGCCCTGGGGCACGGTCTTTCAGTGGGCGTCGGACTGGCTTTGAGCGCAAAAAAGAGTGGCCGCGATTTTCGCGTTTTCGTCCTCCTGGGGGACGGCGAGCTTCAAGAGGGCTCCAACTGGGAAGCCGCCATGAGCGCGGCACATTTCAAACTCGACAATCTTGTCGCCATCGTCGACAGGAACACCCTTCAGCTGGCTGACAGGACGGAAACGATCATGGCGCTGGAACCGCTGGATCGCAAATGGGACAGCTTTGGATTCGACGTGAAGGAGGCGGACGGCAACGATCCGGCGGCGTTCATCGACACGGTAGGTTCTCTGGATCCTGCGTGCGGCAAGCCGCATGTGATCATCGCGCATACGATAAAGGGCAAGGGAGTGTCCTTCATCGAGGACCGGGCGGCCTGGCATCACAAGATCCCGGTCGGGGACCAGGTGCGCGAGGCCATCGAGGAGCTCGAGTGATGGAGCAGGTCCGCAAACAGGATCTGCGGGAGGTCATGGTACAGGCGCTCATCAGGGCGGTCGATGAGGGCAGGAATCTCGTCGTTGTCGTGAGCGATTCCGCGAGCACCTCCCAGATCGGGCCGTTCCAGTCCCGCTTTCCCGAGCGGCTGGTAAACGTGGGAATCGCCGAGCAGAACTTGATGGGCGTTGCCGCCGGTCTCTCCCTTGGGGGGTACACCGCCGTCACGGCGAACGCAGCCCCATTTGCCACCTCCCGCGCAAACGAGCAGCTGAAGAACGACATCTGCTATTCCCGAACGAACGTCAAGGTCATGGGCCTGAACGCGGGGGTCGCCTACGGGCCCCTCGCGAGCACCCACCACGCCATTGACGACGTCTCGATCCTGCGCGGACTTGGCAACATCCTGATCTTCGCGCCTTCAGATCCAGTGGAGGCGGACAGTATTTTCCGCTATTCCATCGACTACGATGGTCCTGTCTACGTCAGGATGGATAGCGTCACGTTTCCCTTTCTCCATGCGCCGAGCTACCATTTCCAGCCCGGGAAGGTCGACATACTGAGGGAAGGAGAGGATCTGGCCATCTTCTCGATGGGCTCCGTGACGTGGGAGGCGAGCTCAGCCGGTGAGGAGCTGGGTCGGTTGGGGATTCGTGCAGAAATTGTCAACGTTCCGTCGATACGCCCCGCAGACCCTGAAGGCATTTTTCGTTCAGCTTTGAAAACGGGACGCGTCCTGACTGTCGAAGAGCATTCGGTACATGGAGGGCTGGGCAGTCTCGTCTCGGAAGTTCTTGCCGAGCGCGGCGCCGGCGTGCGCGTGAGCCGGCTCGGGATCCCCGAAGGGGAGTTCTCAAAAGCCGGCCCAAGATCCGCCATCCGCGCCTATTATGGAATCGACAAGGATGGCATACTGCGAAAGGCGCTCGAGGTCCTCGGACGGACGGCGTGAGACCGTCCCGTGAGCATACGGGCAGCCTGCTTCGAAGGCGGGGATGGAGCATGAAGGACAGGTACATTCTTGCCGTCGATCAGGGAACGAGTGCCACCAAGACGATCATCTTCGACTCCCTGGGACAGATTGCCGCCCGGGCGAGCGCCCCTCTTGCTTCCTCGTTTCCGCGACCAGGATTCGTCGAGCAGGACCCCGAGGCAATCTTTCGCAGCGTGCTCGAATCCGTTGGGGCCTGTCTGGATTCGTTTCGTGGCCGGGTATCCGACGATTTCTCCGCCATCGTCGCGTGCGGGATTTCCAATCAGAGAGAGACTTTCATCCTCTGGGACCGGAAGGGCATCCCCCTGGCGCCCGCAGTAGTCTGGCAATGCAAGAGGTCGGTGGACGTCTGCGAGCGCCTGCGCTCCTCGGGCATGGGGGAGGAGATTAGGGAGCGAACAGGTCTGCTCATCGACCCCTACTTTTCGGCCACCAAGATCATCTGGCTCGCGGAGAATGAAAGCCATGTGCGCAGGGAGATCGATGCGGGGCGCGCGTTCTTCGGTACCGTGGACGCGTGGCTCGCATTCCGTTTGACAAGAGGACAGATCTACGCCACCGACCACACGAACGCTTCACGCACCCTCCTGTTCAACATCACGAAGCTCGACTGGGACGGACGGCTCCTTGCCGAATGGCACCTCGAGGGGTTGCGGCTCCCCGAGGTGCATCCATCGTCACACCGCTACGGAGAGACGGATTTCGAAGGCAGGCTCCCCTCCCCGATCCCCATCTCCGCCATGATCGGAGACTCACATGCTGCGGCCTTCGGGGAGATGTGCCTCACCCCCGGGACCGCGAAGGCGACCATGGGCACTGGATCTTCGATCATGATGAACGTTGGACAGCAGCGCAGAGCGGTCCGGGGCGCATTGGTGAGCACCATATGTTTCAGTCTTAAAGACCGGGTCGACTATGCGCTTGAAGGGATTGTCGTCAGCTGCGGCGCCACCATCGCGTGGCTGCGGGACCAGCTGGGTATGCTGGCGGAGAGCAGGGACTCCGAATCGATGGCACGCGCTGTGCCAGATAATGGAGGCGTTTACCTCGTGCCGGCGTTCAGCGGGCTGGGCGCTCCGTGGTGGAGGATGGACCTGCGCGCGGCGATTGTGGGCTTGACATTCGGTTCGACGAAAAACCACATTGTCAGGGCCGCCTTGGAGTCAATACCCTATCAGATCGCTGAGGTAATCGCCGCGATGGAGGCGGACAGCCTGGTGAAGCTGACGGAGCTCAAGGTAGACGGGGGAATCACGGAGAACGGCTTCGTCATGCAGTTCCTCGCCGATCTTCTGCCGGCCGCTGTTGTCTGCAACGAGGTTGAGGATGCGTCTGCCCTTGGGACGGCTATGCTCGCGGGTCTGGAAACCGGACTCTTCCGCGACCTCGAGGCTTTCACGGGATTCAAAAGCGCGCCCCGACGATTCACTGCAGGACTCCAGAGCAGCAGCGCGAAGAATTGCCAGAGACAATGGAAAAAAGCAGTAACGACGCTTCTCTAACGATGCTCGCTCTCCAGAGGCGGCGGAAGATCCTCGAGCTGCTCCAGGAGGATGGCAGCGCGAGGGTCAGCTCCCTGAGCAGGCTGTTCAAGGTTTCCGAACCAACTGTCCGTCAGGACCTTGAAAAGCTGGAGGAAGAGGGATTCATCATCCGGGAGCATGGCGGGGCCTTCCTCAAGAGCGTTCCGCAGCAGGTGAAAAGCCTGAGCCTCCAGCACCTGGAGAACATGGACAAGAAGTCCCGTATCGGCCGGAGGGCAGCGGAGCTGGTGCAGGATGACGACTCCCTCATCCTCGATTCCGGCTCTACGACAACAGAGGTCGCGAAAAACCTTTCACTCAAGAAGAACCTCAAGATAGTGACGAATGCCCTGAACATTGCTCTGCTGCTGGGAACGGAGATTTCCTTTGAAATCATGGTCACGGGAGGAGAGTTCAAGCCCCCGACGCTCTCGCTGACCGGCGAGAAGGCGGGGAAGTTTTTCGAACAGATTCACGTGGGAAAATGCTTCCTCGCGGCGGGCGGGGTGAGCCTGGAGGCGGGCCTGACGTATCCTGGATTCATCGATATCTATGTAAAAAAGGCCATGATCGAAGCGGCGGCCGAGGTATTCGTGGTTGCGGATTCGACAAAAATAGGAAAGGTGTCTTTCGCCTCGCTGGGTCCCATTGAAATGGTCGGCAGCATCATCACGGATGACGGCATTTCCGACTCGGACAGGCTGGCCCTGGAATCAAAAGGCGTAAAGGTCATCATCGCGTAGGAGAGTGCGCCCAGCGGTCGTCATTAGCAGGTTCCGATGTCCCCCAACCGACGAGGCCGTTCGTTCGCATTATGAAACGTATGTATACACTGGCAGTTCCGCACACCGACCTTCTCCCCTTCATCGAGCACTACTGGTCAGTCTCGACGAACCCGGGAGAAGTGGTCGACCTGTCCGTCAACGTATATGTGGATGCGCGGGCCGATCTCGTTTTCAATCTTGACGATCCGTACGTGCGTCGAGTCATCGGTCGACGCCCGGTGACCTACTCTGTCTCGAACCTCGATGCCCAGCGCAATGTTCCGATCACCATCTTCCAGCGAGGGTCAGTCGCGACTTCAGGAGTGCGCTTCCGTACTGGCGGGCTCTCTCCATTTCTGCGGGAGCCGGCCTCCCGGTACACCAACAAGACTCCCGGCATCGCGGAGGTGTTTGGCGACGCCGCCCTGCGGCTGGAAAAGGCCCTGTCCGAGTGTCGATCGGACATTCACAGCCAAAAAGAGCTGCTGGACACCTTCTTCCTTGATCGGATGGAGATCGATTCCTCCTACGCTGTCTTCAACCGCATCAAAACGGACATCGAGCATGACGACGGGCGGAGGCTAGTGGAAGAAATCTGCCATGCTGCCGGAGTCTCCCCGAGAAGCCTTGGCCGGCTTTTCGGGCGGTTCCTCGGGTTCAGCCCCAAGTACTTCGAGAGGATCGTCAGATTCCAGAAAGCGCTTCGCATCCTCATGAGCGACGCAACGATGACACTCGCCTCTGTCTCCGCGGACTGCGGGTATTTCGACCAATCGCATTTCGTGAAGGACTTTCGCCGATTCACGGGAGGGGTTCCCCGGGGATACAAGGGGTACTATCCTCCGGCGATTCCCACGGATTTTGCGCCTAATGTTGTCCGATTCTTACAAGACGGCGGGAAAAGATAGAACGCATCTTTCCTATGAGCGGATGCGAAATGTCCGCTCAAGGAGGATGCCATGTCGAAGCGAACGAACACCAAGGGCACGAAACTGGACCCTTGGCTGCTCACGACGCCTCCCGGTACATCGGAATACACGATGTACCTGGATGACGATGAAGACCCGCCCGTTATCGTGTGCCAGGTAGGAAAGACCACGCTCAAGTACCTTGCCAGGGGCATCGACGATCTCCATGCGATGCTCAAAAAGGCAGGGGACTGGGTACCGTTGGGGAGCGCCGACGAAGGAAAGCCCGTCGAACCGGGCACGGTCGAGGCGTGGGGCCGCTCGGCGCAGAACCCTGTCAAGGGCTGGTACGGTCTGAAAAAGGGGCTGAGGGGCAGGTTCGGAATGTACATGCCGCCCTTGCTGGAGTCGCTAGGGCTTGCCGAGGTGGAGCACAACCCCCGAGGCAATCGGATGAGGGCCAAATAAATGACGCTGATGCAGGTCAATCTCTGGGCGGTACTCTGTTCGACCGCCTCTGCGTTCGTAATCGGGGCGGCGTGGTACTCCGTGCTCGCGAAACCGTGGAGCGAGGTCTCAGGGCGGGATGCTTCCGTCAAACGGCCGCCCGGGCTTGTCTATCCAAGTAGCGATCGTGGCGGTGCGGAGGGCTGTGGGCAGGACCGGGAGATGCCCCTCGGCCCTTCGACGCATCCGTCCAGCCCTATTTCCAAACTGAAAGGATGATGCCCATCACCAACAGGGAAACAAGCCGTTGTTCAACACCCACAGCGCCCACGGCTTCTTTTCGTAGATCACTACGCCCAGGGTGACTGGAGCGATGAAACCGAGCCAGTTTAGGACTCCGACCATTATGCCGGCGCCGACACCAGCGGTCTTGAGATATGCGTCGGCAAAGATGAGGGCATGATCGAGAATAAAGCTGGTAAGAAAAGCGGCGACCAACGCAAGTACGACGCTTATTGCAGTGACTTTCATCTCCGCAACACCCGAAAGCCGCAACCACGGCTTCCTGAAGAGTGCCGCGTACCATATCGCCCCAATGATGTAATTTGCGAGGGCTGCTACGACTACCGCGAGATAATTGACGGGAACGCTCATATAAGTACCTCCTGAACGACTGATGAATCGTGCGTGCACTCTCCGTTTTAAGTGCTCACTAATATGACGAATAGAAAGACAAACAATCGACAGTGCGGCAGCAATTTGGGTTAAAAATGTATCTGGTTCTTGTGCAACCTCATATTCTACAAGGGACGGTCTCCCTCGCTTAACAGGTATTCCTGTAGCCCGTCGAGACAGCCTTCCCACCCGTGTTCGTGCTGTTCGCGGATAGATGGGTCTGCGATCTGCTCGTGGATGATAATGATTTCTGTGCTCGTCCCTTGCGGCTCAAGACGGATCGTCACCTGTTCCGTTGCAGGCTCCTGGAGATCCGTGCTCCACGTGTATGCGAGGAGGCGGGGGGGTGAGACGGTGGTAAACTCGCCAAAGATCGTGATACGGCTGCCATCAGGAAGCTCATTGACGATGCGGTATAAGCCCCCGACACGCAAATCCGTCGAAGCTTCCACGCAGCGCACACCCGGTGGACCCCACCACGTCCGGAGTTGATCTGGCTGGGTCAACGCCGTGAAAATTCGCTCCGCTGTGGCGCGGATGACTCGTTTCACTTCTATCCGCTCCAAGCTCATTGCCGCCCTCCTTTTCTTTCACTGTCCGCATTTCCGTCTGCTGCCTGATTCCCTTCGGTCGCCTCTACATAGCGGGCCAACGCTTCAACTGTCTGCTCCCAAAACTGCCGATACCCGTTGAGCCAGGTCTCGGCGTCCCGAAGCGGCCGCGCGGAGAGTGCACAGATGTGGTTTCTGCCATCAATTCTCCGTCGGATGAGACGGGCGCGCTCCAGTACCCTGATGTGCTTGGACGCCGCTGGAAGCGACATTCGGTAGGGCATTGCCAATTCTGTGATGCGGACAGGCCCCCGGGCGAGCCGACCGAGCATATCTCTTCGCGTACTGTCCGAAAGAGCCTGGAATACGAGATCCAGATATGCGGAGGCGGGATTTTTCTTGCTTGACCGCATACGGCCTCCTTGAGTAAGCTTATCACTACACTAAACCTTATGGTTTAATATTTCAAGAGCCGGCCGTTGGGGTTGGGCCGAAAGGAACTGCAATGATGACAACCACAATTCACCAGGAAGTGGTTTTCCCCGTCAGTCCTGAACGAGTGTACGAGGCGCTTATTGACGATCGAAAACACGGAGAGTTCACTGGCGCGCCGGCGACGATCAGCCGCGAAGCGGGTGGAGAATTTTCGACCTATGGGGGCGCCATTCAGGGCCGCAACATTGAACTTGTGCCGAATCGGCGTATCGTACAGGCGTGGCGAGTGAATGACTGGGGAGAAGGCGTGTACTCGGTCGTGAGGTACGAGCTCCACCCGGAAGGCTCCAACACTCGACTGGTATTGGATCACGCGGCTTTCCCAGACACACAGAAGTCTCATCTGGAAAGCGGCTGGCACGCTCAGTACTGGGAGCCGCTGGGGAGATATCTGGCCTGACTTTGCGGAGGTGTGTTGCCAACGCGCGCGCAGTCGGGCGCTCTCAGGCCCTCCGATGCGATGACGCAGGTTGGCAATGCCTCATCCGTCGTCGAGGAATCCAGTCTGGATCGTACAATTGAAACCTCAGCATACCGTGCGGGGTCGCTGTAACCGGAAGCTCTATTTCTTTTTCTTCTGGGGAAGACTTGCCGCGTGCTCCTTCCCCATCTCAACCCACTGGGCCAAATCCTTTTTCGCCTTCAATCCGGCGGGTGCCGGTAAAGGCCTGTAGAACTCGGCGGGTATCTTTGAGGCATACTTCTTGCCGCCCGCGGTGGAGAGTCTGGGAAACACGACCAAGCCAATTCGACATTACCGTAGTCGTGTGGGGTCACTCGAATGTTGAATATGGGCGAAAGCCGATCAAGTGCTCGCTCACCTCCTGTTTTTTTCTTATCCCGAGCTTTCCATAAATGTTCTCCGCATGTTTTTCCACGGTGCGACGGCTGATGAAGAGTCTATCCGCTATTTCAGGCATGGAAAGTCTCTCTGAGAGCAGGAGGGCGATCTCTTGCTCGCGCTGAGTTAAGCCGAAGCTCGACGCTTCCATTCTAACGGACGGCGATCCTGATTTCCCTTGTGCAGGGGCGGCCATGCAAAGAGCATCGTAGAAGTTCTCCAAATGCGGTGCAAGGATTTTGCTTATCGCGGTCTCCCTGTCAGTGAAAGGACGAGCGTGTCTGCACCGGGGGACTACGATGGTATAACGTCGAAACCAGCCGCCCACACAGCGTTGAATCTTCCTGGGGCGAACGAAATCGGTCACGAATTCCGTGTTGGCATAAGGGCGAAAGTCAGCAACTATGTTGGCCAAGATGTAGCCGTTGGTAATTGGAAGATGAAATCTAAAGTAGGAGTTCCAATCCGTTACAAGGCCAGTCTCCCCCGCTAACGCGTCTATTGCAGCACGATCGCCAATCGATTCGTCTTGATGTTCCATCCCATCGCGAAGCATGTCATCTTGCTTAGTGGCTACGCAAAAAACTGGGAAGTCGTGCGGTATGAGGTCTGCGATATGAGCGCAGACCAAGTCGTTGAATTCATTCAGGTTTCTTGCCGCACATACTTGCAGAAGAAAATCATTGATCCTGCTCCAGGGAAGGGAAGATGTACTCGCCATTTTTCAGGACCTCAGGAGGTGGACAGCAAGAACCCAAAATCCTTGCTTCTTATGTGTGCGGCACGCATAAACGAGGCGATGGTTCTGCATGATCACCCTTCCATAATTCTTCATGCTTCCTCCACGCCAAACTGCATGAAGTACCAAGAAGGAAATGGTCTTCTAGACCCAACTGTTGGCAGCTGGAAAAGCCTCTCACGGTCGTTAGTAGCTGTCAAGCGTCGAAAGACGCAGTTCTTACGCAATGCAGTGGTTGACTGGCAAACCATGTGTCGAAGGTCTCTGGTCCGATCATCTTTGATGCACAGAGGGCATAGCGATCGACAGGATCGTTGGCGCTTGAACGCCCAATCTCTGCCTCAATTGTTCACGGGAGCATACTTTGAGCTTTTTGAAAATTCTTTCGATATGTTTTTCCACCGTTCGTGGGCTGAGGAGAAGGCACGTTGCGATCTCAGCAGTGTTGAGTCGAAGTGCAAGCAGAGAACATAGCTCAGCTTCACGCCAGGTCAGAGCGCAGAACTTCCTTCTTATTTCACGCGCGCGAAGAGACTCTGACGGTATTTTCTTCTCGACGAGGCATTCTGTGCAGGTAGCGCGGATCAACTCACAGATTGTTCGGCATGACCCGGCCTTGAGACGACAGCCATGCACTTTCGGCCACGGCACCTTTCCAGATTCCTTCATTCTTTATCCGTATCTTCTCTTTGGACTAACTTTGACGATTGCAATAACTTTCACGCCAGCATCGTTGGTTGTCAAGTGTTACGAAAGGATCTACATCAAAAATACGTAAGTTCTACGGATGCGGCTAGCGGTCAGACCGCGTAAAGTAGATTGATCACTCAATCCGAAGGGCAATCTCTGGCAGGAGGTGGAGTATGAAGCTACGAGTAGCGGCCGTATTCTGTCTGGTTCTGGCCGTCGCTTTGGGGGGGCCAGTCTTTTCTCAAACCCAAATGACTTTTAATGGGACCAACTATGCTTCGAGTACATTCAAAGCCATGCCACTCGATCAGGGCCATGTTGTGCTCATTGGGGAACAGCTGGGCATAGAGGTCAATGAAAGCGGCAAAGGTCCTTTCAACAATTTGTCAACTCATTTCGCGTTGACTATGTATATGGACGAAAAAGGAGGCCACTACCACGGATATGGGACTTATGCGGATAAAGACGGTGACAAGATGGTCTGGGAGATTTGGGATTTCCCGGCTGGCTCTAACAAGGGCAAAGGCAAACTACTCGCGGCGACCGGCAAGTTCGCTGGCATGGAAGGGACGGCGGATTTCTCAAACGAATACCCAAAAGGCTGGCCGGAAAGCACGAATCGTTTAATCTGCCATGAAGCTTTCAAACTTACGCTTAAGAATCCTCTGTAGTAATGCGAAAGAGGCCGGGGTTGTGAAGCCGGCCCGCCGCGTGTGACCGCTTCGAGGAATCAGATACGGAGGAGTCGAGCCGGAACGCCGGTCTATTGGGAAAACGGAGGAAACCCGAATTCAAGGGGGAATCTAGGGCTGCAGGTATTATAAGGCTGTACTACTATTTTGATTTGCCGAGCCCAATACAGCCTTCCAAACGCATCCACGGCTCTAAGTGAAACGGGAGAGCGCAAAGCCAGCCGATGGTCAATGGCGCGCAAGGGAGAAGGTGTTATGGAGTG
>Ga0074045_10005767_pt1 | contig 10749 bp, 18 predicted proteins | sample BogForMeECP23OM2_FD_94442 | JGI IMG/M metagenome (GOLD analysis project Ga0074045, IMG submission 94442) | Bog forest soil microbial communities from Calvert Island, British Columbia, Canada - Bog Forest MetaG ECP23OM2 | ecosystem: Environmental > Terrestrial > Soil > Wetlands ... | reverse complement strand
TTTCGCACTGGTGTTCGGAGCGGGCTTCGTGCTTGGAACGATCCGCACGCTGTGGGTCGTCCCTCGCGTGGGCGCGAGAACAGCCGAACTGATGGAGATGCCCATCATGCTCGCGGTCACCATTATGGCGGCTCGCTGGACAGTTCTGCGCCTCGCTGTGCCGCCCGTGCCATCTGCCCGACTCGGGATGGGCTGCATCGCATTAGTCCTCATGCTCATCGCGGAGTTTGGGTTCGTGCTCTGGATTCGGGGTCTCTCGATCAAGGAGTATCTCGCCACGCGAGACCCCGTGTCGGGAGCAGCCTATTACCTGCTGCTCATGGTGTTTGCCATCATGCCGCGTCTCGTGGTCAGAAGGTGAGGCTGCTACCGAAGGGAGGAGCCAATGCGCCAAATTGCTGAATTCGTTGCTGCCCTCGCCTGTAGCCTGTTCACGGGAGCCTCCGTCTATATCAACCTTGTCGAACATCCAGCCAGAATGGAATGCGGCGTCGAGATAGCCGTGACGGAGTTCGCGCCCAGCTACCGCCGAGCCACTGTCATGCAGGCAACTTGCGCAGCCTTGGGTCTGCTGTCGTCAGTAGCGGCGTGGCTCGCCGGGGCGACATTTTGGTGGCTCGTTGGCGGGGTCGTGCTCGGCGCTGTTATCCCATTCACTCTGATCGTGATCCTGCCAACGAACAAGCAATTGCTGACCCCCACGCTGGACAGACGATCAGCCGAAACGGAGCGGCTACTCGCCCACTGGGGGAGATTGCATGCCGTGAGAAGCGTGCTGAGCGCCGTGGCGCTTCTGCTGTTCTTGTACTTGGTGATCTTCAAGGAGCCTCTGTAAGAATTGACTCTGCTTCGGTCTTCACCTGCTTGAGAATCGCCTTGCGCATCAGCCCAGAGAACGGACCGACCAGACTCCAGTAGAAGCGGAACTTCCACAATGCTGCCCGACCGACGCACTTAATCCTCGTCTCCGTCGAAAGCACCGTACTGTGCGAGACGCCAGCCTTGTCGAACACCTTGCGGAGCAGGACAGCGAACTCACAGACGATGGAAGTCTTCTTCGTCCGCTCGGGATTCCAGAAAAAGTAGTCGGGATGGTCGTTGCACAGTGCGCGTAGTCTTTCTGCCACTGTCGGCGGCAGCGGGACGAAGACCTCTTGTTTCGTCTTGTTGCGTCGTCGTGTCAAGTTGTTATCGTCACCGAGAGCATCACGGCTGAGCGTGGTGGCGTCCATGCACGCCAGACCGCTCCACCGCATGAGCAAGATGACAGTCTTGACTCGGTAGGCAACTTCTGGCGAGAACCCGCAGTCATCGGTCGCCGCCAAGAGACCCTGCATCTCTCCCTGCGTGAGCGGCTGGACTTGGTTGTGCGCTGAAGGAAGCGCCTTCAGTTTCGCACTTGGGTCAGCCTCGATGAGGTCGCTGCGGAATGCCCATTTGGAGAACGTCTTCCAGACCGCCCAATGCACGGCGGGACTCGAACTCTTCGCCTTGAAAGTCCAAGTACTGCGCCACTCGATCAGCAACCGAGGAGACACATCCTTTAGCAGGATGATTCCCCGTGCGTTTGCGTAGTCCCGCAGACGGGTGATCATCCGCCGAGCCTTATCGACTGTTGGCTTAGCAAGGGACCGCTGATTCATGTCGCTTAGATAAAGATCGACAGCCGACTGGATTGTGATGTGGTCTGGCTTCTTCGGAGGCTCAATACCATTGGCTGTCAGTTCGAGGTCTTGTTCGAGCTTGCGTGCCGCTTTTGTGGCGATGTCCCATGACCGGGTCTTCGCCGACTTCTTGCCGTCCTTGCCCCACCGCAGCCATAACGGGCATTTGCAACGCTTGTACTGCCCTGCTCCCTCTCGCCTGATTTTGAACACTTGCTCGAATGCCTTGCGTAAACCGAAACCGTCATACGTTTTTCCCCATGACCTTCAATACTGAGAAACCCCCCGGAACCCCCGGTTCAAAGGGTTCGGCAGTACAAAAACAGTACAAAAAGTTTTGGATTCGACTCAGGCAGTTGTGGTCAAGGGGGCTAAAGCTATGGAAAAATATGGTAGGCACGTGGGGACTCGAACCCCAGACCTCTACCGTGTCAAGGTAGCGCTCTAACCAACTGAGCTACGCGCCTACGTTCAACATTTTACCAAACTGCTACGACTCTCGCCTGTAGCTCTTGCTTCGCTGCCCTGCTGACTTGCTGGTAGAGTTCGATTGTCACTCGGCTGTTTGCGTGTCGCATGATCTCTTGCGTTAACTTCACTAGTGCGCCCACGTCGATTAGCAACGTCGCCAGCGACCGGCGGAACGTGTGCCAGCCGATGCGCTTGGTAATCCCTGCTTCGCTTGTCAGATGACTTTGCGCATGAGCGAATCCTGCCAGTAGGGTTGCTTCCCGCCCATCTTCGGGCTGGGGAACACCCAGTCGGTCCGCTCAGCGTACAGCGTGCACTGGCGACAGCGTGCCAGCGTGTCGGTGGCTGGCTCACCGAGGTCACCGAGTAGCGCGGTGACCTCAGCGTTTGGTCAGTACAGCGGACGCTTCGCCCTCTGCGTCTTCTGCCGTAAATGCACAATCGGGTTGCGGTCGGTGATCTCCCATCGGGCAAGCATGGCTAAAAAACGAGCACAGGATATTCCTGATCTTGTTCTTGCTGCCATTCTTAAGTGATAGGGACATCAACCATGCTTCGACTTGCACGGCCTTGACTTCTCCCAGTTGATGGTTGCCCCACGCCGGTATGATCCACGATCTCAGGTTGCTTTGATATGCACACTGAGTCGAGAACGCTATCACTCGCAGACGCGGATCGAGGAAGGTAGCGCGCCGAGGATAATACGTAGCCATTCACAAGATCGGACTGCTTATCGCAGCGGATATTGAATCCGTTGCGTCTTGTTCTTAGTCGCACATTTGGCGCCTGTCGTGCAGACCTGTGCCCAGCATGTGCCCAATCTGTGACCCTTTCAGCCTTGCGGCATGGAGCGTAATGATAAGCGATAAGAAATCAGATCCGTTCGCGGGCGTACCGCGCCGTCTCTTCCGTGTCAGAGAGGCGGCGCATTACCTTGGCATGAGCAAATCGAAGGTGCTGCAACTTGCGTGGAGCGGCAAGCTCCCATTCGTAAAGATGGAGAAAATACTCTCATGCTGTTTGACGTGCGCGACCTGAACCGCTGGACCGATTCCAATATGGAGGCCGGGCAATGAGGCGTGAACGGGGAACGGGCAGTATCTATCCGCGTGGTGGCGTGTGCTGTACTACAAGAATGGAAGTCCGGCGCTCGAATCGAGTGGAAGCACATCGAAAACCAGGGCAAAGCGTCTGCTCCAGACGAGACTGCGAGCCGTCTCCAGCGGTGAACCATTCCGCCTTGGGATGGAAAAGATCAAAGTTGCCGAGTTGGCTCAGGATTTCTTGCAGGACTTACGCATTAACGGTCTCAAGTCGCTACAACGATGCGCAAACGCGTTGGACGCTCCATCTTCACGACTGGTTTGGAGCAAACGTAGGAACGGACACAATTAAGAAGACTTGCAGTTGCTTGCGCTTCAGTAGGGCTGTGGTTGAGGACCATGTTTGAGGTGGGATACACATTTGGTTGGCGTGTGCCCGAAGTCAAGAACTTGAGCATCCGCCAAATCGACATAGGAAGTAGCCGAATATTGCTCGACCCCGGCACTACAAAAAACGACGACGGCCGGGTAGTGAAATTTAAGCCGGGATCGGTTCTCGCAAGTCTTTTGACAGCCTGCTGTCACGGAAAGCAGTCAGACGATTATGTCTTCACGCGAGAAGATGGCGAGTCGGGTCCGAGATTTCCGCTCGCGTGGGCGAAGGTTTGTTGTGCATGCGAACTGGGACAAATGACCAGCGCGGAGTGTCGCAAAGTCGTCGATTCGAGCGTGGCGGAAGGCGTGATTATGAAAATGGGCGGATGGAAAACTCGCTCAGTTTTCGAGCGATATGCTATCGTTGCAGAAAGCGACATGGATGACGCTATAGAGCGAGTGGAAGCATTACGGGCACAGATTGGGCACAAAGAGCCAGAAATTGCACCAAAGCAAATGCAGATATGGCAACAAGAATTACCGTAGGTACAGTAAACAAAGTAAGTTACTTCAACGTCTTTTGTTGTATATCCATCCCCGCCGGGATGGCGGAACTGGCAGACGCAGCGGACTCAAAATCCGCCGGGCTTCGGCCCTTGGGGGTTCGACTCCCCCTCCCGGCACCACTCCTAAACCCCTTGGAATCAATCTCTAGCTGGCGCTAGTTCACCGCACGGGATGCGGGAGGCAGGGCCGAAATCCTTCATTGTGCCCAATTTGTGCCCTTATCTGCTCTTGCTGCTCTTCTGCTTGCAGTCGTTCCTCAGCGCCTTTTTTACCAATGGCGGACAGTTCATCGGCGGAGAGTCGTTTGGCTCTCGCCTTACCGCCCTTGCTGCCTAGAGCTACTGCGTTCGGGTTTTTCTTTCTAGCTCCCATCTTCCTCCTTTCACAGCTAGTTCTAAGCTAGCGCTAGGTTAGTAGTATCAAGAGAAATCTGAGAACCTGTGTTTGGATTTCTCAACATGAGCGTCCAAATCGTGAAGATCGTACAACCAAGGCGAGTGCTCGTCGTGCTGGATGATAGGCAACTCACCGGACTGGGTGAGCCGTCGCAGCTTGCCCGGACTCATGCCGAGGTACAGAGCCGCCTCTTTCGTTCGCAGCAGCCGCCTCGGGATGTGACTCCTTGCGCGCATCTACCCTCGAAAAATTAGGCACAATCTGGGCACAACCAAGTTCGAGTTCGTGCAAGTTGCTGGTTTCATATCGCTTGGAGAGGCGACATAAACCGCGACGGATTATGAATCCGCTGCGGCTACACCGGGATCTCAAGGCAGAAGCATCCGCACGTGATTTGTCGGCCCGTCACTCTAGTGTTTAGTTGGGATGGACCTGACCAGCAAGAGCAGGAATGGCAACAAATGTCCGCGAATGTCACAAAAAGATTGCGACAATGGAACTGGGCTCGTTTCCTAGTGATCCCGTCGTTTGCGCGAGCGTCTCTTATCCAACTTTAGGATGGACTCAATGGTGATCGAGCCGCGGCGTGCACCCGCGCGGAGATCGCCCTCGATCATCCACCGATAGATGGTCCGCGGCTGAACCTCAAAGTAACGGTGCGAAACAGGTAATATGGTTCTCGAAGGAACCGGGAAAATGCCAAGCCGTAGAGAGTCAGTCGTGCTTCAAGGAATACTTCGTGGTGAAGGGCATGAAAGGTCTTGCCGGGTGAGAGCTATCAAGGTCGCTATGCCTTGTGAACCAATGGCTTCAGAGTATGCCGACATGGACATCGCCGATTCTGACAACTTTCCTGATGGCAGCTATGAAGTGACAGTGGCGTGCCGCACGATTCCGCTCACTCGAAGAGATGGCTTGTACTTAGCAAGACAGTGAGCCGCTATCGAGGAAGATTGGAGGATGAAAACATTTACCCCAGTCCTTGCGTCACCCCATCAGGAAAGGCGATTTGCAGGGGACTTGGCTGCCCGGAAGGGGGTTTGGGTCGGGTCGGGCGTTTCATAGGTGCAGGAACCCTTTGTGGCCACCCCAGCGACCATGTATGGGAACCATGACGACCGGGCATTGCGACTCGATAGGTTACTGGCGGGAAGCTCTCTTCATCGCTTCCGCTACCCACGGTGAAATTCCGTGCGCGCGCAATCAGACTGACCCACTACCCAGCATCGCAAGAGATTTGCTGGTACTGATCTACTTCCGTTTTGCCAGATTTACTTGCTGGGGCTGCTGGTGGAGGATGCCATCGACATAGCCCTCAACTGGATCAGTCCGACTCCCACGCCACCCACGGCACCAGCGAGCAGCCCCAGCAGTATCAGCATGGGCACGCCCTCAAGAAGTGATCTTCTTCTTCCTGAATTCTCTCATTCCGTGTTCTCCAGTAGGAATTTGTCCGGCTAATAGTAGGTTAACCCTGCACAGGGCAATCGCAGCAGTCTCCGTTGGCTTCAAGCAATCTTCTTCTCCTGCTGCGCCAACGAAACAGGCGTACTTATAACTTCGCCGGGCTTGGAATCGAAGCCCCCGACTGCCCCTCCATGATCGCCATGCGAACGCGGCTGCGTCCGCCAGTTCAATTCTTCCAGCCGCCTTCGCATCGCCTCTCCGTACTTTTCACGAGCATTGCAAAGTTCACAATCCGGATGGTGAATTCTCAGGAGGGACAACAGGTAGCACTTCCAACGTGGCTGGTTCATGGGCCCACCTCGCCGGGTTCAGGTCATTCGCCTCTCCGGTGTGGCGTCCACGGCGGGAACTGCTCTTCGGGGAGCTGGGACACATTATGCCACACGACGAGGGTGTGGATTTCAACAAAATTGGGTTAATTCTCGATGCGTGGAGATCGCGGACCGAATCATCAGACAACTGGGGGAATGTGCCGTTCAGCGCCCAGCGAGCGTGGCGGCGATGGTTGGATCGTAGGTTCCGTCCACCAACACGAAGAGCATCCTGCACGGCCGCCCGGAGCGGTTCGCCCACGCATGGTTTGTGCCGCGCTGCACTACTACGCTGCCGGGCCTGAGCAGCACCTCAGAATCATCGAGCACCAGAGTGATCTCGCCCTCGATAACGATTCCGTAGTCCACAGTTTCGGTTCGGTGCATCAGCGGGTGCGGCGAATCGGTCTTCACGGTCAACGCCGCCACATCGCCGATCTGCGCGAATGCGTCCTCAGCCTTCTCGCTGCCACGCACCAGAACGTCCGGCGTTTCGGACGGAAAGTCCACAAAGCGAACGCGGGTACCGGACTTGGGCGGCAGCAAGCGGAGTGGCATGAGCGTTGGGTCGATGCCGTTGTCGATTGCTGCCGGATTGCCAGCGGTGGCCCACACCTCATGGAAGACCATCCCCGGAACTGCCGCGATCTCAACCACAGTGGGCAGCCGCCCCTGCGAGGAAACGATGGCCTTGCCATTCTCATCGTGCCCGGTGACGACGCGGTGAATTGTGGGGAGACTCATGAACGAGAAAGAGTGCTTCGGTTTGGTGTGATTACTCCCGCCGCCCAACTTGCCAAGCACCGAGAGAGCCGCATCGACTTAAATGCTACGGTCAGGGACAGAGCGTCACCAAAGCCTTCCGGAGTGACATCGTAAGCCTTCCCCAGATCGGATAGCGTGGTCTTCGCCAAACTTGCCAAGCACCGAAAGTGCTGCATCAACATGCCGAAGCTCATTCACCAAATTCGTTCTCACCATCTTCAATTCCGACACAAAGCCCGTTAGCCCCGCTAGATTTGCCATGAGTCCCCTCGGATATTTTGACAGCGCCTCATTGTAATTGACTGGAATGGATTGTGGCACCGGACGCGGGTTTTGGAGCAGGGTGATAGGCTGACCGCGATTCGGGGAGAAATCGTGCGAATGGCAGCGCACATCTTCGACCCTAAGGACTTAACCGAGCGCACGGGGGTTGCGGGTACAACTATTGAACCTCCGTTACATTCAGCCAACCGCGACAAACCGATAGGCTGGTGTCATGGCTCCTGCAATCGCCGATGATGCTGCTTTGCCCGTGTACGAGCAAGAACGTCGCTGGCCACGCCACAAAATAGATGTCCCTGTCCGAGCCATCATCCACAAGCCGGACAAAACCCTGATTCTGGATGGGCGCGGTATGGAAATGAGCGAAGGCGGCATATGTCTATTGATGGATGCAGAACTCGGACTCGGCGATAAGATCGAACTGGAGTTCACTCCTCCATATTCAGGCAAGCCCATTCGCGTGCGGAGCGAAGTGTGCAATCGAACCGAATACCGCTACGGAGTCAAGTTTGTTCCTGAAGGCAAGGAAGAGCGGAGCGAAGTTGCCCGCTTGCGCCAAATGTTAAACCCCTTCGAGGAGGCAACTCCTGCCGCCCAACTTGCCGTGAATCGAAAGAGCGGCATCGACATGCCTAAGCCGATCTAGATTCGTTCTCATCGACCGCAACTCCGACACAGAACCGGGAAATTGGCTCAAGAGTTAAAGAGTTAAAGCCTATTCTTGAAACTGCGAAGAAACGGAAGCAGGATAGCCTGAAGGAAGAAGGCCAGCTAAATAAGAAAAGCCCGAATGCCAGTCCGGGCCGTTGTACCATCCGCTAGGCTCAGTAACATGGCACACCTGCGCATCGTGACTTGGAATTGCGGCATGGCTCTGGCGCGTAAAGTGCCGAATCTATTGGCGCTCAATCCGGACATCGCGGTCGTTCAGGAGTGTTCCAAGAATTCACTGGATGTTCTCCAGAGCAACGATCTCTCCGGTCTTTGGTTCGGTGCCAATCTGAACAAGGGGGTGGCCGTCTTTTGTAGTAAAGATTTCACGCTTCAATCGGTGGGCGAACTCTTTGGCAAATGGGTGGTTCCCGTTCGGGTTCATGGGAAAGTGGATTTCAATTTGCTTGCGATCTGGGCCTGCTCGGTCGGGACTAAGCGTGCGGACAATTACATCGGTCAGGTTTTCCGATGCCTCGTGGAACAAAGTGGCTGGTTCAGGAACGCACCCGTTGTGGTCGCTGGAGATTTCAACAGTAATTCGCAATGGGACGAGAACCGCCCCGGACGGAACCACACGGAAGTTGTTCGCTTATTCAAAAGCCACGGTCTGATCAGTGCGTACCACACTCATCATAATGAGAAGCAAGGAGCCGAAACGCGCCCAACCTACTACTTTTACCGTCATCAGGACAAGCCATTTCACATCGACCACGTGTTTGTCCCGAAAGGTTGGCGGTTAGGAGCCGTTGAAGTCGGATCGTTCCGAGAGTGGGGACATCTCAGTGACCATGTTCCGGTAGTGGTTGATGTGAGCATCGGGGGCAGCAGGTAACACTGCGACGGCAGGTCTCCACGGCGGCGCAGTGGGGCAGCGTATCATGGCATCCGGACATTGCGTCAGGTATTACCCAACATGACAGTGGACGAATTTCGTCAATCCCTCACAGCAACTGAACCGCCTGCGGAACTCACACCCGCGCTGGTCGGACTATGGTGGGATGCCAAGGGCGATTGGACGCGGGCACACGAATCGGCTCAGCAGGACGAAGGCCCCGAGGGTAGTTGGGTGCACGCCTATCTGCATCGCAAGGAAGGCGATCAGGGCAACGCGGCGTACTGGTACAGCCGGGCGGGGAAGCCTGTTTGCCGAGAGCCGCTGGATGCGGAGTGGGTCAGCATCGTGGGAGCTTTGCTGTGAAGGGCGGGACGCAGCTAATTGCGAAAACAATGACGCTAGGTACCTTTTCCTCTGACTGGCGCAGAATGCCAACGATATTGTCACGCGGTTGGAGTTCCCTAATTAAAGCAATTATATAGCTGGCTAATCCTTAGACGACGAACCGAAGGCCACTGATGTAGCTTGCAGATTTGTGTCCGCGCTTGCCAGTCCATCGCACTTGCAAGAGGGTGGGAATCGAAACCGGGGCATCGAACACAGGCAAATCGCAGCACAGGAAAGTGTCCGCTTGAAGCGCACACTGGCTGAGGATGCAAACGCCGCCGTTGCTGAGATTGTGAAGGCGACCTTCAAATTCCTTTGGCGGGGCGCTCGCCGTCTGACCCGACAGCAAAGTCCGTGCATGCACTTCAAGCACCTGCGGGTTACGCTCATGCTGGCGTCGTTCCCGATCTGAGGGAGGATTCATAGCAGTTCACGATGCCCAAAATCTCTAATTCCGTAAATTCTGCAATCGAACTAACCCGCGCGACTAAACCCTAATCCACGGGACAGGGCTGGGTGATGGGCGGTTTGAAAGGGACGCTCAGCTCTTCCAAACGTTGCGACCTCAGCCGTCCATGACCGAATGCCCGTCATCCTCGATCCTTGTTAGCGTCCAGTTCGATGGCTGCCTTAATGGTCGGCAACCAGTAGACCTTCAGTATCGTTTGCGATGGGTAGCTCTTTTCCAGTTCTCCTGCAATCGCCTTTGCCCGCCCGGCCTCGCCGCCTCGTGCCAGCGTCAGGGCAGAAAGCAGTTTTACATCTCGGCCCGGAGCCAGCGCCAACGCCGCCGCAACATCCTGCTTCGCAGTTGCGGTGTTGCCGAATTCCGCTTCCCGCAACGCAGCATTCACCTGCCACATTGCAGCCGTCTCTTTCGAGTCGGAGCGCACTGCGGCATCCACTGCACGCCGGGAGAAGTCCCGTGCTTTGCCCAGCTGGCCGTAGTATGCCTCGGTGTCGGATTGGGCCGAGAGCAGTTGGTCTTCAGTTCCGGGCTTGCCTGCGGCCCAAGCTACTTGCCTCTCCATTTCTGCCGTATCGTTCCTGATGAAAGCTAGCTGGTAGATCACGGAATGTAAAACATCGCCCTCGAACTTGCGCTCTTGGGCCTGCTCAATCATCTTCTCAGCGTCGTCCGTCCGGTTGAGAGCTAGGTAGATGCCCGCGAGATTGGTATAGCCAATGAGATTGGGTTCCAGATGTTGGCTCTGTTGGGTCTCAGTCAACGCCTTCTCGTACTGCCCTAGCTGGACGTAAATAAATCCCAAGTTGTTGTGCGGCACCCATCCTGCGGATAACTCTTGGCCCATAATTCGTATGTTTGACTGGACTGGCACTGAATCGAGGAAATCCGACTGACGCCCTCAACGATCTGCAAGCTGCTTCATCCATCGAACTGGGTAGCGTGGCGTTCGGCGACTCCTGCCTCTATCACACATACATTCGCGGAGAGGCATATCTCGCGGCTG
>Ga0074045_10005766_pt1 | contig 10750 bp, 8 predicted proteins | sample BogForMeECP23OM2_FD_94442 | JGI IMG/M metagenome (GOLD analysis project Ga0074045, IMG submission 94442) | Bog forest soil microbial communities from Calvert Island, British Columbia, Canada - Bog Forest MetaG ECP23OM2 | ecosystem: Environmental > Terrestrial > Soil > Wetlands ... | reverse complement strand
GGTAGACGCCGGCCTCGTCGACTCTTGTCGCTGCGCGTGGCAATAACTCCGCAATCAGTTGTCCGGCTTTTTCGGTGTTGCCGCACAAAAGCTCGCATTCCACACATTCCAGCCCCAAGCTGAAGGTCAACTCATACTGGTTGCCCCAGTCTTTTTCGTCGAGCAATGCCATGCCGGCCGCAAAATATGCGCGCGCCGACGCGTAAGCCGTCGACGCCTTGGCCTTTCGCCCGGTACGCAGGTTGATTGTTGCCACTTGCGCCTTCTCGTCCCGATCGACAATCAACGTCCCGCCTCGATTGAACTGGCTCGCGACCTCAAACAGCTGTTCGGTGATCTCCTCCGCCGTCATGTTCGCCAACAGCCTACGGCCGATACGCAGATGAACGGCGGCGCGGCGCTCTACAGGAAATAGTGAATACGCCGCCTGCTGGATCCGGTCGTGCAGGAATTTGTAGTTATTACCCTGATGGATAATAAGACCAGCTCGGATAGCTTCCTGCAGCGCCTCATGCGTCGCTTCCTCTGTTTGCTGGTACACCGTGCTCAGCGTGCCGATCTCGGCCATGTTACCCAGGCAGGCGAGGTGCTTCAGAGCATCCTGTGTGGTGATCGACAACCGCTTCAGTTTCCGGTCCATGAGGTCCACCACGCTGTCGGTGTAGTTCTTGGCGTGGATATGATTAATATCCCATGCCCAGACGGCCGCGACGGAGTCGAACGCGAGCAAACCCTCGTCGTATAACGCGATCAAGAACTGAATCGCGAAGAACGGATTGCCGCCGGTCTTATCGTCTACGAGTTGCGCCAAAGTTCGACTACGCTCCGGCTCGCAATGCAGGGCATCAGCGAGGAGCCGCTCAACGTCATCGAGCCTGAGAGGCGCCAGCACGATTTCCTGCGTCTTTGCCCCTGCGTTGCGAATCGCGGTCAGCGTCTGCATGAGCGGGTGAGACGAACTGACCTCGTTGTCGCGGTAGGCTCCGATCAGCAGCACGTGTTGCACGTCCGGATCGGTCATCAGGCGCTCGAGTAGCTCCAGAGTCGCCGTGTCCAGCCATTGCAGATCGTCGAGGAACAGCGCCAGGGGATGCTCCGGGCGGGCGAAGGCGCCGAGGAAACGCTTGAACACCAACTGGAAACGGCCCCGCGCTTCTTGCGGCGGCAGTTCTGCCACAGGGGGTTGTTTGCCGATGACGAATTCGAGTTCGGGTATGAGGTTGACCATCAGTTGGCCATTCGGCCCCAACGCCTCGAGAAGCGCGTTCCGCCAATGGTCCACGTCGGCTTCGCTCTTGACCAAGATCTCATGCACCAGCATCTGGAATGCCTGTCCCATCGTCGTGTACGGTATGTCGCGCTTGTATTGGTCAACCTTGCCCACGGCGAAAAGCCCGCGCGGTGGAACCAGCACCTTGTGCAACTCATTCACAACGGACGATTTGCCAACGCCGGAATAACCAGAAACAAGCACCAGCTCGGCGGTTCCCTGCGCCACCACCCGGTCGAACGCCGCAATCAGCGCATCGACTTCACACTCCCTTCCGTAGAGCTTCTCGGGTATCAACAATCGGTCCGAAGTGTCGTCCGCTCCCAAAGTAAACGGATCGATGCGACCCTGTGACTGCCACTCGGTCAGGCATCGCCGAAGATCGGCTTCGAGGCCCACGGCGGTCTGGTAACGTTCCTCTGCATTCTTGGCGAGGAGCCTCATGATGATGGCAGACAGCGGCTCGGGAACTTCCCGACGATCGATAGGCGCCGCCGGCTGACGTGCGATGTGGCAATGGATCCATTCCAGAGGGTCGGCGGCGCCGAATGGGAGCACGCCGGTCAGCATCTGATACAAGGTGACGCCCAAAGAGTAGAGATCGCTCCGCGAATCAATCGAGCGATTCATCCGACCGGTCTGCTCAGGCGCCATATAGGCGAGCGTGCCCGCGATGATCTCCGGCGGCACGGGTACCTGACGCTCGTGTCGCAGTTTGGACGCGACCCCGAAGCCGGTGAGCCACACGTGCCCGGAGTCCTCGACAAGTGCGTTGGCAGGCTTAACGTCCTTATGGATGAGGCGTCGCCGGTGGGCCTGGCCAAGTGCTGCCGCCAAACCGATGGCAATGCGCAGGAAGCGAGTCAGATCAATCAGTTGTCGGTTGTGTTGCTCAATGACCCGATCCAAGGGTTCACCACCTGGATCCTTAAGAATGAGGACCGCTCGCCCTTGGTGACGAGTCAGCGCGAGCGGCAGAGCTGCCCATGCCGAATCAAGTTCGCTCGCTAGCGAGTATTCGTGTTCGAGCCGCCGCAGACTCCGGGGGGACGGCTGTTCAGCGGCGGCCACCGCCAAGATCGGCATCTGGTTGCCGCGCTCTCTGCCACGGTAGAGAGTGAAGTCGGCCCCTTCGCGAAGCGGCTCCAATTCGTACTCGGAATCCTCTGCCATTGAGAACACTCTTTGTTGTCGGGAAAACAAGCCGCTTTTTTCACAGAGAGTAACAAGGACCTACGGTGCGCTTACCGATGGTCCACCGCGAGCAATCTCATTCGATCGCGGAGCGATGTAACAATGCAGGTGTAATGTCTTGGCGAAGCTCGGTCTCTCCAGAGGCGCCCTCGACTATCGGTTGATTCGCGCGTCTATGGTGGTCATTTGCTTTTTTTGCGAGTGATACGAATGGATTCGAATGCGAGGCGTGAATATTCACCATATCCTCCCTGGATAGCCTCGGAGGTTAACACCGTATAACATGCACGCCGCATTTATTGCGACGGGCCTGGCGATCAACCTCTTTCCCGAGCCCGGGGGGTCCGCGCATCAAGACGCCCCGACGGCATCGATTCCGACCCGCCCTGAAGGGTTCGAGCATGGCGGAGGTGGCATGCAACTTCGATCAGTCAAATGCTCCGCGGTTGTGGCGGGATTTGCGCTCGGGTCGGTTGGAAGCTTGTGCACCGCAACAGAAGCCGACACCACGGTGGGTGACTACTCTGGCGCCCTTCAAGAGATTGTCGTGACCGCTCGACGGCAGAACGAAGACTTGGAGAAGGTTCCCATGGCCGTCGTCTTATTGTCGACACGGGCGCTTACCGAGCAGCACGTCACCAATGAGCAGGAACTGCAGACGGCAGTCCCTGGCTTGCTGACCGTGGCGTCGACATCGACCAATCAGCTCGCCTTCTCGATCCGCGGGCAAGCACTCGACGCTTACTCGTTCACATCCCCCACCGTGCTTGCGTATTTCGACGAATTTCAGACGGGAGGGGGGACTTCCACCACGTTTTTCGATCTGCAGTCGGTGCAGGTTTTGAAGGGTATTCAGGGCACGCTCTTTGGCCGTAATACGACTGGCGGCGCTGTTCTGTACACGAGCACGCAACCCGGCAAGGAGTTGGAAGGCTACTTCACCTATACCGCTGGGAATTTCAATGAGCAGAAGGTGGAGGGCGCGGTCACGATCCCGCTCGCTGAGTGGGCTTCGATTCGCTTGGCCGCGGAAGATGAGCATCGCGATGGCTATGAGCACAATATCTATCTCAATGTCGATGAGGGCTCGATCGACAACCGGAATTTCCGAGGCACTTTGTTGCTAACTCCTTTGGATGCGCTTCAAAACACAACGACAGTTCAGTACGGCAGGCAGGGCGGCGACTCGGGAGCGCTCAAGATCGTGAGCGCCAACGTCAACTGTCCGCCGAGCCCCAGTTGCGCCGCCGCCGAACTCTTTCCGCCGGGGGTGCCGACGGGAGGGACGTATCCGGCGAAGCTCGCGTCGTATAACGGGCTCCTGAACTTCATCGCCATGGAGAGTAAGCAACCTTTCTGGAATGTCTGGAACGACAGCGACGCTGAGCACGACGCGCAACTCAAGGAAGCGGTGAACAAAACCACCTATACGGTGAACGCTGACCTCTCGATCAAGAACATTGTTGGCTACAATCAAGTGGTCTCGCATGACCGCACCGACGCCGATGGTAGCCCCTTCCAAATAGTGACTCTTGGAGCGATGGGCGGACCAAACGAGGAGGGTATTCTCTATTCGACCGAGCAGTACTCCGAGGAGCTGCAGCTCGCTGGCACGGCGCTCGCCAAGCGGCTCAGCTACCTCGTTGGCGGCTACTACGCCCGCGACAACGAAGGCATAAATGACCCTCTGAATGTCGGCTGCGGCTCCATCGCGTTTCCCGTGACCCCGGAGAATCCCGCGGGATGCGAGGTGCCCGGCGGCATTCGCTACAACTTCGAGAACGACGAAGAGTCGCGTGCTTTGTTCGGACAAGCCACTTACGAGTTCATCGACAATCTCAGGGCGACGGCGGGCTATCGCGAAACATGGGAAGATGTCAATTTTCGTTATGTAGACGATGGCAGCGTACCTGAGGATGCGCACCAGTTGGCGGGCGTACCTTTGCCCCCGATACTTAGCGAGCGCGAACCGAGCTGGACCTTGGGACTCGATTATCAGCTCACGCCGGAAACCTTGCTCTACATCGCACAACGTGGAGGCTTTCGAGTGGGCGGCTTTAACGGCACCAGCATCGTTCAGACGAGCACGGGCGCGACGAATATCGACTCATTCAAGCCGGAGATCGCCCGCGACCTCGAGCTCGGTATCAAGTACGCGGGGCGATTGGGCAAGTTCCCCGTGCGCATTAACGCGGACGTGTACGAGGAAAGAGTGAGAGATGCGCAGCGGGTCGTCTATGCCGGCATTGCTGCCTTCACAGTCAATGCTGACAAAACTCAAGTCGACGGCTTCGAGCTCGACGCACTAATTGATGTTACTTCCTGGTTACAGGCAGGGCTGGATTATGCCTACACGGACGCGCGGTATACGAATGGCAGCACCCATTTTACGCAGGTCGACGCCATCACGGGGGCCATCGACAACCGCACGGTTATCTTGGCACCCTACGGTGATGCAGCGAGAAACGCGGGCTCCCTCTATTTGCGCGTCGCCCATGATCTGCCGAACTCCCTGGGCCAACTGGTGGTGCGCCAGGACATCTACTCGCAGAGTTACTTTTACTATACGAACCTCGCCGCGAGCGTGAACGTTCCTCCCAATGGGATCGGTCCGCTGGATCCCAACACCAAGATCGGTGGCTACACACTCCTAAACGCCAGGGTCGAGTGGAACAATATTGCAGGATCCAAGGTCCACGCGGCAGCCTACGTGAGGAATATGCTGAATAAGCCATATGAGGTCGGAGGTCTCGGGCTGGGCGCAGTTGTCGGCGTGGATTCCGTGATTCTGGGTACCCCGCGCATGGCGGCCCTAGAGGTCGGGCTCAAGTTCTGAGAGTCCGAGCTTCCCATGGACGGTGTCGGGACGGACATGCCAGACTGAACCCGGTGGCGTTGACGTGTTTTGCGCGATCGCAACTGGCGCCACCCCGCTCAATAATCCCGTCAATAATGCGCCACCGGCCTGGCTCATCTTGTCCCTGATCTTTGAGATGCTTGGCCGTCTGACCTCAGCTCAATACGGATCGTCCAGTTTACGGCGGCGGCCATGATAACGGGATTGGCGGGTGCAACCATCGTACAAAAGTATTGCCTACACCAAAGACTTACACGAGGCGTCCGCTGGACGGCTCAAGCTCGAAGCGCTGTATTGATCGCATCGAGTAGAGCAATATCGCTGAACGGCTTTAACAAACACTCCACGGCACCTTGTTCGAGAACTCGGGAGCGGATGGCCTCGTCTGTTTGAGCCGTAATGAAGACGATCGGGATCTGTTGCCCGCGAAGCTTAAGTTCCCCCTGTAGATCGGGTCCGCTCATGCCTGGCATCGCGACATCGAGCAGCAGACACCGCGTCTGGTCGACATAGCCAGATGCGAGAAACTCTTCCGCCGATGAGAACGCTTGCGCAGCAAACCCAAGCACCCTCAACAAGTCCGGTAGCGACTCGCGCACACATTCGTCGTCGTCGACAATCGACACGAGTGGGCGGTTGTGCATCAGGAGTTCCTCGCCAGAAGTGCCAGTCGCACGCTGCCACGGCGGTAGATCCCTTCGCGCCGACACCCTTCTTGGCTTAGGTGGCTCTCTATAGCAATCCCGGCAACATAGCTGGCATGTTCTTGTCAACTCCAGTTCGGAGACAGTAGGGCTATGCAGCCCCAGTCTGCGAAAGCGCCAAGGACCTGCACCACATCAAAAATCGACCTTCGACTGGAGAGGACAGGGTCACTCACATACGCGCCGCATTTAGAAAAGCCACGGGCCCAGACACCAATTTTGCCACATACATCAGTCAAGACGTGCGAACCGTACCCATGCGGGAAGCGCGTTGGAAAGGCTGCAAATCTCTCTCTTCATCACCACTCGATTCTTGGTAGCAAGCACATGCGCCAAACATGCGTCATTCCACGCACCGGCGTCCATAATACTTTGGTGTCGGTGCGCGATCTTACATAATCCCTCGGAGCTGTCTCTACTCGAAGGACAAGCGTCGAAACTTGGCGATGTCCTTGGCCGTTAGACGGGAGGGCGCAGCGCCAAAACGTGCGGTGACGTAGTTGGCGACTGCGGCAATCTCGGTGTTTGAATAAGCGGCACCGAAATCCGGCATCATCAAGGCCCCATCCGTCGTAGTCCGCCAGCGTGACAGCGTGATCGCCCGCGAAGCTCAGAGCGCGTGGGGGCAGCATCATCCACACGACGACGGTTCCGATCACAAGGATCGCAAATGCGCCGATCAGCCAGTTTCGCAGTCTCATCGAGAGTGCTTTCATGTGTGCGTTGTGGCCAGGAGATTTCGATCGATGGGCATGCGCCGTAAGGCCACACCGGTCGCCGCGTAAATTGCATTTCGGAGGGCAGGGATCGAAGCGGTCGCGCCGGTCTCGCCAATACCGCCCGGCGCCTCACCACTCTTGATCAGATGCACATCGATCTGCGGTACCTGGTCGATGCGGAGCATACGATAGTCATGGAAGTTGGACTGCTGGACCCGACCCTTCTTCAACGTGATCTCGCCGTAGAGGGCAGCCGTCAAGCCGAAGACCAGGCCACCCTGGAGTTGGGCCATCACCGTGTCCGGATTGACCGAGATTCCAGTGTCGACCGCGCTTGTTACGCGCCGCAGCTTCACCTCGCCTGCCCCGTCCACCTCGCACTCCACGACGGTTGCGATGAAGCTGGCAAATGAAATCTGTGCAGCCACCCCGCGTCCGCAGCGGGTTGGCAGAGGCGTGCCCCATCCCGACTTTTCGCGAACGAGGTCGAGCGCCGCTTGTAATCGCGGAGTCTTGTCGAGATGGGCGCGCCGAAATGCGATCGAGTCCTTGCCCGCCTTGCGAGCCAGCTCCTCGATGAAACTCTCGATGGCAAACACGTTGTTGTTCGGGCCGACGCCGCGCCAGAAGCCAGTGATGACGCCCGGCGGTTCTTCCCGATTGAACTCCACGCGGTAATTGGGGATGTCGTAGGGAATGTCCTGGGCGGAGTCGACGCCGTCGGGATCCACCCCTTTCTGGAAGAAGGCGGGCAGAAACCGCGCCATCACGGCCGAGCCCGACACTCTGTGCTTCCAGCCAACGATCCGCGCTCCTTCGAGGCGCGCCCAAAGAATGTCGCGATAGACCGGTCGATAGATGTCGTGGCGGATATCTTCCTCGCGAGTCCACACCACCTTCACAGGCCCGTCGACATGCTTGGCGATGCGCGCAGCGCTGTACGCCATATCCGGTTCCAATTTTCGGCCGAAGCCCCCGCCGATTAAATGGTTGTGCACGGTGACCTGGCTTTCCGGCAGACCTGCAGCCTTGGCGACGGCGGCGCGGACACGCTCCATGACCTGAGTACCGATCCAGGCCTCAGCGGAAGTCGGCGTCACATGCACCGTGCAGTTCAAGGGCTCCATGCAAGCGTGCGCCAGAAGCGGCAACTCATAGGTGGAGGTGATGACCTCGTTCGAACGCTCGCCGCCGGCGCCGAGCGCCTTCTTGACATCGCCTACCTCCTTGGCGACCGCACCGACTCGAAGGCTGGCGCTGCGCAGCTGTGACCAGATCAGGTCGGAAGAGACCTCGGCGTTCGGCCCATCATTCCATGTGATGTCGAGTGCCTCGAGCCCACACTTGGCGGCCCACATGTGATCGCCAACCACCGCAACCAAGTCGTCCAACACCACGATCTGGCGCACACCGGGAACCGCGAGGGCTCGATGATCGTCGACGTGAGCGACTGACCCGCCGAGTACTGGGCTTGACGCGAGGGTCGCGAATTTCACTCCGGGCGGCAGAACGTCGATGCCGTACTGGGCCTTACCGTTGACCTTGTCCGGAGTGTCCAGGCGCTTTAGCGATCGGCCGATCAACCGGAAGGCGCTGGCGTCCTTGAGCGGAGGATCCTTCGCCGGCGTAATTGCGGCGGCGCGGTCGACTAACGCCCCGTAGTCGAGCGTGCGTCCGGTCCGGTTATGGATGACCTTGCTATTCTCCGTGCGGCACTCCGCGGACGAGATGCCCCAGGCGCGCGCGGCGGCCTCGACGAAGCATGCGCGCGTGGCGGCGCCGGCCACGCGCAGTGGCTTCCAGAACGCGCGGATCGAGTTGGAGTTACCCGTCGCCTGGATGGTCAGGTCCGGATTGGCGTAGAGCTTCTCGTCGGCCGGCGCATGCTCGACCCGCACTAGACTCCAGTCCGCGTCCAACTCCTCCGCCAGGATCATCGAGATGGAGGTGTAGGTGCCCTGGCCCATCTCGACCTGCGGCATGATCAACGTGACTTCCCCGTGCCGATTGATCCTGATGAAGGCATTCGGCGCAAAGCTCGCGGCTTCGCCGGCGGCGCGGGTCGAGCGCATAGGAACAGAAAAGCTAAAGAGGAACGTCGTTGCAGCCGTCATCTCGAGAAAGCCTCGGCGCGACACGCGCGGGGATTCACTGTGATCAGAGGGAGGTGCGACAGAATTCGTGCGCTTGCGCTCGTTCAGCATGGCGATCAGGCCTCGGTCGCTGCGTGCTTGATCGCTTGCCGGATGCGCACATACGTGCCGCAGCGGCAGATGTTACCGGCCATGGCCGCGTCGATGTCGGCGTCGTCAGGGTGTGGGATGGCGTCAAGCAGGGCCGCCGCCGACATGATCTGGCCCGACTGGCAATAGCCGCATTGAATGACTTCCAAGTCCAGCCACGCCTTTTGCACTTTGGTGCCGTTGGACGTAGCGCCGATGCCCTCGATGGTGGTGATCGCTCGCTCGCCAATCGCGCCCACCGGCAGAAGGCAGGAGCGGACGGCCTTACCGTCCATATGGACGGTGCAGGCACCACACTGAGCTATGCCGCACCCGAACTTGGTGCCTGTCATGCCCAACACGTCGCGCAGTACCCAAAGGAGCGCCATATTGGGAGGGACGTCCACCTCCCGCGTTTCGCCATTAATCCTGAGCGAGATCATGATCGTGTCCGATTGCTCATGTGCAGAGCCCCTTCTGCACGATCAGATCAGATAGCCGAAGGTCGATCTATTAGACGATGGTATTGCTCATGCTGACACGTTGCTGGCGTGCATTCCGCGAACGCTAGCTCTTGTGCAGTCCATGGTGCCTGCTCCTTCCCGATGTCGCTTAAATGCCAGAGCAAGCATGGACCCATTCCTCCGATCTCGGCGGCTGAACGCTCCAATACCTTGGTGCAATAGGCCCGCCTGATCGTAGCTGATCCTATCTGGAGCATAGCCGGGGACGCCCGATCGGCGGAATGCACTGAACCGGTCCGTCTCTGGTCCCCTCTTATACTTCAGCGAGGCTTACTTGAAAAATACAGATCGGTTTGATTCCTTTCCACAGAAGCGCGCCCGAACGTGACCGAGCGCCGACAGCATAAATTGTCGGCGCTTCATCAGAGCTTGCTCCACGGTAAATTGCCAAGAAGTCTGCGTTGGAGCGACGTGCTTGAGCTCGTCGGGCATCTAGGTCAGGTTCAGCCTCACGGAGGAGATGAGTTTGCTTTCGTGGTCGGTGCGCAACGCGAAGTTTTCAAGCGGCCGCATACGCCAGAGCTCGGCGTCGAGGAAGTGTCGCGTCTCAGGAGATTTCTTAAAGAGGCCGGATCCGAATCGCCTCCGAGCAAGTTCATTCAGCCGTGTCGAATGCTCGTCGTCATCGATCACCACGCAGCGCAAATCTTTCACGATCTCGGCGAGAGTCGACCGCAAGATGCAGCCACCGTCACGCCCTAGGATCCCCACCACTTCCACCGCCATTTGGTCCACCGCAAGGAAGCTCATTATGAAGGTGACCGCGTACCGGAAGAGACATCCTTCTATGAAGAAGTGGCCGCGGCCTTGGTATCCGCGAACGAGATCGTCCTGTTTGGACATGGAATTGGAAAAAGTAACGCGGCGCAAGTCTTAGAGCAGTATCTAAAGAAGCATCACGTCGAGCTTTCTCGACGAATAAAGGCCACCGAGACCGCCGATCTTTCGGCTCTGACGGACCCGGAGATCGAGGCGATTGCGAAACGGCATATGATCACAGTCGTCTAGCAGAATGGGCGCTGGGCTCACCCCTGTGGTTGTGACATCTCGTTTTGATACAGCAACTTTCGCTCACTCTGAAGTCTGATACGCCCTCCGCGTTTCATAAATTCCGGCTAGCGTCTCTCCGGCAAGCGACAAAATCGTCACTCCGGTGCCCGCGCGGTCCGCAGCGTAGATATCGCCGATCGTCGCACTTCTGGTAGTCGTTCATCGTGACGTTGCAGCGATGACCAGGCCGTTGATGGTCGAGCGTGTAGC
>Ga0074045_10005765_pt1 | contig 10750 bp, 10 predicted proteins | sample BogForMeECP23OM2_FD_94442 | JGI IMG/M metagenome (GOLD analysis project Ga0074045, IMG submission 94442) | Bog forest soil microbial communities from Calvert Island, British Columbia, Canada - Bog Forest MetaG ECP23OM2 | ecosystem: Environmental > Terrestrial > Soil > Wetlands ... | reverse complement strand
GCTTTCGAAATCGCTACCGATTCGCTCCCCACAACCAACCAGCCTAAGAGCCTTCCCGCGCACGTTCCTTTTCAAAAGACCCAAGCATTCGTAAGGAAGATCAACGATCGCAGAATGAAATCCGAACTGGCGCTAACCCGACTCTCTGTAATTCTGGGAATCTTCCCTGTATTAAGTTTTCTCGTGTCCCACGCCACCGTAATGGTCGGGGCGGCGGTACCCTATGTCGTTGTGGGAGGATGGGCCCTTGGCGCATTCCTCTCATACGTACTGAGCCTGTTCGTGCTGAACCGGATTTGTCCATGGAAGAAACTGGTCATCACCGCAGAATTTAACGGTATTCTGCCGAAAGAAGCCCGGGAAAAATCACGTGCGGCCAAAGACCACTTCGATAACCTCTACCTCATCGTAGACCAGCAGCACCGCTGGAAAAGCGTACTCCTCCCAGATCCAATGCCACGTATCTTGGACCCGCTTTTAATCGGCGAGCTCAAGCAAGGCCGCGGACGCAAATATTACTTGATCCACCAGTTCGATCTCACCGAAGCAGAGCAGTACCTCGCTGACGAATTTGCTACTAATCCCGATGGAGCTTTTGGCCGCCTAGCAACGGCCGAGATCTAATACGACCGGACCTGGATTTCTTCTTTTATAGAATGACCGGCATCCGGGTGTGAATCTGGGCGACAAGTTCGTTCGGTTCGCCCGTGATTATCGTCCAGATACGTAGCAATTCGTCGGTTGCAGGGTCTTTCCACCCTTCCCATCGGCCGGAGGTCGCTGACGCACGGGCACAACACCCATGCCACAGTTTCTGTCACGCAACCGTATTTTGCGTACAATACGCTAGAGTAAATTTCCGCGCACTTGCTGCCGGAACCCCAATTACCTGTATCTGTCGCAGAAACTCGCCGAGATCGATGATCCGGCCAAACGGGAGGACTTGCTGCAGGCGATGGCCCATGGGTCGGCGGCCGCCTGGGGGCATCTGAATCTCTTGGGAGAGTATAATTTCTCGGAGGACAAGCTTCAGGATTCGGTCGGAATCAAGCCCCCAAAACTGACTGACTAAACCAGGTCCCGTCTTGGGAGTTCCGGAATCGCCGAAAATCCTTTACGCCCCGGCAGTTGGCAAGATTTCTGTGGGACTTTACGTACCTTTTGTTGGGCTAACCCGTTCCAGGTGGTGGTAGGCCGCGCGGGTCGCCAGCCGCGCGTCTTCCCGAGGGCCGCCCACGGTGAAATGGTAAAGGCTTTGGAAGGCGTCGTCCGGAAGACCCATCAATTCATGCACGGGATCGTCGAAGAAACAGCCGATGCCGGTCGCTCTCACGCCCTGGGCTTCGGCTTCCAGGTAGAGGACCTGCCCGATCATGCCGGTTTCCCAAAATAGATGGCGATAGCGATCGGGTGCCGTCTCAAGCTCCTCCCGAAACCGCGCGATCATGCCCAAGGAGAAAGCGCTGTCGCCAGCAATAGACTGCTGGCAGCTTACCAACGTTGCGGTGCTCTGAAAATCTCCGGCCTGGAGCAAATACAAGGGTCGCGCTTCATCCACTGGACGCCAGAGGAAATGGCGATGGCACTTTTGCTGCAAGGCGGGCAAATCCCTTTCCGCTCGCAGCAAGAAATACAAGCCCGGCTCCAATCCCGTGACGCGGTGGACGAACAAGAGCAGATGCACGCAAGAGACGGTCAGTCCGAGATCGAAAGGCGCGCAGGCGTCACGGGGAAGGGTTTTGTCCAGCATGGTGCAAAACTGGTCTTTGGTGAGGCTGCTGACCCCATCGAAGGCCACCGCGCTTCTTCTTTGGCGAATGATTTGTGCGGCAGGGATTCCAGATTGGGCCGTCGGCGCGTAAAACGGCCGTGTTGTGTCAGGTAAGCCAGGAGGGCCGGGGGCAGCCAACGTCCCTGCCCAGGACCTGGGTTTTGCCGTCGCCTCCGCGACACGCGAAATGATCTCCCAATCCACATGAGCCTCGCTCAATTGATTTGGCGTTCCTTGGAACGCCAGCCCTGAAAACTCCGATACAATTTCTGACGGCAAATCTCGCGGAATCCGCTGCTCCCCGCTGCGGTGGACGAAACACAGCAGCTCGGTATGCTCCAGCTCGAACTCCGGCCACTGGGTTTGATCAAAGCCCAGCAACCTCGCAATCTCTTCGTCTGACACCGCGTTCAGCCAGGTGACTTTCCAACCGAGCAGATTGGCTGAGAAGCTGAGAGCCGCCAAGGCATGTCCAACGTCGTGCTGGCAGTAGCGAAAAGCCCGTTCACCATATTTCCATGCTTCCCGCCAGAAGATGCTGGTCAAGGCGACAAGGAATCCATCCGAGTGAAGATGCTGTTTGATTTGCTGCCACAGCGTTTCGGGCACTTCGGCTCTGGGTTCCAGAGCGTGCAGGTAAGAGTTGTAATGGAAGATGCCCGCAGTGACTCCGGGCAGCGCTGGCAGGATCAGGTAGGCTTCGGTCGGATGAAGATTGCCGCTGGAAGGATTCATCCGCAAAGCCCACGTGCTTCCAGGAATGGACTTCCAGGCCGAAAGCCCGAGCGATAACTCAAGCAAGGCGCCGATGGTTTCGCGGGTAAAATCCTGGAAGGCGTTGCGGCTCCTTTCATACAAAGCCAGGTGCTCGCTCGTCGGGCCTTCGCCGCGCCGAAGTGGTTTTATGGATGCACCGGAGGCAGACTGCTTCGGCCACGCAGGCGGGTCTTTTTGCAGCAACGGAAGTCTGACCGCTGACACTCCTTCATAGAAGCGGAATGGATTGGGCTGATTGGCCCAGTCCAGGAACCCGGCGGACCTCGCATAACGATGAAAATGATGCTTGGTCTGCTTGTGATAAAGCAGCGTCGCTGTGACTGCGGAATCGAGCACTTGTTGTATGGTGGATTGAGGGCTGATCGTGACGCTGGTCATTTCAAGCTCCGAAGAATGTCTGGATTTCGCGGACGACTTCGACGAAGCGGTCGATTTCTTCGGTCGTGTTGTAGAAATAAAAGCTCGCGCGCGCCGTGGATTCCACGCCGAGCTTTTTCATGAGCGGCTGGTTGCAATGATGTCCGCCGCGCAGCGCCACACCGCGCTGGTCGGCCACCGTCACCACATCGTGCGCGTGGACACCGTCGAGGAGGAAGCTCACCAGACCAGCGCGGCCAATGGTCGGGCCGAAGAGCCGGATGCCTTTGAGCGCGGCAAGCTTCTCGAACGCATACGCGCCGAGTTCCTGGTCGTGCTGCGCGATGCGGTCACGGCCGATGCTGTCGAGATAATCCATGGCGGCGTGCATCGCGATGGCGCCGGAAATATCGGGCGTGCCGGCCTCGAATTTGTGCGGCGCGTCCTTCCACGTGCTCTTATGAAAATCGACGGAGAGAATCATCTCGCCGCCGCCCTGATACGGCGGGGTTTCTTCGAGCCGTTCGCCCCGGCCGTACAACACGCCGATGCCGGTCGGGCCGCACATTTTGTGGCCGGAGAGCGCGAGGAAATCGCAGCCGATCTGCTGCACGTCGATGGGGCGATGGCCCGCACTCTGCGCCGCGTCGATGAGCGTAACGATGCCGCGCCGGCGGGCGCGTTCGCAGTATTCGACGACGGGATTGATCGTGCCGAGCGAATTGGAAATGTGCGTCATCGCCAGCAGTTTCACGTCGCTGGTGAGGAACTCGTCGAGCCGGCCGAGATCAAGCAGACCGCGGTCACCGTTGATCGGGAGGAAAGCGAGCTGCGCGCCGGTGCGCTCGGCCAGGAGTTGCCACGGCACGATGTTGCTGTGGTGCTCCATCTCGGTGAGCAGGATTTTGTCGCCGCGCTTGATGAACTTGGTGCCCCACGCCGCGGCGACGAGGTTGATGCCCTCGGTGGTGCCGCGGGTGAAGATGATTTCTTCGGCGCTGCGGGCGTTGAGGAATTTCGCGGCGCGGACGCGGGCCGCCTCGAACGCGGCGGTGGCGCGGTTGCTTAATTCGTGGAGGCCGCGATGGACGTTGGCGTTGTCGCGCTCGTAGTAACGGCGCAGCGCGTCGATGACGGCGCGCGGTTTCTGGCTCGTGGCCGCGTTGTCGAGATAGAGCAACGCCTGGCCGTGAACCTTCTGGTCGAGAATCGGGAAATCCTCGCGCAGTGTTTTCCAATCAACTGTCTTTGTCGTTTGTATCTGCACAAATTCTTAGTCACCGATTGAACCCGGATGAAACACGGAACTGGACAAGTTATCCGTGTATCATCCGTGGCCATTACATCAGTCCAAGTTGCAACTTCGCCGCTTCGCTCAACATCCCTTGGTTCCATTGCGGGTCCCAAACCACCTCCACCGTGGCCTCATCCACTGTCTCAATGGAAAGCAGCTTGTTCTGCACATCCTGTCTCAAGGCCGGCCCCATGCCGCAGCCGGGCGCCGTCAAAGTGATCTTCACGCTCATCTTGTAACGGTCGGGCGCGCCGAGCGGCTCGACGTGGCAATCGTAAACCAGGCCCAGGTCCACGATGTTGACCGGGATTTCCGGGTCGTAGCAGGTCCGCATCTGGTTCCACGCTTCCTTCTCGATATCCTCGGCGGTGCTTGGCGTGCCGGCGGACACGGCCTTGGCGGCCACTTCGAGGCCGAGCGCGTCGGCGTCCTTGGCCTCGATGCGGAACATGTTGCCCTTGACGATGACGGTGTAGGTGCCGCCGAGCGATTGCGTGATGAAAGCCTGCTCGCCTTTGGGCAGCGTGACCTTCGTGCCGGCGGGGATAACGGTGCCTTCGACGTCGCGGGTCAGGGTGATGGGTTCGTTGGAATTCATGATTACTCTTTCTCAGTTTCGGTCGAAACCGTTTCGCCTTTGCCTTCAAGCGCCGCCATCGCCGCGTGCCACGGCAGGATCGCGCACTTTATGCGCGCGGGGAACTTGTGCACGCCGGCCAGCGCGGCCAGCTTGCCAACATCGCCGTCCAAATTCCCGGTCGTGACCATGTCGTGGACTTTGTCGAACAGGCTTTTCACTTCGGCCATCGTCCTGCCCTTGAGGCTCTCGGTCAGGATCGAGGCGGACGCCTTCGAAATAGCGCAGCCGGCGCCTTGAAAGCTGATCTCCTTCACCACGTCACCGTCCATCTTCGCGTAGAGGGTGTAGTTGTCGCCGCAGATGGGATTGGTGCCCTGCGCGGTGCGGTTGGCGTCGGGCAGCACGCGGAAGTTCCTCGGACTCTTGTTGTGGTCGAGGATGAGCTGCTGGTAGAGGTCTGTGAGGTCGTCAAACATGATTAGGAATTCGTCATTGATTGACCGCTACCTGCTCGTTCTGCTCCAACCGATCCCACACGACCTTGTCCAACTCCTCACGCAACGGCTCACAGCGGACGCGGTCGATGATTTCACCGGCGAAGGCGTGGATCAAGATGCGGCGGGCCTTCTCCAGCGCGATGCCGCGGGCGCGCATGTAGAAGATGGATTCGTCATTCAGCTGGCCGATGGTCGCGCCGTGCGTGCACTTCACGTCGTCGGCGTAGATTTCCAACTGCGGCTTGGTGTTGGCGGTGGCGTCGTCGGAGAGCAGCAGGTTCTTGTTCGTCTGCTTGGCGTCGGTTTTCTGCGCGCCGGGGCGGACAAGGATGCGGCCGTGAAAGACGCCCTTCGATTTGTCGGCGAGGATGCCGTTGAAATATTCGTGACTCGCACAGTGCGGCTGGACGTGCTCGACGATCATGTAGTGGTCGGCAAGCTGTTCGCCGCGCGTGAGGTAGAGGCCGTTGAGAATGCACTCCAAGCCCTCGCCGGCGAGGTTGGCGTAAATGTTCGTGCGCGACAGCTTCGCACCGAGCGCGATCGAGTGGGTGACCACGTTACTGGCACGACCGAAGCGCGCCGCAACCGTGGCGATGTGAAACGCCCGCTGGCTTTCATCCTGCAACTTCAGGTGCTCAACGATGGCGTTCTCTCCGGCGACCAACTCGGTGACGGAATTGGTCACGTAACTCGCGTCGCTGAGGCTGACGAAATTCTCGATCACGGTCGCATGACTGCCGGGCTCGGCCACGATGAGAGTGCGCACATGGGCGACCGCGCCGTTCTCCTTCGCGGTGGAGACGTAGAGAAGCTGGATTGGCTCCGGCACGGTCTTGCCCGCCGGCACGTAGATGAACGCGCCGTCCTGGAAGAACGCGGTGTTCAACGCGGTGAAGGCGTTGGTATCGGCGCGGGCGTGGCGGAAAAGGTGTTTTTCGACGAGCGCGGTGTCGCTCGCGAGCGCGGCCGCAAGGCTCATCACCTTCACGCCGTCCGGCAGCTTGGCAACTGAGGAAAGCTCCGGCGCGAAGTGGCCGTTCACAAAGACGATCCGTGAGCCGCTCAGCCCGGCGAAGGTGAACTGATTGAGCGCCTTCGCGGCGACGGCGTCGCGCGTCGGTTCGACCATCGGCTCGAACGGCAGCTTGGCGATGGGCGCGACGTTGGTGAAGCGCCAGTCCTCGTCCTGCAACGTCGGGAAGCCGAGTTCGACGAAGTGCGAGATGCCAGCCTTGCGCGCGACCCGCACCCACTCTGGGTCTTTCGCGCCTTTCTCGAACTGCTCGAACTTTTCCAAATACGGGCCGTTTTCCATCATCGGCTGTTTCGGTTTCACGTCCGTTTTTGTTTCCATTGTAACCATGTTCTTCCTTCGATTTGAGATTTAAGCGGGCACGGCGGTGCGATTGACAATCAACTCGTAGCCCTTCTCTTCCAATTCGAGCGCCAGCTCCTTGCCGCCGGACCGCACGATGCGGCCGTCGTGGAGGATGTGCACGAAGTCGGGCACAATGAAGTTGAGCAGGCGCTGATAGTGGGTGATGACGAGTTGGGCGTTGTCGGGGCGCTTGAGCTTGTTCACGCCGATGGCCACGATCTTAAGTGCGTCGATGTCGAGGCCGGAATCGGTCTCGTCGAGGATGGCGAGCTTCGGCTCGAGCACGGCCATCTGGAAAATCTCGTTCCGCTTCTTTTCGCCGCCGGAAAAACCGTGGTTGACTGGCCGCTTCAAGAAATCTTCCGGCACGTGTAGGATTTTCATTCTCTCCTTCACGAACGTGAGGAACTCCATGGCGTCGAGTTCGGGCTGGCCCCGGTGCTTGCGGATTTCGTTGTAGGCGGCCTTGAGGAAGAAGGTGCTGTTCACGCCGGGAATCTCGACCGGATACTGGAACGCGAGAAACAGCCCTTCGCGGGCGCGCTCCTCGGGGTCGAGGGCGAGCAGGTCTTTGCCGCAGTAAATCACTTCGCCGCCGCTGATGTCGTAGCCGTCGCGCCCGGCGAGAATGCTGGCGAGCGTGCTCTTGCCGCTGCCGTTGGGCCCCATGACGGCGTGGACTTCGCCGGGACGGATGACGAGGTTGATGCCTTTGAGAATCTGGCGGCCTTCGACGCCGGCGCTCAGGCTTTGGATCGCGAGAATGGGGTGTGTCATTGGTCGTGCTTGATTGAGTTCAAAGTTTTTTGGAAGTGCAGGTTCAACCCACGCTCCCCTCCAGGCTCACGCCGAGCAGCTTCTGCGCTTCGACGGCGAACTCCATCGGCAGTTGCTTGAACACCTCTTTGCAATAGCCGTTGACGATCATGTTCACGGCGTCCTGCGCCGAGATGCAGCGCTGTTTGCAGTAGAAGATTTGGTCTTCACCAATCTTCGACGTGCTGGCCTCGTGCTCGACCCTCGCCGAGGTATTCTTCACCTCGATGTAGGGAAAGGTGTGCGCGCCGCACTTGTCGCCGATGAGCAGCGAGTCGCACTGCGAGAAGTTGCGGGCGTTGGCCGCGCCCTTCAGGACTTTCACCAGGCCCCGATAGCTGTTCTGGCCGTGGCCGGCGGAGATGCCCTTTGAGACGATGGTGCTGCGGGTGTTCTTGCCGATGTGGATCATCTTCGTGCCGGTGTCGGCTTGCTGGTAGTTGTTGGTCAGCGCGACCGAGTAGAATTCGCCGATCGAGTTGTCACCCTGCAAAATGACGCCCGGATACTTCCACGTGATGGCCGAGCCGGTCTCGACCTGCGTCCAGGAAATTTTCGAGTTCACGCCGCGACATGCGCCTCGCTTCGTGACGAAGTTATAGATGCCGCCCTTGCCGTTTTCGTCGCCCGGATACCAGTTCTGCACGGTCGAGTATTTAATTTCGGCATTGTCCAGCGTGATGAGTTCGACGACAGCTGCGTGAAGCTGGTTCTCGTCGCGCATCGGCGCCGTGCAACCTTCGAGATAGCTCACGTGGCTCCCCTCATCCGCGATGATGAGCGTGCGCTCGAACTGGCCAGACTTGGCCGCGTTGATGCGAAAATAGGTCGAAAGCTCCATCGGGCAGCGCACGCCCTTCGGGATGTAGCAGAACGAGCCGTCGGTGAAGACCGCCGAGTTGAGCGCCGCGTAGAAATTATCAGTGTGCGGCACCACCGAGCCGAGATACTTGCGGACGAGGTCCGGATGCTCCTGCACCGCTTCGCTGAACGAGCAGAAGATGACTCCCTTCGCGCTAAGCTCCTTCTTGAAAGTGGTGCCGACGGACACGCTGTCAAACACCGCGTCCACCGCCACACCCAACAGCCGATTGCGCTCGTTGAGGGGAATGCCGAGCTTCTCGTAAGTCTCCAAAAGCTTTGGGTCCACCTCGTCGAGGCTCTTCGGGCCGTTGCTCGTGTTCTTGGGTGCGACAAAGTAGGTGATGTCCTGATAATCGATCTCCGGGTAATGCACCTTGGGCCACTGCGGCGCCTGCATGGTGGTCCAGTGGCGATACGCTTTCAGCCGCCATTCCAGCAACCACTCCGGCTCCTGCTTCTTGTGCGAAATGAGACCGATGACGTCCTCGTTCAAGCCCGGTGGCGCGGACTCCGTTTCAATATCCGTGGTGAAGCCGTATTTATATTCCTGCTTGACCAGGCCCTCAATCGTTTCAGTTGCTGTGCTCATAATATTTTATACCTCGCTTTCGACCACGACTTTGTAACTTGGAACGCCCTTCTGCGCTGGCGGCCCCACGACGGCGCCCGTTTTCAGATCGAAATCCGCGCCGTGCAAGGGGCAGGTGACCTTGGTGCCTTGAACGGCGCCTTCCGACAGCGGTCCGCCACGGTGCGTGCAACTGTCGCCAATGGCATAATAAGTTCCCTCGACATTGAAGAGGGCGATTCTCTGGCCCTCGACTGTGAACGCAGCCGCTTGGCCAGGTGGCACGTCCCTGGCTGCCGCTATTTTGATGAGCTTTGCCATAATGCTTGAGTCGGTTTGATGGTTGCTGAACGAGCCGGAGCCCCTGGCTCCTGCCAGGCGCTACTCATGGTGATGCGCGTCGCAAGCCTGGTTGGTGGGCGCATCGGCGGCGGCGACGGTCGGCTGCACCAGTCCGGCTTTGAGCAGGTAGGCTTCCACTTCGTCCCCACTGACATCGGCCAGCGTGTGTCCATCGATTTCGACACAAGGCGAAAGGCCCTGCCCGCTCTTTTGGACCATTTCCTCATACATTGACGGGTTGTTGATGACATCGCAATCTTCGTAAGCCAGTGTATATTTTCGCAGGATGGCGCGCACGCCCTGGCTCCATCCGCACGTGGGTTTCAAGTAGGCAGTGATTTTTGGTGGTTTCATCGGTGTTTTGTGTTTTGTTTTGGTTTTCTCGTTGGGGTCGTTCGGAACCTTGCGGTTTCCTCCCGCCGGTAAATTGGTCTCACAAACGCGTCGACTTGGAATCCGCCCGGCCCTTCCCACGGTTGAAGCCCAAGGCGCTTATCCGCGACGAAGTCGCCAAGCCACACCACTTCATTCCATTTCAAACGCCGAAAGCGCTCCGGAACGCCGGCTCTCGCGGGTGCTTCTGGTTTGACCGTTCGCTGCGTCGGTTTGGCTGGGCAATTCATTGTCATGGTTCAATCACGCTTAGCCTTCGCCGTTGTTCCCGATCGCTTCTACGGGACATCCTTCCATGGCTTCCTTGCAAAGCGCCTCCTCCTCCGGGGTGGTCGGTTGCTTAAACGTATAGGAGTAGCCGCCGTCGTCGCTGCGCCTGAAATTAGCGGGTGCGGTTTCCCGGCACAGGTCGCAGTCAATGCACTGGTCATCGACGTAAAACTCTCCGGACACGTTTTCCGCGTATTTATTCGCAATGTCGGCCATAGACTCTCTCTTTCGTTTCTTGCACTCGGGCTCACGTCACCTCAGTCGGCTCGGTGTCGAGCGCCGACTTTCTAAAGCTCGTACTTTGGAAAAGAATCGACTGCGCAATTGTGTTTGGCAAGCGACTTGCTAAAGTCTTTTCTAAAGTCTTTTCTTTACCCGCATGAAGAAACGCGGTGCTATCCGCAAGAAATCAGGGGTGGTCCCCAATCGGCAAGCGATCCTGCGTCTGCTCAAGCAGCAGGGGCCGGGCGATTCGGAAACCTTGGCCGCGCAACTGGACATCTCTGCCATGGCCGTCCGCCAACACCTCTACGCCCTCCACACTCAAAGGCTGGTGACCTACCGGGAAGAGCAACGCCCAATCGGGAGGCCAGCCAAAATGTGGTGTCTGACCCCGGCTGCCGAGTCCCATTTTCCAGACGCCCATGCGGGCTTGAGCGTGAATTTGCTGAACGCGGCCGAACAGACCTTCGGCCAGGAGGGCGTCCAGCGCCTCGTGACCCGATGCGCCAAACAGCAGATCGCGGATTACCGCTCACGCATCCTTGCGCGCGCCCCTCTCCAAGCGCGCCTGGGAGCCCTGATTTCAATCCGCAACGAAGAAGGCTTCATGGCCGAAGT
>Ga0074045_10005764_pt1 | contig 10751 bp, 9 predicted proteins | sample BogForMeECP23OM2_FD_94442 | JGI IMG/M metagenome (GOLD analysis project Ga0074045, IMG submission 94442) | Bog forest soil microbial communities from Calvert Island, British Columbia, Canada - Bog Forest MetaG ECP23OM2 | ecosystem: Environmental > Terrestrial > Soil > Wetlands ... | reverse complement strand
CCGGCTCTGTCACTGGGACCTATTGTCGAACACTACCTTATGACCCAGTCGAACGTCTTGTATTGAGAGGAAACACCACAATGGCTGCGAAAGTACATTCAACTTTTGAAAGCGAGATCCTGACCCAGGCAGCGATAGACTCTTTCAAGAAGCTCAATCCCTTGAACATGGCAAGAAATCCGGTCATGTTCGTCTGCGAGGTTGGAGCCGCAATAACGACCGCAGGTCTACTTGTGAAGCCCGAAGGCGAGACCTTCGGCTTTGGACTTCAAATTGCGATTTGGCTTTGGTTCACGGTGTTGTTCGCCAATTTCGCGGAGGCTGTGGCCGAAGGCAGAGGGAAGGCACAGGCCAATGCTCTGAGAAAGACGCGGACACAGACAACGGCTCACCGTCTCTTGCAGGACGGTCTGGTGGAACAGGAGATCTCGGCAGACAAGTTGAGGAAAGGGGACGAGGTGGTGGTCTCTGCCGGAGAGCTCATACCCGGAGACGGCGAAGTGATTGACGGCGTTGCTTCTGTTGATGAGTCAGCAATTACCGGTGAATCCGCGCCGGTCATAAGGGAAGCGGGGGGTGACAGAAGCTCTGTCACGGGCGGCACGAAAGTGCTCTCGGACCGGATCATAGTTCGAATAACGGCCAATCCTGGTGAAAGCTTCCTTGACCACATGATTCGCTTGGTTGAAGGGGCTCAACGCCAAAAGACTCCGAATGAGATAGCCCTCACAATTCTCCTGGCGGCCCTCACCATCATCTTCCTGGTGGTAATCCTTACTCTGAAGTCCTTTGGCCTCTACGCGGGCGTATCGTTCTCGATCACGGTATTGGTGGCATTACTGGTTTGCCTCATCCCTACCACTATCGGAGGTCTTTTGAGCGCCATCGGGATCGCGGGAATTGACCGTCTCGTACAGAAGAACGTGCTTGCCATGAGCGGTCGGGCCGCGGAGGCAGCGGGGGACGTGGATGTCCTGCTTCTGGACAAGACCGGTACTATTACTCTCGGAGACCGCCAGGCCACGGAGTTTATCCCTGCTGAAGGGGTCGAGGCCCACGAATTGGCCGATGCCGCGCAACTGGCTTCTCTGGCCGATGAGACACCGGAAGGTAGGAGCATCGTGGTTCTTGCCAAGCAGTACGGACTCAGGGGCCGCACGATGTCGGATATGCCCCATGCTGTGTTCATCCCGTTCAAGGCCCAGACTCGGATGAGCGGCGTGGACATTAACGGCAGGCAGATCAGGAAAGGTGCACCTGACGCTGTGACAGAGTTCGTGGGAGGTCACCTGCCGCAGTCGGTTGAGGACGCGGTGACGAGGATCTCGACATCAGGCGGAACTGCTCTGGTGGTGGCCGAAAATGACAAGGCGATGGGTGTGATTCATCTCAAAGACATCGTAAAGGGAGGCCTGAAAGATCGCTTTGAGCGTTTTCGTGCCATGGGAATCAAAACAGTTATGATCACAGGTGACAATCGGCTGACGGCCGCGGCTATCGCGAAGGAAGCGGGAGTGGATGATTTCCTTGCCGAAGCCAGGCCTGAAGATAAGCTGGCACTGATCCGCAAAGAACAGGCGACGGGCCACCTTGTCGCAATGACTGGGGACGGCACGAACGATGCGCCTGCCCTGGCTCAGGCCGATGTGGGCGTGGCCATGAATACGGGGACTCAGGCGGCCAAAGAAGCAGGGAATATGGTCGATTTGGATTCCAACCCCACCAAGCTCATTGAAATTGTGGAAATCGGAAAACAGATGCTCATGACGCGAGGGGCTCTAACCACTTTCAGTATAGCTAATGACGTGGCCAAGTATTTTGCCATAATTCCCGCCATGTTGCTCGCGACTTTTCCTGCGATCAGCCCGTTGAACATCATGGGATTACATTCGCCACAAAGTGCCATTTTGAGCGCTGTAATCTTTAATGCACTCATCATTGTGGCTCTCATACCTCTGGCGTTGCGCGGGGTACGTTTCCGACCACTTAGCGCTGCTGTGCTATTGCGCCGCAACCTGCTCATTTACGGACTTGGTGGACTCGTAGCGCCGTTTGTGGGGATAATGCTCATAGACCTGATCGTGTCAGCCCTGCATCTTGCGTAGGGAGGAGAATTTGTCATGAAGAATCTCATTTCCGAGCTTAGCGTTTCGGCAGTCGCGACCATCTCTTTGGCCGTGATTGTGTGCGGCATCTATCCGCTAGTAGTGTGGGGCGTAGCCCAGACGCTGTTCCCGGAAAAAGCCAACGGCTCTATCATAGTACGCGATGGCAAGACCATTGGATCCGAGCTTCTTGCCCAAAATTTCACAGGTGCAAATTACTTTCATCCGCGGCCCTCTGCCGCGGGGGACGTGGGATATGACGCCACAAGCTCTGGAGGCAGCAACCTCGGCCCCACCTCCAAAAAAATGATCGATTCAGTAAGAGAACGGGTTGAGGCGTATCGCACGGAAAACAAACTGCCATCCACGGTTCCAGTGCCTGCCGATGCCGTAACAGCCTCGGCCAGCGGTCTGGATCCCCATATCAGTGTCAAGAACGCTCTCATACAAGCCAGCCGTGTTGCCAAGGTGCGAGGCATTAGCGAACAAGCGATTCTGGCGAAGCTGCAAGCTCATACCGAGGGGAGGACCCTGGGAATCCTGGGAGAACCGAGGGTGAACGTGCTGACATTGAACCTGTCTCTCGATGCAAGATGAACTGAAAAACTATGACCGAAGATAGAGCCAATACCTTCTTGCGCCTGATTCGCCGTTCCCGCCGTGGCAGGTTGAAGATTTACTTGGGCTACGGCGCGGGAGTGGGAAAAACATATCAGATGCTCCAAGAAGGCCACCGGCTCATGGGTGAAGGCATAGACGTCGTGGTGGGGTTGATCGAGACCCACGGCCGAGTGGATACAGCTAAGCTCATCGACGGCTTGGAAGTGATCCCCAGGAGAAGTCAGGAATACCGCGGACACATTTTAGAGGAAATGGATGTTGATGCCGCCTTGGACCGCAAACCCGAGGTCGCGCTCATAGATGAGCTGGCTCATACTAATGTGCCTGGTAGTCGAAATCCCAAACGCTATCAGGACGTTCAAGACATTCTCGCCGCGGGGATACACGTCATTACGACCCTGAACGTCCAGCATTTAGAGAGTCTGTACGATACCGTAGAAAAGACCGTTCACGTCAAGGTCCGGGAACGCCTGCCGGATACGATCCTCGCTGAAGCGGATGAGATTGTAAATGTGGATCTCACCACCGAAGACCTCCTGGAACGTTTGCGAGAAGGCAAAATCTACCCGCCGGACCGTATTGAGACAGCCTTGGCTAATTTTTTCAAGACGCCGAATCTGGAGAAGCTTCGCGAGCTTACACTGCGTGAACTTGCATCACAGATCGACTTGAGGATGCGCGAAAGCTCGGCAGACGGCAGCGATGCCGCTCCTGATCAGTTGATGGTCTGTCTGAGCTCACGCGGGCCCAATAGCGAGATGCTCCTGCGCTACGCTTCCCGCTTTGCAGGACGACTGAACCGGAACTGGTACGCAGTGTACGTTCAAACACCCTCGGAAGAACCTACCGTAATTGATGCGCACACACAGCGGCTTCTCTCAAGTACTTTGACCCTTGCAAAACAACTGGGGGCCATGGTCTTCACGTATAAGGGAGAGGACGTCGCAGACACGATCCTGCGTTTTGCACAGGAATACCGAGTCGGCCACATTGTCCTTGGCAGCCCCGGCGAGGTCTCGTTCTGGAAAAGACTGTTGGGGAAAAGGAGTGTTGTTGAACGCCTTATCAAGAATCCGAGAGGCATCACTGTGGTGGTTCTCGACACTGGCAGCCAAGAAACTCCGACAAAAAAAGCGGAGGTAGAGTTTCCTGAAAGTAAGAAAACGACTGTGGTCGAGCCTTCTGTCAGCGCGGGTTCCCTGAGCCTGAGCAGTCTGTTGTCAAGTCGTCGAATCATCAAGTGGGATAGGCCTGTTGAGAAAGATCTAGTCCTGAGTGCCTTGGTGGAGGTCGCGGACAAAGACGTCGAAGCATGCGATTCTGACGAGATTTTGCAAGCGGTGAGGCAGAGAGAAGAACAGGGTTCGACCTTCTTCAACGAGGGAGTAGCGTTCCCGCATGCTCGGATCGAGGGAATTTCTACGCCCGTGGTGGCCTTGGGTTTGACGCGGCAGGGTGTCCTCGGGGAGTCCGCGGGCAAGCCCATTGAACTTGTTTTCCTGATTCTCTCTCCCGCTCACATACCTGCTGTTCAAGTTCAAGTTCTTGCTCTCGTTAGCCGAGCCGCCCGTAATCGGCAACTGGTTGAAAGTTTATCTTCGGTGAGAAATCCCGAAGAAGCCTTTGGAGTTATCCGCAATTGGGAAATGCTCCAAGAACCCGGGGTAAACAACGCCTGAAGACGCCCGAACGGCCAGGCTTTCCATAGGAAGGGATTTATTCATGGTTATATCGCAGAAAATAAGGGAAATCATGATTCCCCTCAATAGCGCAGCTACCACCACGGCGGACATGCCGCTGAAAGAAGCCATACGGGCTCTGAGAAAGCTCTATTGCGAGGTGGAGGAAGGCAAATGCACCGAAGCGGGATTCCGGACTATTGTAGTATTGGACAGAAGCCGGCAAATCGCAGGCATTTTGGATTTCCAATCCATCATAAAAATATTGATTCCCGAGACGGCCGGTAATTTTCCCGCCAAGTTGCGGGCCGTGTGGGATTCCCTCGGCGCGGTTGACACAAAATCTCGATCTTTGGATGAAACAAAACTTGGTCTCGGAGCAAGGATTATAAAGAATGCGGAAAAACCGGTGGGCGATATTATGCTTAAAGTCAGGGGATCCATAAGTGCGGATGCGGACGTTTTGGAAGCTTTGATGGTCCTCAGTGACAACAAAGTAAGTGTGTTGCCTGTGTACGAAGGCGATCAGCCGGTAGGGATTGTCCGCGATTCAGACCTGTTCCTGAAGATAGCGGACATCTTGCAGGACACGGGGCAAGACTGACCATGTCCTCCATGAATGACCCGCGCCCCTCGAATTCACCCTCTTTCCAGACAAAAATGAGCTTTTCTCAGCTTTTTCTTTCTTGACAGCGCGCGAACTCCGTGTTAGCGAGCGGCTCACTGTTGGTTTGTTTTGTTTCTTGTCGCTTCGTTCAAGGAGGATATAGTGGGTTTGGGCTGTCGCGTGGTTTTCCGCGTCGTTGTTTCGATGACGCTTATTACCACTCTGGCTTGCTTGTCGGCCATGAGCTGGGACGGCCCCTTGCCGAATATGAACCCTTCGGACACCGTTCAGCCTCCGGCGCCACCCAATGGCCTGCACGCTTCTCTGCTTCCACCGGCTCCCGTGTTCCGGCCTGCCAACGATTACCTGGTCAAATTAGCCTATGGACGCACCTACGGGACCTCAACGCAACTCGACTATGCAACCTTGGAATTCAGCAAGCGGCTCTCCAGTTTTCCGGCAGTTACCCTTTGGGGTCCTGCTGTAGGGGAAGTCCAGGTCGCGATGCTGGCTTCGTATGTTGTCTATTATGAAGGGAATGTCGAACGGATAAAGAAACTCGACTTCCATGATGGATACGAACTGGCATGGGTCCCCAAGGGTCGGTTTACTTTTCCAATCTGTTCGGTTGGGGTGTCTCCGTATCTTGAAAGCGGCGCGGGGCTTAGCTACGTGTCGGAGACGTTCCGCAATTCAGGTTCACGCTGGAACTGGTCTTTTCTCGGCGGATTCGGGTTTGAACGATGTTTGCCGGGAGACGCTGTCTTTTCCCTGGGATTACAGTGGAGGCACCTTTGCAACGGAAATATGTGGGGCAAGGGGGATGAGCTTCACAATTCCAATTCAGGAACGGATATGATCCAGGGCCTCGCTTCATTTGTTCATCGTTTCTGATCCAAGCCTACATGTTCCCTGTCATCTTCTTCTTTCGAAACAGTTACGGTTCATGTTTATCCTCTTGAGTGACTCAAGGACGCCATCGCGCCCCTTCCAATACGAAGACAGAACGCTTGCGGCTGCAAGTCTCCGAAGTTGACACTGATTCATCCCTTTGTTACATTTTCGCATTCCATTATTCATCAAAGGGGTGGCCAGCCATGGCGGACGTTGAAGGATTGGTAGAGGCTAGAAGTGTGAAGACGTCGGGTGCAGGGAGCGCAGCCGGATTTCACCTGAAAGGATCCTCGCACCTTGATTGGGGAATGAAAAACCGGCTTTCCAGGATCATCAAGCCTGACACCGGGCGGACGGTCATGCTGGCCGTGGATCACGGATACTTCCAAGGCCCGACTTCCGGACTTGAAGTCATGGAACAGACCCTGGCACCGTTGATTCAATACGCGGATTGCCTGATGCTCACACGGGGAATACTACGTACTTCAATCCCGCCCGGCAGCCAGGTCCCAATCGTGTTAAGGGTGTCAGGAGGCAACAGCGTGCTCAGCGAACTATCCAACGAGACCTACAACGTCTCGCTGGAAGACTGTATTCGTCTGAATGTGTCGGGAATGGCGCTGTCAATTTACGTCGGGGGTGAGTATGAACACCAGACGCTGGTAGCGTTTTCGGATCTAATCGATGCAGGTTATGATGCCGGAATTCCGATTCTGGCGGTCACGGCTGTTGGTCGAGAAATGGCACGGGATGCACGCTATCTCTCTCTGTCTTCCCGGATCGCTGCTGAAATGGGCGCCAATATAGTCAAGACTTATTATTGCGAGAACTTCGAGAGAGTCACGGGTACCTGCCCAGTTCCCATCGTCATGGCCGGGGGGAAGAAACTTCCTGAGATTGACGCCCTAACCATGGCTTACAACGCGGTCTCCGAGGGCGCGGTCGGCGTGGATATGGGGCGCAACATCTTTCAGTCCGATTGCCCCGTTGGAATGATCAAGGCCGTACGTGCTGTGGTCCACCATAATGAGAAGCCCAAGGCTGCCCTCAAAATCTATAAGGATGAGAAAAAGGCGGCTCACTGCTGAGCGCCTGTAGGTCTATTTTTTGAGGGACCACCGAGGCATCTGCCAAGGGCTGTCAAAAACGTCTAGGCGGGTCCTTTATTTGGGCCACATAGAGTGATTCGCATCATTATGTCATTGCGAGGAGCAAGGCGACGAAGCAATCCGTAACTTTCGGCCCATCAACACGATGAGATTGCTTCGCCCCGCGTCTAGCGTGACTCGCAATGACAGAAGGATGAGATCGTTGCATGACCCAAGAATCAAGAATGGCTTAATTCAGCTTTCAGAATCGTTTGTCTTGTAAGTGTTGCACGCCTTTTGGAGCGGAATATATGCGCGTAGCCATGTATTACAATAACAAGGACGTCCGCATCGAAGAGATGCCGACCCCGCGTATCGGCTCGGATGAGCTCCTTGTGAAGGTTTGGGCGAGCGGTGTTTGTGGGAGTGACGTGCTGGAATGGTATCGTTTGCCAAAAGCGCCTCTGGTCCTAGGGCACGAGATTGCCGGTGAGGTAGCGGAAGTCGGGAGCGACATCCGGGAATGGAAGAAAGGTGATCGCGTCTTTGTGTCTCATCATGTCCCGTGCAATATGTGCAGGCACTGCTTGGCCGGTCATCATTCGGTCTGTGACACGCTATCCGCCACCAATTTTGACCCGGGCGGGTTCACGGAGTACGTGCGAGTACCGGCGATCAACGTCCGCAACGGCGTCTACCGCCTGCCGGACTCGATGGCTTACGACGAGGGAGTCTTTATCGAGCCGCTTGCCTGCGTGGTCAGGGGCCAGGAGCATGCAGGATGGATGCCTGGGAGAAGAGTCCTTGTTATTGGCAGCGGAATAGCCGGGCTTTTGCACATACAGCTTGCTCAGGCTGCCGGCGCGGCCCGAGTCGTTGCAGTGGACATCAATGCGTCCCGACTTGATGCGGCTAAAAAATTAGGGGCGGATGCTGTTTTAACGCCTGGTGAAGACTTCATGGACCATTTGAAGGAATCCAATGACGGCCGACTTGCAGAGCTGGTCATCGTTTCAACCGGCGCTGTTTCGGCTGTCGGCCAGGCATTCCGCTCAGTAGATCGGGGTGGAACCATACTCTTTTTTGCCCCTTCCGATCCCGGAGCCTGTATCGAGATGCCTTTCAACGAACTCTGGCGGAAAGAAGTCACTATGACTACATCGTACGCCGGAAGTCCTCGAGATATAACCGTCGCCATCGAGCTGATCTCCTCGGGCAAGTTGAATGTCATCGACATGATCACGCATAGGCTCCCCTTGGAAAAGACGGGCGAGGGCTTCTCCTTGGTGGCAGAGGCGGGAGATTCCATGAAAGTCGTCATCGAACCTCAGAAATGAAGGAGATGCGTCATTGTGACACGCATTGTAATTGGCACCTTGCGGCTGGCGGCCTGTCACGTTAGGGACACTGCATGCCGTGCCCCTACAAGGTGTCCTAAATGTTGCGAGTTTGACAACAAACCCGAATGAAACAATACGTAGGAAAGTTTCCCAAACAATCTTCGAACTCATGATCTCGTGACCCAGCTTCGAAGACAACAACACGATTGTAGCTCATGCATTCAACCCCCCTGGAAGAAATTCATCGGCGTATCAAAACCCTTCAATCCGCAATGGCTGACAATGGCCTGGATGCTGCGCTGATAGTTCAGCGCGTAGACCTCTTCTATTTTTCGGGGACAGGTCAGGACGCTCATCTCTTTGTGCCGGCAGAAGGGTCGCCTCTCCTTTTAGTACGAAAAAGTTTTGAGAGAGCTGTACAGGATTCTCCACTTGAGCACGTCGTGGCAGTGAAGAGCCTCTCCGGCTTAAAGAAGAGCATGGAAAGGGAGTATTCGGGCCCTTTGAAACGCCTTGGGATGGAGCTGGATGTTCTCCCTGTAAATAACTACATGCTCTACTCGAAACTCTTTCCAAACGCGGCTATCAACGACGTCTCCCCTCTAATAAGAGCGGCCAGAATGGTTAAGTCCGAGTACGAGCTTCAAATGATTAGGCAGGCGGCTCGTATGAACGACAAGCTGTATTCTTCAGTGGGAGAGATTCTCAAAGAGGGGATGTCGGAAATTGAATTTGCGGGCCTACTCGAAGCGCAGTACCGCAAGAACGGCCATCAAGGGTTTGTGCGGGTAAGAAGCTTTAATAGCGAAGTATTCTATGGACATATAATGTCGGGCGCGAATCTGGCCGTACCGAGTTGTTCCGTGGGGCCGACCGGTGGGCCTGGGCTCAATCCCACAATGCCTCAGGGGGCCGGTTCCAAGATCATTAAGAGGCACGAGCCTGTTCAGATCGACTACGTGGGAGTAGTGGGCGGATATATGGTCGATCAGGCGAGAACTTTTTTCATCGGAGATCCTCCAGAGAAGTTCCTGAAGATACATGCCACGGCTCTGGCTATTCAAGAGGCCCTCATCTCGCAAGGTCGTGCCGGAGCCAAAGCGGAAAAACTATACGATACTGCTATGCACATAGCCGCTGAAGCGGGGCTTACGGAAGGTTTTATGGGATACCCGCAACCGGTGACGTTTGTCGGGCACGGAATCGGGCTGGAACTAGATGAATTGCCGGTAATTGGAAGGAAGTCACCGCATGTCTTGAAGGAAGGGATGGTGATAGCCCTGGAGCCCAAATTTATTCTGCCCGGTGAAGGATTGGCCGGTATCGAGAATTCGTTCGTTGTGACCGAAAAAGGCTTGGATAAGCTGACTAACTTTGATGACGCGATTCAGGTACTGCAATAAGTGCGCGCCTCGTTCCGAAGCGCGGCATCCAGACTCGCCGCGCGGGATCTCTTACGGCCAATGTCATACTGCCACGTGAGTTCAGCGTAAACCCCTAACTTCTGTCCTTGCAGAAATCCACAAATCTCTTTATGTGATCTCCCGCGGATGGGCTATCGTAATAAAAGTACACTGGAACACTAAGTGGGTATAAATTATTCTTGACCGTTTCTGCTGACGGAATCACTGCCGGCGAGTCAGCATCCTTTTTTATTCCCAGGATCTTGATCAGGTTATTTTTTGCCCCTCTCTGCGCGTCCGCTAATCCGGCATAGCCGATTGCAGGCGGCTTTTTCTTGGAAATCTCCCTTATAATATTATGGTAGAAGTCCCTAATGCTCGCATCTGAAGTGAAATAGCCGTTCTCCATAACATTAGTTCTGAGAAAGAGAGCTACCCCAGAGGTCTGTTGGTTGGTGATGACTGCTGTAGGTTCATCCGCCCCCCCGACTTCTGACCAGCGCGTGTAATCACCGGTGAATATTTTTCGAAGCTGTTCAACAGTCAACTCCTGCACCTGATTCTCAGGATGGGTTATTATTGCGATACCGACCCGGCCAACCGGAACTTCGAAGGGTTTTGAGCCGCTTAAGGCAGCAGCCTGCACTTCCTTTTCGATTATCTGCCGCGATGCCATGGCCACATCGGCCGTCTTGTCGAAAAGAGCCTCGAGGCCCATGGCTGTTCCGTCGCTGCCTTCAGTCCCGCCGCCTCCGCTGACCATCACTCTAATCCCTGGATTGCTGTCACTAAATGCCTTAGCCCAATTGTCGGCGAGACTCGCCATAATATTGGAGCCTCTGATCCTTATAATCTTTCCCGTCTGGTCCTGAGCGTCGGAAAAACAGACCATGGCCGCCAACAATAGGGCCAACACCAATCCCAGCATGGTGAGATACCTTTTACTCATCTCTCTTCTCCTAGCCTATGTTGTGGAACCGAGGGGAGCCATGTTTTCCGGGGCCACGAAACCTG
>Ga0074045_10005763_pt1 | contig 10753 bp, 9 predicted proteins | sample BogForMeECP23OM2_FD_94442 | JGI IMG/M metagenome (GOLD analysis project Ga0074045, IMG submission 94442) | Bog forest soil microbial communities from Calvert Island, British Columbia, Canada - Bog Forest MetaG ECP23OM2 | ecosystem: Environmental > Terrestrial > Soil > Wetlands ... | reverse complement strand
CCTTCAGTCGCTCAACCGTGCCGGAAAGGTCGGTAACGTGCAGCGCGACGTGGTGCAAACCTTCACCGCGCTTCTCTAGGAAGCGCGCGATTGTCGAGTCGGGCGAAGTCGGCTCCAGTAACTCTAGGCGGCTCTCACCGATGGGCACCATTGCTAAGCGCACTCTCTCCGCCTCGACGGTCTCCTCCGGCATGACTGCCAGGCCAAGTTTCTCGTAGAACTTCTTCGCTTGCGCCAATGACTTTACCGCGATACCGAGATGGTCAATGTAGCTCATTCGGGCTTCCCCAATGCGTCAACAATCTTCTCTACCAAAGAATACGGGTCGCGCTTGTGTTCGGCAACTTCAGTAGCGTACCGGATCGCCTCGCCTTCGCTCAGATAGTAAGAGAGCACTCGCTGAAATAACGCGTCGCGCAACATCTCGGCGATCCGTTTGCGCCAGTTTTCGATGCGGCGGGCCTGCGCACGACCGTCCTGCTGCAGATACTCGCAATACTTCTCGATGGCCGCCAATAGCTCCGTCATGCCGGTGCCTGAGGTGGCGACAGTCTTTACGATGGGTGGAGTCCAACTGTCGTTGCGCAGGGCCAGCGACTGCATGGCACGAACCTCACGCTCCACCCGCTCGGCGCCATCGCGGTCGCTCTTGTTAATGACAAAGATATCGGCAATCTCCATAATGCCGGCCTTGATAGTCTGCACATCGTCGCCCATGCCCGGAACCAGCACGACAATGGTTACGTCGGCTAGGCGAACGATGTCCACTTCGTCCTGGCCAACGCCAACCGTTTCGATCATCACGAGATTACGTCCACTGGCATCGAGCACAGTGGCCACGTCAGCGGTAGTGCTGGCCAAGCCACCCAGTGAGCCGCGCGTCGCCATGCTGCGGATGTAGATGCCAGTGTCGGCGTAGTGCGATTGCATCCGAATGCGGTCGCCAAGAATAGCACCCCCGCTGAACGGGCTGGTCGGATCGACCGCGACGACGCCGATTGTTTTACCCTGCTTTCGGTATTCGCGTGCCACCTGATCTACCAGCGTGCTCTTGCCTGCGCCCGGGGAGCCGGTAAGCCCAAGCAATAAGGCGTTGCCGCTGTAAGGAAACAACGCTTTAAGCAGTTCGGTGGATTCCTTGGTCCGATCTTCGACCATCGAGATGGCGCGTGAGAGCGCACGCACTTCCCCAGCGCGAATTCGGCGTACAAGTTCCTTGATATGGCCGTTCGCGCTCACTTGGACGTGTTCCCTTTCACGCGAACCAGCCTAGTCCTTCAGAATTTGGCGTGCGATGACCAGCCGCTGAATTTCGCTGGTACCTTCACCAATCGTGCAAAGCTTCACGTCGCGGTAAAACTTCTCCGCTGGGTAGTCCTTGATAAAACCGTACCCACCGTGGATTTGCACGCATTCATTAGCGCAGCGCACGGCAACCTCGCTGGTGTAGAGCTTCGCCATTGAGGATTCGAGAGTGGTCTTCATTCCCGCGTCCTTCATGGCAGCAGCGCGATGAGTAAGGAGGCGGGCTGCATCTATCTCGGTTGCCAGATCGGCCAGCTTGAATGCAATCGCCTGAAATTCGCTGATGGGCTTGCCAAACTGCTTGCGCTCCTTCGAGTACTCCAGCGCAGCTTCGTATGCACCTTGCGCCATGCCAAGTCCTAACGCAGCAATGGAGATGCGCCCGCCATCGAGCACCTTCATTGCGTCAACAAAACCGTCGCCTTCCTTCCCCAGCAGGCTCTCAGCCGCTAGTTCGCAGTCCTCAAAGATCAGCTCAGAGGTGTCGCTGGCGCGCAGGCCGAGTTTGTTCTCCTTCTTGCCGGCGCGAAATCCCTTGGCTCCCTTCTCCACCACGAAGGCGGAGAGTCCGTGCGTGTGTGCCGTCTTGTCGGTGACAGCAATGACCACGGCAACGTCGCCGTAATGGCCATTGGTGATGAAGGTCTTGTTTCCGTTGAGCACCCACTTGTCGCCTTTGCGGACGGCGCTGCAACGGGCGCCGCCAGCGTCAGAGCCCGAGCCCGGTTCAGTAAGTCCCCACGCACCGAGAAACTCACCCGTCGCCAGTTTGGGGACATACTTCCGCTTTTGTTCTTCATTCCCCGCCAAGAAGATATGGTTCGAGCAGAGTGAGGTATGCGCAGCTACAGTGATGCCGACAGACCCGTCGACGCGCGAAAGCTCTTCGACAGCGGTCACGTACTCGACATACCCCATGCCTGCGCCGCCGTACTCCGCTGGGAAGATCGTTCCGAGCAGGCCCAACTTGCCCAGTTCCTTGATGGTCACGAGAGGAAAATCGCCCGGCTCATCCCACTTCATTACGTTGGGCGCAATCTCGCGCTGAGCGAAGTCGCGAACCATCTTCTTCAGTTGCAGTTGTTCATCCGAAAGCTGAAAATCCAAACCGTTCCTCCATGAGATGGAAATGCGCACGGGCCGTGAACAGTACCGCCGTTAATGGCCTCTGCGCAGAAAGTCAAAACAGGCGGTTATAACACAATGTTTGGGCGGGACGAAACCGCTGTTGGCCTCTGGTTCATTTTCAATAGACGTTTACCGGCGAACCCTTCCACCTGCAAGCGCATCAACATAGCTCAGTGCTATGGTTAATCTGAGTGACTGAGACCCTCCAATTTGTCGTGCATTACGGCTATTTTCTGCTCTTCTTCTGGGTATTGCTAGAGCAGGGCGGCCTGCCCATTCCGGCTGCGCCGTTGCTGTTGGCCGCCGGTGCGTTGGCGGCCCAAGGCAGGATGCACTTCGCGCTCGCCGCTCTCATTCCAGCACTTGCTTCCCTGTGTGCCGACACGTTCTGGTATTCCTTCGGCAAGCGGCGCGGCGGGGTGGTCCTCAATCTGCTCTGCCGCATTGCACTTGAGCCTGACTCGTGCGTGCGCCGTACTGAATCCACGTTCACGAAGTTCGGACCGCGAACGCTGCTTATCTGCAAGTTCGTGCCGGGCCTCAACACGGCGGCGCCAACGCTGTCGGGCATGGTGGGGGTTGATTTTCACCGGTTTTTGCTTTTTGATTTTCTGGGCGCTCTGTTGTGGACGAGCGCTTTTGCCGGTGTCGGCTTTATCTTTGGCAAGCGGCTCGATCGCGCTAACCTTTACGCGCAGCGCTTCGGCGGTTATCTTCTGATTCTGTTTGCCACGGGCGTGATCGCCTACGTCCTCAACCGCTGGCGGGAACGCGAGCGCTTTCTGAAACAGGTCAAGGGCGATCGCATCACTCCCGATGAACTGAAACACAAACTCGAATCCGGCGAGCAGGTCGTTATCGTTGACCTTCGACATCCACTTGATGTGCTGAGCAATCCTCGCACGCTGCCTGGAGCAATCCAGATCTCGCCCGAAGAGCTCGAAAGCCGGCACGGCGAAATCACTCGCGACGGCGAAATCGTGCTTTTCTGCACTTGACCAAACGAAGCGACCAGCGCCCGTGCGGCGCTGCAACTGCGAAAGCACGGCATTCGCCATGTGCGTCCGCTGCTGGGCGGCTTCTACGAATGGAAGGCGCTTGGTTATCCCGTGGTGGACACGGTCGTGCGGCAGAGCGCAGCCTCGGAACCGCTTTCGCAAGCGGCCGCAGGATCGGCTCTGTAAGCACTTCATCGCTCCACCAAGCGTTCCAGGTCTTCAAAGAAACCAGGATAGGAAATGCCGACGCATTCTGCGCCGCGAATGCGGGTTTCTCCTTCCGCACGTAGCGCTGCAATGGCAAACGCCATGGCAATACGGTGATCGCCAAAGCTCTCGATCTCGCCCCCGGGCAACCTCTGGCCACCGGGAATAGGCCAGCCATCGTCAGTCTGCTCAACTTGCGCACCCATTGCCCGAAGGTTTTGTGTGACCGCGCTCAGGCGATCTGATTCCTTAACGCGCAATTCTCCCGCATCACGCACCTCCAAGCCACCTGTGAAAGGGGCGATTGCAGCCAGCACCGGCAGTTCATCGATCAGCAGCGCGGTTAGTCCTCCCTCAATCGTCACGCCTTTGCCCACTCCGGGTACGAGCGTGACCGTGCCAAGCAACTCTCCGTGCTGTTCCTCTACCCGCACCATGGAGATGCTACTGCCTATTGCGGCCAGCACATCCAAAAGAGCCGAACGGGTGGGATTCAACAGCACTCCATCGATGACCAAGTTGGATTCAGGAAACATTGTGGCGGCGCACAGGAAGAATGCCGCAGAGGAAGTGTCGCCCGGGATGTAGCCTTCGAGAGGGTGAAGAGACTGTCCACCCTGGATCGTAAGCGCATTGCGTTGACGATCAATCTTTGCGCCAAAGGCCCGCAGGGCGACTTCGCCGTGGTCGCGAGTGCGTGATGGCTCCTCAACAGTGGTCTGGCTTTCCGCTAGCAATCCAGCAAACAAAACGCAGGTCTTCACCTGAGCGCTGGCGACGGGAACCTGGTACTCGATGCCGTGGAGGTTTGTGCCCTTGATACGCAGCGGTGCGCAGCCGCCATCTGCGGAATCAATCTTCGCACCCATGCTCGTGAGCGGCGAGATGATGCGCTTCATGGGACGCCGCGAGAGCGATTCGTCACCAATCATTTCGCTGGTGAACGGCTGGGCCGCTACGATACCCGCGAGCATACGCATCGTCGAACCCGAATTACCGCAATCCAGTGGCGCACTAGGCGCTCGTAGTTGCGAACCTAGTCCCTCGATATTCACTGCTCCTTGCGCGTCTTGCTCAACCGCGCATCCGAGTGCACGCACACAACCGAGAGTGCTGGCACAATCCGCGCCGGGCGAGAAATTCTCGAAACGCGAGCGACCCTTGGCGAGAGCTGCCAACATCGCGTAACGATGAGAGATCGATTTGTCACCCGGTACGCACAGGCTTCCCAGCACGTTGCGCGCAGGTCGGATGGTGACGGACTTGGTTTCGCGCATTGCTTCTTTTCGCCCGCGATTCTAGCGCCGCGCTTGCGCTTCGGCCTGAGCTTCCAGCAATGCCTCGTGCGCGACTTCACGGATGCGCAGCCCAATCTCAAACTTTGGCGTCGTCACACCCCGCCCCCAACGATTCACCTCCCAGTGGGCCCGAACAAACTTCGCGCCAGACGCCGAAAGGTCCACCAGTAGAGGATACGAGCCAACGTAGAACCCCTGTGGGAACGAGGCTATGGGCTTCGTATCCCACGTAGTGCCGTCGGTAGAGGTGAACAGGCTCACTTCGATTGACTCCTGCTCAATTACATCGGTAATTGAAAGCGTTAACAGAAAGACGAGATTGGAGGCTGCACTTACGTCGACCGGTTGGCTGTCGCCTTTGGCGGTGACAATTGTCTTTTCAGGTACAAGAAATGCATTAAACATGACCCGTCCATTCTACAGCCGTCAGACATAACGGCTCGTCGACAGCCTTAGCTGACGGCTGATAGAGAGGGCTGACAGTTACTGCCGTGGCAGCTTGTCGAGAAATCCTCGCAGCAACGCTCCGAACTCTGCCGGCTTCTCCAGTGCTGCGTAGTGTCCGGCGTGCGAGATTACGCGTAGCTCGCTCCCGGTAATGTGCCGCCGCATCAGTTCGAACTCACTCTGCGGCACGCTGTCCTCGTCGCCTGCGATGATTAGCGCGGGAACGTTGATGGTTGCCAGCGTTTCAACAGAGTCGGGCCTCTCAGCCATTCCGCGCTGCACTGCGGCAACATCGTCAGGTGACATTGCCTGCATCATCTTGCGAGCAGCATCCACGATGTCAGGCCGGTCGGTGCGCGTCGAGCGCGACAAAAGCTTTGACAGCATCTGCTCGATAAATCCGGCTGAACCTTCGCGCAACACCCGGTCGGCGGCCTGCAAACGCATCGCTTTACTGTCGGGCGTCTCCGCGCCTGCTCGCGTATTGGCCAGTACCAGCGCCGCAACCAACTCGTGGTAACGCCGCCAAAACTCGAAGAGAACATATCCGCCAATCGAGACGCCCACAAAGCTTACCTTGCCCGTCTTCTCTTCCCGGCAGATGCCCGCGAGGTCCTCGGCCAGCTTCTGCATTGTGACGGGACCATCTCCTAACTCCGACGCCCCGTGCGCGCGAAGGTCTGGAAGGATCACACGATATCGGCTGCTAAGCTGCGCGACGATTGGGGTCCAGAAGTTGTGGTTGAGAGGAAACGGGTGCAACAACACAACGGAGGGCCCCTCACCCGCGACCTCGTAGTAAAGCTGCGCGTCGGTGCTGCAGATGTTGGCCATAGACTTAGCCCAGAATATTCTCCCCTGCATAGCTTAAGGTATTGCTCGGCCCCGAATGCAACCGCTCCGGCCGGCTCAGCAACCCAAACCTGTGTGATGTATGCACGTGGCGCCTGTGACGGCTCCCATCGGAAGATTGCGGGTTGCGCTCTACAATAAATCCATTGTGACGAACGGGTTCCGTTCCCACATGGGCGGCGGCAGCGCAGTCGGTGGAACCACTGGAGGCTGGCTTCTGCTTCTGTCATTTCAAAATCCCCAAAGGAGATTTTCATTCATGAAGCGTTCTCTGATGTTACTGGCAGCATTCGCGCTTGCGTCGAGCCTGGCATGGGCGCAGGATGGAGCTGCTCTCTATAAAACAAAATGTGCGGCGTGTCATGGCGCGATGGGCGAAGGCAAGGTTGGCCCGTCATTGCAGAAGACCTCTCTGACCCAGCAGCAGATTACCGATCTGCTCACCAAGGGCGCAGAGGGCAAAAAGGCGCCACACAGCAAGGCAGTGTCCGGGCTGACTGCCGACCAGGCCGCGGCTGTCGCCACCTATGTTGGAACTCTGAAGAAGTAGGCCGTTCTCGGGATGCAAGAAGGCCGGTCTAACAAGGCCGGCTTTTTCGTCGTCTAAGTTCACGCTCTGCTCCGCCAGCGTCCAGTGACCCTGGCTTGGCCGAACCACTTAGAAGGTCACTCTCACTCCCAGTTGCGCCGCAAAAGGTATTCCGACGGTCGTTCCAGGACCGAAGAAATCTCCCAGCGCTCCGGCCGGCTGCAGCAATTGGTTCGGGTTTGTAATCGGTACGCTGCACGCCGGAGTCGGGCACAACGCCGTGGCATTATAGAGGTTGTTCACCGGAGTCGGCAAAGCCGAGATGTTGGTGACGTAGTTAGCGCCGGGATTGTTCCGGTTGAACAGGTTGAAGAACTCGGCGAAGGGCATAATTTGCCACCGTTCCCGAACCTTAAAGGGCCGCGTGACCCGCAGGTCAACCTGGACGTACGGCGTTCCCCGGAACTGGTCCAGAGTGGTCTGGACACCATTGACTACGGCCCGATCATTCGTCGGATCGCCCAATCCGTTCACGTCCACGGGGGTCGTTAGAGTAATCGGCCGTGCGGTCTCCGCCTGAATTAGCGTGGTCAATTGAAATCCGCCCGGAATATAGACAATCCCCGCCAGCGTAAAGCGGCTGACGACATCCTCACCCGATGGGCCATAGTCGCCGGGCGCAAAGGGATTCAGCGGATCGCAGACGCCATTAACATAGTCGAAGAGCTCACCCAGCACGCAACCCCAGGTCTTGGCGCTCGACAGCACATAGTTCGCAGTCAAGTTGAAACGGTGAGTAACATTCCCCTGGAGGCGAAGCATCATTGCGTTATAGCTGGACCGGTTGTCCGACTTGAATACGGCAATATTGGGAACATTGGCCTGCTGAGTCGCGACATCGGACGAGAACAACGGAGAGAATAGCGTGTAGCCGGCCGTATAGTCGTAGCGCCGGTAGCCGTGGTTTCCCTGCTCGTGAACGTAATCGGCACTCATGATCCAGTTCTTGTGCCATTGATACTGGACGCCCCCGCTTACGTGCAGCGCGTAGGGCGTGTGGTAGTTGGGATCGATCACATAGCCCTGGCCGCCGTTAGCGGCACCCGGAAGGCATCCGGGATCGCCGGGTTGGTTGCAGGGCTGAAATGCTGACGGAGTGTTTACGGCTTGAAATGCGGTTGCCCATCCGTTCTGTGCCAGATCGTTGTAATAGAGACCGATTCCTGCGCGGATTACAAGGTCTTCGATGCGATCCGGATTGTAGGCAATACCCAAACGCGGAGCGAACGCCTTTTGGTAATCGTTGGGTACCCCGTAAGGTAGCGGTAGTTGTAGCCCCTTGATGGTTTGTACACCGGGATTGTAGAACTGATTAACGCCCGAGGCTTGGAACAATCCAAACGTGGTGTCATAGCGCAAACCGTAGTTGATGGTCAGCTCAGGTGTGACCCTCCACGTATCCATGGCATAGAGACCCAGCCGTTGCACGTTCTGCGAAAAGCTACCGTTCCCTGCCGGGGTGGACGTGGTCTGACAGGCGGCATCGGTGAATGGAGGAAGGCAATTCAGCTCCGCTGTGAGTTGATCCGGGTTGGTGAGGTAGAAGGTCGGGTTCTCAGTGAGTGTGTATAAGGTTTCGGCCGTACCGGGAAATGCGCCGCTCAGGACCGGCTCGTGAATAACGTCGATGCCGAACTTAGGCGCGTGCCTGCCAACCGAGCCGCTTATGTCGTAGCGAACTTGATATTTCTCCTGATTGCGAATGATGGGAAACGCGGTAATCGGCGTTACGAATTGGTTGTCGCCGTAGGTCTCAAATCCGGATATCGTCTTCGACGTGGAGCTGAAGGGAAAAGCCAGGGCAAAGCCGAGGTACCCGTTACGGTTCGCTGTTCCATGTAAGTAGCTGGCGCCGATGGTGAAGTTCCCTACCCATGAGGGGCTGAAGGCGAATGTGTTGCTGATGACGCCATTCTGATAATTGGCGTGTTCCGTTGCACCCGTTGAGGGGAGTGTTGCCTGCTGCACCAAACCATTATTGGTTGTGTAGTTGTCCATCCCGTAGCGAATAAACCACTGCGAGCGTTGCGCTTGCGCCCAATCGAATCGCATCATACCCAGGTAATCCTGAAAGGGTACTTTGACATACGGAGGTATTGCGATGGAGCTCGTGTTCGGGATTAGGCCCTCCTGCGCCAGTTGGTTTAGAGCGTTGAACTGGGTCAGGCTGTCCGAACTGTAGTTAATGCTGGCGTGCTCGTTCACCATTTCAAAGCCGGTGAAAATCCACAGCTTGTCTTTCACGATAGGTCCGCCAATCGTGCCTACGTAGTTCTGTCTCGAGAAGGGTTGCTTTGGCTGAGGCGGCGGGTTATCAATGGGAAACCGTGCATTCAGCGCGGCCGCGCGCTCAAACACCGCGAAGTCGCCATGCCATTCGTTGGTGCCGCTCTTGGTGCTGATAATTACCGCAGCCGCGGTGGTACGGCCGACATCTGCGTTCGACTGCGAGGTCTGCACGGCAAATTCGCGGATCACGTCGGGAGAAAAGTTCTGCAGGAAGCCTCCGATGTAGTCGTCGGAGTTGTCCATGCCATCGACCGTGAGCTGGTTGTTCAGGCCCGAGCTTCCGCCCGTGGATACAGCGGTAATGCGCGCCTTGGTCGGATCGGAAGGCTCAACCGGTTCGGTTCCCGGCACCATGTAAGCGATGTTGGCGAAGCTACGGGCCGCCAGAGGAATCGTCTCCAAGTCTTTACCGGAAACAACCCCTCCGTTCACGGCGTCGGTCGTATCGAGTTCCTGGGTAGTGATGGAGGACGGTTCGGCTTTAACATTGACCGTTTGCTGCACCGCGGCAGGTCGCAAGGTGACTAATACATCGCGCGCAACGCTCACTTGCACCACGACATCCGAGCTGGCTTCCGCAAATCCCTGGGCATTCACCACGATGTGATAGTTTCCCGGTATAAGATCCGGGAAGCGGAACTGTCCGTGGTTGTCGCTAGTAACCTTCCTCGAGATGCCGGACCCGTTGTCAGTGACCACAACATTGGCGGATTTGATTCGTGCTCCGCTGGCGTCCTGTACTTCTCCTAGCAGCGACCCAGTCGCGTTTTGTGCCTGCAGCCCGATCGGGAGCAGAGAGACAGCAAGCACCGAGAAGACTGCAATCCCGGCAAAATGTGAACGACTTCCAGTGAAGCGCATCAGTCCATCCCTCAGAAATGCAGGCAAGTCGAAGCAGTCAGCAAACCTGCCAATTCAGGCTACGCTGTACAAACACCTACTACCATTTGTAGTACTTAGGCGCTGTTGGCAACGGAGGAAACCATTGACTCGATTGTCCTGCGGATCGAGGGCTCTTATCCGGAAGCGGAGGGATCTGTTTTCATCGTCGGATTCTTGGAAATTCTATGTCCGATAACGATGCACCCCCTCCCCCTATCCCCCTCCGGTTCTTTAGAATCAAAATCTTACAAAGGTAATAATTTACTTGACTAACCCGCTAAACTTTGCTATCCTAAATCATCATGGAAGCTAACGCTAACCTAACAAACAAGTTGCTCGACAACCTTGAGGATTTGCTCATTGAGAATCGCGCCTATGCGACCGCTTTTGACCTCTTGGAGCAGGTCGTGCCGAAGGCCGCCGTGGAACGCCTGCGTGCCCATGTTGAGGCAATGAAATCAAACCCCGAAGTTCGCAAAGCAGTTCGCGATGGTTTCGCGCCATTTCGCGATCAAGGAATCGCCGACACTCTTGCAGCGCTTCTTCAAAAGCTGCCACGGATGAAGGACGTGAATTAGCCATGGAGACTCCAAAAACTCTACTCGCAGCGATTCAACTGTTTACGGACGAACGGGTTTGTATTGATGCCGTCGCCGCAATGCGCTGGCCCGATGGCCCCATGTGTCCGTACTGCATGGGCGATGCTCGCAAGAACCCGTACTACCTTGCGACCCAAAAGCGCTGGAAATGCCGCTCAT
>Ga0074045_10005762_pt1 | contig 10753 bp, 8 predicted proteins | sample BogForMeECP23OM2_FD_94442 | JGI IMG/M metagenome (GOLD analysis project Ga0074045, IMG submission 94442) | Bog forest soil microbial communities from Calvert Island, British Columbia, Canada - Bog Forest MetaG ECP23OM2 | ecosystem: Environmental > Terrestrial > Soil > Wetlands ... | reverse complement strand
CAGAAAATTTGTGAAGGGATCGTTCCGCGCCGTCGAGGTCACGTCGTCGATCGTACCGATGATACCGTCGGTCCTGCGACTGCTGATGGAACCTGCGTTGCGATAGCCATCGCCGAAGCTGGTCTTGAGCACCCACTCGAGCCCCCAGCGCGCCTCGTCGATCACGCGGTTATACAACTCCGGATCGTCGCCTTGCGCGTGCAGCCGCTCAGCAAGACTGAACATCGCGTAGACGATATCGCCGGTGTTGCCCATGCCCTGCGTCAGGTCGCCGGCATCGTGCCAGCCACCGTTGATGATGATCCGCTTGTCGCCGTGAATCGATTGCCAATCGCGGTGACAGACGCCGTGAACGCCCGGGACCGCGAAGCCGCAGCGTTCGGCGTAAAAGAAGTTGAGGGCTTTGAGAATCGTCTCGCGCCAGACGTCCGGCGCAATTCGAAATGGACGCGTCGCTTCCCCGCCCACTTCGATTCGATACGAACCGGTGCGCTGAACTTCGGAAAAGTCCATCACCTGAAACTCCCCGAGACGATTCTTCACCGTCTGCACTGGCTTAGAAAGAATCGGCTGCCCGGTCGTCTGATCGATCAACTGAAATGCACTGGCGACGAGTCCGCTGGCGATGGCCGTCTTGAGCGCGCCCGATTGATAACCGGCGTGGCTGTACGCAATGCGTCCCGGCCAGACGCCCCAGCCTTCGATGTAGTCGGGATCGACGCGCTGCAATTCCAGGCTGTCGAAATAATAGGTGGCCGTATCGGAGACTTCGGGCTCGTTGCCGGCCATGTAATAACTGATGTCGAGCGAAGTGATCTTATCCCGCGCGACATTGCCGATCTCCCAGACAACATGGTTCCATTCGTGATTGCGTAGAACCACGTTCGTCTCGCCCTCTTGCCCAAAGGCCGCCGGCAGCTTCACGACGCCGTCGTTATGAAGCGTGAGTCCAAGCGCGGCTACGTACGCTCCGGTGCTATCGGGATAAATCCAGATCGAGATCCGATTGAAGTCCTTCCAGTTCTCGCCGTCGAAATGGCGGATGATGCCGGTCTCGCCCCAACCGCGGCCGTTCACTGGTCCTGGAACATTTAGCTTCGTCGGCGTGCGGAGGCGAAGCGAACTGCGGCCATCGCGAGAGCGCTCTTTGGTCAACGACATCTCAGCCGCCACCGCTTGGGACTGGGTCACTTGAGCGGTGACGCGCGAATCCACAACAGGCGGCGGATTGTTTGTGAATGTCGACCAATGGTCAAGAGTGCTCATATCATCCAACAGACGGCTGTCGAGCACTTTCTTATTGAGCCAACGATACGAAGCGGAATCCTGGAAGTTCGCCGTTAACGGAGTGGGGTTCGGCGTCTGGGCGGAAAGGACGGCCGCCGCCGCGAGCAACGGAAAAATGTTTCGTGAGTACGTGGGCATGTTTAGAGTTGCATCCGCAGATGCAGCTTAGTGAGCAACCAAGAGAGAGCTAGGATAAACGCGGTGAAGAAGAACGCTCGGAACACTCCTAAGGCGCCTTCCGATCCTTCGGCCGAGAGGAATTGGAGCGCCGGAATTACGGAAAGAATCCAGGGCAGGAGATAAGTCAGCAGCGTGTTGGACCCGGCGGGTTTAACGAAACCAGCCCAGGCGGAGATGCGCTTGATGTCGACGATGTAGTAAAGGCCCAGCAGGATCAGGACGCTGGAGGATTCTGAAAAGAGGCACCACGTAGGCGTTGCGTGGTTCTTCGAAATGCCCAGCGGCAGCGCGGCTAGACCAGCGGCAAGAAGGATAACACCGAAAGCGGCGGACCAATAAAATTTGCTCTTCGGTGTCGGCGCGACGCCCGAATCGAACAGGATGTACGAGAACACAACGCCCGCCATGATAATGGATGCCAGCGCTCCGTCCTCGAGCGGCCAGACATAGATCGGCACATGTCGAAGGATGGGCAAGAATCCTAGTTTCGAAGCCGTGTTCATGAGATTCAAAAAGACGAACGCACCGGCGAACCACCAGAAGTTTTTCGGAAGAACGAGATAGATAATTCCCGCGCAGAGATAGGCGAAGCCGATCAGGCCCAGGATCTCGGGATATCCCCAATTGAGGCTGGCGACATCGCCAGTCGCGGTCTTTCTACGGAAGATTGCGATCAGGAGAATCAGCAGAGCGAAGCCGCCCCACTTCATGACCTTGTAAATCAGCTTGTCGGATTTCGGATAGACGCTCCAAGTCAGAAGAATGCCGGCGAAGGCGACCCAATCCCAAGTGTGAACGCCGATACCGGTAAGCTGCGGATCGAGGGCATGCAGGTTGGCGAGAATATAGCCGATCACGATCAGGCTGAATGATCGGACCACGACGTGTTGAAGAACTTGAAGTTTGGAATCGCCCTTCGCGAAGCGGCGGTTGAGAGCCAACGGGATCGAGATTCCGACGATGAACAGGAACGCGGAGAAGACCATGTCGACATAGGTCATGCCGCTGATCCCTTCTTTCATATGATGGGTCCACCAGGGCAGGCCTTTGACTCCGTCGGCATCGTTCACGAACACCATGACGAGGACGGTGAGCCCCCGGAAGATGTCGATTGACAGGATGCGTGCGGGCGAGACGGCCGGGATGGCGGGCGCGACTGCGGTTCTAGTTGCACTCATAGAGAGTTACTGGACGCATGAACTCAACGATGCCGTAACGATAACACAAGGAGGGCAAATATCGGATAGGATAGCCTCGGTGGGAATCGACAAACGTTCGCCTTCAAAAAAGGCCGCAGATACCGCCCGTTGGGCTGTCACAATGACAAAAGTGCGTATCCGGCGAGTCCTGTCGCGAACGCGCTGGCAGTTGGTGACATTCTGCGGGAAAGCTGGATACGAGTCTGCCGGTATTGTGGATCTTCTGGCTGTCCGCAAGGATCATGGCAAACCCAAGGTCAAGGGGATGAAACGCGGTGACGCGCTTCAGATCGTGCTGATACAGGTTAAAGGAGGAAGGGCGGCGATGCCGAAGCCTGAGGACTGTGAGCGACTCAGTGCCGTTGCGAAGCAATTGAAAGCTCGTCGCGTCCTGCTTGCCACGTGGAAAAAAGGATCCGCTGCACAATTCTACAGTTACAAGCCACGAAAAGCGGAGACGTGGATGCCGGTGTCGGATCTGAACGTTATCTTCCGGTGATTGTGCTCAATGGCCCTCGTTTTCCAGAAACCTCTCGACCTCAATGGCGGCCATACACCCCGCGCCCGACGCCGTAATCGCCTGCCGATAGGTCCGGTCCTGAACGTCGCCAGCATGGAAGACCCCAGTCACGCTGGTGCGGGCCCCACCTTTCGACACGATATAACCATCGGGATCCAGCTCAATCTGCCCGATGAACGGCGCGGTATTCGGAATATGGCCGATCGCCACGAAGAAGCCATCGACGGCTTCTTCCCACACCTCGTCCGTCTTGAGATTGCGCAGCTTCACCGCATTGACAAGGCTCTTCGCGGGGTCGTAGACGTCTTCCACCACGGTGTTGGTCAACATGCGAATCTTGGGATTATTGCGCGCCCGATCCAGCATGATTTTCGAAGCGCGGAACTGATCGCGCCGATGCACCACCGTCACGCTATCGCCAAAACGGGTTAAGAAATTGGCCTCTTCCATGGCGGAGTCGCCACCGCCGATCACCATGATCTTTTTCCCGCGATAGAAAAAGCCGTCGCAGGTGGCGCACGAACTCACGCCGCGTCCGATGAGGTGCTGTTCGCTCGGCAGATTCAACCAGCGCGCGGACGCGCCTGAAGCGATAATCAACGTGCGCGTTTCAAACCACTCGTGATCGACGCGAATATTGAAGGGGCGGTGCGACAGGTCGGCTTCGATCACCTGGCCATGCAGGTATTCGGCGCCGAAATTCATGGCCTGCTGTTTAATGTTTTCCACTAGCACCGGCCCGTCAACACCTTCCGGAAAGCCAGGAAAATTTTCGACGAGCGTGGTGAGGGAAAGCTGGCCACCGGGCTCTTTGCCGGCCACAACCAGCGGCTTTAAGTTCGCGCGCGCTGTGTAGATGGCGGCTGTATTGCCAGCACAGCCCGAGCCAATAATCATGACGTCTAACATGGATTTGTAGGACCGGAATCGATCCAAGAACAATGCTAACAGATGCTCTAAAGCATGCCCGAATGAACGAGCTGATTCGCGATGAATCCACCGGCGTACGCGAGAGAAGTCATGTATGCGAATTGAATCGCCGGCCAGCGCCAGCTCCCTGTTTCCCGGCGCACCACCGCAATGGTGGACATACACTGCATGGCGAACGCGAAAAAGATGAGCAGGGCGAAAGCGCCCCCGGTGGTCATTTCGTTCTGTAGAGCGTGGCGCAGGCCTTCCGATTGCTCAGTCCCTTCGATGCCGTAGATGGTGCCAAGGGTTCCCACGATCACCTCGCGGGCGGCGATAGAGGAAATCAGTCCAATGCCGACTTTCCAGTTGAATCCCAGCGGCTTGATCACCGGCTCGATGGCGTGTCCCAACATGCCCGCGTAGCTATCCGAGATCGCAGGTGGTTTGCCATCGTGGAGCGGCAGATTCGCCATCACCCAGAGCACCACCGCAACCGCGAGAATCACCGTGCCGGCTCGTCGAAGGAAGACCGCTGAACGATCGTACAGGCGCAGGCCGAGAGACCGCAGTGTGGGCAGGCGGTAGTTAGGCATCTCGAGAACGAAGGGCGTTTTTTCGCTCCTTAGCACCGATGACTTCAACAGCCGGGCTGTCCCGACCGCCGCGACGAATCCCAACAAATAGAGTCCCAGCATGGCGCCGGCTTGGGTCCCCAGGAAGGGGCCAATAAGCGGGCGCTCCTTGATAAACGCGGCAATGATCAGCGTGTAAACCGGCAGCCGCGCCGAGCAGGTCATGAACGGCGCAATCATAATGGTTGCGAGCCGGTCGCGCTTGTTTTCGATGGTGCGCGTCGACATGATCGCGGGTACGGCGCAGGCATAAGCCGACAGCAACGGAATAAAAGACTTGCCCTGCAATCCGAACTTGGCCATGGTACGGTCGGCGATGAGAGCCGCGCGCGCCAGGTAGCCGGAGTCTTCCAGGATTCCAATGAACAGGAACAGCAAGAGGATCTGCGGCAGAAAAACGACCACGGAGCCGACGCCGGTCCAGATGCCATTGACTAGCAGGGAGGTCCACATGGAGTGAGGCAATACGGCGGTGAGCCAGGTGCCGGAACTCTGAACCAAATCCTGTAGGCCGTTCATGAGCGGCTTCGCGCCAGTGAAAATCGTCTGGAAAACGGCCACGACGACGATCACGAAGACTGCGGGTCCCGCGATGGGGTGCAGGAATATGGAATCGAGCCGGCGGGTCCAGAGCGGCGGGTCGGGGGACTTGTAAGCAGCGCTCTCGCCAACTTGTCCGGCCCATCGCCGGCATTTGGGGACGTCGTGGAGGACCGGTAACTCAATGAGTGGAGACTTCACGCGAGCACGGCCGCTCGCTGTGCCGTCCATGAACTGGAAAACCTTTTCGACGCCTTCGCCGTTCGCCGCGCTGATTAGTGCAACCGGAGCGCCGAGTTCGCTGGCGAGGGCCGCCGTATCCACTTGGCCTCCTCGCGCTCGCAGGTCGTCCGCCATGTTCAATATGATCAGGGTGGGGAGCTTGAGTGCCAGGATCGGCGCCGCGAGAACCAGATGCCGCGCCAGGTTGGTGCAATCCAGTATCAAAAGGACGGAATCCGGCTTTGGCACGCCGGGCATTTCACCGGCCAGGACGTTGCGCGTCACCTGCTCGTCTTCCGAGCGGGGATTCAGGCTATAAACGCCAGGCAGATCGACGAGGATAACCTCGCGCGTGCCGGTCGTTTTCGCCCGTCCAATATGATGCTCCACAGTGACGCCGGGGAAGTTGGCAACCTTCTGCCGCAACCCGGTCAACCTATTGAATAGAGTCGATTTGCCGGAGTTGGGAGGGCCTACGACGGCCACCACGTGGGGCGTTTCCGAACGAGCCTAGAATGCTGGCCCGGGCGAGGAGGGGCAATCGGCACAGTCGTGGCAGGCGCTCATTGCCCGTCCAGTTGGTTGTGTTTAGCCGGGCGCAAACGCATGTGGGACGCAGTGTCGCGACGCAAGGCGATTTCAGAACCGTCGACTCGAAAGACCCGGGGGTCGCCTCCGGGGGCACTCAATGCGCGGGTGACTTGCGCACCGGGCAAAAACCCAAGTTCCATAAGGCGTTGCGCGACATCGGTGGGAAGATCGATGTGCTCCAGGATGCCGTGTTCGCCTTGCTTGAGTTCCGCTAGCGTCACGGGGGATTTGCCCTTGTGGCGCGGCCTTTTGAAACTCAGTTGCACTATGCCCCCAGTATGGAATTCGGATTAGGGTGGTGTCAAGAGACCCTACTCTATAAATGCGACTTTTTTGGTCGTAGTTTCACTGTTTGCAGAAATCTTTTTAACTCATAACTATTGACATATGCACACTAAGATTTTATACTCGTAACAGAGTTAGATTTTAGGAGGAACATAGAACATGGCGCTTGTTAAGTATGCAGATCTGGAAGACTTCCCCGGGCTTCGCCTGTTCCAGGACACCGTGAACCGGATGCTGGACCAGAACGCCGCCCGTCCGTGGGTACCTGCGGTGGACATTTTCGAGACCGAGAACGAATGGGTCCTGAAGGCCGATCTTCCCGATGTAAAACTGGAAGATGTCGACATTCAGATTGAGAACGGCAACCTCACTCTGAAGGGCGAGCGCAAGTTCCAGAAGGAAGAGAACGGCAAGGGATATCAACGCGTTGAGCGGAGCTACGGGACGTTCGCCCGCTACTTCAGTCTGCCGGACACGGTGGATTCGGAGAACGTTCGGGCCGATTACGCCAATGGCGTGTTGACGGTGAAGCTTCCCAAGAAAGAAGTCGCCAAGCCGCGCTCCATCAAAGTGCAAGTCAACAACAACTAAAACAGAACCATTTCGTCAAATTTTACGAGGGCGGCGTAGACCCGCCCTCGAACTGTTTATATGGACGGCAGGGACTCGAAGTGGGCCTCTTCTTCGCGATCGCGATGAACTTCGTCGGCTACTTCTTTTCGGACAAGATCGCGCTCTCAATGTACGCCGCTCAGCCAGTGACACCCACCGAGAATCCTGATGTGTACGCGCGCCTCTTCCCGATTGTGCAAAGCCTCACCATGCGCATGGGGCTGCCGATGCCGAAGCTATGGCTGATTCCCGAAGACTCGCCGAATGCGTTCGCGACGGGCCGCAATCCCAACCATGCCTCAGTGGCCGTGACCGCCGGGGCGCTCCGCCTGATGAACGATCAGGAACTCGAAGGCGTTCTGGCTCACGAGTTGGGCCACGTGAAAAACCGCGACATCCTGACCAGTTCCATCGCGGCCGTTCTCGCCAGCGCGATCACGTTCCTTGCCCGCATGGCATTCTGGTTCGGGTTGGGCAGCCGCGATGAGCGCGAGGAAGGCGGTGGCTTCGGCGGTCTCTTGATGCTGATCGTCGCGCCATTTGCGGCGTTGCTGATCCAGATGGCGATCTCGCGAACCCGCGAATACGCGGCCGACCAAACCTCAGCCGAGGTCACCCGTAATCCCCAGGAACTGATCGCGGCGTTGAGCAAGCTCGATACCTGGTCGAAACGCATCCCGATGGAAGAAGCGACACCAGCCACAGCGCACCTGTTCATCGTCAAACCATTCTCGGGAGAGAGCCTGATGCAGATATTCTCGACGCACCCAGCAACGGCGGATCGGATCGCGAGATTGCAGACGTGGCGTCCGCGCTAAATTAAGCAGCCGCGTAGACTGGAAAGGTGCCCGCCAGCGTACGAGTGAATCGGAAGGCAGCGGACCGGGTCGCGTCCGGCCATCCCTGGATTTTTTCGAGCGATGTAATCAACCGCGGCGCTGCCCAGGCCGGCGACGCCGTATCCGTCACTGACCCCCGCGGCCGGATCATCGGAACGGCGCATTACAGTTCGAGTTCGCAGATTTGCCTCCGCATGCTGAGCGATCGCGTGGAAACACCCGATCGTTCATTCTTTTTGCGCCGTATCGCCCAGGCGGAGGCGTATCGTAAGCGCGTCGTCGAAGATTCGAATGCCTTTCGGCTGGTGCATGGGGAAGGCGACCGGCTCCCCGGCCTGATCATCGATCGTTACGCCGGCTATTTTGTCATTCAGACACTCGATCAGGGCATGGATCGCGCCAAGTCTGAAATCGTGAGCTGCCTTCAAGAGCTGTTCGCGCCGCAAGGCATCGTTGCGCGTAACGACGTCGCCGTCCGCACACGCGAAGAGCTTCCGCTTGAAGCTGGGGTCCTTACAGGCGAAGTTCCGGAAACAGTCGCGATTCAGATGAATGGCCTGGAGCTGACGGCCGATCTGCTGCACGGGCAGAAAACTGGCGTCTTCCTCGACCAGCGGGAGAACTACGTTGCTGTAGCGTGCTATGCCCGTGGACGCGCGCTCGATTGCTTCACTTCCACTGGCGGCTTCGCTTTGCACATGGCGCGTGGCTGCGAGTCGGTGGAAGCTATCGACAGCTCCGCGTCGGCACTTGCCACCGCGTTGGCGAATGCCGAACGGCATCACATCGGCAACGTCGAGTTTCGCGAGGCTGACGCCTTCGATCTTCTCGCAACCTACGCATCCGCGCATCGATCGTTCGACACTGTGGTGCTCGATCCACCGGCCTTCGCCAAGTCGCGGGCGAATCTGGAAGGCGCGGCTCGCGGATATAAAGAGATCAATCTTCGCGCCCTGCGTCTGCTGGGACCCGGAGGGATTCTAGTGACCTGCTCCTGTTCGCATCACATGAGCGAAGCGATGCTGTTAGAAGTGGTTGCCGAGGCGTCGCTCGATGCAAATCGCACGCTACGCGTCGTGGAGCGGCGGACGCAGGCGCGGGATCATCCCATTCTGCTCACCGTCCCCGAGACGCATTATCTGAAGTGCCTGATTCTGGAGGTTCTGTAGAATCTTTTGCGTACCCGGCGACCCTTTGATCGTGTTCAGTAAATATGAAGCTCGCGGTCTGCCTCTGCGGCGTTCTGTGTTTCGCGCAGGCGCCCTTCCGCGTCGACGTGCAGCTTGTAAACGTCTCCTTCGTGGTCCGAGATTCCCGTGGCGCGCTGGTTCCCAATCTCGACCGCGACGATTTCGACGTGCTCGAGGACGGCGGCCCACAGAAGATCTCGTTCTTTGCGCGCAGCACCGATATTCCGATGACACTGGGCCTGATTGTGGATGCCAGCGGAAGCCAGGAACACTTTATGAAGCAGCACCATCACGACCTGGAACGCTTTTTGAAGGAGACGTTGAATGAGCGGGATCGCGCCTTCCTGGTTTGCTTCGGCAACCATGTGCGCCTGGTCAGCGACTATTCGAACTCGCCAAGAGACTTGGTTGACTCGCTCCACGACTACGAGAAAAACAAAGGCGAGTTTCCGGAACTTGGACCGGAGGAGCATCGGGTCCTCGGCACGGCATTCTACGACGCCATCTTTTATCCCATCACCGAGCGCTTGGCGACTGTCGATCAAGGCAGCCGCGCGCTGATTGTTTTCAGCGACGGCGAAGACAATTCGAGCGCACATAACATGCTGGATGCGATTGAAACGGCGCAAGCCTCCGATGTTCGCATCTTTGCGCTGCGCTATACCGAAATCGAGCACGGGCGGATGAATGCCAGAAATAAATACGGCATTAGCGTCATGGATCGCCTGGCGCGCGAAACCGGCGGAGCGCATTTCGACGCGCGCGAGAAGGATTTAGCCACGCATTTTCGCGAGATAGGCGACGACCTGCGCGCCTCCTACACGCTCGCCTACCATTCGACCAACCCCGCGGCGGACAACAGTTTTCACAAGATTGTCGTCCGTTCGAAACGGGATGGTCTTATTGTTCGCTGCAAGACAGGCTACTACTCACGCTCCTGATTCTCCCCAACGGTCCCCCAATTGCACGTTAAAGCATGTTACGTGCGACCATCGTAACGTTGCGCCAGGTTCCATCGTGCGGTATCGTAACGGGTTCGACCTGGCGATTTGGCCTCTACCCAGGCCGCACGTCAGGCTGCTAAAACCTTTGGAGGATTTTACTTGCGACCGCATAGTGCATCCACGCTCTCCGCGTCCCTGTTCCGACGCCGATCGATTCATCTGCTGATTCCCGCCCTGTTGGCGCTCTTTCTTCTGACCGCGCCGGTTGCCGGACTCGCGCAAAATGCCCCGCCCGCAGCGGGTGGAGAGGCGCATCTGATCCTTCCGGATCTTGCGCAAGCCACATTTATGGGCATTAATGGCCGGACGTTGCTCTTGGCCGGTTTGGGAGTATGTGCTCTTGGCCTGCTCTTTGGATTCATCACATACACTCACGTCCGCAATCTGCCCGTCCACACCTCCATGCGCGAGGTCTCGGAACTGATTTGGGAAACCTGCAAGACCTATTTGTTCACCCAAGGCAAGTTTCTGCTCATTCTGGAGATCTTCATCGGTGTGATCATTCTCTTTTATTTCGGATATCTGGAACACTTCGCGGCCATTAAGGTCGCCATCATTCTGCTCTTCAGCCTCATCGGTATTGGGGGCAGTTACGGTGTCGCGTGGTTCGGAATTCGAGTCAACACGTTCGCCAACTCCCGCACCTCGTTTGCGGCGCTGCGCGGCAAGCCCTTCCCCTGCTATGCAATTCCTCTGCGGGCCGGCATGAGTATCGGTATGGTGTTGATCAGTGTCGAGCT
>Ga0074045_10005761_pt1 | contig 10753 bp, 11 predicted proteins | sample BogForMeECP23OM2_FD_94442 | JGI IMG/M metagenome (GOLD analysis project Ga0074045, IMG submission 94442) | Bog forest soil microbial communities from Calvert Island, British Columbia, Canada - Bog Forest MetaG ECP23OM2 | ecosystem: Environmental > Terrestrial > Soil > Wetlands ... | reverse complement strand
GAAATCTGGTGGCCAAGGGCGGAATTGAACCACCGACACACGGATTTTCAGAATGAGGTTTTTCTAAGGCATTTACTTAAATCAAGCTCTTGCGACACACGCCAAGCTCCAAAAGCAGCTACAACCAGCCTCAGAGCGGCCACAACGAAGCAAACGAAGTTACGAAATGGCTACGCTCCCTATCGTGCAAGTTGGGGCCGCACCGATGCTCAGAACGGCTGTAGGTGACCCGTTGCTCACTCTAGATCTGCTCCGCAGTAACGGCTGGCCAATTCCGGAGACGCGCCCCGCCGCTAATGGCGACTCGAGCGACGCATGACTTCTACTTCCTAGCCTTCTGAGGATCGTCGCCGGGGTTGACGTAAGTTATGTCGAAAGGCCCCTTGCCATTGACCTGAATTACCGCTTGGCTTTTGGCGACTAGGTAATGGTGGTCTTTCGCGGAAAGGAAATGGAAGCCGCCCGCCGTTAACGTGTGTGCTTCAATCGTTTCCACTTTGTCGCCCGTCCCGAAATAGAACGTGCCCGAGATCACTGTAAGGCTCTCATCCTGGGTATGCCAGTGGGGCGGGATCTTGTACCCGGTTAGGACCATGAGGCGAATGACGAACGGCCCCGGTTTGCTCGGATCGCCTTGTAAGACGGCGATCTTCGCGCCTTTTGGCATCGAAGGCGGCGCAGCGCCCCATTTGATGTCCTTGGGATTAATGAAGGCCTGACTTTCGCTCGCTCCCTGAGCTGTTGCGGACCTTGCAAGCTCTCCCAGAATGACCGCGATCAGCGACATGGCGATCGTCGCCTTGCCTACCGTTTTCATTTGCGTTTATCCCTAAAGAGGTTGAACTACTCGCAGTGCCCGCTCGCCACCCGGATCGGGCACGCCTTATAACTTTTCCTGGGCGCCTCTGTGCGCGGCATCTGATGCAGTCTTACTCTGGCATGATGATAGAGCGCATACACGCCGCACTTTCGGCGCCCGATTGGGGCGCCACCTGCAGACCACGCGCTTCATCCGCGGCCATGTCGAACGTCGTCTCGACAGAGGGAGGATGAAGGAGCGTCTGCCCACCACACAGCTCCGTTGCGAGGCGGCGCGGAGTTTTTCCAACGAATGTGGATTCGTGCCCTTGGCCGCCCTTAGCCGCACCGCACAGCGCATTGTCTGGAAGCCAACAGGCACCTGCGCATCCATCGCCAGCGTTCCTCGAACATCGACATCGCCGATGACTTCCACCTCGAGGAATTCGAGCCTAACCCCGAGAATGTTCGCGACCATTCGCACCGACGAATCCTGGCACGCCGCAAAGGCGGCGCAAAGGATGTCGCCGGGAGTGGGCGCGTCATGCAATCCGCCGACTGCACCGTGAACGCCCACCGGAACCGCAATCCCGCTTCTTGGCATCGGCATCACGATGGAATGGAATGGATCGTCGGCGACATTCCCGTGCGCGTGCGCGCAGTCGGTTACCAGCGCTGCCTTGGGGTTGGCCTTGTAGCGTTGCCTTAACGGTACCTGGATCTCGAAGACACTGGTTCGGTTCATCGTAGCCTCCTGTCGCATCGGTCGTCTCGGTGGAACGAAGAAGACACGGTCTGCAAACCATGCCGAGTCGTTTTCGACCTGAGGTAATATTAGCGGCGCGGAGGAGGCGCAGCGCTACGGGCTTATGATCGGCCTACCGAAAGAGTTGACCGATATGCCGCCCTCGCCGCGCCTCCAACAGCTCGTGGCATTACAAGTTCGGGAAGGCACGTCTTCCTCGGCATGGATGCACTCTCCGAGATTCTGAGCGGAATCCGCCTTAGCGGCTCCGCCTTCGTCGACGCAGAACTGACTGCACCATGGTCGGTCCAAACGCCGACGGCCTCGGACATAGCAAAGCGCCTCGCGCCCGGTGCGGCCAGAGTTATTCCCTACCATCTGATCGTCGAAGGAGCTTGCAGCATTCGTGTGGGCGACGACCCGCCGCTGGCCATCGACGCGCCGGAGGTCGTGTGTTTTCCACATGGCGACGTCCATCAGCTCGCCAGCAGCGCTGATGTCAAGCCTGAGCCAATCACGACGGAAGCAATGGTCGCCCTCACCCGCGCAGACGAAATTTCACGCGTGAGGTACGGTGGCGGAGGAAGCAGGACGCGAATCGTCTGCGGCTTCTTCGCCTGTGACAGTACACTCTCCGATCGCGTCGTCACGCCGCTCCCCTGCGTGCTCAAGTTCCGGGTCGGCGCCGGAAGTGCCGCAATGCTATTGCCTAACGCGGCGAGCGAAGCGCGGTCGCATGGTGGGCGTGGTGCGAGACCGGGCACGCACGCAGTGCTTTGCAAGCTGTCCGAATTGCTTTTCGTCGAGGCGGTGCGCGCTTACGCGGATACGCTTGAGGAGTCGGCGGGCGGGTGGCTGGTGGCTCTCAAGGATCGGCATGTCAGCGCAGCCTTGGCGCTGATGCACGGCCAACCGCAGCGGCAATGGACGCTCGATCTCCTCGCCGAGCGCAGCGGCGCATCGCGGTCCATGCTCGCCGAGCGGTTTGTGCGCCTCATGGGTCAGGCGCCGATGCAATACCTTTCACAGTGGCGGCTGCACCTCGCAGCTGACGCGCTTGCGTCGTCCGATAGCGCCACGAAGAGGATCGCGAGCGACGCCGGTTTCGGCTCCACCGCAGCGTTCAGTCGAGCGTTCAAGCGAGAATTCGGCGTCCCCCCTGCTCGCTGGCGAGCTACGGCACTGCGGTCCGAGGTTCGCTCATAAGCGCCGACCGAGGCCGTTTTTGGGCCAGGTCCTTTGGGATGATGGTCGAACGCTATGCGCATCTGGCGCTCGACCATCTCGCCAAACCCGCAAACCGCCTCGATTCGCTGCTCAGTGGTTACGATTTGGCTACGCTGGAAACGCCTGTTAGTGGTTGCTCGCGCTAACAAGAAATCTGGTGGCCAAGGGCGGAATTGAACCACCGACACACGGATTTTCAGACGCGCTTTTGGAGTGCGCTCAACTTCGCCATGGCACGCCAGTGTACGACGGATCAAGTACTTAGTCGAACCTGGCTCCTCTAGACTTGCCGTGATTACGCTGGTCTTGGATACCGAGCGTAACCCCGGCGTAACCCCGGAGAGCCGCCATGTCCATCGATACTCGTCTGCGCTTCAACAAGAAAGCTCTCGAAAATGTTCCGCTCCCACAGGCCGGATCGCGCTTCACGTTCCATGATTTGGAAGTTCCAGGCCTCCAGCTCCGCGTCACCGACCGCGGCATCAAATCGTTCTGTGTCTTCCGCCGCAGCAAGCGTGGCGCACCCGAACGCATCACCATCGGTCGCTTTCCGACTTTATCCGTAGAACGCGCTCGGGTCAGAGCCAAACGATACCTCGCCGATCTCGGCGAGGGCATCAGCGTCGTCGCCCAGCAACGCAATGCTGCGTTGGAGGGAAGAACGCTCGATGACCTGCATCGGGAGTACCTAGCCAGCCGCGGCGTCGCCCTGGTGAGAGTCCAACGCAAGGACGGCAAGCCCATGGAGCAAGCCCGCCTGTCTCCCAATGCTAGACTCAAGGCCTCAACGGCACGCGACTACGTCACGGCGATGGGGAAGAAATTTGCCGATTGGCGCACGAAGCCGCTCGCGAGCATTACCCGCGACATGGTTGAGGCCAGGCATCTGCTGTTGAGCCAGCGTTCGCCTGCGGAGGCGAACCGGGCGATACGCTACCTGCGAGCGCTGTTCGCGTTTGCATCGGACTATCGCGACAGCGAAGGACAGCCAATAATCCCCGACAACCCCGTACGCCGCCTATCGGCGAAACGACTTTGGAACCGGATTGAAAGGCGTACGCGCTACATCGAGCCGGAGCAGCTTGCGCAGTGGTGGCGAGCCGTACACAGCCTCAAGGACGAGCCCCAGTATCCTAGCCGAGAGGCGAATCGAGACTACCTGTTACTTCTTCTCTTGACTGGGTTGCGCCGCACGGAGGCGCTTCGCCTGCGCTGGGAGAACGTCAACCTGAAGGTCGGGACCCTTTGCGCCGTCGACACCAAGAATCGCGCCGATCATGTCTTGCCCATGGGCCGCTATCTTTGGGACCTCATGCAGCGGCGCCGGCGTGCCTCGGACAGCTGCTGGGTATTCGCCAATCCGCTCACCGGCAATCGAATAACAGACCCGCATCGTCAGGTCGTCAACGTCGCGGCAAGGAGCGGCGTGCCCTTCTCGCCGCACGACCTACGGCGCACCTTTGCCTCGATTGTGAGCAGATTAGGCGATCGGCTGAGCTATTACACTACCAAGCGACTGCTGAACCACCGTACGAGCGACATCACACAGGGCTATGTCCAATTCGACCTGGAGCAACTTCGATCGGCAATGCAGGCAGTCGAGAACTTTGTACTGCAGAAAGTGAAGGAGCAGTCCATCCACGATACGAGGCGGCCCGCGGTTAAATGCGGGCGCTCACCGCACGACCTCGGAGGCGGCATCCAGCAGGGGCTGACTGGAGATACCGATGATGCCCGAGTAAGGCGTGTCGAGTTCGAGGATTAGAAAGATTGAACCTGCGAACGCCAGCGCGCAGAAGGCCAACGCGACAATCACCGCACGATTGGTAACGGCAAATACTCCGAGTCCGATGAATAGCAGTACGATCCATGCCGTCACCACGATCAGCACCGTCGGCGGCATCGAATGGTCACCCTGCTCGACAGTCAGAACGCGTTCCTGCCCCAGCTCGCTGGCGAGGACCATGGCACGCGCCTGGAACCAGCGCTGCGCGTCGTTGGCGGGTGTCATCGCCAGTATCGTCGACTGCAGATGGGTTATCAGCTTGATATTCGACAGAGGTGTACGAAACTCCTGGGCGGTCACATTCCCGGTGGGTGCAACCCGCCGGATAGTCAGTTCAAGCATCGCTCGCACCTCCTGCCGCCCGGCCTGCGCCCCGTCGCCATATCCCGCTAGGGCTTGGTCGAGAAGGACAATCGAAGTCGCTACGCGCACAATCTCGTGTCTGCGCTCGTCAAACGAACTCTTCGCCGAATTGGTCATCAAGCCGAGCACGAGTGCGGCAAGCGTTGCGAGCATGCTTATGCCGATTTGTGCCGAAGTCCGCGCTCCGGAGCTTAGGTGTTCGACCGGCAGCAACGAAGCAAGACGCACCCCTAACCAAAGACCCACGCAGGCAAGCAGGAAAACGGTTGCGGAAACGTAGATTGCTGCCATGACCGTCGCGCGCTGTTCAGCCGCCCGGGATCCGCAGCCAGTCGCTCAGCCCGTCTGTGACCGCCTGGGGCCGCTCCAGAGGGACGAAATGGCCGCAGCCGTCAATGACGAGAAGCTTGGCGGCGGAAATCTGCTTTGCCATTTCCGTCTGGATGGGAACGGGGATGCGGAGGTCCTGACGCCCGCAGATTATTGCTGTCGGGCAAGCGATCTGCTCGAGATGGCCGCCGAAACCCGGATAGCTGAGTAGCGCGCGCATCTGGCGGACGGCGACAACGGGCCCAAGAGTTTTGGCCATGGCTTCAAAGCCATTCCATAGCGCGACGTCCTGTGTCCGCCCGGGGGCCACGTAGCGAGGAAAGGCATCTGCCAAGTACCGGTCAAACCCACCGGCTTCGATCTCCGCGATTGAACTTTGCAGATGCTCCCGGACCGGCTGCGTCAGCCCTTTGGCGCTGGTGCTGAGCAACGCCAGCCGGCACACGCGCTCGGGTGCGCGAGCGAGAATCTCCAACGCGACACATCCACCCATCGAAAAGCCGGCTAGCGCGAACCGAAGAGGCGAAGTTGCCAGCACAGCGTCGGCCATCGCGGAGATCGATTCGTGGTCGCTAAGATCAGGAATCCGGATGTGCGCCGAACGCAACAGTGCCGCTGCTTGCGCGCCCCAGAGTCGCTCATCGCAGAGCAGCCCGGGAAGAAGGAGTAGGTTAGTCACGCAATAAAATCCGCTGAAACGGGCAGCAATGTTGTGCCTTAGGCTCCGCGAAAGGAAGGAAAGCCTAGCGCCGGATCGCCAATACCACCGTGATTCTCCGACGAGGCGTGCACCGATCTCCGCGAGCGCTTAGCGTAACTCCTTCCAATTCTCGGCGATATATCCTTGCGCATCGACGGACGTTACGGTTCTTCCTGCGACCGCGCGCTGGCCCTTGCAGGACCACTCATAGATCGTATCGTGCCCAGTCGCCGACATCGGAATGGTTGCCGAGCCTGGATTGTCGCGACACCAGGCGGTAGCTCCCGGTAGCATTCGGCGCGTGTCAGCTTTAAAGCAGTTGAGATTGGCTCCGACATAGCACGCAAGAAGTCTCTGGCCAACGCAACGGACGAAGGCACCGTCGCGCGCAGGGCCGTCGTCGATTTGGAACGCCCTTGCGACGGCCGCCACGAGATCCGCCGGCGTCTTTGTCGGGCTCACGTGCGCGGTGCTCGGACAAAAGGCCTGCTCAGCGGGGGGTGCCTGAGGCAGCGCGACGGGAGCGGCCGTAAGGGTCGCTGCTAGAAAGGCCACGTGAATTTCTGGGCGAGGCATTCTTTACTCCGGTCTGGTCGTTACGGAGACACGCCGCTCTGGTTGGCCACTTCCCATTCCTGGGTCGGGTTGTACTCGACCGTCGCCGCCACAATGTTTGCGGTCTCCTGGCCCAGGTCACACTGATACACCGTGTTCTGCCTGTCGATGATGAACGTCATAATACCCGTTTCGCCGTACGTGACCGGAGTTGCGATGACGGCGAACCCGGCTGTCAGTTTTCCATTTGCAATGTACTGTTTCGCACCTCCCCTTGCGTGCTCGCCCTGAGCAGTCAGGATCCGGAACGAATACCCGTCGATCACGGGCGATTGGCTCGGCGTCGACAGAGCGTCTTTCGCAAACAGGTCCACCCTGCCGAGGGGGCTTGCCGGCTGATCCGCCGGAACCTGCCAGTAGAGTCCGTCCCGTTTGCCTGGAGTGCTGAAGATTTTTGTCGTGAAGAGACCCGCCGGCTTTCCATCGTGAGCGTGCCGTGCGTAAAGTTTCTCGGCGTCTGCGATCGCCAACAGAGCGTCGATCGCCAGCAACTCGTTCCTTCCGATGCGCCGTGCGCGGATTTCATCTCGCCCGGCCTTGGTGTCGAAATACCACTTCGACGCCCCATTCTTCGCCAGCGGAATCGGGAATGCATAGTTGTCGGCGCCGATCACCAGAACCTCGCTGCCGTCGGTCATCTTCACCCAGCGGTTCATCTGATCGAACTTCCGGACGAACAATTCAAGCGCTGCCGTATTATCCGCCGGGTCGTCCGCGCTCAGCAGTCCCTGCGACGCAGGGCCGAGAATCTCTGTGAGCACCTTTTGATCTTTCTCCCGGGATGCCATCTGCAACTCCCGGCCTGCTTCCTCGGGGCCCGCAAAAACCGTCTGCGTCGTCGCGTCGCCTAGCGCCGAATCCATTGTGAGCAAGCCGACCATTGCGATTGCCGCAATCGCCGATACCACCCCAAGCCGCCTGCAAACTCCCGACATTCTCTCCGTCTTCATCTTCATCCCTTCCATGTTGTCTTCACAGTCGCGTTCTTGCAGTTGTTCCGATGTCCTTTAAGTTCGGATCGCGAGTTTTTCGGATATAACCCTAACGTCGGCGCCCGCCACCGCCCCGCGGAGCTGACGCACGCGGATGTGGAGCCGGCATCGCGCGTGCGTGAGTCATGCTCGCGCGACCCCGCTGACTTTCCATGCGGCTGGGGGGACCTTCGCGCGCCATGTAAGAACGGGGAGCGTTGCTCCCCATCGCAACGTGCTGGCTCAAATTGCCGCGATTCGCACTCTCGCTGCTACCAAGCCCGCTGACGTCGCTTCGATCGTGATAACCGCCGGCTGGCGCAACGCCCGGGCCGTTCATGCCGGCGTTGCGGTCGCGAACGCCGCCCTCTCCGCCGATCATGCCGTTGTTGCCGTTTTGTCCTCCATTCGGTGGGTGCTGCACGCCACCGTTTCCCCCGATCAAACCGTGATTGCCGTTGTTGCCGCCGTTCGGCTGATCTTTCGGATTGGTACCGGGAACGTCCTGATGCCAACCGCCATCGGGGCCGTAATAGCCACTCGGGTGATAGGCGCCGTTCGGGCCATAGTGCGTGTCCGTGCCCGGGTGATATCCGGGCACGGGATGATAGGAGCCATTGCTGCCGTAATAGCCGCGATTCCCGTTCATCGCGACCGGTCCCCACGGGTGATAACCGTTGTAGGTCCGGTTGTTGATATAGGTAGTGTGGTTGTAGACGATAGTCGCACCGCCGCCGCCACCGCCCGCCCAATTGCATGCCCATGCGTGCCACCCCCACCCGAAGCCGACTCCGCCACCGATGACTGCGCCTACCGTGACGCCGCTGCCGAACGCGATGCCCATGGTCGCGACGGCAAAGGGCGGCGTGTAAGCAGGAACGACGTACGGCACGCCGTAGACAACCGCCGGGTTGTATTGCGGGACATAGACAACCTGCGGGGTTGCCGGCTGGATGACAATTGTGCTCGGAGATTGCTGAACCACCTTGATCTGCGGCGTCGATTGAAGCGTTCCGGCCGCTTGCGCCTTTGCGCGCATGACTTGGACGGCGGCCATGACATCGGCCTGCTGATCGCCGAAAGCCTGTCCGAGATTCGACGTCCACGTGAGGTTCGACGCCATCATGTGCAGCACCGAAGGAAACTGCGTCAGCGCTTTGACGCTCGGATCCCACGGTTCCTGATCCGCCGCCTGCGCGAGCGCCGTTCCGGTGAGCGTCTTGTTCTGCGTTAGCCAGTAGTCCGCGAACGCAATCTGCTCCGGATAGCCGCTCGCCGCCAGAACCTGCGCGACCAGCGCGTCGGGATAGAGTGCGATGGGGGCCACCAAGGCATCCAGTTGATTGGCGGTCTGGGGCACCGGAGTCGGACCGGAATTGGCCTGTGCGGCAGACGTCGGTGTTTCTTCAGGGCCGGGTTGCGGCGAGGATTGTGCAGGATCAGCCGCTTGATATTGGGAGGGGCTCGCAGACGCCAACGTAGTCGAGGAAGTCGGCGGCGCGATGACGGGCTGGGAGGGATAAGTAGTCTCAGTTGCAGCAGCCTGCGCAACGTCGGGCGTCGTACGCACCGCCTGCCACGCAGCTTGCTGGCCATCGAGCCCCCAGGTTCCGGTCATGTTGTCGCCGTAGATCTGTCCGCGAAACGTAAGAACGTTGCGAGTCACCGTACTGAATCGAATGTGATGGACATCGACCTCGCCCTCGATCGGCCCCGACTGATCCGGACCTTCGAAATATCCATCGATTCGATTGCCGTATTGCGTGATCTGAACGTGCTTCACCACCGTTTCGCCGGTTTGCACGCTCGTCGAGTAGATCGTCCAGTTTCCCGCGACGTTGTCAGGGGGCTGGCCCTGAGCCACTGCAGCATTCCACGCCGCAAGCGACAGGAAGACCAGGCCAATTGTCCTGAGCGTCCCGATAATCTTCTTCATGACATTCTCCGTTTTGTGAATGTGGGGACCCGTTATCGCTCACTCTCATCTGCGAGCAAACCACCGGTGTCCGCCGGATACCCCGCCGCGGCGAACTGCCTCGCCTTGGCGGCGAAGTAGGCCCGAACCCACTTGAAGCGCTCGCCGTTCTTGGCCATCCCGACCTTGTCGGCAATGTTCGCGAGGCTGATCGTCCGTCCGCCCGCACCCCAGTTGCCCTCGGGCACCTCTTCGAGGATCACCTGGATGCTGGCGCCCTGCTTCGGATCCTCGGGGTTGCCAACGATGGAAAGGATCGCGGCGTTGACCGCCACGTGGACCTCGGTCTTATGGGCCGCATTCATGTAGCCTTCGGGTATGCTGACGCGAGCGAGGAACTTGCCCGGCGGCACGACGTAGGTCGGGTCGGTGCGCCCGCCGACCCACCAGTCGGTTTCGGCGACTGGGGTGAATAGTACTGACGCGAACCCGTAGCCACCGGCGGTCTTCGCGTTCCCTTCCATCATCAACAGCACGTCCGTCAGTTTTGTGGCGAGCGCGGCCTTGCGACTGTCGTCGAGCGCGCCTTGGGGGTGATAGACCTGTAGTACCGGCATTTGGGATTCTCCTTGCTCGTTTTGGGTGATTGCGTGGGCTCGAGGGCTCAGGGCGCCGTTTCGATGATCAGGAGATCGGTTTCCTGCTCACCGGACTTGAGCGCAATGCGCTCCTTGCCCCAGATGCCGGCGCTGTCGCGTCGACCGAGCTCGACTCCGTTGCATTCGAGCTTGCCCTCCAACGTGAAGACGTAGACCCCGTGCGCGGTCGACGCCGGCACGTAGTCGAGACTCACGGGCCGGTCACTCGAGAGACGCGAGATCTTCACATCCTGCGCGACCCGCAGCGCTCCGTCCGCGTTGCCGACCAAGGTGACGAGCCGATTGCGTTCTGCCAGCGCGTCGAAATGGCTGCGTTCGTAGGAGGGCGGCAGCAGCAGCTGGTCCGGCATGATCCAGACGTAGATGGCATGCATGTCGTCGCTCTTGAGGTTGACCTCGCAGTGCTTGCCGCCCGATCCTGCCGAGAACGCGTAGTAGTCGCCGGGCCCGAGTTGGTCGATGTTGCCCACGGTGTTGATGTGCGTGAGCTGCCCCTGGAGCACGAACGCGCAGATGATGAAGTTGTGGTGCCGGTGGATGTTGTAGCTGCACCCCGCGCCGCTGAAGATTTCGTCGCCGAACACTCGCAGCCGGCCGAAGCCGGCGCGGCCGGACTGGTAGGGGCCGAAGTTGAAGCTGGAGTG
>Ga0074045_10005760_pt1 | contig 10754 bp, 8 predicted proteins | sample BogForMeECP23OM2_FD_94442 | JGI IMG/M metagenome (GOLD analysis project Ga0074045, IMG submission 94442) | Bog forest soil microbial communities from Calvert Island, British Columbia, Canada - Bog Forest MetaG ECP23OM2 | ecosystem: Environmental > Terrestrial > Soil > Wetlands ... | reverse complement strand
CGTTTTCGTTCAACAACTCCAACTCGAACCTGAATATCCCCTCCAACTTGCTGAATCCGAGTACCACCGCTTTGGCAGACCTCGTCATTACACAGAGCCTGATGCAAGGCTTCGGGATTGCTGTGAACAACCGCAACATCCGCGTGGCGAAGAACAATCTGAAGGTGAACGATCTCCAGTTCCAGCAGCAGTTGATTACTACCGTTTCCTCAGTACTGAATCTTTACTGGGACCTGGTCAGCTTCAACGAGGACATCAAAGTTAAGGAAAGCGCACTTGTGACCTCGCGGCGCCTCTATGAAGACAACAAGAAACAGGTGGAGATCGGAACACTGGCCCCGATTGAAGTAACACGAGCCGAAGCCGAAGTAGCGTCGAACCAGCAGGACCTGGTGATCTCTCAAACCAACCTGCTCCAGCAAGAGACCATTCTGAAGAACGCGCTGAGCAAGAACGGCGTTGCCAGCCCGTCACTAGCGGAAGTCCGGATCGTGCCACTGGATTCAATTCAAGTGCCGGAGAAGGATGTACTTCCCGCGTTCAACGATCTGGTTGATCAGGCCCTAAAAGACCGGCCCGAGATTACTCAGAACCAGATCAACATCGAAAGCAACCAGATTAACCTGAACGGCGACAAGAGCTCACTGAAACCCAGCTTGACGGCTTTTGCCGAGTTAACGAACAACGCCCTAACCGGCAGCCCGAACGCGCTCAACGTGAATGGACAATACGGCTACCCTGACGCTTTCGTCGTGGGCGGGTACAGCAATGCGCTGGCGCAGATTTTCCGGCGCAACTATCCAAACTACTCTGCGGGATTCCAGTTGACCATCCCCATTCGCAACCGTGCCGCTCAGGCCGATTACGTCACCGACCAGCTGGCGCTGCGCCAAGCTCAACTGCAGTATCAGAAGAGCATCAACCAAGTGCGGGTGGACGTACAGAACGCGGTGATTGGCCTGCAGCAAGCCCGAGTACGATATGTTGCCGCTGTAAAGGCTCGAATCCTGCAGCAAGAAACACTGGACGCGGAACAAAAGAAATATTCGCTGGGTGCATCGACCGTGTTTCTTGTGATTCAGGCTCAACGCGACCTTTCGACGGCGCAAGGTACCGAGGTTCAGGCGTTGGCGAACTACAGCCACGCGCGTGTCTCGCTTGATCAGGCTCTCGGCGCTACGCTCAAAACAAACCACGTTTCCATCGCGGAGGCGACCAGCGGACTAGTCGCACAGCCATCCGCCATTCCAGCGAACCCTCCGCAACCTGTCAGCGTGACACCTCCGCCGGACATAACGAAGTAGGCGAACAGGATGCCGCGCATGCTTCCTTCACTGATCAAAGAAACCCGGGCGCCACTAGCCGTTACCCTTGCCGCGTTGATGACCATAGCACCGTTTGCGAATGCGCAGCAGCCGGCGGCGAGCACGCAGGAGCCGCAAGCCAGCTCTCCGAAGGACACTTCGCTTAACCCGTTTGCCAAGACCACAAGCCCGTACGCGCAAGGGAAAGATCCCTCCGCGATCGGCCCGGTAAAGCCAAAAGAGAATGTCCTGGTCAGGCCCTACAGCCCAGCCATTGCCCCTGATGTCCGGCTGGGGAATTCCGGCCGAATGCGGGAGTTGATTCGCGGTGGGAATCTGTATCTCACGGCACAGGATGCCATCGCATTGGCGATCGAAAACAATATCGACCTCGAGGTAGATCGCTATAACCCGATCACCTCCGCATGGGCGATCCAACGCGCGCAGGCAGGTGGTGCGGCGCGCGGAGTAACGGGCTCTTCGCTTGGCTCAAGCAATTCGGCCACCAGCGGCCAGGGCGTCGCGGGCAGCCAGGCTAGCGCGGGCGTCAGCACGTCGGGCAGCTCCAAGAGCAGCATCAGCAACGCAAATGCGACCGTGAGCCAGATTGGGCCAATCACCCAGGTGCTAGATCCGGTCGTCCAGGACCTCTCGTACTGGGGGCACTTCACGGTCCCGCAAAACAATACTCTGCAGAGCGGCACGACCGCGCTGATCGACGGCAGACGCGCCACCAGCCCGTCAATCAGCCAAGGCTTGTTGACCGGCGGAACGGTCACTCTCTCCGGAAACACCTCTTACTTGAATGAAAATGCGTTGAGCGACACGTTGAACCCGACCAATGCCGGCAACCTCACTCTCTCAATACAGCAGAACCTCTTGCAGGACTTCGGCAAGGCTGTCAACGCCCGCTCGATTACTGTTGCCAAGACAAACCTGGTGATCTCCGACATTACCTTCAAGGCGGCGCTCATCAGCGTTGTCGCGACGGTCCTGACCCAGTATTACCAGTTGGTCAGCGACCGCGAGGACACAGCCGCCAAACGAAGCGCCCTGACTCTGGCTCAGCAGTTGGAGAGAGACAATAAGCGGCAGGTTGACATTGGCACGCTCGCGCCCATCGAGATCACTCGGGCCGAGGCGCAGGTTGCAACCGCCGAGCAGGACTTGACCGTCTCAGAAACAACTCTTCTCGAACAGGAAGTAACCATCAAGAATCTACTCAGCCGTAACGGCTTGGCTGATCCGCTATTGGTAAATGTGCGGGTGATCCCTTTGGACACCATTCAGGTGCCGGACTCGGACGATCTGCCGCCGCTGAAAGAGTTGGTCGGAAAAGCGCTTGTTACCCGCACCGACATTCAAACCGACACTTTGAATTTGGCCAATGCGAAGACCAGCGCGCTCGGCACGCAGAACGGCGTTCTGCCCTCGTTGCAGGTTTTCGCGACGCTCAGCCAGAATGGCCTCAACGGCTCGGTGAATAAAGACAGCCTCGCAGCTGGGTATCCACCGCCGGACTCCTATTTTGTAGGAAATTATTTCACGCAACTCGGCCAGATTTTCCGGCGGAACTTCCCTTCCTCTCGGGGTGGATTTGCCTTCACGGCTAACATCAAGAACCGAACGGCCCAGGCTGACGAGGCCATCGACCAGCTCCAACTCAGGCAGACGGAAATCGGCGACGTCCGGGACAAGAACCAGGTTGGGGTGCTGGTTTCCAATGCAGTCATCGGTCTAAGACAGGCTCGGACGCGGTACGCTGCCGCCGTGAAGAACCGCATTCTCGAGGAGCAACTATTGGATGCGGAGCAGAAGAAATTCCAACTCGGGACCTCGACACCGTACAACGTAATCACGCAGCAACGTGATTTGGCCACCGCCAGATCGTCCGAGGTCACGGCGCAGGCAACTTATGCACAGGCAAAGATCTTGCTGGACCAGGTTCTCGGCATAACGCTCGAGACCAATCATGTCTCGATAGCCGAAGCGACGGTTGGCCATATCGCCTCGACATCCGTGCTTCCTGAAAAGCTGCCTGCCGAATCGTCGTCAGCAACCCAACAATAGGCCTCCGGCCTAGTGAGGTGGTATGTTTCATCCTGTAACAACTTCTGGCATGGGTTGCAAGGCGTTGTTCCCGAACCGGTAATATTTTCTTGGAAGACCGCTGGCTATCGCCGTAAGTGACTGATTCTTAGTCTCGGTTCTTTGGCATAGCGGGTGCTTTGGAATTAGTATCCGCGCGATTTAAGTTTGGAGGACCAGGTTGCTCACCTCACAACCAATCTTCACTAAAAGCCCGCACAATCGTCTCCGATTGACGGGTCACCCCGAAAACCGTATCTACTGAACCCCCAAGAAATCCCCCTTCCCCATCCGGGTTTTCGAAACCAAATCAGCGTAAAAGACAGGCCGGCACCAAGCCGGCTTTTCTTTCTTTTGAGCCCGCGTTCGCGCTTTGACGCACCCTGTCATAATGATGTGGTTCGAGGTTAGATGACCGAAACGAACTCCATTGAAGATCGTTTGGCGCAGCTTGGGATCGTACTGCCGCCGGTGCCTAAGCCCATGGCGAACTACGTGCCGTCTGTACAAGTGCATGATCTGCTCTATTTGTCAGGGCAAGGCCCACGACTTGGGCCCGGGGAATTTGCTCACGGCAAGGTGGGTACCGACGTCACAACCGAAGAGGCTTATCATCACGCTCGACTGGTGGGTATCCAACTACTGGCCGCCGCTAAGGACGCGCTGGGCGATCTCGGCCGGGTCAAGCGGGTCGTAAAACTGCTGGGCATGGTGAATGCGGCTCCCGATTTCCAGCAGCATCCGCAGGTCATTAACGGCTGCTCGGATCTGTTCGTGGAGGTCTTCGGCGACCTGGGCCGCCACGCTCGCTCGGCGATCGGTATGGGGAGTCTCCCGAATAACATCACGGTTGAGATCGAGGCGATCTTCCAGGTGAGCTAGCCGGAGCGCCACCCCTGGGAAACGTGGTTCCGGGTAGCGCAGCGCCCAAAAATAGGGGGTGCAGGATTAACCCGCACCCCCTTCAGTCGCACGTTTTCTTACGACGCGCGGTTCGAACTAGGGTCGCGTGTGCGACTCGTACTCACGAGTGGGCGTTCCGGTCGGAACATTTGGTCCTGCCATGACGTTGTTCGCGGCAAGAAACTCATTAACGCGTCGGTGGGCTTCTTCCCGCGCGATCCCGTAACGTTCCTGTACCTTGCCTATCAACTCTTCGCTCCTGCCGTTGATGAAGGTCAAATCATCATCAGTGAGTTTGCCCCATTGTTGCTTAACGGAGCCCTTTAGCTGTTTCCATTTGCCTTCCAACTGATCGGAATTCATCGATGTATTGTCTCCTCTTCTTATTGCTGTCAAGGTGGTCGGTACGGCAAGCAGTGCATTGCTCGTCCGTGCCTGCCACACACCTGTAGATGCAAGTGGGAGTCCAAAGAAGCGGTGTTTCAGCGAATCAACGACATGCCTTGCGTGGTGCGACAACACGGCCCGCAAGAATGACCACCTCTGCAAGCTTCGTGGCGGAAAACAGGTCAAAAGTGCCGGAGGCGCAAAGCAGGCTGCGGTGCAAGCGCCATTTTTCCCGCTATAGTTGGGTCCCAGCCAACCTCTTCTTGCGCCGCAAGAACATCTGTCCTGCGAAGTATCCCAGCAATATGACACCAGTGAGCGCCCATGAACGGCGGCTCCAAAGTGTAACGGCGAACAACAGTGTTACGACTGCGAAGGCCCACATGAAGCTCTCGCCAACGAACGCTTGACCCCACTGCGGAGTTCGTCCCGACGAAAGGAGCCGCGGAGTGAGTGACGGAATAATTCGAGGCACCGTTCTTTTGTAGGCGAGGTACGCCTCACCTTGTGCGGCCGCGAGCGCTGCTTCCTCCCGGAGGGCCAGCCGCAGATAGAAGAGAGTATTTGCTACCACGAGCACGAACCAGCCCACACGGCTGGCCATGAGTCCCATGCCCGCACTAAGAAGCAGGACACCCAAATAGAGAGGATTGCGAACGTAACGATACGGTCCCTCCGCAACCAGGCGATCGGAATGAAGATCCATATCGTGCACGACATCGCTGTGGATATAGGCCGTCGCCCAGGTACGAATCGCGGCGCCAATCGCGACGATCAGTGCTCCGAAGCCAAGAACCAGCTTCAGCGCAAAAGTGCTCGTAAAGCCAACCAGCAGCGCGATGCTTTCGGCAGCATTTTGATGATCGATCCAATAACAACTGAATCCAAACCAGAAGATCAGAGAAACGATGTAGAAACGGTATCGGAACTCGAAATTCGTCGCTCGCATGGCTGCTTCATGATGTCAGGCTTGGGTCAAAGGCTGCTGGCTCGGACGATGAAAGGTCGATAGACTCCGACCAGTACGACCGTGAAGCCGATGAACGGCACCGCGTTCGTCCAGCGGTCTCAGTTTGGCATAGCGCGTTTTGCTGACGCCGTCCGCTATCCTTCTCCAAGTAGAGGTACGCGAATGATCGCTAAGACTGCCCGCTTTGCAGTTGGACTAGTTGCCGTCGTTGTGTTTGGTCACGAGTTGCCGATGGCGCCTGCGTCCGAAGTCAATACAATCACTCCGCAGCCGGGCTATTTTACGGAGCCCTCTATTGCCGTCAACGCGCTGGATCCTTCACAGGTTGTTACGGCGTACCAGGACAATGCCCACGTTGCATACTCGCGTGACAGCGGCAAAACCTGGCAGATTGCAACGGGTACCGAAGCAGCCAACTACAGGGTTTCGGGGGATGTTTCGATTACTTACGACAAGCAAGGGCACGCCATTCTCTGCTACATCGCGTTCGACAAGTTGGGAACGGCCGGCTATTGGGGTCACAACTCGTCGCGCAACGGAATCTTCGTTCGCCGGTCACTGGACGGAGGAAAGAGCTGGGAGCAAAACCACATTCCCGTCACCGAACAACCGAATGAGACGACCGATCACAAATTCGTCCCCTGGGAGGATAAGCCCTACATTGTCGCCGACAATACAGACAGTCCCTTCGCCGGCAACCTGTATATAGGCTGGACGCGCTGGACGCTCGAGGATTCTCAAATCCAGTTCTCGCATTCGAGCGACGGTGGCAAGACGTGGTGGGCGCCGGTTGAAATTGACACGAAGCGCGGTTTGCCGCGCGACGACAACGGAGCCGTGGAAGGATTCTCCGGCACTGTCGCATCCGATGGTACGCTCTATGCGGTCTGGGGCGACAGCGCCCACATTCTGCTGACCTCGTCCAAAGATGGAGGAATCCACTTTTCGCCGCCACGCCCCGTCGTGAAGACCGCGCCGATCATGTTCCAGTTGCAAGGCCTCGAACGGGCCAATGGTTTCCCGGTGATTGCGGCCGATCCCCGCATGCGAGGCACGCTGCATCTAGCCTGGAGCGACTATCGTAACGGCGACCTGGACGTATTCTGCTCTTCGTCCACGGACGGAGGGCAGACCTGGGGCCCGGCAGTGCGCGTGAACTCGGATCCAGTTCATAACGGGCGCGACCAGTTCTTTCACTGGCTGGCGGTAGATCCGCGTGACGGCTCGGTCAACCTGGTGTTTTACGACCGCCGTATGGATCCCAAGAATCAGCAGCAAATCGTGGTTCTGGCGCGCTCCACCGACGGCGGCCACACCTTCGCCAATTACTCACTGACGGACAATCTATTCGAGGCCGGCGGCGTGTTCTTCGGCGACTACACCGCCATTACTGCGTTCAACGGTCGGGTCTATGCGGCCTGGACTGAGAAGCCGCCGGGGCAAAAGCCGACAGCCGCCCAAAGCAAGGCGAACGACGACGGCGAGAGCGCTTCACCATCTCGCCGTGAGGGAACAATTATCCGGGTGGGCGTGGCAGACTTCGGCGGCGCGAAGCCACACTAGCCGGATACTGCTTTTGTGGGCCAGGCCACCGCCGCCTTGCAATACGCCAGACACTTCTTCATCTCTTGAATGGTGTCGCCGCCCTTGTATTCGTATTCGATCATGGCTGGAATCGGGTACTGGTTCTTCTGGAGCAATTGGAGCACGCCGGTGATATTGGTCGAGCCTTGCCCAAACGGCAGGTTTGCGCCTTCCTTCCCGTCCTGGTTTGGCCCGCGATCCTTGAGGTGCAGCGTCAGAATGCGCGCGTGGTTCTTGGCCAGATAAGCCAGTGGGTCCCACCCGGCTGCTGTGGCGTGGCCGATATCGAGATTGACCGCCAGGTACTGCGAGCCACCCGCGGCGAGTGCCTTCGCAAAATCGTCTGGTGTAGCAAACTCGTTCGGGCGAATATTGCCATGATTATGAAACCCGACGTAGATTTTGTACTTCTCCGCTAATGGCCCAACCCGCTTTGCGGTGGAGACGTTCGAAGAGGCAGTGATCTTGTTTACGCCAAGCCACTGCGCCATCTGGAATCCGCGCTCAATCTCCTCGTCCGTGTAGTTATCGCGAAAGCTGTAGTTAAAGGCGTATAGGTCAATGCCCGCTTTGTCGAACTTCGCACGAACCTCTTTGAAGAACGATTCCGGGGCGGACGTTCTCCACGCCTTCGCTGCGGCCGGATCCTTCGGCTCCAAGTGCCCTTGCCACAGCTCACAGTAGCCCAGCCCAACTTCCACGTATCCCTGAATCGCCGCATCCAGTGGCCGGTCACGAAAGCTGTAGCTCTGCGCCCCGATCATGACGCCATTGAACTTGGAGTCGATCTGTGTCCCTAGCACCCGGTTGGCGAGCAGGGAAACGGCCGACGCGGCTGCGAACGTCTTTAAGAGCTGTCTGCGTGTTTCCATGCCGTGGATTCTATCAGTCCACTGGGATGGAAGACACTATGCGGATTTGCGGGCGAGCATGCGGACCACGACCGCTTCGCCCTGGTGCCTTGAACCTTCATCAAGGATCGTCGTGCCTTCTAACAGATCCAGTATCTGCAGTCCGGGAAACTCGTCTTTCATCTTCTCGGGCGTGTAGAGCATGTTCACGTCTTTCGGACCACCGGAAGGACGACCCGCTTGGCGGACGTGAAAACCCTCGAAGATCAGCAGTCCCTCGGGTTTCAGTGACAGTGCGATTCCGGCATGAATTCCGCTTCGGGTCACAGCCGGGAAATGTGCGAAGATCTCGACCGCTACGTCAAACTCTGCGACCGGCCACCGCCACGTTGCCAGGTCAACGCACTCCGTACGGATCCGGACACCTCGCTCGGCGGCAAGGCTATTGGCATGCGCCAGAGCGACGGGAGAAATATCAGTCGCGAGCACTTCGAGTCCGAGCTGCGCCAGCCATACGCTGTTGCGGCCTTGTCCCTCAGCCACAGCGATCGCCTTCATCCCGGGTTTTAGGCGATACGCCTGGGACCGAAGATACTCATTCGGCTCCGAACCAAACAGAAGCCCAGCTTGATACCGCTGGTCCCAAAGCTGCCGCTCAGGATGCTCCGTGCTCAAGCCCGGGCCACCTTCAAAGTCAACGTCTTCTCGATGGCCTGAGCGATCAGCTTGCCATGAAAGCGCCCGTTCTCAATGAAGATCTCGTTGGTATGCATGCCTGCGACAATCACTCCAGCCAGGTAAATCCCGGCTCGATCGCTTTCCAGCGTCTCCGAATTCGTGCGCGGTCTCTGCGTCTCCGGATCTAGCAGTATCCCATGATGAGCCATGAAGTGAAAATCCGGCTGGTAGCCAATCATCGCGAATACGTAGTCGTTCTTCAGCGTGACCTCGCCGTCAGGCGTCCTTAATACGACATCGTGCTGGCGGATCTCTTCCACGGAACTGTTGAAGTAGGCCTTGATCTCGCCGCTCTTAATCCGGTTTTCGATGTTCGGCTTAATCCAGTACTTCACATTAGGCGATATGCAGCCTCGCCGGATCGCCATGGTCACCCGGGCGCCCGTCCAGTGCAATTCCAGTGCCGCGATCGCGGCCGAGTTCTTGGCGCCAACGACCAGCACGTCCTGGTCGTAATAGGGATGAGCTTCACGGTAGTAATGGAGCACTTTGCTGAGCTGCTCGCCGGGAACATTTAGACGACTGGGGATGTCGTAGTAACCAGTCGCAAGGACGACCTTCTTCACCTCATACGAGTGCAACTCGGTGTCGCTGGTTTCCGTGTGCACCGAGAAACGGCCGTCAATGCCGTCAATGCCGAGTACCTTTTCGTATTGGTGCACGTTCAGGTGATAGTGGTCGGCGACCCGGCGATAGTACTTGAGGGCTTCCGTGCGACCTGGTTTTTCGTTCAGCGACGTCATGGGGATATCGCCGATCTCCAGCAGCTCCGGCGTGGTGAAGAAGACCAGGTTGGTCGGATAGTTGTACAGCGAGTTGACAACGCATCCCTTGTCGAACAGAATCGTCGACAAGCCGCGTTTCTGGAGCTCGATACCGCACGCCAATCCCGTGGGCCCAGCGCCGACAATGGCGACGTCGAACTGATTCATCCCCGTACCTCCGAGAGAAAAGGCAAGTGCTGACAGTTTACCTTGCAGCTACAGTAGAGCGCCCACTTTTTCATAAACGCTTTCCAGAGCTCCCGCGAGCTGGCTAGGATCTTTCCCAGCACCTTCCGCCATATCGGGCCGGCCGCCACCCTTGCCGCCAACCGCTTTCGCCACTTCGCCCACCAGCTTGCCGGCCTGGACCTTCGACGTTAAGTCCTTGCTGACCGCCGACACGATGGAGATGTCCGAGTCGTTCACGGATGCAATCACGATAACAGCGCTGCCCCACTTGTTGCGGAGTGCGTCGGCTACGGTACGAAGCTGGGTGCGGTCCATCCCATCCACTTTCTCGGCCAGGACCGTCGCCCCATTCAGGACGCGGCCTTGTAGCCGGTCCATCTGCTGGTGCGCCATCTGGGTCTTCAGCTGCTCCACCTGCTTTTCGAGCGTGCGTTGTTGCTCAAGGACGCGGTCAAGTTGCTCCAGCACCCCGGACTCCGTCGTATGCAACAGCTGCCCGGCCTTCGCCAAGGCAGCGCTAGTAGTTTGGAAACGTTCCAGTGCTCCCACGCCAGTCGTCGCCTCAATGCGCCGAACGCCGGCGGCGATGCTTCCTTCGTAGATAACCTTGAACAGCCCAATGTCTCCGGTCTGCCCGACATGCGTTCCGCCGCAGAGTTCTTTGCTGAATCCCGGTATGGAGACTACGCGTACCTTATCGCCGTATTTCTCCCCAAAGAGAGCCATCGCGCCAGTGGTCAGCGCCTGGTCCAACTCCATGACGTCCGTGTTCACGAGGGTGTTCGCCAGAATCTGTTCATTCACCAGGCGCTCCACTTCCAGCAACTCGTCCTGGGTAACCGCCGTGTAGTGGGTGAAATCGAAACGCAGACGCGACGGCTCCACCACGCTTCCCGCTTGTTTGACGTGGGTGCCCAGCACCTGCCGCAGCGCCGCATGCAGCAAATGCGTGGCGGTGTGATTGCGCATGGTGTGG
>Ga0074045_10005758_pt1 | contig 10757 bp, 9 predicted proteins | sample BogForMeECP23OM2_FD_94442 | JGI IMG/M metagenome (GOLD analysis project Ga0074045, IMG submission 94442) | Bog forest soil microbial communities from Calvert Island, British Columbia, Canada - Bog Forest MetaG ECP23OM2 | ecosystem: Environmental > Terrestrial > Soil > Wetlands ... | reverse complement strand
ACACGAGCAGGATCGAGGGCTCAAAGTCACAACAGTCAGGACAAGGCTTCATAGTCTGTGGGCTTTCCTGCGGTTTCTGATAGACCAGGATGTCATTGACGCCCGTATACTCAAGCGCAAAATCAAACTGAGTGTTCCCGAATTCCTGCCGAGGGCTATTGCCCCGGATGATATCAGAACACTTCTCGGCGCCATTAAAGAGACTCGTGACCGTGCTCTGATCCTCGTGCTCTTACGGACAGGCATGCGGATTGGTGAAGTTCTCGGTGTGAAGATGATAGATATTGATATTCACGACAGGAAGATACACATCTATGAGGGCGAAAAGAACTGTCTTGGGCGAGTTGTCTATCTGAGCGACGATGTTCTGATGGCCTTAAAGCTGTGGTTGGGCAAGAGAGATAAGACAAAAGAATATCTCTTTCCCGGCTTGAGGGGAAGCATATGCTACACTTCGGCCCGGAATATCTTTACACGATATTTGGGGGAGACAGGGCTCCAACACAAAGGCTACACAATCCACAGTCTTCGGCATACCTTTGCAAGCGAGCTGCTCAATGCCGGCATGCGCATAGAATGTCTGCAAGTGCTGATGGGTCATCACGACATAGAAATGACCCGGCGGTATGCCCGTCTCACTGATAAGAGTCGTGAAGAGGAATATTTCCGCGCTATGGAAATCATCGAGCAGGGAGGCATAGATGGGGCTTACTGATCTGATCAGCAAGTATAGGAGATTCCTGAAGAGAAGGAACTGTTCGGCTCACACAGTAAAAAACTATATGAATATGCTCGCTCACTTCAGTGACTGGCTGCAGATTCCTATAGAAGAGGCGACCATCAAGGAAACAGACGCCTATATGGACCATCTATTGAGACATAGGAAAAAACCAAAGACCATCAACTGTCATTTCAGTTGCATCCATGCTTTTTACGACTATCTGATCGAAGATGAGAGAATGTCTCTTATCAATCCGGTAAAAAAGAATTACAGACTGCGTCTACCCAGACCACTGCCCAAACATCTCAGGGACGAACAGGTCGTAACACTCTTCAAAGGAATTAACGACACCAGAGATCGGGCTATGTTCACGCTGATGCTCAGATGCGGTTTGCGTGTTGAGGAGCTTTCACGACTGACAGTAGATGCGATAGAGTATCGCCGCAGGCAGCTTTATGTCTTAAATGGAAAAGGCAGTAAGGACAGAGTTGTCTATCTCAGCGAAGACGCGCTGAGTGCCTTACAGTCGTATATGCAGAAACGGAAATTCTCTAAAGAGAAAAGAGTGTTCTTAGTACGGAAGGGACCGCTGAGAGGGAAGCCGATATCGGTGCGCGGCATTCAAAAGAGAATAGAATACTATTCCCGGAAGACCGGGATACAGGTATCCTGTCATCACTTGAGACACACGATGGCAACGCAGTTATTAAATGCAGATGCTGCTCTCGTGACGATTCAGGATCTGCTGGGCCACAGCAAGATTACCACAACCCAGTGCTACTGCAGGGTTTCCAATCTTAAAGTGCAGCGGGATTACTACAAGGCAATTAACTTGGTCTTGCAGAGAACTCTACCAATAAGCGAAAATGTCTTTGAAAAAGGTAAAATAGGGATAACGGATAGCCATATTAACTAATTGAAACCATAAGAAAAAGCAGGTTATGTTACGTATAGGTGGCTGATATTAACGCCCTCCTTTATTCCCTGCACTTACTCTTATAAAAAACGTTGCAAATATTTGCCGGGTAGGAATAAAATGGAAATATCGACACTGTTTATTTTATGCCGAATCTAACGACCCGGGAGGAATGCATATGAACTCTTTAACGCTGGTTTTTGTTGCATTGTTGGTGTTCGCGATTGGGTACAGGTTTTACGGCCTTTTTTTCTGTAACAAAGTGCTGGGAATCAAGGCCGACAGGGAGACACCCGCTGTCACTATGGCGGACGGCATCGACTATGTCAAGACAAATAAGTATGTGTTATTCGGTCACCACTTTGCGGCCATAGCTGCGGCAGGGCCGCTCATTGGGCCTGTGCTTGCTGCACAGTTTGGATACCTGCCCGGTGCCCTCTGGATCTTGATCGGCGCAGTAGTGGCGGGAGGGGTTCATGACTCGATTGTGCTTTTTGCGTCGGTAAGGCATAAAGGACGCAGCCTGTCGAGAATTGCGGAAAGCGAGATAGGTAAACTCGCAGGCGGCGTTGCTTCTTTCGCCTTTCTATTTATATTGATACTGACCCTTGCTGGGCTTTCGATTGCTGTGGTGAATGCCATGTTCTCAAGTGCATGGGGAACGTTGATGGTTTTTTCCACAATGCCTATCGCTATGCTCATGGGATTCTGGATGCATAAAATAAGGCCGGGAGATGTGGCAGGGGCAAGTATCATTGGTGTGGTGCTTCTTTTCCTTGCGTTGCTGGCCGGGCCTTATGTTGCCGCAGACCCGGCGTTATCCTCGATGTTTACTTTCACGAAAAATCAGATAGCCGTCATCATTCCTGTTTATGGCTTTTTGGCTTCGGTGCTCCCTGTCTGGATGCTCCTCTGCCCCAGGGACTATCTTTCGACTTACCTGAAAATAGGGACTATTATAATACTTGCGGCAGGCATATTTGTCGTGCATCCCGAATTCCAGATGGCTGCTGTCACCAAGTATGTGGGCGGCGGCGGACCCATTATCCCCGGTAAAGTCTTTCCTTTTGTTTTCATCACGATAGCCTGCGGCGCCCTGTCAGGGTTCCACGCCATCATAGGCTCAGGGACAACGCCAAAGATGATCGGCAATGAGAAGGATATCCTGTTTATAGGTTACGGGGCCATGCTTATTGAGGGGTTTGTAGCCATAATGGCCCTGGTTGCGGTATGTGTCCTGATTCCTGCAGACTACTTTGCGATCAATGCTGCACCCGCGGTATTCAGCAAACTTGGGATGACGACTGTCCATCTGCCTCAGCTCTCTCTTGCGGTGGGCGAAAAACTCCAGGGAAGGCCGGGAGGCGCTGTTTCCCTGGCTGTTGGCATGGCATATATCTTTTCATCGGTGCGATTCATGAAGGGCTTGATGGGTTACTGGTATCACTTTGCTATCATGTTCGAAGCGGTCTTTATACTGACAGCGGTGGATACAGGCACAAGGGTGGGCAGATTCCTTCTTCAGGAGATGATAGGCAAGGCATTCCCGAAATTTCTCGAAAAGAAATGGATGCCAGGAATATTCATAAGCAGTTTCCTCTTCACACTTTCATGGGGTTATCTGGTCTATACGGGCAATATCTCAACGATATGGCCCCTGTTCGGCATGAGCAACCAGCTTCTTGCCTCAAGCGGACTGATAATAGGGACGACAATGCTGATCAGGATGGAGAAGGCGAAATACGCATGGATGACCGCAGTGCCGGGAATCTTCATGTCATTTGTCTGCATGTACGCCGGTTATCTGAACATCACCGATAACTATCTGCCAAAGGGCCTGTATTTTCTGACCGCGTTGTCTCTCATAATCATGATGCTCATGGTGATAGTGTTTATTAGTGCCTTCATGAAGTGGTATGAACTGCTGCGCATCGGGAAACCCGTTCAAGACAAATATGGCGATCTTGTACTTGAGGTGGTGGAAGAATAAGGAGGATGTCCGCACACGACATAATGCTTTCGTTTGCCCTGATTGTTTGCGCCGGAATTCTTTTCCGGCGCCTCAGGGTGGGCGGTCTGGACCCCGGTTCTCTGCAATTTGCGATTAACACTTCCGTATTCAACCTTTTCCTGCCGGCCCTCTGCATTAAGGCGGTCTATTCATCGGGGATTGATATCGATACCATTCTTGTCCCGGCAGCCGCCGGGCTCACAACCATTGTCACGATGCTTTTTTCTCTGGCCGCTTACTATGTTTTTGGAAAAATGACAGAAATAACGGACCCGGAAAAAGGTATTCTGGTGATCTCGGCCACATTCGGTAATGTGGTTTACCTGGGGCTTCCGGTTATTACAGGGTTATATGGAGAAGGGGCGGCAAAATATGCGCTCTTTTATGATCTTTTTGCCGCAACTCCCCTATTATGGCTTCTGGGAGCATCCGTTGCAGTAAAATATGGCACCGGGCGAACCGGGATAAGGGACTCGTTAAAGACTATAGCATCCCTGCCGCCAATCTGGGGTCTCATCGCGGGGATGGCTCTAAAAGCGGCTGGGATAGCGCTTCCTTTGTTCATCGTAAAATTCCTCGATCAGCTTGGCGGACTTGTCATTCCATTAATGATTTTCAGCATCGGGCTGGCGCTTTCCCTGCCGAAAGTGAAGCATGCGTATCTCATCGTTCCCGCTGTGATAATTAAACTTGCCATTGCTCCATTTTTCGCTTTTTCAACAGCAACCCTTTTGGGCATGAAGGGCAAAGCATTCGCATCCTGCTTTATCGAAGGGGCAATGCCGACTATGATATTTTCTCTTTTGATAGCAGCCAGGTTCGGGCTCGACATATCGCTTGGAGGTTTTATGATACTGGTTACCACGGCGTTATCTTTTTTTACTCTTCCTGTCGTAATATCCTGGACACAATAAAACAATTATCCGGTCAAGGCATGTGTTTAAACCATTAAGGACTGCGGCCGGCTTGTGCGCTCCATAAAATGGTCAAGATGGTGTATATTAAATTCAGTAATCATATTACGATTAACTTTAGCAAGAACAAAAAATTAAACCTGTAACGTTTAAAAACAGGAGTTGAAAAAGCTTGCAAATAATAACTCTGCCAGATCGGCAAAAGGAAATCCAGGATGTTTAAAGCCGTTGAAAAAAAAAGGGCATATGAGGATATCGTAAAACAGATTTACGGTCTGATTGAGAATGGAAAGATGAAAAAGGGCGATCAACTGCCTACGGAAAGGGAATTAACCGAGGTTTTCAAGGTGTCCAGGGCCACTGTGAGAGAGGCTATACGCACCCTGGATTCCATGAGGCTTGTCGAGAGCAGGCAGGGTGACGGGACCTATGTTCTTGCCTCAAGTGAAGAAGCCATGGTGCAGCCGTTAGCGGATGCCCTTTTTCACGAGAAGGATGACCTTATCGACATATTCAACATCCGCAAAATTATCGAACCTCATGTGGCAGAACTTGCTGCAGAAAAAGGAACTCCGGAAGAAATTGTGGAACTCGAGGCAATCGTGAAGGAACACGAGGAAAATATTACTGACGGTTTGCAGAGTATCAGGACGGACTCCTCCTTTCATGAGTATCTTGCCCGAATGGCTAAGAACCGGGTGCTGGAGCGCCTGCTTCATGCCATCGTCGATCTTTTGACCGCGACCCGTGAGGAGTACCTGCAGAATAGGGAGAGAGACTATAATTCACTGCACGGACACAGGGACATTCTTGCTGCCGTAAGAAAACGCGACAGCAATGGCGCAAAACTCGCCATGCGCCGTCATCTGGCTCACATAGAGAAAATTGTATTTAGTGGAAAAAAAGTGATGGGAAAAGGGAAGAATGGACACTGAGAGTTCCAGGGATATCCTCCTCAATTCCCCACTATATCCGCCACCATATCGCCGACCTCAGTCGTGGAATACCCCATTTTCCCTGCGCCGAGGTCTTTGATCTTAGTCGAAGTAAGCTCCATGACAGCTTTTTCTATCGCCCTTGCAGCGCTATCTTCTCCAAGGTAATCAAGCATCATCGCGCCGGCGCAGATTGCCGCAAGGGGATTGATAACATTCTTCCCCTTGTATTTCGGTGCGGATCCTCCCATGGGTTCGAACATAGATACTCCTTCTGGATTGATATTACCGCCTGCCGCAATGCCGAGGCCTCCCTGGATCATTGCTCCCAAATCGGTGATGATATCACCAAAAAGGTTATCTGTGACAATAACATCAAACCACTCGGGGTTTTTCACAAGCCACATAGTGATTGCATCCACGTGGGCATAGTCGGTCTTTACGCCGGGGAATTCTTTCGCAACCTGATGGAATGCCCTCTCCCACAAGTCGAAGGCATAGGTGAGGACATTCGTCTTTCCACAGAGGGTCAGTTTATTTGCTTTATTTCTTTTCGTGGCGTATTCAAAGGCAAACCGGATGCAGCGCTCAACCCCTTTTCTGGTATTTATCGAGATCTGCGTTGCCACCTCATCAGGAGTGTCCTTTTTAAAAAATCCGCCGGCCCCGGTATAGAGACTTTCGGTGTTCTCCCTGACAACCACGAAGTCGATGTCTTCCGGTCCCTTGTCTTTCAGCGGACAATCAACCCCCGGGAAGAGCTTGACCGGACGGAGATTTATATACTGATCCAGTTCAAATCTCATTTTTAGGAGAATGCCTTTCTCCAGGATTCCGGGCTTGACATCAGGATGTCCTATAGCTCCCAGATAGATCGCATCAAATTTTCTCAGCTCATCAAAAATGCTGTCGGGAAGGGTTTCACCTGTGCGCAGGTATCGCTCACCGCCAAAATCGAAAGAGGTATAGTTGAGTCCGAAATTATATTCCCCTGATGCCGCATTTAATACCTTCACTCCTTCAGCAAGCACCTCCGGCCCTGTTCCATCACCGCCTATAAGTGCAATTGAATAGCTATTTGCCATTGCCTTCCTCCTAATATATATGGACTGCCGGTGCAACCGCTAACTACGTATTATAAATGAATGCCCTTCTCAAATAAACAATAAGAATTGCATCATCAATGCTCAGGGTTAGCGGCAGGTCTTGCATGGCAGATCACTGCCGGTTTCTCAATTTTCCCCAATATCAAGGCGCCTAAACCGGAAATAACTGCCAGAATGCCCGCACCAAAGAAGGCGGCTGTCCATCCGTACTTGACAACCATCAGTGATCCCAGGACACCTCCCAAAAGTCCACCCAGGCCCTTCGCGCTGTACATGATGCCATAGTTTGTAGCCAGATACCTCTGGCCGTACCTATCGGCAGTAAGCGGCGGGAAGAAAGCAAACATGGGTCCGCAACTGAAGAATGCAAGGCACAATATCGCGGTAAACAGTATCGGGTCCTTCCCAAAGACAGGCAATGCAGCAAATGCGACGCCACAAATCATGAAGTCTATTGCCATTGCCTTTTCTCGGCCTATTTTATCGGATATGATACCCCAGACCACCCGGCCGGCGCCATTGGCTATAGCATACAGTGAGGCGGCCAGCAATACGACGTTACTGGCTATGCCGAACTCTTTCGCAAACGGTTTTACAGAGGGGGTAAGAAACATATAGCCCATCGCCATGCCGACAAACAATCCGTATATTAAATAGAATTGGCCTGTTTTGAACATTTCAACCGGAGTATATCCCATGGCTGCTCCTTCCGTGGCAGCGGCAGGCCCGCTTTTGCACGCGTCGGATGATGGCCCGTCCGGGAATCTGAGCACCTGTGCGACTACCAGCAGCACCACTGCAAAGCCGATCCCGGTGTAAAGAAACGAATCCTTATAACCGACATGGGCAATTAAATAACCGATGACCGGAATAAACGGGGCGGCCCCTGAGCCGAATCCTGCCGCCATAACGCCTGAGGCAAGGCCGCGTTTTTCGGGAAACCACCTTAATGCAGCGGCAATGCCTCCGGTGTATACGAAGCTGGCTCCAATGCCCGCAATGCCATAAAGGACATATAATGTGGCCAGGTCATTGGCAAATCCCAGTCCGCCCCATCCAACAGCCACGCAAAGACCGGCCAGAGTAAAGAACAGTCTTGTTCCGAACTTGTCCAGCAAGAATCCTGTTAATGGAGCTGCGTATGTCATCAAGGCAATAAATATCGCAAAGGCTAACTGAACACTTGGAAGGGACCATTTGAAGGCAGCTCTCAACTCGGGGACAAAGAGCGTCCATGAATATTGCAGACTTGAAATCATTGCCATGCCGAGAGTGCCGGCAACTAACTGGACATAAGAATTCCCAATGAACGAACCATAGACTTTCCTGGAATCTGAACTATCCGTATTGGCCATCTCTCCTCCATATTGGGGGTCAGGTGCAGGGTCTCATGGACCCTGCACCTGTTGGGTTTCTGTCTGTAAGCTGTTAATTCTTTTTGGGCTCTGCAGGCACCGCCTCAACAGGTTTTGCAGCAGCTTTGACCTTCTGGATCTTTTCGTCCACAAAGGCCTGCATCTTCGCGATGTGCTCCTCTTTCAGATGCCTGAAGCGACCCTGGTGCTTCATGTATTCGCCCACCGGTTTGTACTTTTTAGGTATATGCGTGTATTTGTACGCACCGTTTTCCCACTCATATAGTGACCACATGCCTGTCTCGATTGCCAGCTTGCCCATTTCAATAGTCAGCTTCTCGCTGAATTGCCATCCTTTGGGACAGGGGGTCAACATATGGAGGAATGTCGGGCCTTCATAACTTAGAGCTTTTCTCACTTTATTCATCAGGTCGAGGGGGTAGGCCACAGAGGTGGTTGCCACATATTTCAGCAGTGGATGACCGCCTATGAAAAGCTGTGGAGGGTCCTTGGGAAACAGGGTCTTGCCTTCAGGTATTTCCTTGCCTGGAGGTGTGAAGGTTGTATTTGCTCCATAGGGCGTAGTCGGAGACGTCTGGATGCCGGTATTTGCATATGATTCATTGTCATAGCAGATGAAAAGCACCTTGTGCCCGCGATACATCATTGCCGAAGCGGCCTGCAGACCGATATCGACTGATCCTCCGTCTCCGGCCATGACTATGATATTAGGAAACGGACCATCATATTTGCCTTTGCGCGCCAAAACCTTATAAGCTGCTTCAATACCAGAAGCTACTGCGCCACCGTTGGTGATCTGGGCATGTATCCAGGATACCGCATACGGAGTACAAAGGTAGCTTGAGTTGGCGACATACATGCAGCCGGTCGGGCCTATAAAAATGGTGTCCCTTCCCGCCACCTTCGCCACCAGCCGGTAGTTCAGGGCCGGACCGCAGCCTGCACAGGTGCGGTGACCCGGTACGTACATCTCTGATTTAGGTGCGCTTTTTAATGATTTGACCGGATCAAAATGCTGGAACTTATAGTCAAATGCTTTCATTAATAATCCTCCCGATTTATCAATTAGTCTTCAAATCCTATCCAGTAGACATACTTTGATGTTCTCTTGTCTTTGACCGTCTGCAAGAGCACTTTTGCCATAAACTCAAAATCCTCAAGCCAGACCGTCTCCCCGCCAAGACCGGCCATGAAAGATGTTGTCAGAGGTCTCTCGTCCAGGTCATATAGAGAGGCGCGGAGCTCATGAATGAGATTGCCGCCCCTCATTGCCCCTCCATAGGAGGTGCTCGTCTCGATGGTTCCGATTGCCTTGACATGACCGAGGCTTTCTGCAATCTCTGTGGTAGGCCAGGGACGGACCCAGCGGAGGCGTGACATACCCGCCTTCACTCCCTGCTTGCGGAGAGCGTCTACCGCCATCCTGCAGGTGTTGGAATGTGCGCCCTGAATGAAGAATGCTATTTCAGCATCTTCCAGCCTGTATTTCTCAAGGAACGGATCGTAGTTCCGTCCGAAAATACGGTTGAAATCTTTTGTCGCCTCCTTGATGACCCCGGGAAGTTCGAGGAAGGTCTCCGCCCTCTGGGCATCCATAGGCGCTCCCTGGTCAGGTCTGATCTGGGGGCCGTGAGACACGGGACAGGTCGTACTGATAGGATGTGGGGCGCTGTAAGGAGGGAGGAATTCCTTCACCTGAGACAGTGATGCAACTTTCACCTTATCCGGGATATGGGATATGAAATATCCGTCCTGACACGTCATCTGGGGCAGCATGATGCGAGGGTCTTCCCCTATACGGTAGCCCATCAGGGTATTATCGAATACCTCCTGGGGAGTTGAAGCCCAACCGATTATCCACCCCTGGTCCCTGACAGACATTGCATCGGTATGCTCGGAACCAAAGTCGCCCGGCGGATCGAGTGTACGGTCGGCAATCGTCATTTGCACTGGATAACGGCCGCCTGCCAGAGGGCTATAGAGTTCAAAGGCATATGTAACTCCAACGCCTGCGCTTCCGGTTACAGCGCGGGCGCCACAGGCGGAGGCGCCCAAGACCACAGAGAGCTGGGCATGTTCACCTTCGCCATGCACAAACTCTGCGTCCAGTTCACCATTAGCTACCATCTTCGCGAGCTCCATCATGATAGCCGTATATGGGCGTATAGGATAGGAGCATATAACTTCGACTTCCGCAAGCTTCAGGGCCTGAGCAGCTGCGGAACAGCCGGTCAACATTTTTTCGTCAGCCATTGTATTTTTTCCTCCTTCCTAAAATGGTTTTTCCAGACGATCCACGCCGTCTGCGAAATCTAGTTCCGGAACAGCCGATAATGCATCGGAAGGGCACTCGTGGATGCATATCTGGCAACCCTTGCAGAAGCCCGCATTCCATTCCATAACTTCTTCTTCGTCATTGAATGACCAGCAGGAATCAGGGCAGGCAATGTAGCAGGTAAGACAGCGCGTACATTTATCATTGTCGATAACAGGGCGCACTATGCGCCAGTTCGACGTCTTAAAGAGGTCCTGTTGGTGTACCGGGGCCGGTGTAATTGCCCCAAAGGGTACTGATCTGTCATGCGGGACATTGATTTTCCCGAATTCTGGAAGCTTTTTGGACATAGAATCCTCCTTTATGTTTTTTGTTTCCAATCGCGGTCCTTTCTTATCCGCCCCATGAATACTCCACTCGCGTCTTGCGAAATTTCTGGAGGGTTACCTCGTTATAACCTCTCTCCATTCCGGCAACATCCTTTACTATCCTGGCCAGGTTTT
>Ga0074045_10005757_pt1 | contig 10757 bp, 8 predicted proteins | sample BogForMeECP23OM2_FD_94442 | JGI IMG/M metagenome (GOLD analysis project Ga0074045, IMG submission 94442) | Bog forest soil microbial communities from Calvert Island, British Columbia, Canada - Bog Forest MetaG ECP23OM2 | ecosystem: Environmental > Terrestrial > Soil > Wetlands ... | reverse complement strand
CTTGTGTGCCGCGGGATCGCGCCGCAGACGAAAAGCGAACGCCAGCAGCGTCGCGAAAATCACCATCCCCATCATCGGGACAATATAGAAGGCCTGCACATCCCGTCCGGGGGGCCCCGCGGCCCGCACCAGCGAATCGGTGGCTGCCAACACGCCTAGGAGAACCATGAGGCATCCCAGAAGGAACCCCGCGATTCCCAAGCGGCGATGAATGTCCAGTCGCCCGGCTGCAACCAACGAAGTTTGCGTAATCAGCAACAGCATCCAGCAGGAAAATGCCGCTCCGTGTATGTGAACAATGCGGCTGGGCAGAGGTGCGCGAAACACTCCGGCCAGATAATAGGTCTGCGCGAAGCCCACGAAGACGGTCGCCAGCATCAGCAGCGACATGCCCGAGAAAAACAAGTGGTCGAAGCGGCGGCCTGGCACGCTGACGGAACTCTTCGCGGGATTACCCGCTGGTGCTATGGCGGTAGCCATCGTCCCTTTCTTAGTACGCTTTTTTCCGAAGCGCCTGGAGGCTTATGGAGTGGCGAGAAGTGTAGGCCAACCGGCGGCTGGAGTACCAGCGAAAACTGGCCGTTGACCGTCCACTGCATTAAGAATTCCGGCACCTCAACGCGCTCCATTTCGTGATATAACCTCACCCCATGAATGACAAATGGGGAAGACGCTTGTTCAAGATCGGCGCCGTTTGGTTGCTGATCATCGGTGCGATTCACTCCCTCTCTCTGGTAAAACCACAGGTTCCCGCCAACGACACGGAGAGACAGATCCTCGAGCTGATGACCAGCTACAAATTCAATCTTATGGGATCGCTCCGCAGCATGTCGGAGCTCATGCGCGGCTTTAGTGTGGCGTTCATGCTGGCGCCCCTCGGTTTTGGCGTGCTCGATGTAGTGCTGTCCCGCGAACGAGCCGGCCTGTTGCAGCGTGTGGCGCTAGTCCAGGTCATCTGGCTGGCTGCGATGACCGTGGTCTCTCTCCGCTATTTTTTCGTGTTGCCGCTGTCGTTCCTGGTGATCGCCCTGCTCATCTTCGCTTTGGCGTGGCTCAAGTTGCCAGCCGACGCCGCAGCCTAACATTCGGGCTCGTTCCTTTCGCGCCCGGCGCTCCTCGCGCCCTTTCCGCCTTTCCGCAAATCTCCTCTAACTCTTGCCGATTCACACACATCCGTATACCCGCATACCCTTTCTTTTGATCTACATCCGCAAAACACCCGGGGGGTCACCCGCACTCGTCTCCGCCACATTATTTCCAGGTTTCGCGAGGCTGCGTCCGTTCTCTGTACTGTTTGTTTCTGATCTCTTCCGCACTCTTTCATTTCCGGTATACGGCCTTACTCCTTGTCGTTCCGTGGCTCGCGCACGCTTGTCCAAAAACTCCGGGGGGTATACAAGCCGCATCAATTTCCGTCAACGCCGTTCTCAGGCTTAACTGCGCACCGGTTCGCACATCATCTCCTCTTCACGGTCACAGTCAGCGAACCACGAGCCACGAACCGGCAGTTCACGAATTACAAGTTACAATTCACGACCCACGCGCCGGTTTTCCATCATGGCAAGATGGAAACGCCTGTACCAAGACAATGTTGCGTGGGATTTTACGGAGTGCCTATACTGGCCCAGACGAGTTCGTTCCGGGATAGGTGTCGACGCGCCGCTCTCCTCTTCGGTTGCCGGCGCGGGTCTTTGTCTTCCGGGGGGATAAGCTCCAGTGAGCGCTGAGGAGATCAAACAGTTTCCAAGTGTCGAGCGGCGCCGCAATCCCGGCGCGCCGTCCGAACAGAGGGAAGCGGGCGAAGTGGCGGTCTTCCAGGAGTTGGGGAAGGCGCTCACGTCCTCCCTGCAACTCGATCAGGTTCTCCGCACCATCATGGAGAAAATCGACGAATTCCTCCGCCCGGAAAACTGGTCGCTGTTGCTGCTCGACGAGTCCAAGCAGGAACTCTACTTCGAGCTGGCTGTAGGCAAAGCTTCGCAGGCCCTCAAGGATGTGCGCATCAAGCTAGGCCAGGGAATTGGCGGCTGGGTGGCGCAGCACGGCGAAGTCGTCATCGTTCCTGACACCTCCAAAGACACGCGTTTCTTCGGCAAGGTCGACGAAAAAACCAAGATGGAAACGCGCTCTATTGTGGCCGTGCCCGTTAAATTCCGCGACACCTGTCTCGGTGTGATTGAGCTGATCAACTGCGTCGGCCCGGAAGGTTTCGACCCGCGTGACTTGAAGCTGTTGGAAGCGCTTTCAGACTTTGCCGCCATCGCGCTGGAAAACGCACGGCACGTCAAGCGCATTCACGAACTGACCATCAAGGACGACTGCACCTCGCTGTACAATGCTCGTCACATGGGCTTTATCCTTGATACGGAAATCTACCGCTCGCAACGCTATAACTACGAATTCTCCATCGTGTTTATCGACCTCGACCACTTCAAGCTGGTCAACGATACTCACGGACACCTGGTCGGCTCGCGTTTGCTTTCCGAAATGGGTGACGCGCTGAAAACCAATTGCCGCCTGATTGATTTCGCTTTTCGCTATGGAGGCGACGAGTTCGTGATTCTCCTGCCGCAGACCTCGAAAGAGAACGCCATCTACGTGGCCAAGCGTCTGCACAAGCTCATTCGCGAAACGGTCTGGCTAACGAAGGAAAACCTGAATATCAAAATCACGCCCAGCGTCGGCGTGGCTTCCTACCCCGCGGATTCCAAAACCAAGGAAGGTTTGCTGCACCTCGCCGACGAGGCCATGTACCTGGTGAAAAATACGAATCGCGACAGCGTCGCCGCCGCCAATCTCGGCATCCTTAAGGAGAACTCCGGCGAGGAAGAAGCCACCGGCGAAGCGGCCGCTCAGTAGACCCGCCTGCTTTCCGGCACGCGCTATACAGTCCTCGAAAATTCTGATTAACTAAAATCATGAAGAGGAGCGAAGCCGCGCGTTACGCTCGCTGGTCCGCGCTTCTAGCCTTTGTGCTGGCCGCGTCCACCGGCGGCGTGTATCTGAAGAGGCAATATACCGCGCACGTAGAGAAGAAGAATGCTCCTCCCGCACCGCCGCGCGACGTTGAGCGGCAATCCAGCGGAATCACCTTCTCCAAGGGCGACGGCACCCGCACCATCTTCACGGTGCAGGCCTCGAAGTCCACGGACTTCAAGGGCCAGGACGCCAGCCTTCTCGAAGACGTGCACATCACCGTGTTTGGCAAGAATGGCGATCGCCACGACGTAATCCACACGCAGAGTTGCCAATACGCCAAGGCCGATGGCGGCGTGCAGTGCAATGGTGAAGTGCAGATGGAATTGCAAAGCGCAGCGGACGCCGAACGGCTACGCCAGCAATCCTCCGCCGTCCCCAACATCATTCGCGTCGAAACCCGGGGCGTGACGTTTGAAAAGGCCACGGGCCGCGCGCAAACCGTTCAGCCGGTGAAGTTCACGTTCCCCAATGGCAGCGGCGACGGCGTCGGCGCGGTGTATTCCTCGGAAGAAGGGCAGTTGCGGTTGATTCGCGACGTGCATCTGAAAATGGACGCCTCTTCCATGTCCAAAGGCCCTACTAAGCCGAGCACCGCTGCGTCCGAGGTCGACATTCAGAGCAGCAGCCTGGAATTTGGCAAGACCGCGCACAGTATCCTTCTCTTTGGTCCGGTCACGGCTACCACATCGGCTCAGCAACTCACTGCGGGTGAACTGTTCGTCGCCTTGGATCCTGCCTTCCGCGCGCAGTCCCTGATCGCCAGGCCCGGCACGCTAGGACAGACTCCGGAAGTGGTTTCGCGCGGTGCTGGCGGCGCCAGCACGACATTGCACGCGGATAAATTGACCGCGGAGTTGTCGCCGGAAGGTTGGGTGACAACGGTTCTGGCCGACGGAAATGTGGACAGCGTCGCTCCGAACGGCGGACTGCAAGCCGAACACGGCGAACTGGAGATGTGGCCGCGGGTGAATCAGGCGAAACTGCTGACCGTACGCGGAAATGTGCGGCTGCAGAGCCGCGATCCAAAAACAGGTCTGCAGCGCAACTTGAAGACCGAGATTTTGCAACTGAACTTCACGGGCGGCCAATTGGGACAGCAGAATCGCGTGGAACACAGCGAGACGCTGGCGCGTGGAACCATCGAATGGAACGACGCCGTCGCAAGCCGATCGAAGCTAACAGCCGACAAGCTGGCACTGGACTTTGGCGCAACAGGGAAAGCGCAGCAACTTGTCGCGACCGGGGCGGTACAAACCGAACGCGAGCTAAAGGGCAAGCCGTTACAGACGGCCGATTCCAAAAACGGGCTGATTCAGATGGAGCCCACCGGCGAATGGTCGAAGATCACGATGCAGGGTAACGTGCACTTGAAGGAGGGTGATCGCAGCGGGGAAGCGCAGCAGGCGGTTTTCACGAAAACGAACCAGACGGCGGTACTCACCGGCCAGGCACTGGCGCGCGACTCCAGCAGCGAGACGCACGCGACGAAGATCACATTTAACCAAGCCACTGGAGAAATCTTCGCCGAAGGAAACGTTCGCTCCACCGACCTTTCCGCAAAGACCAACACCGTGCAAATGGCGCCCGTGCCCAGCAATCTCTCCTCGGAGCACATGGAAGCAAATTCGAAAACGGGACGCGCGCTGTACACCGGCCACGCCCGCATGTGGCAGGGTGCGTCGGTGCTGGAAGCGGAATCAATCGAATTGCTGCGCGACACCCGGGTGGTGAACGCAGTTGGCACTGTACGTGCTGTCTTCCCGCAGGCCTCGAACGATCAATCCCAGACGAAAAAACAGCCGAGTCTTTGGCACGTCTCCGCGGGAACGCTAACCTATTGGGACTTAGAGAATCGCGCGAAACTGGAAGAGAACGTGGTTGTGCAATCCGTTGACCAACGTATGCGCGCACCGGTGCTGGACCTCTTTTTCACGCGGGCGCCCGCCGGAAAACAAGGAGTGCCGGGAGCGGCACAGATCAGCCGCGCCGTCGGCACCGGGGGCGTGATGGTTGAGGAGGGAGACCGACGAGCGACGGCGGAAAGGGGCGTGTATACGGCGGAGGACGACAAATTCGTGCTAAGCGGCGGAAATCCCACACTTTACGACGCTCAGGAAGGGACCACAACGGGGCGTCAATTGACCTTCCATATTGCGGATGATACGATCATCGTCGACTCGGCAGAGGGGATGCGCACGCTGACCAAACACCGAGTTCAATAGTAAGTGGATTCGCTACCGATCCGCGTGATTTGGAATGCCAACACTCCAGGGCGTCGAACTGAGCAAGTCCTACCGGGGACGCAAGGTTGTCGATAACGTACAGATAGAAATAGGGCAAGGCGAAGTTGTAGGGCTGTTGGGGCCCAATGGTGCCGGCAAGACCACTACTTTTTACATGATTGTAGGGCTGGCACGGCCTGATTCCGGCCAGGTTCTGCTGAACGGGGAAGAGATTACGGACCTGCCCATGTACCTGAGAGCGCGCAGCGGCATTAGCTACCTTCCTCAGGAGCCCTCGGTCTTCCGGCAGCTTACCAGCGAGGAGAACCTGCTGGCGGTACTGGAGACTCTGCCCCTTACGCCGGAGCAACAGCGCGACCGCCTGGAAGAATTGCTGGCGCAGATGGGGCTGGAGACGGTACGGCAGAGCAAGGCCTACATGCTCTCTGGGGGAGAGCGGCGGAGGCTGGAAATCGCGCGCTCGCTGACGTTGCAGCCGTCGTTCATCCTGCTCGACGAGCCGTTTTCCGGGATCGATCCGCTGACCGTGAGGGATTTGCAGGAGCTGATCCGGGAGTTGAGCCGGTCCGGGATTGGCGTGCTGATCACCGATCACAACGTCCGGGAAACTCTGAGCGTGACGGACCGCGCGTACATTGTGAATCGTGGGAGAATTATGGCGAAGGGCACACCGAAGGATTTGAGCAACAATCCGGAAGTCCGCCGGGTCTATCTCGGCGATACCTTCCGCTTGAATTAGGTTTATCCTAGGTAGTGAGAACGGGAGCCCATGGCCTGGCAGGGACTCAAATTGAATCTCAAGGTGACGCAGAAGCAGATTCTGACGCCCGGCCTTGTGCAGATGGTAAGCGTCCTGGCTCTGAACCGCCTGGAGCTTCGCGAAATGATCAACCAGGAAATGATTGCCAATCCCGTGCTCGAAGAACTCTCTGAAGAGCCGACCGTAAGCGACAACTACAGCGACGAAACTTTCCTGAAAGCCGAAACCGAAAAAGTTCCAGAAAAGCCGGAACCCAACCCGTTCGATGAATTCGACGTTGGCGCCTTTTTCAATCAGTACCTGGACACCGGCGGCGATGGCGGAAAGTCTCAGGAACGCGAAATCAGTGAACGCCCGTCGTTTGAAAAGTTTCTTTCCTCCCCGGCCGGGCTTACCGATCATCTTAACTGGCAACTCAGCGTGACGATTTGCTCGGAGTCGGTGCGCGAAATTGTCGAAAACATCATTGGGAACCTGGACGAAAACGGTTACCTTACCGCTTCGGTGGAAGAACTGGCGCAGGACGGCAAATATTCACAGGACGATCTGGAAGACGCGATTGCCGTGGTGCAAGACTTCGATCCGATTGGAGTGGGCGCGCGGGATCTGCGGGAGTGCCTGCTGCTGCAACTGAAAGCGTTTGATCCGCAGAATACTCTGGCGTGCCAGGTTGTTTCCGAGCACCTGAAGCAGGTGCAGTCGAATCAACTGAAGGAAATTGCACGCGCGCTGAATCGCCCGACGGACATCGTGAAGCATGCCATCGACACGATCAAGAAGCTCGATCCGCGTCCGGGCCTGCGCTACAACAAAACGGAACCCCGCCTGGTGGAACCCGATGTTTATTTCCGCAAGGTCGATGACCAGTGGCAGGTTTTCCTGAATGAAGACGACATGCCCCAGTTGCGCCTGAGCCCTACTTATCGCCGGCTGCTGGTGCGCGACGCGGCCGATAAAGAAGTCCGCAATTATGTGAAGGAACGCTTCACCGCCGCCATTCAGTTGATGAAGAACATCGAGCAACGCAAACACACTATCCTGCGGGTTTGCCAGTCGATTATCGCCAGGCAAGGCGAATTCCTGGACAAAGGTCCGGATACGCTGAAGCCGATGATGATCAAGGAAGTTGCGGAAGAAGTGGGCGTGCATCCCTCGACCGTCAGCCGCGCCGTGGCCAGCAAATACGCGCATACGCCACAGGGCGTGATCGAGTTGCGTTCGTTCTTCAGCGAAGCAGTGAATGGTCCTGAGGGCGGAGGAATGTCGCTGCTGACCTTGAAGCGATTGGTCAAGAAAATGATCGATGAAGAAGACTCCTTGCGGCCGCTGACTGACGAACAAATTGCCAAGAAGCTGGACGATGGCGGCATCCATGTAACACGTCGTACCGTGGCGAAGTACCGCGAAGACATGCGCATTCCGAGCACGCATCAACGGCGCGTGAAGAGCTGAGTTCCCACCTGCTGTGAAGCGCGCCCTCCGCACACGAAAATCCAGAAAACAGGGGAGACAACTCGTCATCCTTACGGGGCTTTCCGGCTCGGGAAAGAGCACAGTGCTGAAGGCTTTCGAGGACATGGGCTTTTACTGCGTGGACAATCTCCCCGTCGAGCTAATCCCGATCTTCGCGGAGCTGCACGCGGCTGGTGAAGGCGACTTTGCCCGGGCCGCGCTGCTCGTGGATGCCAGAGAAGGCTTGCAACTGGAAAAGCTGCCGGGCTTGCTGCGGCATCTGCGCCGCGAACATCCCATCACGCTGGTGTTTATCGAAGCCAACGAAGACGCGTTGCTGCGTCGCTATAGCGAGACGCGGCGGCCGCATCCTCTCGGCAAGGATTTTTCCGTGCGCGAGAGCCTGCATCATGAACGCGTGCTGATGGACCCCATCCGGAAGCTGGCGGACGTGGTGATCGACTCGTCGCAGTTTAATGTGCACGAGTTGCGGCAATTCGTGAACCAGCGCTTCCGAAGCGAGAGCAAGCGGCCCATGCTGGTTTCGCTGGTAAGCTTCGGCTTTAAGTTTGGAGTGCCGACCGACGCCGATTTGATGTTCGACGTGCGCTTCCTGCCGAATCCCCATTTTGTGCCGAAGCTGCGGCCGTTTACCGGCAAGGATCCGCAAGTGCGGCGCTACATCCGGTCGTTTCCCCAGACGGGAGAATTTCTTCGCCGCATGCAGGGGCTGTTGACCTACCTGATTCCGCACTACATCGAGGAAGGGAAGAGCTATCTGACGATCGCCTTCGGATGCACGGGCGGAAAGCACCGCTCGGTAATGATGGCGGAGTCCATGAAGCAGTCGCTGGAAAAACGCGGCTACGCCACGCGCGTCGTCCATCGCGACATCAACAAGTAGAAACGCCGCGTTCGTTTCGATTGCATCACATACGCTTGGCGCAGGCTAAGGCGATCTTGCACGAACCGAGATTCATTTGAGATCTCTTGGTCGATGGAGCCATATGACACGCTCGCTGGGACGGAACTGTTTGTCTGGGGCTGGATTCTGCCCGGCTACAAATTGCCTATCGGCTCTTTCGGCATTCCTCGCAGCTGCTTCCATTTTCTTGGTTACCCCTGCTACGCGTGGCCAACAGAACAGATCGCTACGACCATGCAGCCAGACACCGGCATTATCAATCTTGACGTGGTCGTGACGCCGCAATCCGGTGCCCCTATAAGCGGGCTTGAACAGCGAGACTTCACTGTTTTGGATAACAACGTGCCGCAAACCATCACGTCCTTCCGAGCCTTGCACGGTCGCGAGGCGCCGATCGAAACCATCCTAGTGATTGATGACGTGAATACCGGTCTTGAACACATTGCCTATGAGCGTTCCGAGATCGACAAATTCCTGCGCCTAGACGGGGGCAACCTCGCTCACCCCATTGCACTCGCGGTCTTCACAGTTTCGGGCGTCAAAATTCAAGATGAGTTTACGACCGACGGCAAGGCGCTCAGTTCTGTTCTGGATCAGTACTCCATTGGCCAGCATTCAATTCCGCGCTCCGGCGGCGTCTACGGTGCCATGGAGCGCTTCCAGCTCTCGATCGTGGCGCTCCATCAGATTGCAGTGCGGGAAGTCACGCGTCCTGGGCGCAAAATTATTCTTTGGATTTCTCCTGGCTGGCCGCTCCTCGCCGGCCCCAGCGCGGAGTTGAATTCGACAGAACGGCAACAAGCTTTCACAGATATTGTCACACTATCGACCCTGCTTCGTCAGGCCGGCATCACGCTGTACAGCATCGATCCTCTGGGCACTGAAGATTTCGCCAACCGCTCTTTCCACTGGCAGGCCTTTGTGAAGGGCGTCAGCAAACCGGACCAGGCGGAGTGGGGCGACATTGCACTACAGGTCCTCGCCGTTCAGACTGGCGGTCTCGCGCTCACTACCAGCAACGACTTGGCTGGCGGGCTGGGTCGCTGTCTCGCCGACACGCAAGCCTACTATGAACTTTCCTTTGCCCGGTCTGCGGACCAGAAGAAGAATGAATACCACCGCATCGAAGTCCGCGTCACGAAGGCCGGTGTGAGCGCGCGAACCCGGCATAGCTATTATTCACAAATTATGCCGGGCGGCTCTCCCTGACTAGATCAAGGAGGCAGGTGCCATCATGCGTACCACCTTTTCTTCCCCACCTCCCTGTGTGAGACTGCTATATGAAATCGTCACGGTCCACATTAGAGTCTCACGGCCCTGCAACCATTCATTCGTGACCAAGATCTGCAATTCGACAATCTCCTTTTCCACGTTTTTTCTGCTATTCGTGGCGGTACTTGCTCCGGACGTTTCCTTTGGCCAATCAGGAGCTGATCCTCACGGCATCGAAGAAGCCAGAAAGGCCGTGGTCCCAATCGTGTGCCTGGTTCGTTCCCGAAACGATAAACAAGTCGTTCGATATCGTACTGTCGGTACCGGATTCCTGGTAGACATGACGGGAACATTTGTCACCGCAGTCCATGTGATCGCCAGTTTCTCGGGCAATGCCGAAAAAACCGCATGCCAGGGCGCCATTGCTTTCTCAACCGGCAAGGCGAAAGCACGGGGAAAAGGCCAGTGGTCCTCATTGCCAAAGAGTGAATGGGAACGCCCACCTAAGGACGTCAGATGGTTGGCCGTTGATTTTGCGGCCTGCCATAAAAACCCGGAATTCGATGTCGCCGTCTGTAAGACAATGCGTAATCTCACGACCGAACCCGTTTCCCACGGTGTTGCCACCGTTTCCACAGAGCGTCCCCCGACGGGGACGAGCGTTTTCTTTATTGGATTTTCACTCCAGGCAACGAGCCCGATCGTCTCAGCCGCCAATGTGAAGGAGCTTGTTGAGCAGGGCAGCAGTAGCATTGACCTTGATACATCTGCATGGCCTGGGGCGAGCGGCAGCCCGATCTTCCTTCCTGACGGAAAGCAAGTAGTCGGCATGATCACGAAAACTGGCAATGAAAATTCCGCTGGCACATCGTTCGGCGTGGTGGGCGATAAGATTGCGACTATTCAGGCCGAGGCAAAAGTAAGCGGGGCCAAGTGAAATAGACTCGCGCGGTGAAGTCCAATCGTCGACTTCCGTGTTTATGGGAAATTATTTTCGGAATCGATTGCCAGCTGAGCAGCTTGCCAGCCTGTCGGCGCATTTGTGCATGCCTTAGCCATTTCCAGAGAATCGTCAGAAGAATTCATGGGTAAGCTCTGGCTCAGGTAGTTTGCCAAGTGAGTGATAGAGCGCGAGTTGCAGGATGCGAAAGGTACGAAAGCCATAGGATCTTCTCATGGTTACTTT
>Ga0074045_10005756_pt1 | contig 10759 bp, 6 predicted proteins | sample BogForMeECP23OM2_FD_94442 | JGI IMG/M metagenome (GOLD analysis project Ga0074045, IMG submission 94442) | Bog forest soil microbial communities from Calvert Island, British Columbia, Canada - Bog Forest MetaG ECP23OM2 | ecosystem: Environmental > Terrestrial > Soil > Wetlands ... | reverse complement strand
TATAGTCGATTTTGTGGCGTTGACTTATGATGTTGCCGATCAACTTATCTCCGTAGCCGAGAACTATGCTCGGGAGAGTTCAATGCTCAATGTGGTAATGACGACGGGCAACGCATTTGAGCCACTGTTTCTCGAGCGCGGGTTTACCGCCCGTGCTGAACGTTTCCCTGTAGTCATGAAATCGCCAAGCGCAGTCAAAATTCCAAGATTCTCATCTCCATGGGTGGCGCTCGGAGATTCTGACGTTTATTGAAGGAGAAGATTGGAGATGCGAGTGCTGTTTGTTGCGCCACATCCCGACGACGAGGTCTTTGGTCCGGGAGGGACTGTATGCAAGTATAGCCGAGGCCGAGCCGAAGTACATGTCCTCGTGGTAACCAAAGGAGACGACCTGTTTGATCAGGATTTGGTCAAACGGGGACGCGAAGAGGCTCTCAGGGCTCATCAATTGCTGGGTGTGACCAAGACGCACTTCGCAGACTTGCCGGCAATCAAACTGGATACCTTACCCCAGTATAAGATCAATGATCTGCTTCTGGATTACTTTCAAGAAATCCAACCGGATCTTTTGTTCTTGCCTTTTCCCGGGGATGTAAACCGCGATCACCAGATAGTGCATGCCTGTGCGATGGTAGCGGCTCGTCCGATAGGCGTCAAAATCCGCGGCATCTACTGTTACGAGGCCGTGTCGTCAACCAACTGGAATTCTCCAGGAATTTTTCCGGCTTTTACCCCAAACTGCTTTGTTGACATCTCGGAAACGATTGACCTTAAGATTGAGGCTGCAAAGATGTATGCCTCCCAATTAAAGAAGTCACCTCATGAGCGCTCTGTAGAGTCCATACTGGCTCTGAGCCGTTACCGGGGAGGATTCGTAAACGTTCCCCATGCGGAAGCCTTCATGTGCATCCGACAAATCCTCCTTTGAGACGGAGTGGGAAACGTCGAATAGCGACCCGGGAATCACGGAAAAGTTCTCGGCGAGAGTTTGCTGCAGGGTGATAATGGAGAGTTGGAGATAATGCTGAAAGATCGAAGATTGCTCGATCTGTTCAAAACATTGGTGCGGGCTTATCCAAAGGAATCGGCAGTCGTAACCTTGACTCTGTTCCTTGCAGGCCTGGCGGAAGGTATTGGCATAGCCACTTTGCTGCCCCTACTGGGGCTGGTAGCGGGTGGAGAGGCTCGTAATAATACCGAGTTAGGGAGGATGATAGCCGACACGTTGCAAGCGGTCGGAATTCAGCCGACAGTCGGTATGCTCATCGTGCTCATACTCGTCCTGATGACTGCAAAAACCGGCTTAATCTTATTTGCAGCGCGTCAGTGGAGTTTATACGCGGCCCGGGTGGAAACCAATTTTCGAATGGAGTTCATCAGGGCCCTCATGGGGGCCCGATGGGAATACTTTATCTCCCAACGGCAGGGGAGTCTTGCAAATGCAATAACCACAGAAGCCCGAAACGCTTCTGAAACTTCTCTTTTGGTGTGTCGAATAATGGCCGCGGGCTTGCAGGCGGCCATGTATATTGCCGTAGCCCTCCTGGTTTCGTGGAAGGTCACCGTGGCCGCTCTGATAGGTGGAGCCTTGACGTTGAGTCTGTTGAACGGCTTTGTCACCATGGCCCGCCGCGCGGGCGAAAGGCAAACCGATTTGCTCCAGGAGGTGTCAGCCCGTCTAGTCGACAGCGTGCAGGGAATTAAACCGCTTAAAGCTATGGCTTGCGAAGAACGGGTGGTCCCTCTTCTGGAAAAAGACATGCACGATCTTTATGAGGCCAGGGGTAAAGAAGTGCTCAGCGCCGAGAGCTTGAATACCCTAAGCGAGTTCGCCCTGGTCTGTCTTGTTGCAGTGGGTATCCTTGTTGCTTTTACGGTTTGGGAAGCCCCGTTGGAAACCGTAATGTTGTTTGCCGTTCTCGCTTGGCGAACGTTTGGAAAGATGCGAATAGTCCAGCAAAATTACCAGTGGTTGCGACGCCTGGAGAGCTCTTTTTGGTCCTTGCGGAGTGCCATAGACCGGGCCACAGCCGCCAACGAACCTGCGCTCAACGCTAAAACTCCGACTTTGAATCAGGCCATAACTTTCAGCAACGTGAGTTTCTCATACGGCGATAATTCAGTTTTGAGAAACGTTTATTTCACTATTCCCGCGGGAGAATTCATCGCGTTAACCGGTCCTTCCGGAGCGGGCAAGACTACCATAGCGGATCTCATAATCGGTTTGTTCAGCCCTCAAGGTGGGCAAGTCGCTATAGATGATGTTCCGGTCACTGACATGTCTTTGAAGGCATGGCGAAGCATGATTGGCTACGCGCCACAAGAAACAATCATGTTCCACGACACCATTTTTACTAACGTGACTCTGGGAGATCCGGCCCTCAGCCGAGCTGATGCGGAAGAAGCCCTCAGAGCGGCGGGGAGCTGGGATTTTGTCACTTCTCTTTCCGGGGGAATGGATTGGGTCGTGGGAGAGAGAGGGGCAAGACTTTCCGGGGGCCAGCGCCAGCGCATCGCTATTGCGCGCGCTCTCGTTCGCCGCCCTAAGCTCCTTATTCTAGACGAGGCCACAACAGCTCTGGATCCGAAGACCGAGGCAGCGGTTTGCGAGACTTTGGAACAATTGCGCGGCAACGTCACCATAATCGCCATTTCCCATCAACCGGCGCTGGTAAACGCGGCCGACGAAGTTTACCGGCTGGAACACATGACGTTGACCCGAAGGCCCATGCGGGCTTCCCGGGCGATGGCCGGAATGTCGGCTCATTCACAGACAGAATAGCATGCATCATGAAAGTCTTCATTGAGTTTAACCATGTCTTTCTGGAGTGGCCTTTAGGCATAGCCACCGAGTTGAAAGCCCGTATCCCGGAGGCATCTATCGGCGGTATAGCCTGGTACCGGGACGGTGTACTCAAACGAGTGGCAAGTTATTCCAATCCTCGCATATCGCCGCTGGATTCCCTCGACGAGCTGGAGCGGCAATGGCTTGCAACACCGTGGGACAGCAAACGGCTTGGGGAATATGAAGCTATGCTCGGCCCGGGAGTAGCCAAAAGAATCATCACCTCGGATCGAAACATCAGTGAGGGTTTTATCACCGGAGCGTGGCGCGTTAGACGAAGCTACCTTACTGACGTCACACGAGATCACGAGATGTTGCGCCGTTACATTTTCGGCATACTGAATTACTCTTTTGAGAGATTGACGAGCCTCAAGCCGGACCTGGTGGTAGTCGGTTATGTGGACAACGCCATACCGTACACCCTCGGGCTCTTCTGTAGGGTGCTCCAGATTCCTTTTGTCCAAGTAATTCTCGCGCGTCTGGGGTCCCGGCACGTGCTGGACGATTCTCTTGACGGGAGCTTGGCACCAGTTCGCAGAATGTTTGAACGCGCTCTGGCTTCTCCTTCGCTTCTAGACCACCAGATGCCCGCGGCACAAGATTACCTCCTGCGGTTCAGGGCGCACCATCAAACGTATGAGGCTTTCTTTGACGGGTACGAAACTGTCAGACTCAGAAATGCCTATTCGGTCGGTGATGCGGCTCGAAGACTGGCTGTGTACATGGGCAAGACAGTCCGTTTCTTCACCAAGGGCCGACGAACGTCCCTGCGTGATGTGGGGAAATGGGACGAAATCAAAGATCGTGTGTTCACGCCTACGCGAGCACGTTGGATCTTGCGCAATGGAACTTTCTCTCCACAAGGAACATTGCCGTCAGGTCCGTTCGCCTACTATCCACTCCACCTTGACCCTGAGGCATCCACAATCGTAAGCGCTCCGATGCATACAAATCAACTTGCAGTAGTGGAGGCCCTGGTCAAGAGCCTACCTCTGGGAATGAACCTGCTGGTAAAAGAGCATATCCCGATGCTCGGGCAGAGACCGGCTGGCTTCTATGCCAGTCTCAAAAAGATGCCCGGTGTCGTCTTGGTTTCGCCATTTGAGAACAGCCTGTCTCTCATCAAACGCGCCGCTTTCACGTGTGTAATCACGGGAACAGCCGGCTGGGAAGCAATACAACTTGGGAAACCCGCCATTGTAATTGGGCAACCTCATTATGTGGCGCTGAAGGATGGTTTTGTACATTGTCCCGATCTATCGAGGCTTCCTGAATCTGTCCATCAAACACTGAAGCTGAGCCCGGTTAATGAGGAGAGGCTCTTGCTCTACATCGCCGCCATTTTGGATCAATCCTTCGACTTTCCTTTGAGGCTCCGAGAGGGAGTCGTGACCGAGGAGACTGTACGCGGGCATCCGGAAATTGCATCGGCTATTTGCGATCGTCTGCTCGCCATCCGTCAATCACATTCCCAAAAAGCATAAGATGATTCCACGTCAGACTGGAGCTCCGCACATGTTGGCATCCCGTCGCGACTGGTTGATCCTGTTCAAAGGAATCTTCGGACCTTTTTCACTCAAGATAGTGTCAATCATGACTCCACGTAGGCTCATGGGAGAGCTCTGACAGCAATGTTGATCCACAATCCGCATTCAAAAAGAGAAAACCCTTTCCGTACCCTTTACGACAATGCAGGTTTTGCGTCCGTTCTGCAAAACAAGGATAGGCTGCCGGACTTCCCCTTTCTGGTGGACATTGAGCTAACCAATCACTGTAATCTTGCCTGCATCATGTGTCCTAGACACGCTATGAAAAGGGATAAGGGTTTTATGTCGGAAGAGATTTTCAGGAAAATCATAGATGAATGTGCGAAATATAAGACTCCAATAAGGTTCATAAGATTTGGTGAGCCATTCTTGCACCCGAAGATCATAGGGTTCTGTCAGTACGCCAAGTCAAAGAAGCTTGTGCTTCATATTACTAACAATGGTCTTGCCTTAGAAGAAAGGCACATGCATGCTTTGGTTGACCTTGCCGTGGATTCAGTGATTTTCTCTTTCCTGGGGACCACTAAAGAGCGTTATCAGTCGATACGGAACAATTGTCTATATGACAAACTGACGGATGCTATAAAGCGACTCGTCCATTTAAGGGGAGATCGGGAAAAGCCTTTTATTCATGTCTCCACCACCGTGTTGGATGATTCAGAGGCATAAATCAGCCAGTTTGTTGAGTACTGGGCACATACAGTAGACTCAGTAGGAGTGGGGAAAACGCTGCTGTATACAATCCCGGTAGACGGCCTAGAGCCATCCCTGGCAAGAAAGATTCGTGAGTTGAGGAAGACTGAGACCATAAAAAAAGTGTACGGACCCTGCACGGAGGTATTCCAAAAACTCAGCGTAGATTGGGACGGAAAAATAACCTGTTGTTGTGGAGACTTCGACCAATTGTTGACCGTGGGCGACATAAGAGAATCCACTCTTTCGCATGTCTGGAATCACAGCAGGCATCTTGCCATTTATAGAGAACTGCTTCAGGCAGGACTACACAAGAGCTTGAGCCTGTGTTCCAGCTGTTACCCTACTTATGAAGAGCTTTAGTATAACGTGGTAGAGATTGCGGCAAAACCTTCGAACTATTCTGACGCGGTCAGCCGGATAGATCCAACGATGCAGAAAACACAGGTTATTTCAACAGGTGGGGTACCAAGGCCCTCACAAATGAGCACGCGGACTGAGACCTTGTTAATCCTTGCTTTCGGCCTAATCTATGTACCGTTCCTCTTGAATAAGAACTTGTACTGGGACGACTGGGCCCTTTTGTGGGTCTTTTGGGTTCAAGGGCCAGGAATGTTATTGGAGTACTACACCCAAGTCAGCCACATAGGCGAGTATTTGCCTATGGTATTGTATTACTGGCTTGGAGGGGAATACGCCGGTGTATTGGCGAGAGCCGTTGCCGTAGTTTCTCATGTTGGAGCTGCTTTACTACTTCATCGGATATTCCTCAAGATCGAGTCGACAAAAGATATATCAGTGTGGATTGCGGCGCTCTACGTACTGTCACCATTCTATTACGCCCGGGGGGTGATGGTCACAAGTGTCATTGACCTGTTTCTGCTGTGCTATCTCCTGTCGGTGTGGGTGATGTCCTCGCCGCGATTGGCGCCTAATGTTCTCGCGCTGGTGTTATTCGGTTTGTCTTTAGGATATGAAACTTTTATGATGCTAGAGCCGTTGCGCGTCTTATTCGTCAATGAATTCCGTAAGAACCTGTATAAAACCGTGCGACAGTGTGCCCCTATGTGGGCTGTGGCCCTTGTCTTCGTGATTCTCCGGTTCACCTTGTTAAAGCCCTATGGATCTTATGCAGGTTACAACGCGTTGAATCTTGATTTCTTAAGTATCGGAAAATGTTTCATCATGACCATCCTGTACTATCCGCGCGCCATCTGGTTGATCACTGCTGGGTCCGCGGATTTGGTCGGTTGGTACGGCCTAGCGGTTGTTGCCGCGCTAGGCCTGGCTTTAGCACGAGTCTTGACTTACCTCTACCCAGCAGGTCTTATTGCAGGTCCTGCCTGCGTCAGTCTTACGCTCCGACGAATAATGATTGGAACCACAATCGCACTTCTCGGGGCAATTCCCTACATTCTGGCCGACCGATATCCAGCTCCCCACAATTTCTCGTGTCGATTTGCCGTAGTTTCTATTCCAGGCGTTTTGCTCATTATTGTGTCCTCGGTCGCGGCATCCCGCAGCCGCTTTCTAAGGACTTACGCTTTCTTGCTCTTCTCCATGGTTTCGATTTTGTTTTCTCTGCAGCTTACGAAATGGTACCTCTACGAAGCGGCCGTGAAGCAGGATCTAATAATGTAGCTACATCAGATGACCTCAGCATGCTCTGAGGAACCCACAAAAATTCTCGTGAAAATGGTTCCGGACTCAACGAAAATTCTTATCCTCGGGAAACAAATATCGATCTGCGAACTTGCCGTGCCGGTGAATCTTCTACGCGATCCCGCGCGACCCTTGCTTTTCTTACGGGAAAAAAGCGGGGATGCCGACGAGGAGTGGCTCGGGCCGTGCACCATCGATCAGAATGACCGCCATCCATGCCCAGGCAAGCCCATAACGCTGGAGTACCGATTGAAACCGGAGAATGCCTCTGTGGAGAAAATATTCTTTTTGTATTTGCTGAAATCTGTTTTCAAGACATTTGAGGAACCACCAGGACTTGGGGCTTTGACTGCTCCCCTGGGCCCATCATTTGCAGACCAATCGGATCAACCTATCAGGACTGAGCCGTCAATCAGGGAAGGTGGGAAAATAGCGGTAGGTATTCTCAACATTAGTCCGCAGTTCTTAAAAGATCCCTCGACTCACAGGGATGCGTTGGGACAAATCAGAGAGTAAGTCCGACATGAGCGTTTACCTACTAAAATACCGTTTTTTCATTTTATGCCTTATTCGCTTTTACTTGACCGGGGGTGTTCGGTGAGTTACGCTCGGAAACAATCAAACACAGCCTTTGAGCAACGCGCCCGGATCGGTGTCCAAAGGGTGTCCATCGGAAGCGAAAGTTGGGGTTGTAGAAAGAAGGGCTTCGGGAGGTATTGGGGCGTATTGGTGGGTTGTTGTGGGTCTTTATTTAAATCCGCCTGAGAAAGCCTTGGTCTTGTCTATTGATGAAAAGAGCCAGATATAAGCGCTCAACAGAACACAACCGCTCCTCCCATTGAAGTTTGGCCATCCAGAGTGCCGTACTCACGATTACGAAAGAAACGGAACCACCACGCTCTTTGCGGCGCTCAACGTTGCCACGGGCGAAGTGGTGGGGAAATGCAAGAAAGCACACAAGCACCAAGACTTCCTTCATTTTTTAAGAATCATCGACGAGACCTATCCAGAAGGGGAGATCCACCTAATATTAGACAACTACGCTACACATAAACAGCCTACGGTGAATGCTTGGTTTGCCCATCGGCCAAGATATGTGCTCCATTTCACCCCGACGTCCGCTTCTTGGATGAACCAGATAGAGACTTGGTTTTCCATCCTCACGCGACGAGCTGTTCGACGCGGGAGCTTCAAAGGTGTTACGCCCCTGAGGAAGGCTATCCATGCGTTTATTGACCAATGGAATGAAGAGGCGCTGCCCTTCAAATGGGTCAAGGCTGCGAACCAGATACTCGCAAAAGCCGTGCGTGCCTAATTATGGGACAGAGCACTAGGCACTACTGTCAGGCTTGCCCCAAGGGTTTTCGGATCGAAGAATATTTGGCTACTGTGGGTTGGTTGGGCCGTTTTATGAGAAACTACCGGTTCATGCAATCTCTGCACGGGTTTTCGGTCTACGTGCGCGGAGACTGATGCTGGAACTCAGATTGCAGACCTATCTGACTGGTAGGCCGTTGGCATCAGGGAGTCGGACGGACGTCCCGCCCTGCCGAACGGACACAGCCCCCGCCATTATTTCCAGCATCTGTCGATAATACCTGCTCTCCTTTCTGATGGCTACGCCAAGCTTGGTTCTTAATTGCTCGGCCGGGCACCAAACGTAGGACTCCTTAAAATATTCACAAGTTGTCATTTCGAGAATCATCTCCGCATAATCTGGATGAGGCATATATATTAGGTCGGGTTGATACTCACGAAAAAAATGATCTGCCTGAAAATCCAGTTTTGCAATAGACTGTTCGTTGAGGCCGCTCAAATCGATGATCTTTTTTTGCGGATTCATGGCTCCCAACATACCGACTTCAGTGGCTGCTATTTCCAAATCATTGGGCAAAGCAGAAAAGTCTTCTAGTTTGAACCAGTAGTCCCTCCATTCCAGGCGGTACTCGTCAACCAAACTAAAATTCCCGTTCATCAATGCCGAGGGGCGAATTCTGAAAAGCCTATCAGAAAACGTTTCCGAGATAAGTCCGAGAAAGCCCAGTATGACGATGAGCGAGCTACCAACGAGCAATGGCCAGTTTCTCCCAATACCTGACCTGATAAGGCCTGGACAACAGGTCCTTTGGCCTACCATCTGAGTCAGGCTGGTAGCCCCCAGGTAGATTATTGCAGGGAGTGTGGGATAATAGAACCTTGAAGCGTAATACATGATCTGCAATACAAAAAAAGTATAATAGATCAAGAAGGCCAAGGTCGCGACGAGCAGTCCTATTTCGAAACTCCGTAGGTGCTCCACAAATGAAGAACGGTTTGTCCAGATATTAAGTGCTATAGCACCACCAAAAATCCCATAATACAGAAGGTAACTTAGAAGTGCGTGAAAAGATTTTAAGTTATATACTTGATAGATGTTGTCACCATAGAAACGTAACCCTTTGACATAGAAAGCCAACGGAACTGGCGAACCAAAGTACCAATTGGCCATGAATACCACCCCTGCGCTGATGACCACTGTGAACCCCAAGATTGCAATGGCTTCTTTTCGACTGTCGTTCTGCTGTTCCAGATAGACCATTGAAAGCGGCACCACCATCGCGTACAATAACAAATCCGGCCTCGCGAGAAAGCACAGCCCACCTAGGACACCGGATATGAGTCCGCTTGTCCGCGATAGGGGCTGAGATTTTCCACTCATGAGCAGAATGTAAGCTGTTAGGTATGCCATCACGAATGTGGTGTCCATCCCGCTCACGAAATGTGTAGTGAGTGGTCCCACGGCTACATAAACGGACACGGCTACAATTAGAGCAATGATTTGTTTCTCGATGGGGCCCGCTCTCACATTCCTTTCTATAAGTGCGATCAGCAGGAAAAGAAATGCGAACCCACCTATGACACTTGACAGGAACGCACAAAGTGCCGGTTCTTCCGGAAACAACAAGCGAATCGGAACCACCACCACGAGAAAAAGAAGGGAACTGAGTCCGTAAGTCTCACTGCCACAAGGATTCCAAGCTATTTGATGACATTTAATTATGTTGTCGGCATAACGAACGAACATGAAGGAGTCGTCCCAGACGTAGCTTGCCGACGACTTCGACAACACCGCCATAGCGACTGCAGACAGCATCAGGGACCACGTAAGTGCACGGCCGAAGGTCGTGGGGATACGAACCAGTGTCAACGACTGGTTACTTATGCGTGTCAAAGTCCCAGTAGGGGAGTGCCAGAAACCGTATCGGGAAAGACGAAAGCTGGTCATCGTTTGTGTCCCGAAATCGCAACTCGTCACCTAAACTTGAATTATGCCGGGCGGTTGGCTTTTGGGGAGCTTCAAGGTCGTGATCGGGCGCCCGACGGTTGCTCAGACCTCAAAGGGCTATCGCGTGGTGTTTTACCTGCTTCAAGAAGGGGACCGACTTCGGCCCCTTTCCTTGAAAAATGCGTCCTTCACCAGTTTATGAGCATACCTCTCCAAACGTCTCATGGTCAAACATAATCTCCATTGTTGCTGTAGTTTTGCGCTTTGACAAGCTTCAGGTCGGGTGTGAAGTTGGCGGGGATAATTTTCGGTGGGGAGTGGTGTTTCCTGGGGTTCGCGCGAAATTCCCGGGGTGAAATGACTGCGTCGTACGGCAGCGAGCATGTCCGAGAAGCTGATAGATCTCTTTACGTACCAGGGGGCAGTGGGGAGAAGGAGATCTTTCCACGCGGAGGATCTTCTGGCTTGAGTATTTGTTCGATACTGGCCTGCCCTAATAGGTAACGTGCATACGATCCTTTGTCACCGTAGAGACTTTGGTGTCCAAATGGTGTCCATCGGAAGCGAAAGTTGATGAATTTTAGGGAAACTCGGGCATACTCGGTATCAAGGGGTTCTTAAGTGAGATCAGGCATCTATTCCATGTTTCCTAGTGTTTCCGAGTAGTTCTGAAACTGCCTCAATCGCCTTCACACGGCGGGGGTCGGAGGTTCAAATCCTCTCCCGCCTACCACTAAAGGACTAGGG
>Ga0074045_10005755_pt1 | contig 10760 bp, 12 predicted proteins | sample BogForMeECP23OM2_FD_94442 | JGI IMG/M metagenome (GOLD analysis project Ga0074045, IMG submission 94442) | Bog forest soil microbial communities from Calvert Island, British Columbia, Canada - Bog Forest MetaG ECP23OM2 | ecosystem: Environmental > Terrestrial > Soil > Wetlands ... | reverse complement strand
GCGGCGCCTGCCCAGGCCATGGGCGCAGTCAGTGCAAACGCTATAACAACCAGCAGCATGACGGTAAGTCTCACCTTCTTCATCAAGATACCTCCTTCTGTGCTAACAGAGTCTCCCTCTCGAGACCTTTATACGTCATGTTAATTTTCTCAATTACGAAACTGATTGTCAAATAATAATTTATTTTTAAGGTTATAAGGTTTTTTATTATGCAGCTTCGAAAATTGAGACAAAAGATGATCGCCCAATTGATTTGTGCTTAAAAGCCTCAGCCTTCACGACACGATTGCGGCTGGTATGTACAGGAAGAAGCAAAAAAAATCATCAAACGCTTCTAACAGAACTTTTTCGGCTAAAGTTCGGGACAAAATCCTCATCTGCATGAAATTCATGTAGCTCGCAACCTTTCTTCCTGATAATCGACACAAGAGGTGATCGTGAATGCTATGTAGAGTAGCAATGGCAGTACTCAGGGGTTGCGTCAAAACTTCACCAAGTATAAAGAACGGTCCTTGTTTTGACAGAATAATGGTCATCGCTTGATCTTCCACCGAATAGTGGACACCTCGCATAGCTTGTAGCATAAATAGGAGGTGTAGGACTTAGGTATAAAGAAGGGTGGCATAGAAAGGCAAATGGTAAATCATCTCGTCTTGCTTCAGGATCTTTCCACAGTAGTAACGCGATAATGTTTTTGATACCAAGAGCGGTAAGGCGTGATAACCGGGACGCCGATGAAGCGTTTTGACGGCAAGTAGTTGATGATCCTACTTCTAAATCTTATCCTACAGACGAGCCATCCGATGGTGCAATAGAAAGGTCAAAGGCATTTTCCCTCACTGACCGGGAGGGGACTCAGACCGCTGTCAGCATCCGGGCTCGCCAGGATGGCCACAACAGCTCTTCGCGGTGACAATCTTCCTAGCGTTATTTTTGACAAAGAGGAAGAGCTTCTTATGAACAGGCATCGGACCTTTCAGGTTGTCGATAAAAGCCTTCGGATCGGGTTTGTGCTCACTGCCCATCATCAACCTCCATGGCGGGAATCATTGCGTTTTTGCTTATGATTTCGAAGGCCCCTGTTATCCCTGCAACCATTCTCATGTTCATAGTATATCTTTTTTTTGAACCAATAGCCGATATAATTCCAGTATGCGCCTCGGATACCCATGCATCAACCTTTCTCTTTCATGCCGGAGTTCGAAGACATTTCGCCTTGCCTCCTTTTCGGAGGAGCGTTTCAGGTCCACTGTCATGGCAAACCTCCGGTGCCTCTCCGAAATCCTCTCATTGAATGCAACCTCCGGCCTCCTCTTCTTCAGGATTACTTCTGACCTCATTCCCTTCGCCTCTCATCCGGTAAACACCTTGCCGTGGCAGGATGAGTTCAGAACGGAGTTCAAAAGAATCGGTTTCTTTATCAAAAACAACCGGATGAGGGTCTCGATGCACCCTGACCAGTTCGTGGTGCTCAACTCTCTGGATGAAGGCATCGTCAGTAGAAGCGTGGCCGAGCTTCTCTATCACGCCGACGTGCTTGACCTTCTCGGCACCGGTAAGGACGCTAAAATTCAGATACACATTGGCGGTGTGTACGGAGACAAAGTGGCGAGCATCGAAAGGTTTATCGAAAGGACGCGGAGCCTGCAGCTCAGGGTGGCGAGGAGACTCGTCATTGAAAACGACGACCGGCTTTACAGCCTGCGGGACTGCCTCGGTGTGCATAAGAAGACCGGGCTGCCCGTCGTCCTTGACGTGTTCCATCACTCGTGGAATCATCACGGCGAGTCAATGCGGGAGGCGATACTCCTTGCTGAAAAGACCTGGCACAAACCAGACGGACCGCTCCTCATCGATTACAGCAGCCAAGAAAAAGGAAGACGGCCCGGCAGCCACGCCGGGACCATAGACATCCGCCACTTCACGTCGCTCCTGGGACAAGCCATGGACCGGAATTGCGATGTCATGCTAGAGATAAAGGACAAGGACAGGAGCGCCCTCAGGGCTCTGAAGCTCCTCCGAGTTCAGGGTACTGAAAGAAAGACTTCCAGGGGAATTACATAATCGGGGGAGAACAATAATGCACGATACACATGAGCTCAGAGAGATGATAAAGGGGATCCTCGAATGCCAGAAACTCTCAGTCCTCGCCACACAGGGGGATGGAACGCCCTATGGGAGTCTTGTGGCATTTGCGGCGACGGCAGATTTGAAGACCCTTCTGTTTGCCACAACGCGGGCTACGCGGAAATACGCAAACCTTCTGCGCCATGCAGGCGTCGCGATGGTCATCGATACCAGAACGAACCAGACAGCTGACTTTTCAGATGCTGCCGCTGTCACGGTACTCGGTGAGGTTGAGGAGGTCGCAGCTCATGAACGACAGCAGTTGCTCAACATCTATCTCGAAAAGCACCCCTATCTGCGAGAGTTCGTGGAATCGCCGACCTGCGCCCTTCTCAGGGTGCGAGTCAATACGTATATTGTGGTGAGCCGGTTCCAGGACGTGCAGGAGCTTCATCTGAACGAATAAGCCTAATTATACCCTTTGAGCGCATTACCGAAGCTGACCGCTCCGGTGTTGGCCGCAAGCGGGCCTTCTTTTATCCGGCTGGAAAAAAGATGCTTACCGAAGATTGTGAATGCTGATTCATTTGGCAAAGTGCGCCTGCCTTTGATATGCTTTGAAATATCATGTTCCATCTGCTGCTCGCAGAGCTGGCTGTGATCATTTACTCAAAAAGTGCAGTTGACCTGAAATAATATCCCAAAAAGATTCTCCTTTCGTATTAGAATTAACAGGTTTCGCGACCATCAACTCTACACGAAAGGAGAACAAAAATATGCACTCAAAATGTACCACAAATGTCAAAATAAATAAAGTGAGTGTATGCGTCCACTACATGTGAGACAAAGAGAGGGGTTTATAATCATGGATAATGCCATTGTCCTTGAGGAATTGCAAAGGGGTTTTATGTGCCAGGGCATGGTGCGGTCTTATGCAGTTATAGACATACTCCCAGCCGACAAGCTGTTTGTTCAGTTCAGGGATTGTCCATGAGCAGTTAGTGACCTCATAGAATTCTTCTGTATGGGTTCTGTTGGCGCGTTCCACTGAGCCGTTGAGTTTTGGACTTCGTGGTGGCAATACAAACAGCGCAATGCCCTTTTCTTTGCAGGCGGTCTCGAATTCCGCGTAAAACGCTGCATCGCCATCCACTTGAATCGCCTTTACGGAGAAGGGCATTCTCCGCTGTAGGGTATCGATGAACTCTCGTGCGGTGCGTGCGGTCGCTCGGTATCGTGCCTCTAGGACATCCCACTTCGATACGACATCGCGGGCGGTGAACTGTTTCAGTACTACCCCTGGGGCAGGACGTATATCAAGGGTATCGATCTGCACGAGGTCTCCTGGGACAACGGGGACATACTCTTTTGGCTTCCTTACGGCGTAGGGCCTCTGCTGTCTTCTCTTTGTTGAGATTGCTCGTCTGCGGGGTTCCACGATGTCACCGCGTTTCTTCAGATACCCAATAATGCGGCCAACGGTAGAGGCGGAGGTTTCCCATCCCTGATCCTTGAGCAATACGATAAGTTTGTCTTTACCCCATCGGGGATACTGCTGTCTTAACTGTTTCACTGCCGTGATAAGTTCGTATGACCATTGTGCTTTTCTTAGTCTCTTGGGTCGGCGAGAGTGTTCTTTTACAGAACTGAGGTCGCGGGGATTAAATCGTTGTATCCATCGGTACAGTGTTGCCCTGCTGACATCAAAGGTCCTGCAGACAAGCCCTATATCCTTGGTATCAAGGTAGAGCCTCAGTGCCCTTAACCGACTTGTCTCTTTTTCTGTCAGTTCCGGAGGCGTGTGCTTTGCCAGCCGGTGAAATCCTTTTGCGAGGCTGAATACTTTCATCGAGGGGTACCTCCATACCCCTCTTTTATACCTTATTTTTGTCTCACATGTATCTGGACGCGTTCAGTGAGGATCGAGTTTACGAACAAAAAGATAACGGCATATGGGGGCTTCAGTTTATTGGCGGCATTCTTTGAGAAGATCAATCTGAGGGAGATTTTGCAGGAAGTGATGCCGATTCGCGAGAGTTCTCCCAATGGGATGGGGATATACAGCAAGGTATTGGCATACATTCTGTTGCTATATGCAGGAGGCAGCAGGTTTTCACACCTTCTGTATCTTGGCTGGCAGGGGGTGTTCACCGATCTTTTCGCAGTGCGAAGACTTCCGTTAGCGTCCACGACACTGACGAGGTTTTTCAAGAGAATCAGGAAACTGAAGGAAGTAGAAGAGCTCTCCGAAGGGTTATGGGGATATCTGAGCCGATTGATTCCGTGGAAGGAACTCAAAGAGGACTGGCTCACGTTTGATTCAACGGTCCTTGAGCGATATGGCACACAGGAGGGGGCAAAGAGGGGATATAACCCGAAGAAGAAGGGACGTGGGAGCCACAGCCCGCTTTTGGTATTTCTGAACAGGAGCAAGTATGTGGTACATCTCTGGAACCGTCCCGGCAATGTGGCGTCATGGAATAACATCATGGGATTTTTTCAATCCACTTGGCAGAGGATCAACGGGCATATTGCTATAAAGGGCATTATTGCGGACAGTGGATTTTATCTCAAGGAGTTCATCGAACTGCTTGAACAGAGGGAATTGATCTATATCATAGCTGCACGCCTGTATCGTCCCCTGCAGAGGACGGTTTACGCTCAGGACAACTGGGAGCAGATAGAAGAAGGGCTATGGATCACGGAGTTTTTGTTCCAGCAAATGGATTGGAGAATCGATAGGAGGTTTATCGCGGTCCGCCAGGATATAAAGAGAAGACCGCATGCGATGGGAAAGGAGTTGTCTCTTTTTGGCGATGAGGGTGATGCGGGCACTTACCGTTATAGCGTATGGATAACCAACGCACAGGGACCTGCCTATGAGGTATGGAAGCAGTGCAGGCCCAGGGCAAATGATGAGAACACCATCAAGGAGCTGAAAGAGGATTTTGCGCTTGGCGGGTTCTCGATGAAGTATTTCTACTCAACACCGATTTTCGCGGTAGCTTAAGCTCCTAATTCCAGAACTCTTTTGCTGATCGGTTTCCCTCGAAAAGGGCCATATTTCAGGGTTTGTACTCTTCATTTTCTATCAGGCATCCTTGGATGTTATATTCTGTGACGGTAATAGGTAAGCTTATGATAGCGTTAAAACCTATCTCCGAACTGCCTGAAATGATCTATATCTTATGCCTTTCAGCAATATCAAGGTATTTGCTCCTATTGCTCGGCAATAGCATTCTAATCTGCTGCTGTTTTATAGTGTTGATATTGCATATTTTAAGCGTCATGTATTATAATTATTGGCATGAGAGATGCTGCCTATTTCACCAAGCCCCTGAATGCCTGGCAACGAAAATATGAGGCCCTTCGGGCATCCTTCGTCGATCGTCTGCCAGCTGGGCTTGTGGCCGAACGGTTCGGGTTCAGCGCCAGCTATGTACGCCTTCTCTGTCATCAGTTCCGCCACGGTAAAATCGACATCTCCGAACCAGCTCCAGAAGGAAAGACGCTTCGCCGAAGAGTCAACTCACAGACACGGGGAAAGATTGTTACCTTGCGCAGGCAACGCCTCTCTGCCGGGGAGATCGCCGAACTCCTCAATGAAGAGGGCGTCGAGCTTTCCGTACGTACTGTCGAAAGAGTCCTCGCAGAGGAGGGGCTTCCGAAGCTGCCCAGACGAATAAGGCGAAAGATTGGCCTTACGGTCAAGGGGGCGGAAGTGCCTGAACGTGCTGAGTCGATCTCTATCGGTCGCACCGAGGGCAGGCGCATGGAATCCACCTGCGCCGGTGTGTTTCTGTTCGCCCCTTTTATCGCCCAGCTTGGTCTGGATGAAATAGTCGAGGCTGCCAGACTGCCTGGAAGCAAAGTCATCTCAGCTCGGAACTACTTTCTATCATTTCTTGTCCTGAAGCTTCTGGGTACCGAACGCTATGCCCATGTGGGCGATCACGCCTTTGACCCAGTGTTGGGTCTTTTTGCAGGGCTCAATGTCTTGCCGAAGTGCACAGCGCTTTCCACCTATTCGTATTCTCTTGATGAGGCCCACCTTACACGGCTTCAGCAGGCATTCGTAAGCCGCGCTTCGCGTCTGGGCCTCTACAACGGCGGCATTGTCAACCTCGATTTTCACACAGTCCCGCACTACGGCGAGGAATCGGTGTTAGAGGAGCACTGGGCCGGAGCCCGGGGAAAGCGTATGAAAGGGGCACTCACACTCTTTGCACAGGATGCCGACAGCAGGCTTATCCTCTACACGGCAGCCGACATCCTTCGTCAGGAGGCCGACGACCAGGTGCTGGCCTTTCTTTCTTTTTGGAAACGCGTGCGTCGGGGGGTAAAGCCCATGCTCATCTTCGATTCCAAATTCACCACATACGAGAACCTTTCGGAACTGAACCGTCAGGGAATAAAGTTTATTACGCTTAGGCGCCGCGGTCACAAGCTCGTGGAAGAGGTGAAAAAGCTTGAGCCATGGCGCCGTATCACTATTGCCCACGACAAACGAAAGTACCCTAACCCTATGGTTCATGAATCACAGGTTGAGCTTCGCGGTTATAAGGGTAAATTGCGCCAGATAGTCATGCGCGGCAACGGCCACGAAGAGCCAGCGTTCCTAATTACCAACGACCTCGATGCACCCACAGAGCTTGTGGTGAGCAACTATGCCCGCCGCTGGAGAATCGAAAACGGCATCGCCGAGGCTGTGAAATTCTTCCACCTTAACGCCCTTTCCTCGCCGATTCTCATAAAGATTCACTTCGACGTGGTCATGACTATGATAGCAGATACTTTTTACCGGAGGCTTGCTCAAAATCTCCGCGGCTTCGAAAACTGCGATGCTCCGAAACTATACAGACATTTCATCAAAGGTAAGGGAGAGGTTGCAGTGCGACACAATCAAATCACTGTTACCTACCCTAAACGCGCCCATAACCCCATCTTACGAGCCGTACCTTGGGACCGCCTTCCCCACGAAATCCCATGGCTTGATGGAGCTAGGCTTACTTTTCGGTTCCATTGATCAGACCGCCTAAAATGTTATATTCTATGTCGGTAATCAGTCACGCGAAAATCGGTGCTCAACAGAAGCAGCCATGCTCATTCGAGTGTTTATTTACAACCTGTTTGTCCTGTTCAGGCATCAGATATTGGGACAGAAGGAAAAAACAGACCGATTGAAGACCTTGCGGTACAAGTATTTTGTCCTGCCCGCTCAATTGGGTGGAGACGGCAGAAGCCCGGTATTGAGGATTTCGGTGTTCACACAGAAAGTGCGATCAAAACTGCTTTACCTGTTTCACCGTATAAAACAATACGTTCCTCCCGATAAAGATGCCTGCACTGCATTTGGATAAAAATAAAAAAACTCAGGAGGTGGACAAACAAAATCGCACTGGTATTAGCTTTAACATCGTTAATTCTGAAATCGCCTTGATAGGCTTTACTCTACAGGTGCGCCTATTTGAAAAGCATTTTTTGGGTTAATGATGAATTCAGGATTGCCTGTGTTTTTGTATGTCAAGGGGGATGTCCTCCCTTCGGCATAAAAAATGTCTTTTAAGTTAAAATTGTTATGCGCAATAAAGTCTCGCCTTAACGATAAACTCTTTACATTTTAGTCCGGTCAGCTATTTTCAGAAGCGATAAAGTTCTTACCTTTTGGTCGACCAGAGTACTCCTAATAAACCTTTCAAGTTTTTAGCTCGCCACTATCCTTATCCATTTTTTTTATTCCAAGGCATGCCACAGATGTCTGCACGCTCGGGAAGTCTCGACTTCAGTCCGAAACATGTGCGGTGATGTTTTTCCTGTAATCCTCGTGGGAGAAGCTCCTGAATATGCGGAGGAGTATAAATAGAACTACTCAGGAATCGATTCAAAACTTCACCAAGGAGTCATCGAGTTTGGCGATTGGTTGCTGTCGTTGATTTCGTCGACTAATCTTGCATCAGCAAATTGCTCGATGCTCAATGCCTGCTCACAGTCTCCAAAATTGACACGCCTAATTGCATGGGATATTTCGAGTGGAAATGACGAGATGGTTATTTATCTAAAACCTCAAAGAAACTACGACCAATAAAAGCAGGGATTCCAGGTGCTTTTATGTGAATAAAACGAGAGAATAGTTTGCCTGGCGATAGAACTTCGGAGAAGGACCCATTTGCATCGCTTCCCAAGCAGACTCGTGCCCACAGTTTTTCATCTTTGATTGCTTAAGGGTTGCCAGCTTTTCTTGCCGTATGGAATTCCAAGCTTGTTCATTCGGTTTCGGAGCGTATTTGGATGAAGCCCCAGGATTTGGGCAGCTCCTCCCGGCCCGTTGATCTTCCCGCCAGCCATCTCCAACGCTTGCCTTATGTGCTGTACGGTCATCTTGTCCAGTGGGGGCAGATCTTTATTCGGGCCTGAGTCCCGAATCGGCGTGCGGGCTCCCGGACGCGATACAGGTAAAAACGTCTCAAAAGAAAGCGCGCCTCCCCGGTGCTGGATCAGGGCCCGCTCAATCATGTTTTCCAATTCCCGCACATTGCCCGGCCAATCATAGACGACAAGCCTGTCGATAGCACCATGGCCAAGCACAGGTCTCTCCTTGAGCTTCAGCTCCTTGGTCTTGCGTTCAATTAAGTGATGCACCAGGGCCCTAATATCTTCTTTTCTCTGCCTGAGCGGCGGAATCATGATAGGAAAGACATTGAGGCGGAACCAGAGATCTTCGCGAAATCGTCCGGAGGCAATCATCTCCTCAAGATTTCTGTGCGTAGCCGAAATAATGCGGATGTCCACCGGTATAAAAGTTGTCCCTCCCACGCGCTCGATCTCTTTCTTTTGAAGTACGTGCAGCAGCCTCACCTGAGCCTGCAGTGGCAATTCTCCAATTTCATCCAAAAAGATCGTACCCTTGTCAGCCCGTTCAAAACGGCCTCTCTTTTGGCTGATGGCCCCTGTGAAAGCTCCTTTCTCGTGACCGAAGAGCTCGCTGTCCAGGAGAGTTTCCGGGATTGCGCCGCAGTTCACCTTGATAAACGGGCCATCCTTGCGGGCTGAGGAATAGTGAATCGCATTGGCGATGACCTCTTTCCCTACCCCAGTCTCCCCTAGCAACAGCACGGGGCTGTCAAGGGCGGCCACCTGCCTGACCATGTCCATCACCCGCTTTAGACCAAAATCCGAACCGATGATCTCGTCCCCGGAGACGGACCGCAGTTCGTTATAGAGATAGCGGTTGTCGTCAGCCAGCATGTCCTTAAGTCGAATAATTTCCTGATGGTCCAGAGCGTTGGACATGGCAATAGCAATGGGCCCATGAAGCAGTTGGAGTATACGTGCATGTTCGTCAGTATATTGATTCAGGCCATCGGCATATATATCAACGATGCCAATCAGATTTCCTTCAAGCTGCAGAAACAGGTTCATTAATGAGATATTAGCGTTGAGCCCAAGTTGTTGCAGAATCTCCGGGAGGCCTGGCTCCTTGTCGGGATGAAGAATTAGGACCTTTCCCTCATTTGTCAAAAAGGCCTCCTGTACATCGGTTGCCCTTTTACCCCGGCCTTTCTCGGGCAAGAGCAGGACTCGTTCATTCAAATGGTAAAGACCGACTGATGCCACGAATTTCAAAAGATTCAGATCACGATCCGGTATATGCAGGGTCATTCCACTCGCCGGAATGAAAGCTCGTATGTATTCAAAGCAGCGATTCAGTGCCGTTACAATGTCGAGGCTGCTGCACATGCGCAGGGTCGCCTCTCGGAAAAAAACATTTTCATCCACGTTCATCGTTTTCTCCTCGTTTCGTCTGTCTTTCTGGGCATGAAGTCCTTTCCGTAAGTCAAATCACCTTACAAAATACGTGGAACAATTACTAAATATGGTAGCACACTTTACCATATCCGGTAAACCATAAAATAGAATTTATGTAACTGCTTGCTTTTCTATGCATTTCTACCTTGGCACGAAACTCGCTTATAGAGAAAACAAATACAGGATTGATTCAAAGAGGGCCTGCCATGAAATGGGTTGAGATTATCTCATTACGTTGTGCTACAAACATCGATACACCGTTCGTGAACGAACTTCTCAAGGGGATCAGCGAGTCTGATTCGGCGACGGACACGCCAGAGCATCTGGTAGACATGAGGGTATATCATCATTCCATAGTGGAGACCGATTTCAGCATCCATTTCTATTGGGAATCTGAATCGGGGAGCCAGGACAAAAGTCCTTTCGGGCTAAGGTTTTCTTCTGCTTTAAGAAATCTGGGACTGCTGAGTCATTCCGTATGGGTTGAGACAGAGGCCCTCGAATTCCCTCTCAGTTATGGGAACACCAGGTCCCGGGACATCTTGGAATCGGATAGGAAGAACATTTCAAAGATTTACTAAGCAACGGGGGGAAATTATGACACCAATAGTTATCATTGTGGCGGGTTTGTTGATGATGACGCTTCTGGCGTGTTCATCGAGCAAAACGCTCAACAGGCTTGAATTCGTGCGGGACGGGCACGAGATCACCGTGTTTAATTCAGCGGGGAAGGAGGGGTAAGCTATGGATACTGCAATCGTCAGCGCAATGGCCGGCGTATTAGGATCGATTGTCGGCGCCTCCACGACGATCGCGACTGGTTGGATCACTCAAAAGACGCTCAATAAGCGCGAGCTGCTTCGAGCGGAGATCGACAAGCGCGAAAT
>Ga0074045_10005753_pt1 | contig 10761 bp, 10 predicted proteins | sample BogForMeECP23OM2_FD_94442 | JGI IMG/M metagenome (GOLD analysis project Ga0074045, IMG submission 94442) | Bog forest soil microbial communities from Calvert Island, British Columbia, Canada - Bog Forest MetaG ECP23OM2 | ecosystem: Environmental > Terrestrial > Soil > Wetlands ... | reverse complement strand
TGTCGTGGAGACATATTTTTCAATGTTTTTCATCTGTTCATCCCAGCCGCCGCTGTTCATTTGAAACGCTTCCAAGCGACGCGACAGCGGGACATTGTCAAAGCCGGATTCAACGACGCTCAGCAGGGTGCCGCCCTCGGCTTCCTTCAGCTCGAATACGACCAGCGTGGTCGGTTCGTTCGAATAGTCAACTGAGAGATCAACTGCGTAAGGATGCCAACGCCACGAAAGCAATCGTTCTGACTCTACGTGTTCGATCAGCACGTCAAAGACGACATGTTCGTAACCGGGACAGGTGATCTGTCCCTGCGCTCGATGACCAACTGAGAAGGTTTTTCCCTTAAGCGCCACACCAAACCAGTCGCCGAATTCCTCGGCATTCGATAGAGCGCCCCAGACTCGCGAATGCGGCGCCTTGAGCAGAATTTTTCTTTCAATGCGATCTGTTGATGGGTTCATATGCCACCTCCTGACCGCATGGTAGTCCACTGAAAGGCAACAAGGCAACCATTTAGTTGCAGAACTAAACACCAGCGGCCAAGACAGAGCCATAGGCCTTTCCTTACATTGTTACTCCGCATGATTCAACCCGCTTTGACGTCCACGGTCAGGCTGGGAACCAGCGCGACCACAATGAGGATCTGGTAGGCAAGGTCGGGTACTGTATACGAAGGAGTAGATCAGGTTCTTATTATTGCAGTCAATGTGCGCCTCCTATTTCTTCGAGCGATTACCGCTAGTAAGCGGCAGAATTGTTGTGAGATGCGACAGTGCGATGTTCAGTGAGGATGTAGCGCCAGATGAGCATTCTTATCTTTGCGGTCTTGGAAAGGAGGTCCTTGCGTGATCGCAGCTGGTATAGTTTTGATTTCCAAAAGAAACCTACCAACCGTAGTAAGAAAACAACAACTCGGTGATCAGGCAGTAGCTGAAAAGTTTATCAACCCCTCCCCACGCTGCGGTAGCCTGCCTCCCCTGGTGCTTTTACGCCACTGCACTTCCCCTGCATAGAGGGACTTGACAGGTGTGTTAAAATAAAAAAAGGAGTGAAGACAATGAAAAATGTATTTCGCACTTTGTCCAACGATAGTGTTGTGACAGGGATTCAGCCTACCCCTGAACCTAATTGTGTAAACGACGATGAACTGCTGGATTCGTATTCACGGGCAGTCATCAGCGTTGCTGAAAAAGTGAGCCCTTCTGTTGTCCACATAGGTATCCAGCAGGGGCGAAGCGGTGATAGGCTGCACAATTCGCCGCAGGAGACCCTGGGCACTGGCTCAGGTTTTGTATTTACACCGGATGGGTTTATCCTCACAAACAGCCATGTTGTTCACAATGCAGAGCGAATTGAGGTGACTCTGCCGGACGGAAGGCATTATCAGGCATATAGTGTGGGTGATGACCCGGAGACCGACCTTGCGGTCGTCAGAATCCATGCTCCGAATCTTGCCGCGGTACATCTCGGCGATTCACAGACCGTGAAGACTGGCCAACTGGTTGTTGCCATCGGCAATCCCTTTGGCTTTCAGTGCAGCGTGACTGCAGGAGTGGTGAGTGCGCTGGGTCGTTCACTGAGAGCGCGGTCTGGAAGACTCATAGACAATGTGATTCAGACAGATGCTGCCCTGAATCCTGGCAATTCAGGCGGGCCGCTCGTCAATTCCCGTGGCGAAGTAATAGGAGTAAATACCGCGATGATTTTATCCGCACAGGGCATCTGTTTTGCCATCGCGGTAAATACTGCAAAATTCGTAGCAGCAGGGCTCATGAAAGAAGGGAAGATACGGCGAAGCTACATCGGTGTGGCAGGGCAGAATATAGTACTGAACCGGCGTATGGTGCGTTTTCACAAGCTGAAAGTCGAAAGCGGTGTCATGGCAGTTGCAATAGAAATCAACAGCCCCGCACTGAGAGCAGGTCTGCGTGAAGGAGACATAATTATTGGTTTTGGCGGTCAGCCGGTCGCGGGGATTGATGAACTGCACAAACTGTTGACGCAGGAGGCGGTCGGGAAAAGCTTTCCCATTGCCCTTATCAGGCGGACCGAAAAAATAGTCCTTCAGATAGTTCCTGAGGAAAGCAGTTCTCGGTCATATAATTAACTACGTTCTCGCGTCTTTCCTCGGCCCTTTTGTAATGAATTATAGTAAGACCTGTATCGCTCAGAGCTCTCATCTGGCACGGTGAAGACGGAAGAACACATAAGGTGCGAGGGTAAGCCAAATAAGGAACACTGCCCATACCCGACCTTCGATCACGTTGTAGTCATTAAACAGCTGGGACCAGGGATGATGCATGAAGAACCGACCGAAAAGGAATTCGAAGGCAACGGTAAGACTCATCCGGACAAGTCCAGTCGAAAGTGCTTGCCGGGCCGATGCAGGCGGCCATTAACGAACAACTGCCCAGATGAAAAGCCCGATCAAAACCGAACCAATCACAGTCGAAAGCTGATGAGCGCGAAGTTCAGGCAGCACCCTGCTGGATGTTAACTGACGAAAGGCGCCGTTCGCGATTGCTATGAGCAGCATCGGAACCCAAGCTATTACGTAGCGGAGCAAATGAGAAGCCTTTTCCATTCCTAGTTGTACCATGCACAATTATATCAGGGTTTGAAACACAGAACTACGAAAAAGAATTTTGATTTTAAATCGCTGATTTATCTCTTGCGCTTTGCACCTCGTAAGAGGCATGGTCATTTTCTGACCAGCGCCCTGCCACTATTCAAAGACCTAGTGCTCATGAGAATAAGAAGTACCGGAGAAACTGACAAAATTAGCGTTCTCAATTTTTACTTAACATAGACACCAGTTTCACTTCTTGACATCTGAGCAGGACTGTTCCAAACAAACGGAATCGAGAATTTATGAGGGGCGTTTGGTTCTCCCTCTTCTACGCGTGAGGGGGCTACAAGTTTTGAGGCCTGCTCACGCAGTGCCTATTTCATCTTGTAAATCGGCACTGCCTAAGTTTGCAAAGTAAACGAGTCCGTATTAGAATAGATATGTTGTGTGACAGCACGCCTGTTGAAGAGAAGACCTGCGACGCAAATGCTGGGAGCAAGCTTTTTACCACAGGCTTCCATGGTAACCAATATTATGAAAAGGAGGAGATCATGAAGCACAGAAAACAATCTTTTGCAGTAGTCCCCACCTTAATTCTCGGCACAATGGCATTCATCTTTGCCCTTATGTGCTCATTTGCTGTGGCGCAGGATAAGTCGTCGGACAACATGCAGCTAGTGAATGAGAAGATTAAGGCCGATAAGAAGCTGTTCATTGCAGAGAACATGCAGCTTTCGGAAGCCGAAGCCAGGAAGTTCTGGCCGGTCTATGAGCAGTATCAAGACGAACTGTTTATCTTGCGCACCCGTTCGCTGAAGCTCATAAAAGCCTACGCTGAAAACTACGAATCGATGACCAACGATGTTGCGAAGAAGTTGCTTGATGAGTATCTAAGCATTGAGAGCCTGCGGCAGAAGGTACGGGAAGCCTATCTTCCGAAGTTCCGAAAAGTTCTTCCTGAGATGAAAGTCGCACGCTATTACCAGATCGAGAATAAAATCAGCGCTGTCCTGAATTATGAGCTTGCGGCACAAATACCGCTTGTGAAAACGACCCAATAAGTGTGAAGGAGAGATTGTTATGATGAGATATATTCGTTTAACAGCGTTGTTATGCATGATTTTTATTGCGGGTATGTTTTTTATCGGCCCGAATCAGACCCTTGCTGCGAGCGCATCAGAGATTAACCGTAATGTCGACGCTGCGCTCAAGACCCTATTGGCCAAATCACCGTCTGCCAAGGCGCTCTCGGAAAAAGCAAAAGCCATCCTGGTCTTTCCTGCCATTACGAAGGGCGGCTTCATCGTTGGTGGACAATACGGTGAAGGTGCTCTTCGCAAAAACCACAAGACTGTCGGATACTATAGCACTGTCGCGGCATCGTATGGCCTTCAGATCGGGATTCAACGGTTTGGTTACGCCCTATTTTTTATGAGCGATTCAGCTCTGAAGTGGCTCGACAAGAGCGATGGCTGGGAGATCGGCACTGGTCCGAGCATTGTAGTCGTTGACGTTGGCGCCGCCGGCGCGCTCACGACGACTACCGCTCAGTCCGACATTTATGCGTTTTTCTTCAGCCAGAAAGGCCTGATGGCCGGGCTGGGACTGCAGGGCACAAAGGTTACAAAGATTGAGAAGTAAAACGCATGTACAGGAAGTTCTGTATGAGCGCGGCAAGGCATGGTGGCTGGCCATCGACCGACAGTTTTCAGGAAACAGAGCCAAACTAACATTAGGAATAACGCGATGAAAACAGTGAACCCGAAGTTTCACGCAGAGTTGTAAGAGGGGTCGAGAGGCAAGAGTTCTTACGCGACGGTTTCAAATTCTGACAACCGTTTCATACTCCTCCAAGTCCTCATAACAGGCTCAGAGAGAAGGCGTTAGTTTCCGGTCGTACATCTTAACCTTAGGTAGAAAATATCCGCTTTGAGAAGGCAGTGAACTAATTGATCGAACTCTGTCCGTTTCCTGTGAGTACGTATGGGGGGTAAGCAGTCAGCGAAACCTTCAGGGTGCTTAATTGGCACCCGAGATTACGCTGGCGCGTGATGTTTTTCCTGTAACAGCAATCTTCGGGAACATCATCCAACAATGTGGCGTAGGAGAAATTAAACGGTTACCCCTCTGAGAACACAATTTGACTATGGAACAACTTCAAAGGTCTAATGATTATCTATTGATTATGTCAATTTTATTTCTTTCTTAGTATATTTCTTAAATTGACGACCCTAAAACAATCTGATATTATCAGGAAACTATACAATAACTGCTTACGGTCAAAGATGAGAGGTTGCCTATGAAAGTCGCGGGGGTTGTTCGCGGAGACATTGACGGATTCTTCGGGCTGTTCGTCGACAATCTTTTGCAGTTGATGTTGATCGCAGTTCTCTGCGGAAAAGTGTGCGGGATGCCATCGGATATTGTTTTCGGAAAAATTCTCCCCGGAGCGGCGCTTTCAATCCTTTTTGGCAACGTGTTCTATGCGTGGCAGGCAAGAAAGCTAGCCATCAAGACTGGCAGGAGTGATGTCACCGCGTTGCCATACGGCATCAATACCGTCAGTCTCATTGCCTTCGTATTCCTGATCATTGCCCCAATTTATTTCGAAACAAAAGATCCTAACCTTGCCTGGCAGGCCGGCCTGTTCGCGTGTTTGGCCAGTGCGGTGCTAGAATGTGTAGGGGCTTTTCTGGGCGACTGGCTCCGCAGGCATACGCCACGGGCCGCACTGCTGTCGTCGCTGGCTGGCATTGCAATCACCTTCATATCCATGGGTTTCGTGTTCCAGATCTTCGCTATGCCGGCTTTAGCGGTTGTTCCTGCATTGTTAGTGATTATTGTCTATGGAGGACAGATCAAATTGCCATTGGGACTTCCGGGAGGCTTCATCGCCGTCTTGCTGGGCGTGGCTATGGGATGGATTCTCAGATGGTCTGGTTATCCATATTTTCAACCATTCCGGGAGCCCTACCAATTTGCCATCCACGTTCCAAAGACCGCTTTTTCCGACATGTTCGCTTTTCTGGCGAACGGGCAGGGATGGAAGTATTTCTCCGTTATATTCTCGATGGCGCTGTTCAACGTGGTCGGATCCCTTCAGAACCTTGAAAGCGCGGAGGCAGCCGGCGATCAGTACGATACACGGTCGTGCCTGCTGGTCAACGGGTTCGGATCGATTGTGGCAGCGTGCATGGGGAACCCCTTTCCGACCACGATTTACATTGGTCATCCTGGTTGGAAGGCCATGGGGGCTAGGTGGGCTTACTCGATATTGAATGGCACTGTGATCACGATACTCTGCCTGATCGGAGGAGTTACCCTAGTGCTCAAGATTGTGCCGATAGAAGCAATGATTGGTATTCTACTCTGGGTGGGGCTTATAATCACAGCCCAGGCGTTCCAGGAAGTGCCTAAGAAACACGGTGTGGCGGTGGTGATCGGACTGTTGCCGGCACTCGCGGCTTGGGCGCTGCTGCTCATAGAAACCACCCTGCGCAAGACAGACTCAAGCCTGTACGATGCGGCACCGAGATTTGGTGGCGACCTTTACGTGTATGGCATTCTCTCCCTGAGCCAGGGTTTCATGCTCACTGGCATGATTCTATCGGCAATGGTGGTGTTTGTGGTTGAGAGACAATTCTTCAAGGCTGCTTTATGGACAGCAACTGCCGCTGTTCTGTCCTTCTTCGGCATTATCCATGCCTATATTCTGACTCCGGCTGGCGTGCGGAACAACTTCGGTTTTGGCGCAGCCAAGGCGTATGCGGTTGCCTATCTGATTGCATCCCTGCTGCTGGTCGCTCTGCACTACTATAACCGTGGCAGGGAGTCCGAGAGCACTGGCATCATTGCATAGGGTGCTTACGTGAGTCTCTATTGTCCCTTGCGAAGCGTTGGCCTGTTCAGTTTGCCACTCCAGGTAAAGCTCACACAAGAACACAGAAAGCCGCGCCCTCGCACAAGACCAAAGACTAGAGCACCATCGGTCACACGTAACGATTGCGACCCGCCATGTTTGAGGACACGTCGGTGCACTTGCCCCGATCGCTCACAATACTGAGCCTCATCTTTTGGGGCCATTTTTGATGAAGGTTATTTTCGCATTTCACATGAGAGAAACTGGGGGGCCAAGGTCCCCGCCATGCAAGTTGTCAACTCCGACGCGTCGTAACCTTGCAAAGTGCGGGATGACTTTCCCCAGATTTGATGGATACACCGAATAGTTTGTATTATTGGACAGGAGGTATGTGCATTGGGAAGAAGGAGAGCCATCATTTTACTCGTGAATTTAAGATGAATACCGTAGCTTTGCTTATTGACATAGGGATGCCTGCAGGCAAGGTGGTGCACGAACTTTATGTCCATTCGAATCTGCTCCATCAGTGGAAAAGGAAGTTCTTGGCGGAAGGCAATGGAGGCTTTGTGGAAGTGATGAAGAAGATCGGGGGAAAGCTGCACGGCGGGGGAAGGGAATAAACTACGACAAAGATAAAGTGGACGAATATGCGCTGGCACTCCTCTACTTTGCAGTCCTTGAGAGGAAAGAGGGTCTGGGAGCCAGAGCCTGAAAAGAATTCGAATGGCAGACCATAGATAGGCTTAATGATAAAGAATATATATAGAATCCCGTTGGCAAGACAAAATCCATTATAAGGACCGAGGAAGGCTTTCGAAAAGCTGACGATCTATTTGAGCGGTACTTCACTAAAGAATCAACAGTGATACCTCTGCCGAAGTTCATCCCGATGCAAAGAGGCGATGGAGCCAGGCACTGGATCGGGCAAGAAAGGAAATTATGAGCATGTCTGGTGCACAAAATATCTGGCCTGAGTACCAATTCAGCCGCACACCGACGAGATGGTAAAACGGTCGCTCGTGCTGAGGGGTATATGTATGAAATGTGGCAGTAAAGTGTCTCGGGTGATAGAACCGAAAGAATAATAATATTGGTGAAACCGATGGGTAACATAAATTCGCGTATGCTTATATTGAAACTGGTGATCAGCAGCATTATCAGTGTGACTATCATGTGCGGACTGCTATTTCTTCCGGCAGGCACTTTCGACTGGTGGCGGGCCTGGGTATTGATAGGAGTGATTGTGGCAGCTTGGGTAATATCGGCAGTTAGCCTTTTCCCCGAGCACAAGGACTTACTCAAGGAACGCCTGAGGACCCCTATACAAAGAGGACAACCCCTCGCTGACAAAATAATCCTGCTCTCTTTTTTATTGTTTTTCTATGGCATGTTTGCGTTCATTCCACTTGACGTGACTCGATTTCACCTGATGGGCAGGCCCGGGTCAATTGTTTCATTTTCGGGCCTGGTTCTCTTTGTCTTGGGTTGGAGGCTTGTTTATCTAGCGCTCAGGGAAACCGCATTCGCATCTCTCGTGGTGAAGCTTCAGGAGGAGAGACAGCAGAGAGTCATTGATTCAGGAGTCTACGGTATAGTGCGACATCCAATGTACGCGGGCGCTATTCCATTCATTTTGGGTATCCCACTATGCCTGGAGTCTTACGCTGCCGCTGTGATAGCACTGGCCCCAATTTTTCTGTTAATGCTGCGCATCTCGATGGAGGAAAAATACCTGCGTCAGGAATTGACGGGATATGATGCTTATACGAAGAGAGTTAGGTACCGCCTAATTCCGTATATCTGGTAAGACTAGCAGCGGGAAACGTTGAATAATGCTACTTATGAAGACACCTCGAAAACCATAACAGCATTTTCATGCAGACCTTTCACAAGTGTTAGCTTGTGGCGGATTCCGCTGCCTGACAATCTCAATTATTTTCGAAAGTCAAAGGCCGGAGAGAGTCGCCCGACCGTTAAGTTCTTGGTGGTCTCGAGGATCGACCCCCGAGAATTTCCATAAGTACTGTACAGTGTATCAGGATAATCGTTTCCAAGGACTCCTGTGAGGAGTTTCATCAGGCTATATCTTACAAAACAGCCACACAGATAAGTATAATAAGGTAGTGAGTGAAGATTTACAAGAAATGATACCTCGACCATGGTCCGTCTATGCACTTATCTGCAAAGGCGGCGCTCTCTACATTGGAATTACTAACGATATTGAGAGACGCATAAAAGCCCATGCTAAAGGCACAGGAAGCCGCTTTGTGTGGGCCCACCGGCCGTTCAGACTGGTGAGCGTAATCTCGTGCCAGAGCAAGCAAGACGCTATGTCCCTCGAATATCGCTTGAAAAAGCTTAGAAAGCCTCAAAAGCTGCGAGAACTTGGGCTGGCAGAAAGCGTAATAGATCGTGGTATTTTATGACCAAAGCAGACACTGCGAAAGGCCATTACAATTCCGGCTCTATTGTAGTCAAGGGTCAAGGTCTATCCCCACTCGACTTCCCGCTTATCGTATCATTTTTATATCCGAGCAGCTGATCTGTCCGCAATGAAAGGAATCGCTGTGATCAAGTTATACATAGACGCAGACTCCTGTCCGGTGAAGAACGAGGTATTCCACGTTGCCCGGCGGCATGGACTCAAGGTTTATCTTGTGTCCAATTCATTGATGCGGATACCACCGGACGAATTCATTGAACTGATTATCGTTCGTGAAAGGTTCGACGCTGCTGATGATTGGATCGCAACGCATATCACTGAAACAGACATCGCGGTTACCGCTGATATTCCGCTGGCAGCGCGCTGCCTGAAAAAGGGCGCCCAGGTGCTTGATCCCAAGGGGCGGGTGTACAGTGAAGACTCTATCGGCGATGCATTGGCAAACCGGGAGTTTATGGCATTTCTACGCGACATGGGCACCATAACCGGTGGCCCGCCCCCTTTTGAACCGAAAGATCGCTCCCGCTTTAAGCAGCGGCTGGACGAGCTCATTCATGCAATCATGCGGGGAAAGAGATAAGACGACGTCAGGTGCTGATATGACTGAAATACAACCTAAAAATCCACTGCACGGCATTACCCTGGAAAAGATGTTAACCGATCTGGTAGACCGCTACGGCTGGAAGGAAATGGGTAGCATCATCAATATCCGGTGTTTTCGCAGCAACCCGAGCATCAAATCCAGCCTGACCTTTCTGAGAAAGACTCCATGGGCCAGAAGCAAGGTTGAGCGGTTGTATCTGAAGTATCTGCAAGTAGTTGCTAAAGAACGGAAAGCGGCTAGGACGAATTGATGATATACTTTTGCGGTGTTATGGTTCTATCAAGCTGAAAGGCAACATTCTGTCAGCCTTCGACCAATTCGAAGTGGCATAATCGAGCAAGGGGCGCCTTTACGCTGAGGTAAAGCAAGTGGCAATTGAAACTAAAATCGAAGGGAACAAGCTTATTATCAGTTGCGACTTGGAGGAGCCTACACCAAGCGCGTCAGGGAAAGCCATTGTAGTAGCCAGCACAAGAGCCAATATGAAGATATCGTTAACAATAAGTGGGAAACCATTAGCAATCGGCTTCCCCGCCGATTCCACCTCCTGGCACCACCACTATTATATGTGTCATATGGTCTTCTTGCGATAAGAAGAAATTTGGTTATTATCTGACAAGACGGAAGCAATTGGCAGACAGCACCAAAAACTTGACAAAATCATAAAACGCGCTATAATTTTTATGAAGAGAATTTCGAGCATTTAAGGTAAATTGCGTCAGCACCATGTAATAACATTGTTCGATAAATTGTACGTTCTTTGGAAAAGCATAAGATCGATTCCCTGAAAAAGCTTCACCAGCAAATAGCATCAAGTTTAGAATAAATTAACTGTGACCCCGCAATTGGCGATAGCGGCCACAGCGTTGCGTAGCATATGTAACATTTGCGTGATTTGCGCATAAAACCCCTGGATGCGGGAGATCTGCTGACCTTCGCGGGCGGCAACAACACTGAAGGAGCCCGAGGAATAGATCATTTTGATACAGCCTGAAGTGAGGCGCTTTCCCCTAGCACAGCAATGAAAGGAAAATAATGTTATGGCGACACCGAAATTCAAGTACCAGGACCCATTCCCACTCGGCCCGGACAGCACCAAGTACCGCCTCCTGACCAAGGAAGGCATATCGGTCGCTACCTTCGAAGGGAAGGAAATATTAAAAGTCGACGCGGCTGCCCTCACCAACCTCGCCAACCAAGCAATGAGGGATGTTTCATTCTACCTGCGCCCCGAACATAACGAAATGGTCGCGGGAATCCTTGCCGATAAAGATGCATCAGTAAACGA
>Ga0074045_10005752_pt1 | contig 10761 bp, 6 predicted proteins | sample BogForMeECP23OM2_FD_94442 | JGI IMG/M metagenome (GOLD analysis project Ga0074045, IMG submission 94442) | Bog forest soil microbial communities from Calvert Island, British Columbia, Canada - Bog Forest MetaG ECP23OM2 | ecosystem: Environmental > Terrestrial > Soil > Wetlands ... | reverse complement strand
TCGTCTTGTGCGGCTTCGAATTTTCTTACCGCCCGCTCTACCTCGGGCTTAAACCCGCGGAATATCCCGGACGCTGCGAGCGACGCAAGCTCTCTGTTCCGCGCTTGGGCGGCGATCATGATCCCCCACCTCTTGGCCAGATGAGCTCGCCCTTATGGTAGATCCTTCCGCCGTATATTTTTTTCGAGAGGCCTCCGATGTCGCCTTCGATGTATATCTCGCCCCCTCTCATCTGATCCCCGGTTTTCTTGCCGGAGTTCCCGAATATCTTTATCATGCCCCCGTCCATAGAATGCCCTACGAATCTGCCTGCGTTCCCATGCACTATTATCGTGCCGCCTTTCATGATGTCGCCGAGCATGTCCCCGGCGTTCCCGGAGATGTCTAGCGTGCCCCTCTCGATGCCTATCCCGGCGGAGCGGGCGGCGTCCCCTCCGACCTCGATGCTGCCGCCCAGCATGTACAAGCCCACGTGGGCCCCCGCGTTCTTCCCTATCACTATTCTGCAGCCTTCCCTCAACTGATAGCCGATATCTGATCCCGCATTGCCTTTGATCACGATGCTGCCTTTCCGTATTGAACTAGCGGCCTCGTCCCCGATGTCCCCCTCCACGGTGATGGAGCCGCCCAACATTCCGCTTCCCATCTGCCCTCCCACATCCCCTTCCACTATTATCTCTCCGCCGCACATGCCACTGCCCAAATGGCTTCCTCCGTGCCCTTTGATGATTATCGTCCCGCTCAGCATTTTGGTCCCGATATTGGATTCGCAGTCCCCTTCTATCACTATCCTGCCTCCATCCAATCCCCTTCCGCAAAAAATGCCGGGATTCCCTCTCATGATTATCTCCTTGGTGCATCTGTAGCCTATGGAGGTCGCTTTATTGGGGATGTGGATGGTCTGCAAGCTGAATTCCGGATCGTCGCTGCTGTTTATCAGGGCGCTCAGGAATACGCCTGCCCTGACATCGAAGCGTTCGTCGCTCCAGGAGCCGGTCTGCGCCGGACAAGGCTCCTCGGCCAGCGCGAGGCAGAACCTCTCGATATTGATGGCAGAATATTTTATGGCCCCGATAATATCGAGGGAATCTTGGTAAGCGTGCGCGAACCACTCCTCGGATGAACCCGGGTTCTCGAGCCTCAATCTCTTGAACGCGGCCATCATCGCGACGAGCATCCTGTCCTGCTGTACGTGCGGCGTCCTGATATCGCGCTCGCTCTCCGGTATGTAATTTCCGAACCTGCCCGCCGCGTTAAGCACGCCATCAGGTTGGCCCCCCACCGCTCGCCTCAGTTTCCGCATGTTGAACGGTATGAGTGTGTCTGAATCTGTTTAAAAAAGTTGTTCATGGCCAATTGAACGCGATTAATGACCGGACAGCATAATCATATCTATCCATAGAGGTCCTTGATCTTCCCGAGTATCATGTCCTCTATGCCGAATTTCACTTCTTTTCCCGGGACGATGATCATCGCTTTCCAGGGTATGCCCTGCCTGAAGGCGACCCTCGCCCTGCGGTGGCCGTCGAGCAGGATGTCCTTATCCTTCTTCCTGAGGATGATTATCGGTGTGGAGTATCCTCCCCCTATGGCGGAGTTTATCATCTTCATCTTCTCCTCAGCAGTCGCCTCGTTCTCATCTCCGGAGAACGTGTAGTACAAGTCGCCTATCTCCTCCCTGCCGAGCATAGCCTCTTTCTTCGAGAAGACGATCCCCGGGTAGATCTGCTCATAATAAGCAATGAGCTTCCTGCATATCCTCCCCTCTTCATCAGGCGGGACGAGTCCGACAACCATTCCGATCACCGCTTTTCTAAACCCATGAGAGGTTTTTATCCTTGATGGGAGCTGGCCCCCTCGTGGTAATACCGAAAATTTTATAAATAGCTCGGTCCATAATTTTAGCATATCATTATAAGCTTTACTGTGTCTGAGGCGCTTTTTATGGCTACAATGGCAACAAAATGTCCAGAATGCAAGAGCAAACGGATTGTGCGCGATTATGAGCGCGGCGAGCTGCTATGCTCGAGCTGCGGTCTGATAATTTCCGAGAATATACAGGACATGGGTCCTGAATGGAGAGCGTTCGACGCCGAGCAGAAGGAAAAGAAGGCCCGCGGCGGAGCTCCTATCAAATACATGAGGCCGAACAAGGGGCTCGTGACCGAGATCGATCAGTACAACCGTGACATCAGAGGGGGCAAGATAAGCCCGAAGAAGCAGGCGCAGCTCTACCGGATGAGGAAATGGCACAAGAGGGTCTCCATAGCCACCTCAATGGAAAGGAACCTCGTTATCGCGCTCGCAGAGCTCGACCGGGTCGCGTCTTCATTGGGTCTTCCCGAGAACATCAAAGAGAGCGCGGCTCTCCTCTACAGGAAGGCGGTCAAGGAAGAGCTCATACGCGGCAGATTGATTGAATCCGTGGTCGCCGCGGTCATATACGCCATCTGCAGGCTCCAGGGTATCCCGAGGACGCTGGACGAGATATCCAGGGCATCGGGCATAGAGAAGAAGGAGATCGGCAGGGCCTATAGGTTCCTCAAGAGCGAGCTGGATATCGACGTCCCGCTCACCGACCCGGCGCAATACGTCCCGAAATTCGCGACCGCGCTCAAGCTCGGAGGGGAAGTCCAGGAAGAGGCAGTGAAGCTCATCCGCAAGGCGCTCCGCAAGGGATTGATATCCGGGCGCGGTCCGACCGGGGTCGCTGCAGCGGCCCTATATATCGCGAGCGCGATGCACGGAGAGAAAAAAACCCAGAAGGAGGTCGCGGACGTCGCAGGTGTCACAGAGGTCACGATCAGGAACCGCTACCGCGAGCTGAAAAAAGAGCTGGGCCTGAAAGTCAACCTTTGACGCGTTACAATTTGCCAATGCGTTGGCAAACTTTTACTCTTTATTTTCGGGTTTCGAAACTCCTGATTTTCCCCAGAAAGTTGCCATGTCGTGGGTTGCAGTTCCATATTCGAAGAGGACGGTGGCATAGACCTTGCGTCTTTCATAATCCGGAGCAGCCCTGCCCATCCATTCATCCACCATGCCTATGAACCCCCTCCACGCTACGGAGATTTCAGCCTTTTCCGCGCCTTCAGTACGTATTCTACGGATCTCAAGAAGCCTCGCATTCATTGCTGCATCTCCGAACACTATAGCTATCTCATCGGGTTTGAATAGCTTGGCCCTCCCTATATCATCGCATATTAGCATTTTCGGATATGCCGCTTTCAGGGAGGAAAGATATGGGGCCATGCGCCCGGACCCGGGAAAACCGGTTCTCCCAGGTTGGTTAAGTGGCTTGAACATACTTAACTGTTATCAGGAAAAGCCATTATAATACTATCTTTTGCTATTATTTAACACATATGTCCCAATCTTCGAGCCAGTCAGCCATCGCCTCAATTTCCTGTTCCAGTAAAGCGCACGGCTGGATCTTGCTGGGATTGGCCAGGTTATATAATCCGTTCGCAGCAGTTTCAATCCGGAGATGATGAGAGTTTGACAGGCTGAGGACGCAAGTCCTATGAAGGTAATATCACTCTGATCCAAACTTCTAATCGCACATGCCAATGGTTGGTAAACAAACCAACCGGTTTGAATTCAAACCAATACAAGAAACCGGCGTTCGCCTGATTTTTTATTCATGTCCATCCAAGTGATTACCGCGGATGAAGAAAATGCAATACCTCTGAGCCCGCGAGGGCTATGAAGTAGATCTTGAGTTCTGACGCGATTATCCCCGTTGCGCCGCATACCTCGCGTACAGCCTGGCGAAGACCCTGTATTTCCCCCGGTCCAGCTTCACGACCTGCCCGGTATCGAGCAGCCTCTTCATGAGCGCGGTCGTCGGGCCGAGCGGTTTCTTGAGCCTCTTCGCGACATCCGACACATGCATCCCGTCCTCGCTTGAAGCCAAGACAGCGAGTATCGCCTTCTCGGATGCGGGTATCTCCTGGTACAATCGTCCGAACCATTCCCGCCCCAGCATGCTCATTATGTACGGGAGATACGCCAGGTAATGCCCCTTGCTAATCACCCTCTCGTTATCCCTTAGCTTGTCGTAGACGAACCTGCACGCCGTCCTGAAAAGGCGGGGGTTGCCTTGGGTGTCCGTCATGATTGAGTTCATGCACTCCTCGCCCATCTTCGGCGGGCCCTTCTTCAGAGCCCTCTCGACCATCTCGTTCGCATCATGCTCATCCAGGGGTCTCAGCTCCATCAATTTGGCGTTCTCCGGGAGCGAGATTTTCAATCCTCTGGTGATGCTTACGACAAAAGAAACCTTCGACTTCCCGAGCGTCCTCCATATCTGGGGAAGATGCTCTTCGGCTTTCCTCATGATGTCCAGATCGTCTATGAATACGATGACGCCGAAATGCCGTTTCGAGGCCATCCTTTCCAGGACGCGCACGAGGCCTATGATCCCATCCGGCGCCTCCTTGGCGATGGTGCCCGCGAGCAGCGCCCCGTCCTGGCATAATTTGCCTGCGACAGCCCGGATGTCCTCGTTCCTTTCCGCTTTCACGTACGGGGAGAGCATCCCGTTCCTCTCCGCCTCCTCCTTGAAGGCCGAGAGCATCGCGCTCTTCCCGCTTCCGGGCCCGCCCTTCACGAGTATCATCGAGCTCTGCCCCGCTCCGGTGGCCTCGAGCAAACCATTAAATATCCTGGATTCGTCTTTCCTCACGGAGAGGATATCGCTTCCTCCCTCGAGCGCGGCGAACGGGTTCGGGCCTTTCATTTTTTCCACCTTATTATAACAATAAACTACAATTCTTGTAGTTTTTGTAGTTTCCGTATACCCTTTGGACGTAAACATTTATAAAGCGCCGGAGACGCGATATAGTCAGTGACTGACATGAAATCACTGAAGTATGCGCTCTGCGCTCTGTTGATGGTACTGCTCGCCGGTACGGCATTCGCCCAGGTTACGGGTTCCCAATCCGGCAACATCAGCCAGATAAATGCGATCCCGGCCGCGAACGGGGCGACCACGCTCTACAATGTCAGCGTCGTCATGATCGTCCCTTCGCCCAGCTCGAGCGCAGCCCAGCAGAGCTCGCAGGTCGCGCAATGGTACAAGGATTGCAATAACGACCAGGCCTGCGTGTTCCAGAAGGCGCAAGCGTACTATTCCGCAGACAAGAGCTATCAGTTCACCGAAACGTATCTCCAGAACGTGCCCGTGAGCGTGGCATACTTCGCCCAAGGCAAATGGATTCCGATACCGGCATGCACGAACATCCTCACGAATATCCAAGGCCCTGCGCTTCCGCAGGTCGCAGGCGCTCCGACCCAATATATCTATTATGCGCAATGCAACATAGCCAGCGCGGTCCAGGGCAAGACCGAAGTTTCGATGGTGGCGATTTTCACCGGAAACTCCTCCATATCCGGAAGTACCCAGAACTGGGAATACGACAACGGCAGCGTCACTGCGTCCACGGCTTTCGCGAACAGCATAAACACCATGATAGCGAGCCTGTCATGCGCAGGAGGCCAAAGCACGACCCCCAGCGGTGCGGTCTCGTGCGGCAGCGCGGGTTCGATCGGCACGGGATCCCTTCCGTGCGTCGGAGTCTTCCTCATAATGGGACTCCTCCTGGCATCGCTTTATTTCTCGGGCAAGTCACCGATATCAATGCTCGACATAACGACCCCCAAGCTTCCCGCTCCCAAAGGCATAACCGCAGGCGGCCAGATACTCGCGCCGTTCGGTTACACCGAATTGTCGAAGACGATCAACGCGAAGCTTGCCAAGGACGCCGCAGCGCTTACCGCTTCGGCCAACAATATGGCAAAGACCAGGTCTGGCGATGCGGAACTCAACCAGCTCAAGAACGCGATAAATTCAACGAAGGACGCGGCCCTTAAGGCCGGCGGCGACCTCGAGCAGAACAAGGCCGTCGCGAACGCCCTCGTCACGGCAGGCCGCAGCATAGGAATGAGCGGCGCAGAGCTCCAGCCCCTCACGAAGCTCCCGTACCGCTACGGGCAGGCAGAGCACAAGAAGGTCGCGCAGATACTCGAAACCCTCGCGGAGAAAGGAGGGAATCAGGGCAAGGTAATGTCCATGACCTTCAGGGACTACCTGTACGGTCTGAGGACCTCACAGAGCCTCGAAGTGCTCTCCTCGCACCCGGACATCGGACAGAGGAGCGTTGCGTATGCGAAGGTCAGCGGCGTGATGGGCAAGATGTACGGTGCGAACCGCTACAACGTGCTGTCGGGCGTGGTGATGGCAGGAACCCACTCCTCCGTCAGGACCGCCAGGGTCACGGGAAGGATGGCCAAGTCGATAGTCACCGAGATGCCCTCCGCGGCACGCGCGATATCCAAGACAGCGATGGAAGGCATCAGCGGTCCGCGCGCCATGGAAGAGCTCGCGGCTAAGGCTAAGACATCGCAGACATCCGCATGGATATACGCGCAGCTCTCCAAGAAGCCCTCCGAGCCGTCGGCAGGCAGCATCGGAACGATGTTCCCGATCAACGACAAGATGGGCCACTTCTACAAGTCCCTCAACAACGAGGCGATGAACAGCGCCATATACTACGAAGTGAAGCAGATCTACAAGAAGGCTGGCATGCGCTTCGACATCAGCGAGGAAGAGCTCGTCAACATGGGCTTCGTGGACATGGACATACTCCAGAGGTCAGGCTACTCAAGGGCGGTCGAATCCGTGGATAGTGAGGTAAGGAAGATACTGTCCAACGCCTCCCTCACTCAGGCGGAGAAGATCAACGCGCTCAGCGAAGTGGCGCAGAAGCACGGCGCATTCATAGACCCGCAGATGACGCACTTCACGGAAAGGATCGACGCGATAGCGCAGTCGGGCCAGCCGGAGCACATACAGTGCATAATGCTCAACCAGCTCCTCGAGGAGCAGAACAGCGTCCGCATGGCAGGGTCGCGCGGAGGCATGGTCAACGACGACGCATTCGTCTCCACCGTCGGAGGGGAATCGCTGAGGGGCAACCAGATATGGCAGACGATGCTTTTCGGCACCATGGCATGGGACGGGCAGCACGGTTACCTCAACGGAGGAATAAAGGAAGAGCTCCTCTCGGCCAGGCTCAACGTGGCCCAGCGGGAAGGCACGCTCAACCCGGAGGAGGCGGCCAAACACGGCGATATCCCGACATACGCGGTGAATATGGCAGAGCTGAAGAAAGTGGCCGATAGGAACCGGTCGGACTTGATCCAGCTTTTCAGCCCGAAAGGCGAGGAGCAGTTCGCGCAGTCCCACGGTGGCAAGAGCATGTCGAACGCTTCCATACCGGAGATAGTAAAGTTCATGTACGGCGGCGACATGGCTCGCTCAGGCACTGTGGACAAGAAGACCGGTCGCATGACCTGGTACGCGTCAGATCTGGAGCTCTCGCTCCAGCCGAACGCTACCCTAGTTGATATGAAGAGGCACTGGATCACCGGAGAGGATTCCAAGGACAACAAGGTTACTTTGGGCGGATTCGTGGAAGGCCGATTCACCAAGAGCTACATCCCGCCATACAAGGCATCGCTCGAGGCGGAAGCGGACCGGATGGCAGGCTCATCCTCATGGTCAGAGGCTGAACGCACCCAGGTCATGAAGAAGCTCTGGATGAAAGACCAGCTGCTCCAGGATATGGAATCGAGGTTCAACTCGCAGTTCGGCCAGAACACCTACGGCACCACGCGCGAGACCATGAGATTCTACGGCGGGATAATGGCCGGGTTCATGGACAAGGCGCTCGAGGACAAGGGCATGACCTCCAACGAGCCGGACCGTGTGTTCCTCCAGACCATGGATTACACCAACGCGAAGCACCTGATGAGGCTCGCGGACCTCCAGAAGACCTACGCCAACGAATACCACAAAGTGATCTCGGAGCCGATGACCTACGATGGCATAGCCGGCTCCAAGAGGGCCGTCGTGGAGATGTACGGCGGGGGCTATGCATACTATAACAAGGGTATGATGCTCTCCGATGGAGACCGCATAATGGCCGGAGAAGCCGCCATACGCGACAACAAGGGTCAGCTCCACAAGTTCACAGGGGAAGAAGTGATAAAGATGCCGGGCAGGGACGACCTCTACAACATGTATCTCGCGGCCCGCTCGGAGAAGGATCCTGCCAAATGGCAGGGCGTCATGGAAGAAGCGGGCAAATGGTCCAACACCGGCGCGTACGACTACGACAAGAAGAAGGTCTACGCCCAGCTCTGCTGGCAGTTCGCGACCACGACCGGAGACTATTCGCAGTTCTGGAGGGAGAGCGGGGTCACCGTCGAGGCCAAGCGCCAGGTCACGCCCGTGGCTCCATCTATCCTGCGGACATTCGGTTACGAAGGAAGCAGGGCCGCGGATATCATAAGGCCGTTCAGGGACATCGCCCTGCACGGTGGGGACTACATCTCCAAGGTGGCGCTCGCATCGGGCGGGAAGCTCCTCCAGACCTCCTTCGATATCACTCCGGTGTCATCCCAGCTGAGGATGCAGTCGTTCCAGCTCGCGAACAAGATAAACTCGGGCGAGATACTGAACGGTCTGAGCCAGGAGGAGAAGGTCGCATACCGCGCAGCCGCGGTGCAGCACAGCGCATACATCAACGTCTGGCAATTCGCGATAGACAGGCACCCTGGTGTGATGTCCAAGTCGTTCGGCGCCCACCAGGCGTGGGAGTCGGCGTTCAACATGGGCCCGGCCATCCCGTTCAAGGTCAGGGAAAACCTGCGCGCGTACATGGGCAAAGGCGAATACGCCGGCTTCATGTCGCTCTACGGTTTCCCGATGGATCTTGCCGGCAAGATCATGAGGCCCTATGTCAGCATGATGAGGGGGCTGCAGCAGTCCATGCAGGGATACGCCACATCGTGGGATATGCAGAACGATGCGCTGCGCCAGTACAACTACACTGAGCCCAGGCTGCTCGAAGCCATGCAGTCCCTGAACCCGTTCGCATCCAAATGGATCCCGGGCAAGACAGGAGATCGCATAGCAAGTCTCAACAAATTCGGCGGCAGCCTGGAGCAGCACCAGCTCGCAGGGAACGATTACCTCGACGGACTCAAGCAGGGCCCGTCGCACATCTTCCAGAAGAGGAAGGGTGTGTACGCCCACGCGAGGACCGGAGATGTCAACCCGGGTGAATCCGAGTACGACTACCGCATGACGATGCACGCCGCACAGCCCATGGCCGAGTACCTCTACAGGCAGAACGAAGCTGCGTTCATGTACGACAAGAACCTCCAGCAGGACGCCCTGAACAACACCATGAGGCGCACGGTCTCGGCTGAGGCGCTGATGATCCGCAGGAACCAGGAGATGTCGACCTTCGGCATAACGCAGAACTCGATATTCGGTTTCGGCAGCCCGATAGGTTTCCTGTACCACAACCCGCTCGTGCCGGGCATGTCTCCGAGGGATTCCATCTCCAAGATGGTCACCCGCTCCAAGCAGGGAGGCGGAGGCAGCTGGCTGGACGGCGTCAGGAACATCGGGACGAACCTGAAGCAGGGTGCATCGAGGCTCGTGCAGCCGCACAAGACCTACATGGTCGTGTACTGCCCCAAATGCGGCATGTCCAACTACCGCGGCAGCAGGTGCAAGAACCCGTCCTGCCACCAGGTCCTCTACTGAGGCCTTCCCTTCTTTTTTTATTCATTTCCTATCTTATCCTCTATCGAAATGTGTCTGCCGACTAGTGGTGCCATGGGGAAGACTTGCCCGAGCAGGATCAATTATGCGATCCTCGCCCTGATCCTCGCCCTTGTTTTCATCTCCGGATGCAGCCAGCAGGTCGGTTCCGGATCCTCGCTCTTCACGGACCAGTACAAGAGCGACATGAAGAGGATCGCGATATCCAGCCCTGACATGTACGAGACGTGCAAGGTCGGGGTGTGCTGGTGCATGGCATGCAAGAACGGCACGAGCCTCTTCCCGAGCCTGGGCGAGAAGGACCTCATCGGAGGGAGCTGCTATTTCCAGAGCAACTGCAACCAGCAGGTTTCCACCACTCTGAGCGACCCGACGCAATCCCCCAATATCAGCATACGCCAGTTCATGATCGGGCAGGGGCCGACGATATATGATTTCTCTGCCGCGCAGCCTTACTGCTCCGATGGCATGAACATGGCCGTGCAATGGCTCGTCGGCACCAAGGATACGCCGTACACCATGCCAAGCGCGGAGCGTTCCATGTGCCTGCTCGGCGTCGATGTCATACCCGTGTACGTGATGTACAGCAACGGCACGAACCTGAACGCCAGCCGCGCCTTCGATATCGGCAAGGAGCTCGGCCAGAACGGGAAGAACTTCTTCCAGGGGAGATTGACCAGCGGCCCGGTCGGCCCGGTCATCGTCGTCACGGAGATGGATTTCAACATCAGCGAGGCGAGCCAGGTCGCGGACGAGGTGACGCAGGTCAACCTCGGCTGCGGGAACGACCGCGCCAACAATGTCGTGAACTGCCTGGTCGCGGTGGCCCCGAGGATCAACGACACCGCCGCGCTGGACGCGGTCCTGAAGCTGGCCGGCCCGGAGAACGTCGACCTCGTCGCGTTCGGAGTTAACGGTCACTACGTGCACTCGTGCGATCCCGCCACCATCAACATGCAGGTGTACAATTTCGCCGGATACTCGTTGTACAACGACAGCAAGCCGACGATAATCCCGTACGTGATGTTCGAGCCCTCCGGAACGGACATCGACAATTCATGCACCTGGGACGAAGGGAGCGTGGATAAGGCCTACAGCAGCCTTTCTTCCATGTCCACGAT
>Ga0074045_10005751_pt1 | contig 10761 bp, 6 predicted proteins | sample BogForMeECP23OM2_FD_94442 | JGI IMG/M metagenome (GOLD analysis project Ga0074045, IMG submission 94442) | Bog forest soil microbial communities from Calvert Island, British Columbia, Canada - Bog Forest MetaG ECP23OM2 | ecosystem: Environmental > Terrestrial > Soil > Wetlands ... | reverse complement strand
TATAGGCTTCGAGGAGATGGAGATGGGTGTTCATGGATTTTTTTTCATCCATGTCCGCATCGCTGAGGCGCTGTTCGTCAGAGAGTTTCCAATTGCGCTCGTAGGTCTCGAAGTACCCGCCGTTTTTTGTGTCGTGGCCGGCTTTTTCAATCAAGCGGTAAAGGGCGATGGCTTCTATAAGGTGATCATTGTGCGGGGTTGCGGTGGCGAATTCGGCGAGGGCATAGATGGTGAAGGCCTGGCCGTAGATGCGTTTTTTGGCGTCGACGGGGTTACCGAGGTGGTCCACCATCCAAAAGAATCCGCCAAATTGCGAATCGAAGAAATGGCGATGGAGATAATCGTAGGCGCGGCGCGCGGTGTGGAGGTAGATGTCTTTGCGATAGACCTTATAGGCTTTTGCGAAGGTCCAGAGGATGCGAGCGTTGAGGATAAGGCCCTTGTGGGCGAGAGGGTCAATCGTTAAGTCATTGGCAATTTGACCGCGGAAGCCGCCGAACTCGTGGTCCACGGCGTACTTCAGCCAAAAGGGCAGAATGTCTTGAAGCAATTCTCGCTCAACGCGGTCTCGCAACACATCCATGACGACTCACCTATATTCTCTGCGACGCCCCGGGCCGTGGCTTGTGCTTCGATTTCTCGCGCTGGTGCAAGAAGTTTACAGGAGGTGCGGCACCGGCAGCGCGTGTCGGTCCCAGTGGAGCGGGCTGCGGGTTAAAGGTCAACGTCGGGAGACAACGCTGGTCCGGCGCTAAGACTGGAATATACCCCTGGCCCGGGTAAAGTCAAGGTTAGATAAACGTTACTTTAAAGGGGAATTGTGTGCATGCAGCAGGGGCGCGGAATGACGAACACCTGAGGAGAGCAGGTTTCGTAACACCTGCGCAAGGTAAAAGGGATACAATACGGGACGGTTGTGCAGTAGAAATTTCCGCCCTGACTACGCCGCCGATGGTGAAGATGTGACGGGCTTGAGGCAGATCATGCCCGCGGCAGAACATCCTGCAATGAATTGGCTCATAGTTCGCTCCTCAAACGGCTCGCCTCAGCAATTACTGCTGGAACGGAAAGGTCCCCAATGACAACGACAGTTCGCGCTGAACCCCATGGTTTACAGGCTTTGAGTGCGTACGGCAAAGCGAGAGCCACCGTGCAGGGGGCGCCACTGAGCGCCGAGGAACTGCGCAAGACCGATGCGTTCTGGAGAGCGTGCACGTACGTGATCCTCGGCATGCTTTACCTGCAGGAAAATCCGCTTTTGCGGGAGCCTTTGAAGCCGGAGCACATCAAAAACCGGCTCTTGGGGCATTGGGGATCGAGCCCGGGCCTGGCGTTCACCTACGTACACCTGATGCGCCAGATCAAGAAGTACGATCTGGACATGATTTTTCTGGCAGGGCCGGGGCACGGCGCTCCGGGCGTGCTTGCGCCCGTTTATCTGGAGGGTAGCTATTCCGAGGTGTACCCGGACAAGTGCGAAGACGAAGAAGGATTGCGGGAATTCTTCAAGCAATTCTCGTTTCCCGGAGGAATTGGGAGCCATTGCACGCCGGAAACTCCAGGTTCGATTCATGAGGGAGGAGAGCTTGGGTATGTGCTTTCACACGCGTGCGGAGCGGCGTTTGACAACCCGGAGTTGATTGTGGCGGCGGTGGTGGGCGACGGCGAATCGGAGACGGGACCGCTGGCGACTTCGTGGCACGTCAATAAGTTTCTGAGCCCGATCCGGGACGGGGCGGTGCTGCCCATCCTTCATTTGAATGGATACAAGATCAACAATCCGACATTACTGGCGCGCATCAGCCACGAGGAATTGGAAAGCTTGCTGCGGGGCTACGGCTGGACGCCGTATTTCGTGGAAGGGTCTGGCCACGAGAGTATGCATCAGGCCATGGCGGCGACGACGGAATTTTGCGTGACGGAGATTCGAAGAATTCAGAAGGAAGCGCGGGCAACAGGCGTCGCGGAACGCCCGCGATGGCCAATGATTGTTTTGCGTTCACCGAAAGGGTGGACGGCACCGGGAACCGTGGACGGGCACAAACTGGAAGGCTCCTGGCGGGCGCACCAAGTTCCGATCGTGAATGTCAAGAATAACCCCGAGCATTTACAGATATTGGAAAAGTGGATGCGTGGGTACAAGCCGGAGGAACTGTTCGATCAGGCGGGCAAGTTGCGCGACGAGTTTAGAGAGATTGCGCCCACGGGAACGCGGCGCATGGGTTCGAATCCTCATGCGAACGGCGGGCGTTTGAAGAGGGCTTTGCGGTTGCCGGAATTTCAGCAGTACGCACAAACAGTCGAGAAGCCCGGAGTGCTGCAGGCGGAAAATGTCCGGCCGCTGGGCAAGTTTCTGCGCGACGTCATGAAGCTGAACATGACGAACTTCCGGGTGTTCGGGCCGGACGAAACCGCTTCCAACAAGCTGGACAACGTGTATGAGGTGAGCAAGAAGTTCTGGATCGAAGAGTACTTTCCCGAGGACGCCGACGGCGCAGAATTGGCGCCTGACGGACGAGTGATCGAGATCCTGAGCGAGCACACAATTGAAGGGATGCTGGAGGGCTACCTGCTGACGGGCCGCCATGGCTTCATCTCTTCTTACGAGTCGTTTATTCATGTGATTGATTCGATGTTCAACCAGCATGCCAAATGGCTATCCATCTGCAATCATCTGTCGTGGCGGGAAAACATTGCATCGCTGAATCTGCTGATCACTTCGACGGTGTGGCGGCAAGACCATAACGGGTTTACGCATCAGGACCCCGGCTTCCTGGACGTAGTTGTGAACAAGAGCGCGAGCGTGACACGAATCTACCTGCCACCGGACGTCAATTCCCTGCTATCCGTGTCGGACCACTGTTTGCGGAGCGAAAACTACGTCAACGTGATTGTGTGCGACAAGCAAATGCACTTGCAGTTCATGGACATGGATGCGGCCATCAAGCACTGCACCAAAGGAATCGGGATTTGGGAATGGGCTTGCAACGATCAGGGGAGCGAGCCAGACGTAGTGATGGCCTCGGCGGGAGACGTTCCAACCCAAGAGGCGTTGGCGGCGATTGTACTGTTGCGGGAAGAATTCCCGGACATCAAGATTCGCTACGTGAATGTGGTGGATCTTTTTAAGCTGCAACCGAACACGGAACATCCGCACGGATTGTCGGACCGGGATTTCGATTCCCTTTTCACGGTGGACAAGCCGATCATTTTCAATTTCCACGGTTATCCCTGGCTGATTCACCGGCTAGCCTATCGCCGCAAGAATCACGACAACATGCACGTGCGCGGCTACAAGGAGAAGGGCAACATTAACACGCCGATGGAGCTGGCGATTGAAAATGAAATCGACCGTTACAGCCTGGCGTGCGATGTGATTGACCGCGTACCGAGGCTGCAACGTATTGGAGTGCACGCCAAGGAAAAGTTCCGCAACATGCAGATTGAGTGCTTGAATTACGCGCATCAGAACGGAATTGACGAACCGAAGGTTTCGGCTTGGGTGTGGCCGTACTAACGTCACTGCGTTTTTGGGGCTTGCGTTAGAACTCCAGAAAGCAGGCCTCCGCGGGATCCGACGAAAAGCAGATCCCTCGCTCCGCTCGGGATGACAAATTTGAGGCGCAATTACGGGATGACAGGTTTGTGTTAATGGCCGCGGGGTCAAAAGCGGTGGCGAGCCACCGCACTCCAAATCGGCTTGACGCGTGGATAGGTTTGGCATTGACAGTGGATAGGCGGAATCGAAGATGAACGTTCTGGTGCTGAACTCGGGAAGTTCGAGCTTGAAGTTTCAGATGATCGCTACGGATCGGGAGCGCATCCAGCGGAATGCGGATGCGCGATTGTGCCGCGGAGAGGTGGAGCGGATCGGCGGCGAGGCGATTGTGACGGTGGAGACGCAGAAAGCTCCCAGGCAGAAATTCACCGCGCCGCTTGCCGACCTTTCGGCCGCACTCGACTACCTGATTCGGTGGATAGCGTCGGGAGAATCGGGCATTCCGGAGGTCCAGAGCGCGGCGGATATTCACGCCGTGGGACATCGCGTGGTGCACGGCGGCGAAACGTTTTCGGAATCGGCGATTATCACCGACGAAGTGTTGAGGGGGATCGAAGAGTGCATTGACCTTGCGCCGCTGCACAATCCGAACAACATCAAGTGCATTCTGGCGGCGCGCAAGATTTTGGGACCGAACATTCCGCAGGTGGCGGTGTTTGACACGGCGTTCCATCATTCGCTGCCGGAGCAGGCGTTTTTGTACGCCCTGCCCTATCACTTGTACCGGCGACACCACATACGGCGGTACGGGTTTCACGGCACTTCACACCGTTACGTTTCGTACCGTTACCGGGTTTTATGCAATTTGACGAGGGAACAGACGCACGTCATCACGCTGCACCTTGGCAATGGTTGTTCCGCGGCGGCGATTCGCGGGGGATATCCGGTGGACACTTCGATGGGAATGACGCCGCTGGAGGGTTTGGTGATGGGGACGCGATCGGGGGATATTGATCCTGCGATCGTGAACCTGATTGCGACGAAGGAAGGGATGTCAACCCACGAGGTGGAAACACTGCTGAACACGCAGTCGGGACTGCTGGGGATTTCCGGGCTGACGAACGATATGCGCGCCCTGCAGGAAGAATTGAAAGAACATGACGACCGGCGGGTGCGGCTGGCCATCGAGGTTTTCAGCTACAGGGCGAGGAAATATATCGGAGCGTATCTTGCGTGCATGGGCGGGGCCGACGCCGTCGTCTTCACGGGGGGAATCGGGGAGAATTCCGTGGATATCCGTGCACGCATCTGCGCGGGTCTGGAATGGGCAGGGCTGAAGCTGGACAAAGTAAGAAACGAGCAGGCCGCGGGCAAGGAGGCTCAGATCAGCACGGACGATTCCACGTTAAAGGCATTTGTGATTCCGACGGACGAGGAACTGCTGATCGCACGGGACACGGTTCGTTGCATTGCGGGAGAGCCGCATCCGTCGTAGACGAGAAACGTGGAAAAGAGAATTGAACGCGGCGTTTCTTTCTCTTTTACGTTTCCGAGGGTTCCGGGGCGGTGGCGGCGCCAAAGGATTGCAGCGCGAGATAGCTGGGGCCGAAGCGGCGGATGTTTTCCAGTTGGCGGTCAAATTCGTTCTGGTGTCCCTCTTCGTCGCCAACCAGGCGCTCGAAGAGTTGCTTCGATACGGCGTCGGCGTTGGAACCGCAGTTCTGAGCCGCCGCGTTGTAATCGCGGGAGCTGCCTTGTTCCATTTCGCTGGCTTTGGCGAGCATTTTAGCGGGATCAGTAATTGGCTCAACCGGTCCGGCAGTTGCCATCTGGACATCGCCTTTCAGGAAGAGAATGCGTTCGGCGAGGGCCTCCACGTGGCCCATTTCCACGATGGCGGTGCGCTTGAAAAGGGTCGCCAAGGGCGCGAAGCCAAGATCGTCCAGGTGGAAGTGGAAATACATGTATTGGTGGACGGCTGCCAGTTCGTCCGCCACCGATTTGTTCAGTAATTCGATGCTTTGCTTGCTATTCACGAGAATCACCTCCGTTAAGTGAGCTGCAATCTCAGGGACACCCAAAAATCAAAAAAGCCGCAAGTGTCTCGACTGAACTACGTTTTGCTTCATGGGCGGTTGTTGTGGCCAGTATAGTTATCGTCCATGAATGCGAGGAAGGATAGTGCGTGCGTCACAAGTGTTTGGTGGGCATTATCCCCGGTCCTTTCAGGGTGAAGCGAGAAAATGGGGTGCGAACGAGTTTGTGGATTCGTTGACGTGCTTCGCGGCTGCCAGAATGGGTTGGTATGGCTTAGAATCGAGGCGTGACCTCCACGCGTTTGCCGCTTGCCATTTTGCCGATCGCTTTATTTCTGATTTCCCAACTTGCGGTGTCCTCACCTTCTGACGCGCAATTGCAGCGTGCAGTGGATGAGGCAATGCAGGGGCATGTAGGTGCGCTCGTCGTTATTGACGTTAGCTCCGAGAAAATACTGGCTGCCAAGAATTTGGATGTTGCGGGGAGAGACTTGGTGCGGCCGGGGTCCGCGCTCAAGCCGTTTGTGCTTCTGGAGCTTATGGAAACGGGAAAACTGGACGCAAAGCAGCGATTGCTCTGCAGGCGGCCGCTGCGCATCGGGGGCGTGCGGATGGATTGCAGTCACACGAGAGATGTGGCCGAACTGGATGCGGACGATGCGATTGCGTATTCGTGCAATTCGTTTGTTGCGGAGGTGACGCTGCGCCTGGACGAGGGAGAACTGTTGGAAGCTCTGCGGAAGGCGGGGCTGGATTCGCCGACGGGGTTGACGAAGAGTGAGTTGGCAGGACAGATTGAGCGTCCGGCAAATCAAGCGCAAATTCAGTTGATGGCGCTGGGCGAGCGAGGAATCGAAGTGACGCCGCTGGCGTTGCTGGAGGCGTACCGGAAACTGGCGTTAAGAAAACGTGCGGGAACAATTTCAGCCGCTGGGGCGGTATTTGATGGAATGGAACATGCAGTGGCTTATGGCACGGCGCATGCAGCGTTTGTTGAAGGCATGAAAGTGGCCGGGAAGACGGGAACGGCGGCGGCCGCGAATAACCCGCGAACACATGGATTGTTCGTTGGGTACGCACCGGCAGAGCGGCCGGAGATTGCAGTTGTGGTCTACCTGAAGCAGGGGCGCGGGCCAGACGCAGCGATGGTGGCGCGCGCCGTGTTCTCGGAATATGCGCAGATGATGAAAAAACCGTGAGGATTCTTTTAGCGTTATCGGTGGTGTTGCTGCTCTTTCCAGTTCAATTGGTTGGGGAGGACGTTCAGGTGCGCATTTACTCCGCGCATCCCCCCGCCAGCATGAGCGTGATTGCCACCGAGAGAGAGTTGCATTGGAAAACGTGCGCGACTTGCAAGGAAAAGACGGAGCGGAAGATGTCGCTGAAATCGCAGCAAAGTGATGCCGCGACTGGCGAGGCAGGTGGGCATGGGGAATACTTCATCACCGGGAGTTACGAATTGCGGCCTGAGAATGGGCCCAGTTTCGCGGCGCACTTCCCTCTTCGGATTGAAACGCGGGCTGGCGGATTGGTGGTGGTGGCGACGATGCCGCTGGAAGAGTATGTGCAACACGTCTTGATGGCGGAGAGCGGAGACTTTCAGAATGCGGAATCGCTGAAAGCGATGGCGGTGGCGGCAAGAAGTTACGCGAAACGATTCCGTGGGCAACACGCAAAAGAAGGTTTCGATTTTTGCGATACGACGCATTGCCAGGTGTTTGATTGGAAGAAAGTGAACGAGCGCGTGCGGTTGACGGTGGAAGCGACCGCAGGGGAGTTCCTCTCGTACCACGGATTGGCGGCGGCAGCTTACTATCACCAAAACTGTGGGGGGACAGTGGCGGCGGCCAAAGAAGAGTGGGCCGGGGTATCGGAACCTTATCTGTTGACGCATGCCGATCCTTACTGCCTGGCCACGGGAGGGCTCAAGTGGGAGGCAGTTCTGGCTCACGAACAAATTGACCGGGCGTTGCGGACTTCGGGATTGCAGCCGCCCGAGGCGTGGAAGGCGATCGAAATCAGTTCACAAAGCGCGAGCGGGCGAGCGCATACAGTGAATCTTGTCGGTGGCAACCCGCCGAGCTTCTCGCTCTCTGCGTCCTCGCTGCGATTCGCCGTGGACCGGGCACTTGGATGGAAGAACATCCGCAGTGATTTATATGAAATTCGAAATGCCGGACCTGAGGTGATTTTCTCCGGGCGCGGATCGGGGCATGGCGTGGGCTTGTGCCAGGCAGGCGCGGAAGAAATGGCGCGGGAGGGGAAGAGCTATCGCGAGATACTCAGCTTTTATTATCCGGGGACGGAAATCACGGGCGGGCAACGCGAGGCGTGGCAAAAGCGATCCGGAGAACGATTTGATTTGATCAGCGGCAATCCCGAGGGTGATGCAGAGATTCTGCGAACGGCGGAGCGCATTTTGCCGGAGGCGGAACAGGCGATCGGGTGGAAGTTGGCGTTTCGAGTGAAACTGCAAGTATTTCGGAGCATGGAGAGCTATCGGGATACGACGGGCGTGGCTGGGTGGGTGGCGGCGTCAACGCGGGGGCAGACGATCCGATTGCAGCCGCTTGCGGAATTGCGGCGGCGTTCGATTGAGGAATCGACGCTGAGGCATGAGTTGTATCACCTGCTGGTGGAAGCGCGGGCATCCAAGGACGCGCCGTTGTGGTTTCGGGAGGGGCTGGTGCTTTATTTTTCGAATCCGAGCGTTGTGGAGGCTCGCACCGAGCCCCTCTCCGCTGGACGGGTCGAGGGGATACTAAAGCATGGGGGCAGCCGGGAGGATACGGAAAGGGCGTACGCATCAGCGCAGAGAATTGTGACGGATTTGATGCAACGATATGGAAAATCGACAGTGCTGGGGTGGCTAAGCGCCGGGCTGCCCGCTGAGTTCAGGCGAAGCGTCCACGATCTTCCCGGCACGACGCCCCACCAATGAGCAGGTGAGCATCCAGGCGAAGAGACCGAGAAGATACGAGGCGGAGGCGCGGAGGATTAAACTGGTCCTTTCCTGCGCGAATGTGGAACTGCGGAAGTCCGGCGTCAGGTCCATGATTTTTTGCGTTGCAAGAACTCCCACAAGAACCGCGAGAATCAAAAGCGCCCAGTAGGAGAGGCTGAGCACTGTGTGTTTCCAGGCTGCGAATCCACAGCGGCCGAAGCCGCGAAAGCCGAAGTGAGAAGCGCTGGCGAGGAATGGCAGGACGAGACCCGGCACAAGAATCCAACGCAAGGCGAACATGAGGGCGTCGAAGAACCCCTGGATCGTGGACAATCCCACTTGCCTCCTCAAAAAGGCGGGCATGATGGAGCGCAAATAGGGAGGAACTACGTCTGTATAGGCGCCAGCACCGCTGGCAAGAAGGAAGAACAGATAAAGGACCGCAGCGCCAAGAGCAACGGCGAGGAGATTGCGAAGCGCGCCTGCAAATGCGTTACGCAACGGGGCAGCTTCGTTCGCGTTTTGCGAATAGAAATAGTTGAGAGTGCCCGCGTGAAGAAGCAGGAAGGCGGCAACGAGGAGAACGACGACAAAAATATTCAGAGCGACGTGATACGCGTTGGCCAGCGGAATCAGCAGCCAGAGCGTGAAAAGGCCGAACAAGAGGGGATTGACAAAAAACTGCAACAGCCAAATCCGCCAATTCCGAAAGCAGCCCTTGAAGGCATCCATTGCCACTGCGAGAGTCGCCATCACTTCACCTCCATCACGGCTGCGTCACTGGTTGCAAAAATAGACGGCTGGTACATGGGCTGGACCATGGCGGGACTCACCTGGAATTTGCCGGGATTCACAATTTTCAGCAAGTAGACATATTGATGCTGGCCCTGGAAGAATTCCTGGAAAATGGCGGCGCGATCATCGTGGAACTCGCGCCTTGTAAACCAGTACTCCCACCAGGAGGGTTTTGACTTGAGCTCGTACAGATCATCATGCGTGATGAATTCGGCGCCGGCGGGAATGGGATCTTCCATCAAGAGATAGCGCCACTCGCTTCCGGCAACGGTCATACGGACGGCAAGAATATCGCCGACGTGAAGATCGCCGGTGAGGGGATCGAGGCGATACACGATCTTGCTGCCGGATTGTTCCGAAGTGAGGCGGAAGTAATCGCGCGTGATGTTGAGGGAGAGCTTGTTGTTCTGAACGAGATGCTTATCGTTGGAATAATACGCAGCGGTCGCTGACCAATAGAGGCGCCCGGTACCCGCCTTATGAATGCGTACTTCGTTGGGGCCTGGGTGGAGTAGCGAAGCATCCAGATGGAAACTGGGCTGGACGGGATTGAGTCCATCGATGGCGGAGAATTGTTTGGAGGCCACTTGCTTGCCGTTGACGAAAAGCTCGGCGTGGAAATTCGCATCGAGTTCGTGGCTCGCCTTGACGTACTCGGTCAAGCCAAAGACGACCATGGCGGTTTGTTTGGTGCTTTCCCAGAAGTAGCCGCCATCGCGATGATTGACGAGCCAGAAAGCGGCTTTGGGAAGCAGGGGGCTTTGGGGATCGACCAGGCTGAGGAAACGCACGGCGTAGGCGGTGGTTTCCGCGCCATCTTCGAATTCGAATTCGAGGAAGGAGTCGTAATGAGAAGCCCAAGAGGCTTCGCGCTCGGTTACGACGGCAGTGGATTCGAGGGTCTTGGCAATCTCTTTGGCGCGGTCTGGTTCGCCGTTGGCGAGGAGCGCGAGGCCCAACATGGAAAGGCCTTGAGTGGTCATCGAACTACGCTGGTCCCAAGCTGCCTGGAGTTCCGTGGGTTTCGCGGCGCCGTTTGCCGCGAGTGCATAGACGACGTAAGCACGGAGGTCTTCGCGCATGTTGGGGTGTTCGGCGAGCGAAGTGTGCAGATAGTTGACGGCACGATTGATGGAGCCCGCGTCCACTTCGTAGCCTGCGCTGCGGGCTTGCGCGAAGCCGCTGACGACGTAAGCGGTCATGAACACCTGGCTTTCATCGTCCTTCCACCAACCCCAACCGCCATCTTCATGCTGAAAATCCTTCAGGCGGTCCATGCCGGCTTTGATTTTCTTTTCGAGTTCGGGCGTGTCCACAGATTGCGCGACGTGGAGCTCCTTCATGGCTTTGGCGACGATGATGTTCGGGAGGAAGCTGGACATGGTCTGTTCCGTGCAGCCATAGGGATAGCTGGTCAGATAGTCGAGGGCGGAGAAAATGCTGCCCGCGATGGACGAGCTGAGGGTGATATCCAAGGTGGGCGAAGT
>Ga0074045_10005749_pt1 | contig 10764 bp, 8 predicted proteins | sample BogForMeECP23OM2_FD_94442 | JGI IMG/M metagenome (GOLD analysis project Ga0074045, IMG submission 94442) | Bog forest soil microbial communities from Calvert Island, British Columbia, Canada - Bog Forest MetaG ECP23OM2 | ecosystem: Environmental > Terrestrial > Soil > Wetlands ... | reverse complement strand
GCAGGCTCGGAGCCGCATATGCCGGTCGGATTGCTGACGTTGGAACTGCACATCGCCGAAGCTCAATCCTTGAAAGACAAGCGGCAGGTTCTGCGCAGTTTGAAGGATCGCTTGCGGGCGAAGTTTAATGTCGCGGTGGCGGAGCTGGATTTCATGGATACCTGGCAGCGCTCCAAGGTAGGAGTGGTCACGCTATCCAATGAAGAGCAGCACGTTGAACAAGCGCTGCAGAAGGTTTTGGCGGAGGCGGACCGCATACTGGGGCCGCTGGTGGTGGGGCATTCGGTAGAGGTATTGTAACTCTGTGCAACGGCATGTGCGCCACAGCTACGCGTTATCGGTGAAAAATAATCCGGTGGTAGGAACTCCGAAGCGCGGGAATCCTCAACAAGGCAAGCCACAAAGATGAGCCCAGACCATCATCGTCACGAACGCGTCGGCGAGGAAATCGCGCACGAAGTCAACGCCATGCTCGTCGGAGAGTTGAAGGACCCGCGGCTGGAGATTAGCGTGTCCGTCAGCCATGTGCGCGTGCAGCCGGACATGAAACACGCACGGGTGTTCGTGAGTGTGGGGAGCGAGAACGCCAAGGAGCAGGCCGACGCGATCAAGGCGCTTGAGCATGCCATGGGATATATCCGGCATGAGTTAATCGAGCGGCTGCAGGTGCGCCGCGTTCCGGAACTCCACTTCACGCTGGATCTTTCACAGGAGCATGTGGAACGCATCGAGCGGCTTCTCAAGGAAGCCAAGAGCGAGAAGCCACCCACTCCTGAAACCAACTTGTAGATGCGTGCGGGCAGCCGGGGCAGGAGCCTTGCTTCCAAAGTAAAAGAGCGAGAGAGATGCGGAAGATCGCACTAGAATCAATCCAAATCGCCGGGAAACGAAATACCGAAATCTAAAGCCAACCCGATTCCTCCATGCCACGCCAACCCAAGCCGGCTCCTTTCGATGGAGCGCTCGTCATCAACAAGCCCCAGGGCAAGACTTCGCACGACATTGTGGATGCCGTGCGGCACATGGCCGGCTTCCGGCAAATCGGCCATCTGGGGACGCTGGATCCTTTGGCCACGGGTGTCCTTGTTCTCCTGTTGGGCAAAGCTACGCGCCTGGTGCGCTTTTATGCGGGCCGCCGCAAACGGTATGAAGCGGGGTTCCGCTTTGGCTATGCCACCAACACCTACGACTCGGAGGGCGTGGCGCAAAGCCCCGATAGCGCGCCTGTGCTCGAGCGCGAAGTTCTGGAACGCCTGGCCACGGAATCGCTGGGGCGCTTTGCGCAGATGCCCCCGATATTTTCCGCCAAAAAAGTCCATGGGCGGCCGGCGTATGAACTTGCGCGCAAAAATCTGGTGGTGGAACTCAAGCCCGCTTCCGTGGAACTGTTTGAGTACCGCTTGACGGGAATCGAAGGCAGCATCGCGCGTTTCTCGATGGAATGCTCGTCGGGAACGTACATCCGTTCGCTGGCCCACGACATGGGGCAAAAACTCGGCTGCGGAGCCCATCTCGCGGAGATCACGCGCACGGCGGTGGGTGAGTTTTCGCTGGAGCAGGCCATTCCCCTCGACGAGCTTGCGGAGGATGCCCGCGCGGGAAGATTAGAGAGCAGGTTGATTCCGCTGGAGGGGCTGCTGCCGAATTTCCCCAGCACAAATGTTCTGCCGGTGCTGGAAAAGCGCGTGCGCCACGGTGGAAAGTTCAACGTGATGGTGTCTCAGCTTCGGCCAGGCCGGACGGAGCTTCCCCCTGGGGCCACCTCGGAACTCGATGCCGATGCGCTCAGCGCGCCGAGGCTGCGCGTGTTGAACCAGGAGAACAAACTCATCGCCATCGCGGAAGCCGTGGTGCCTCGCACGTACCAGCCGATTGTGGTGTTCGACCCGCTGCCCTAGTGGGGCATTCTGGTTTGGGTCCACTGACTCCCGGGACAATTTCGCCGCGTACCACTGCACTGGAAGTCAGGAGAAGCCTGAAACCCGAACTTGACCAATTACAGGCGAGCGCTTCTTTCTCTTGGGTTCAACCGATTGACCTGGGAGAATCCAACTTCGCTGAAGGTGGATTCTTTCACAACTTCCACCACCCAAAATTTGTCATTTCGACCGGGGGGACGGCGTTTTGCCGTCCCGGAGCGAAGATGCGGTTTTCCATCGCACGTTTTCTGTGCGATGAAATCTCTCTTCGACTTCGAGCGTCACGCTGAGTTTTGTAAGGGCCCCGGCTGCGCTCGACCCTTGCGTCCACATCTCATCTCGTCGGCACCGGTAAGGCTGTCTCTTTCCTAGCTCAAAACTCGGGGCGGGTGGGTGGAGGCTGATTGGGCGCGGGCTGATCGGGTATTCGCTCGCGAGGATTGGACTGATCCGGTGCCCCTTGGGGATTCGGTACTGGCACTGGAGGCTGCCCCGGTTGAGGAGTGGGCGGCTCGCCCGTTGGTTGGGGGGCGGGCTCCGGCGCGGTCTGCGGCGGCTCTGGCGTTGGCGCCAGGGGCACGTTGCCACCGCCGGAACCCCGGCCACTGGCATCGCCGCGACCCGCGTAAATGTCGTGACTTTCGCGGAAGGGCAATCGCACGCGGCGGGGAGTAATCAGGATAAGCAACTCAGAATTAGTGAAGGAGTTCGTGTGCGCGCCAAAGAAGTAGTTAGCGCCGGGGATTTGCGCAAAGCCGGGAAGCCCGCTGATGGTGCGGGTCTCTTCCAGGTCCAGCAAGCCGGTAAGGATGGAAGTTTCGTCCTCCTTCAGGCGGACCACCTGCGTGAGCGTCCGGTTGGAAATGACCGGAATGCCGTTGACGCTCGACCCCGCAAGCGCCTTGATATCGAATTCGAGTTGCAGCGTGACTTCCTTGTTGGGATGCAGCGTGGGAGTGGCCTTCACTTTCAATCCGATGTCTTGGTATTCCGAACCCGGATAGGGTTGCTGGCTGAGGGCCGGATTGGAGATCAGGCTGGTGGGGCTGGTCAGTAAGGTGACCATGCCATCGGTGACTTGCCCGGAGACCAGCGGGATCTCGTTGGCCACCACGATGTCCGGAAAAGTGCTGCTCGTGAAATTCCCAGCCAGGAGAGCCACGGGATTTGTGCCTGCTGCAGGCTCCAGTGCGCTGACCAGAAGCCCGCTTCCTGCATCCACATAAATCGACACGGTGCCCGAACCGGAATTTGCGATTGCGACTCCGCTGGAGCCTTCCAGGAAGCTGCCGATTGCCACCGCGCTGGGTGTAGTGCCCACGCTAATAGGGGATTGTGTGGAAAAACTGAACGTGCCGTCGCCATTCCCGAGCAGGACTGTGATCGTGTTATCGGCCTGATTCACAACGACCATGGCTGGACCGGTGCTCGCGCTCAACGTTCCCGTAGCAATACCCACAGGACTCGAGCCTACGGTGATGGGCGATTTCGGGAATTCGGTAAAGGTGCCGTTGCCATTGCCTTTGAGCACCGTCACCGTATTACTGGTTTGATTGACGATGGCCAGGTCCTGAATGCCGTCGCCATTGAAATCAGTGATGGTGACTGCCACGGGGCCTTGTTCGGAATTAGCCACGACATTGGGAAGTGCGAAGGGCGAGCCCTTCACCTGGGTGAATGTGCCGTCGTCGTTGCCTGTAAACACGGAGTAGGTGTTGTCCTCGAAATTGGTGACGACGAAACCCAGGTTCGTGTCCGTATTCGTGTTGATCTGCCCAACGGCAATCGCCGTGGGTTTTCTGCCGACGCTGTATGCGGTGGAAGTCGTGGGGTTGCTAAAGGTGCCATCCCCATTGCCGAGCAAAACGCTCACCGAATTCGTCACTTGCGACGCGACCAGCAAATCGGGGATTGAATTGGTTGTGGTATCAAAGCTGCCAACCGCCAGGGCCGCGGGGATGCCTGCTCCGCCTTGCGTGGCGGTGATCTGCGCGGTCCCGGCACTGACGCCGGTGGCGAGGCCGCTGCTGGCGTTGATTGTTGCGGCAGAAGTGTTGGAAGAAGCCCACAAGACCATCCCGGAGATGTCCTGGGTCGTGCCGTCGCTGAAGGTGCCGGTGGCGGAAAACTGTTGCGTCGCGCTCAGCCCGATGGTTGCGGCTGTGGGAGCGATAGCAATGGATTTGAGGGTTGCCGTGGTCACCTTGAGCGGTATCGAAGCGCTGGCGACGCTGCCCATTGTAGCCGTGATTTGTGTGGTGCCACCCACGAGGCCGTGGGCCAGTCCGCTCCCAGCGGAGATTGCAGCCGTGGCGGGAACGGAAGAGGCCCAGGTAACGCTCGTAGTGATGTTTGCCGTGCTGAGGTCGCTGTAGCTTCCGATGGCCGTGAATTGCTGCGTGGTGCCAAGCGCGATGGAAGGAGTTAAGGGGACTACACTGATGGATTGCAAAGTGGCATTGGTGATGTTCACTGGCACGGCCGGGCTGCTGACGGTGCCGAGCGATGCCGTGATGTTTGCCGTGCCTCCCAGCACACCAACCGCAACTCCCGAGACCGGGTTGATTGCTGCGATGGAAGAACTTGAGGATAACCAGGAGACAGCATGTGTGATGTCCTGCGTCGTGCCATCGCTGAATGTCCCCATGGCCGTGAATTGCAGTGTGGCGCCCTTGGCAATGGAGAAGTTGGCGGGTGTGACGGAAATGGAGGCCAGCGTGGCCGAGGTGACGGTAAGATTCGCCGCAGGACTCGCAATGCCGACGCTGCCGGGAGCTCCTCCCGCCAGGAGAAACGGTGAGCCATTTGCCTGGGCAAATTGGGAGACGGAGTTCGGTCCCTGATTCAAGAGGATGGTGATGGAATTATCCGCCTGGTTGAGGACCGCGAGATCCTGCGTCCCAACGGCGCGAAAATCGGCGGTGACGAGAGCAACCGGAGATTGGCCTACGGTGAACTGCTGCGTTGGAATCGTGACACCCGTTCCGCCGGGATTCCCAGTGAAGCCCGTGCTCCCGAGGCTCCCGGAGAGTAAGGAAAGTGTGATGGGGTAGCGGTCGCCCACGAAGAATGTGGCCGGCTTCCCATCTTGCGCGCGGAGCAGCACCTGCCGGCCGCTGTGCACCAGCGAAAGGGCTTGGGAGAAACTTGCGGTAGCCGTGGGCAGCGTCAACAGGAAAGTGGATTTTCCACCGCCAATGGCCACGAGGGCCGGAACAGCGGAAGCCAGGCTGGTGATACCGCCCGAAGCGGCCGCGCCGAGCGGCCCGCCGTAGATGGTGGCGAGCAGGGTTAGCAAAGCGGTGATACTGGACGCGCTTTTTACCTGTTGAATGAGATTTGGCGGAATGCCGGCAATGTGGAGACTGGCCGGCGGCGTGATCCCGAGGTTTGAACCGGTGGTGCGGTCCACTTCGAGAAGATCGATTTCCAGAAGGATTTCGCCATGGTCGTGTTCCAATTGCCGGATGATCTCTCCGGCCAGGCGCACGCGCGGCACCGTGTCGCGGATGGTCAGGGAACGCGATTCAACGGACTCCTGGATGTGCTGCGAGCCCGTAATCTCGCGAACGATGCGGTAGAGTTCGGTCATTTCGGAGGCTTCGAGCGACACGGGCAAGCGGAACGTTCGTTCGATTTCGGGCTCGTATTGTTTGCGTTTTTCCGCCGTATCAGCGAACACGAGCAGGAGTTTCGGATTGAGCGCGCGCCAAGAAGTGCCCGATTCTAGCGTGAGCACCTTCATGGCGGTATCGAAATCGACGTTTTCCAGGCGCAGGCGCGCATTGCGCGCGGGTAGCTCTGGATCGAAGCTGGCCTTGATGCCATAGGCGGAAGCGATTTGCTCGTAAGCGCTTCGCACATCGCCGCGCAGGTTGAAGCTGCGGGTGACTTTTTGCGGCTGGAGGACGGGCAGACCCGTGGCCGGTTCTTCGCGCTGAATTTCCTCTTTCTCGTTGCCACGCGCCTGAAGTTGCAGCAATCGTTCTTCAACAATCGTGTTGCTCGGATCGATGCTCAAAGCCGCACCGAGTTCCATTGTGGCCGCCTGGAAGTTTCCGTCGAGGGCCAGGCGTTCGGCGTTTTCCACGTGGGCGCGAACCAGCTTGGAACGCAAGGCCGCGGCCTTGCTCACGATAGTGACATCAAACGGCGCGTAGCGTGCCGCTTCCTCGTACCCTCGCAATGCTCCTTCCTCGTTCCCGGCCGCTTCGGCTTTGGCCGCTAGCTCGGCGAGTTTTCTTGCCAGCTTCGGGTCGGGCTTCACAACGGCGAATGGATCCTGCTCGGGTTTGCCGCCAGACGAGCCGCTTTGCGCGGGCAATTGCCCGCACAGGAGCAGCCCGGAAAGCAAAAGCGTAAGAGCGGGGCGTATAGTGACCGCGAGCATTCTCATGGTTAGACGCAACACTCTATTCTATCGTGAGGCAGGGTGAAGAAGGATAGCGGCCAGGTTGCAGGCGCACAGCGGTACTGGGAGAGGATTTGTTGCCGAGTTGGCCTTGCCCCGCACGAAATCGCGGGCACCCGCCTGTGAATTCTTCAACTTCCCACAACGGGACTTCCCGAGCGTCAGGGACTTAGAGCTTCGCACAATTCTCCCATATACTATTCTGGCTCCGGCAGGAGAGTACATGAAAAAAGCTGGGTTGGTCAGTGGCATTCTGCTAATCCTGGTGTTGAGTGGATGCCGCCATAGGCCAGCGGATACTGCTTTCGGCTTTCAAGCAGTTCGCCCTCGCCCTGCATAAGCCGCCATGGAATCCAAAATCCATCACCCTGCGTGGAAGACCCTGTTGGCCTTCGCGATTATCTATTTTGTGTGGGGATCCACTTTTCTCGCAATTCGCGTTGGCGTCCGCGAAGTTCCGCCGTTGATTCTGGCGGCGATGCGCTTCTTGGTCGCGGGAGTCGTTCTTTATGTCTGGATGATTGCACGGGGCGAGCGCTCACCGGGCGGGCGCCAATGGAGGTCGGCAGCTTTACTCGGGATCGTGATCTTCGTCCTCGACTACGGACTGTTGTTCTGGGCCGAGCGGCGCGTGCCTTCCGGCATTGCCGCAGTCATGCTGGCCACCATCCCGGTATTTATGGCGTTGTCGGAAATCATTTTCCTGCGAACGCAGAAGCTCACGGCCCGTTTGGTCCTGGCGCTCTTGATCGGGGTTGGCGGAGTGGCGGTGCTGATGAGTCGCTCGTTGAGCCTCGGCGGAGCGCCTATCGACCGGATGGGCGCCTTGGCGTTAATAGTTGCGTCGCTGAGTTGGTCCATTGCATCGTCGCTTGCGCGAAAGCTGCCGCTGCCGCCTTCCAAAGTCATGAGCTCCGGCGCGCAGATGCTCGCCGGCGGAGTGTTTCTAACACTCACGGCGGCCGCACTGGGCGAATTTCGTGATTTTCATCCGTGGACGGTGTCACGCGGAGCGTGGCTCTCGCTGCTGTACCTGATTGTCGCGGGCTCCATCATCGGTTTTACTGCCTACGTGTGGCTGATTCATCACGAATCGCCGACAAAAGTCGGCACCTACGCGTACGTGAATCCGATTGTCGCCGTGCTGGTTGGATATTTCCTGGGCGGCGAAGCCCTGAGCCTGCGAACGATTCTGGGGACTCTGTTTGTTCTGATCGGCGTGGTGGTGATCGCCACCACACCAGCGAAAAAGCCGGTGGCGGCACTCCACGTAGAAAATACGGCCGACGTCGTGGAATCGTAATCTGGAACCGTGGCGGATCGTACCTGCCGGGTGCGCCGTGATTCCACCGGTATCCGAACTAGCCAATCCCGGCCGTGAGCGTGAATGCTGTTTTCAGCAACAGCCACATCTTACGGGAATGCCTGCGGCTTCGATGTCGGCGGGTACGACATGTCTGCATCGAACCGGTGGAAGTTAACCTGGACACTCGGGTCCCAGAAATGACGTTCGGCAACACCGGGGCACAGCGATGTCGAACAGAATCGCGCTGTCGTCAGAACAGGCGCATCATCTTCATTTACCGTGCTCATCCCCGAATTCGACGAGGCTTTTGCCTAGAGGCAACTCGTGTACGCGAAGTTCCATCTTCCCGTCATTCGCGCTCTTGCAGCGGTACCCGTCGATGAGATAGGGCACGCCGTGGCCAGCCGCCAGCTTCGACGAAGTGGTGACTTCGAAATGCAGATGCGGCTCGCGGGCATCGCCGGTAGCGCCGATGCGTGCCACCACCTGGCCGCGCCGCACGCGGTCCCCTGCCTTCACGCGCAAACTTCCCGGTTGCAGATGCATGTAGTAGGCGAACTGACCGCCGCCAAGATCCAGCGTGATTGTGTTTCCCGCAACTTTGTCCAACGTAATCGGCACAGCAGGGTGGAACGCTTCCCCGTGTCCGGAAATGTTATCGGGGAGGCCGTCTCTTGCCGTGACCACACTCCCGTCGGCTACGGCCAGCACTTCTTTCCCATAGGAATAATAGGAATGCACGTCCCGGGCGTCGCCAGAAAATGACGCACCGTCCTTGATCTCTTTCCAGTCGATCGCGTAGCGTCGTGAGTCCACCAACTGTCCATCAAGAACGATAAGTCCGCGCCGATGATGATTGTCCGGATCATTACTTGGCCCATCGTCTGCAAGCCACCCTGCTCCTTCTACCGGCGGCCCCAGTACATGCAACTCGGTGTGATGAGTAGAGATTTCCGCGCCTTCCACTCCAGAGTCGGCCGTACTCACACGATGAATCAGTCTGTCCGGGATATGTGCGTTGCGGTCGAACGCTACTGATATAAAAACGATGGCGCTCTGGCCATCGGCGATTACGAGCCTTTCTTTGGGGTCAGATAGCGCCCTGCCGCCTAGAGGCTGCAACATGGTTTCCAGTTGCACCGCTTCAAAGGTCGCAATCGGTTGGGAAGTTCCCGCGTCCGCGTCGATCACGTCAATCCGACCCAGCGAAACGGGCATGGGCATGAAATTGGTCAAATGCAACTCGTACATCAAATAGACATGCCGTCCGCTTGGGAATGCTGTGGGCTCGAACGGCACACGCAGTTCGAGCTGTAGTGGGAAGGCAGCGGGCTTGGCCGCCGGGTTTTTGTCATCGGATCGCGGATTCTGCGCTTGAGATTTGCCTGTCAACTGGTTGTCCAGTCGAGCAATTTCAAGGCAGAAGCAAAGTGAAGCAGCTACGAGAAGGATTGGCAGTCGCATGTTCATACTACGCACTTGGAGACCGCAAAGTTCCTCCTTCTGGCCGGATGGTCGGCAAGCCGGAAGTAATGGCAGGTCGAGTATAGAATAACTTCCGCATACCCCGTGATTCACCCCCAGCCGCGCGGCCGTCTCGCCGGGGGATACGCGATATGAGTAGCGACTTCCATCAGCTACGCTGTTAGTGCTAATCTCCGCCGAGCGGAAGGGCCCCGAGGTCCGGTTACAAAAATACTACGACCGAAGTTAATGTATGGAGGAAATGAAACCATGACGAAACAGCGAATCGGTGTGCTGGTTGTGTCCTTGCTGCTGGCAGCTGCGGGAGTGGCGCAGACGCCGCCCGGGAAGCAGATGGCTGTCGAAAAAAAGAGCGGGGGTGTGGCGCGTGGCGCGCTGGTGATGCCGGGCTCAGAGCAATGGATGGACATTCCCGCGGCAGCGCTGGTAGGGACGCCGTCGGTGGAAATGGGCGGAACGATAAAGATTGCGGTCCTACAGGGCGACCCGATGACGGCTGGCCGTTCGTACACGCTTCGGCTTTCCTGCACAGACGGGACAAAAATTGCGCCGCACTGGCATCCGACGACGGAAAATGTGACGGTGATTAAAGGCACATTTCTGCTGGGAATGGGTGCGAAGTGGGATGACGCCGCGATGAAAGAAATCCCCATGGGCGGATTCGCGTCCGCGCCTCCGCAAATGCGGCACTATGCCCAGTGTAAGGGGGATGGCGTAGTGCAGGTGAATGGAATTGCGCCTTTTGTGGTGAATTTCGTTGGGCCAGATGACCTGGGGCCTGCGAAGAAGTTGAATTAGCCCTTTTCCCGGCGAAGCTGCTGAAACAGCCAGTCCGGTTGGTCGGCACATCGGAAGTGGCCCAATATTTGCCCTGCAAGTTGGCACATCCAACGTAGTCAAACTTGACGAGGGAAAGAGGGAGGGGTACACTGGGATTGTTGTTGCAAATCATTTTCAACTGGAGATCCCTTGCTCTCCGCTTTCCTCATCGCCCTTCGTGAAGGCGTCGAAGCGGCTCTCGTCGTTGGCATCATCCTCGTCTATCTTTCCCGCACTGGGCGGGCCCATTTGGCGCGCTATGTCTGGGGCGGCGTGGCCAGCGCCGTGGCGCTAAGTCTTGCGGCTGCAATTGCTTTGGAGCGATTCCAAATCAGCGAGGACGGCTTTGAAGGGTTGCTCTTGCTGGTGGCTGCTGTCTTTGTGATCACCATGATCTTCTGGATGAATCGCGTGGCCCGCCACCTGAAGAAGGAGATTGAGCAAAAGGTGGAGAGCTACGCCGGGCGGGCAGGCAAGGCCGCGGGGTGGGGTATCGCCCTATTCGTTTTCCTGATGGTGCTGCGCGAAGGAGCGGAACTCGCTCTGATCCTGCGCGCGGTGGAAATGTCCACCGAAGGGCTGCAAACTTGGATTGGCACCGGCGTGGGAATTGGCGCGGCGGTAGCGGTCGGTGTTTTCTTTTTCAAGGGAACATTGAAGGTGCCGCTGCACCGCTTTTTCGCGGTGACCAGCGCGATCCTGGTGCTGGTGGCGATCCAGCTCGCGGTCACGGGTTTGCACGAATTGAGCGAGGCGCGCTGGCTGCCTTCCAGCAAGGGCGAAATGGCCCTGTTGGGTCCTATCGTGGCCAACGAATTGTTTTT
>Ga0074045_10005748_pt1 | contig 10765 bp, 9 predicted proteins | sample BogForMeECP23OM2_FD_94442 | JGI IMG/M metagenome (GOLD analysis project Ga0074045, IMG submission 94442) | Bog forest soil microbial communities from Calvert Island, British Columbia, Canada - Bog Forest MetaG ECP23OM2 | ecosystem: Environmental > Terrestrial > Soil > Wetlands ... | reverse complement strand
TACGACCACGTGGGCAGCCCCAAGATCGTACATGCAGCAGTCTTGTCTCCATCGCTTTCATTCGCAAACAGCCCTCGGTCACTCGCAAATAATTTCCGAATTGACAGCCCGGACGCAAGAGGTAGGTGCTCTCAATTATGAAGTAGGTCGGCCCGAAGTCGACTCTTTCCCTGCGTTCAGCGTCGATGGGCATGAAGGTGACATCAATCGCGGCCGCGCTCATGGCGTCGACCAGTTCGCCGGAGCTGGATACGACAATGAATTCGACCGGCACTCCGAGCTGGCGCGCGAGCTCTTTCCCGAGATCTATAGTGACGCCCCGCGGCTCGCCGCCGGCGTCTTTGACGACAAAAAAGGCCGACTGCGCCGGAGCCGAGACAACTCCGACCCGCAGCTTCCCGGTCGGGGCTGCTTCCCATCGTTGCGACCTAGTTGGACCGTCGGAAGACCAGGCGCCTTCGGCGACCGTGGCGAAGAGAAGTGCAGAGAAGAATGGAAAAAGTTTCATGGGCACCCCCTTTATATCGAGACTTGCGAATCTACCGCTTGTAAATCCGGTCTGCATGCCAGTTGTCGGACACCCGGCGGGGCTCCACAAATAAAACTTATGCAAAACAGCGTCTTTTCAGTCCAACACATTTTGGTTCGGTCAAACTGTGATTTTGAGACAGCGATTAAGCGTTTTGAAGCGCAGATCGGTATCTTTGATCCTTATGTCGCAAAGGACGAGATTTGGCGACCGATTCACCACTGCTGACCATGTCCAACGTCGTCGCCACCCCACATATCGGATCAGCGACCCAAGAGACGCGTCGGGCCATGGCCGAACTGGCCGTGAAAAATCTCCGTGCAGGCCTTCGCGGGGAACACCCAGCCGATCTGGTCAATTCCTCGGTTTGGAAAAGCAGCCGCCAAGGTTTCGCAAGCCAAAAAATTTAGCCAGCTATCAGGCTTCCAGAATATGATCTGCTTTGATTCGGTCAATCCTCGCAGCCCACCAGATGCAAATGTGACGGCCGATCAGCGAGAATGGTCGCAAAGGCGCTTCCCAGCGATTCAGATGCTTAAGGAAAGTCGCGGTGACGGAAGCGGCCACGGCGAAGTTGATTAGCCCTAGCGGTTCGAGATGCCATTATCGAACAACCATGTCTGAATAACCGAATCGGAGCCGCTCGTGATAGAAATCCAACGCCAGAAAAGAAAAGCGATCGCCGAGAGGACTAAGAGCGGTCGTAACAAATGAGGCATAGGCAGCAGTGACTTCAGAGCAATATTAGGTTTTCTCTGCCTCAATTAACCAACACAAAAGTCCGAGCACAAAGAGCACGATAGCCGGAGCAATGGTGCATTGTAGCCCGTAATGAGCGGCGGCTATTCCACCGCAAATCGCGCCAATGAAAAATGCGAACCACAGCGAAGTGAGGACGAGAATAGTTTCGCTTTGATCTCCGCCATCGCTTTTCGCGCCATTTGTAATTTTCGAGCCGATCGCAGTGCCTAGCTTCGCCAACGTCCCGGTCACGTAGGTAAGCCCAACGGAGACTCTGTCAACTCGCCGGACCGTAGGATTTAAAAGACCCATCGCGACAGCGAGTACAAACAGCAATCCCAGCTGCATGTCATTCGATCTGACCGATTGCCAGTAAACTTCCAGTGCGGAAACGACCGCTAATGCAATCCCGGCGATTAATAAAACCACTGCTTGACCCTGCTTTTTGAAAATGCCGAGAATCACGGTTCCAATCGCTGCGCCGAGGACAAACGTGGGAATGACACCGATCGCCGGAGCCACCTGCTGCCAATCACCCCTTCCAACGAGCACCGCGGCGCGAGTCGTATTGCCGCTCATAAACGATGGGTAAACCCCGGAGTACAACAGGAAACCCGTACCGTCCACGTACGCCGCCGTGGCGGCGATCACTAGAGAAAGCAGAAAATTTGTTTGCTCTCTCTTCGGAACACCCCGTATGGATTTTGTCATCGATGCATTGGGTGTCAAGCTGATGCGATCGTCACGCCGATCCGGGCGAACGTGTCGGCAAGGACCCCGAGCAGAGCGCGATCGCGGAGGCCGGTGTGGGTCGATGTCTCGATCACGCCCAGAAGCTTCTGAACTTCACCTTCGACAAATGCCGGCGTTTTGCCTTCGGTGCGAGAAAATCTCTCTGTCTTGACTTCCCGGGCCGGATTCATGGCCAGGACTCCTTTTTCCGTGAGCCAGGAAAACAGCATCCGGATGGCGGCCATGTGCTGTTTGACCGTGGGCGGCGCAGCCTGGCGCTGTAAGGTCTCGATGTAAGCCGCGACCGTGATGGGCTCAATGTCTTCAAGGTGCTGATAGCCGACGCGCTCGACCCAAGCCAGGAACTGCTGGATTGCCCGGTAGTAGGCGGCTCGCGTGTTAGCGTTGCGGATCGGGACCGTAAAAAACTCGAAGAACTTTTTCCTGGTTGACGGCCCGGCGCGTTCGATGAGAATTGGAGCTTGGAAAGATTGGGCATGGATGCCTCGAACGCAGAGGAACCAGATCACGAGATTTTCAACGTAGGCTGCTTTGCCACGCGTGTGACCCTCTATTCTCAGCAGGTTCGAGCGCTGAATCTGATACATTATTTGGCCAAGCAAGAACGGCTTCCCCAACATGCCAGCGTAGCAATTATCGGAGCAGGAGCAGCCGGTGTTACAGCTTCTGCAGCTCTAGCGCTTCTTAGACCAGACGTTGAGATCGACATCTTTGAGTCACGGGCTCATATTCTTGATATTCAACGAGGCTGCGCCAATCGATTTCTTCGCCCCCATATTTATGATTGGCCAGAGGCCGGAGCGAGCGAGGATGATGCTGGCCTTCCTATCTTAAACTGGTCTGCCGATACCGCTCAGAACGTAGCAAAAACGATTGAATCACAGTTCAAAAGAATCGTGCGCAACAGCAAGAGGGTGCACTTATATACTTTTTCTCATGTTAAAGAAGTCAAAGTCGGAAAGAATTTTTTCGATTTAATCGTGGAGGATTTGGAGAGCAACAAGAGTCGGACCAATATCTATCGTTGGGTGATCGTATGTATAGGCTTCGGCTTGGAAAAGAGATTGAGCAGCAATAATCCCTCCTATTGGCGGCCTTCCATTCTAACACAGCCGATCCTACAACACTCGGAACCCCGCGTGTTCATTTCCGGGAATGGTGATGGCGGGTTGATCGATTTCGCAATGGCTGCTTTCGATTCCCTTGACCATGCATCTCTCGAAAACCTTGTGATTCGTTGCAAAGGCATCGAGGAGGCAAAGAAAACGCTAAGGTTGATTGAAAAAGATTCAAAGGTCCTCCATTCATCGGGAAAAAAGCCCCTCGACATCTACAACGAATACCGCAAGCGGCTCTTCATACCGAACTCTCTTATCAAACAAATACGTTCTAAGTTACGCAAGCGCATCCGGATCGTATTCCACACCCGTGAAGAACACCTCTTTAACCTCAAGTCCGCGATCCTTAACCGCTTCATTGTCTATCTCATAGATCTAGCCAGGGATGTCGATGACCGCATACAATTTATCTCTAACACGGAGGCAGATGAAGCGTCGCTAGATAGTAGCGAAATCAAATTAGCGGACGGAAGATCATTCCCCATCGATTACAAAATTCTTCGGTTCGGACCGGACAAAAGCGAGGTGAGAAAACCGTTCGAAGGAATCCTAGTGGAACCTCCGGTTGCCGATATCGAGGTCCCGAAGCTTTCACCAGAGGTGAAGGCGGTGTTCACAGAAAGAGCACAAGCCAAGACTGGACGTAGAGCGTCACCGCGCAAACCACGGCGTGCAGCTCATCACGCAAAAGCCGAGCGACAAACCCTGCAAAGCAGCGGCCGGTGGTGGATATATGGCCTCGTTGGCCTGCGAAAGACAGAAAGGCTGTATTCGGCCGGTTGTTTCTATTTGTCCTCAGAGGAGGGACGGACGGGCAGGATTGATGATGGAACCGTATACCGGATTGATCCAATGTCAGGCGAGGTCATTGAGCACCGAGGCAACTGGGATTCTGAACGGTTCGAGCTCGCCGACCGCAAGATGAAGCTCTTTTATAGAATGCAGCGCCCTCCATCTCTGTCAAAGATTGCGAGAAACGCGCCCAGCCGATACGAGAGCGTGATGGAACTCAGAAGGCGCTCTCGCCGTGGGGCCATCGGGGAGGAGTCTTGGGACGGGTGGTTCGAGGACTTGGGGGACCGTAGAGGCGTCTGGGGTAACATCGTTGCTGAGCGTTTGTCTGAGAAAGTGGAGTCTCGGGAAGCAGCGTACTCGCTTATGAAATCGGGCGTGCGACCACTCATGAACACGCTATCGAAACTTATGTGGCCAGGGAGCTAGCTGCTTTCGGCCACGCGTATTCAAAATCAGATTGAAGGGCTTGCGTCGAAACGTTCGATCGCCTTTGGCAATTGAGTATTTGAGCTGCCCTGATGTCCTAATCTCCTGGAGCCTGCCCCCCTCAGATAGCTTTGGATCACGCCCTGGTCTCTAGCAGCCGCAGCGTCCATTGCCGCATTCTCCATAAACCAGGCCGGGCGCAGGAAGGTGACGGGGGTCTTCAAGTTCGCGAGGGCCTGCTCGAAGAGTCCGAGTTGATTGAGCAGGTTGGGCTGCGGAGCATCCGCCCCGACCGTCGAGAGGGCGACGACCTTGCCGGGCGCTGCCGCTTCCAGGGCCGATCGCAAGGTGGCAATCATGGCTTTGGCTTCGGGAAACCCCGGCGATGGGTCGAAGAGAGGCGGCAGCATCGCAAAGACGCCCTCGGCGCCGGAGAAGGCCTTAGTGAGCGGCCCCGCGTCGTCGAGATCGGCAATGGCGACCTCACAGCCGCGCGCAGCCCAGGGTTGGCCCTTGGCCTCGTTGCGGACGACCGCGCGGATGGGCAGACCGGCATCCAGCAGGGTGCGCGCAACAGCGCCCCCGACCTTTCCCGTAATTCCTGTAACGACATACATGGCCTTAAGGTAGCGAAGCCCGAAATTTTGGCAAAGTAGCGCAAGGGGAAGAGACCACCTGCTCCCCAAACCCAAGTCTTCGGATTTTGGGTTTAAACATCACCGGCTGCGCGGAGCTAAGGGAGCTGCCGATCGACGAGCGGGAATTCTTTTATGTTCGCGCCGATTATCACTGTAACATTCGATATCCGCTCCCGGGCCTTCGTGTGACCCCTAAGAGTCCTTCCAATGACTATGTGTTTTTGGAAATGGGATTTCGGGGAGGCACGTACCCGCACGATAGCGTCAACCTGAACTCGTTTGTCGCGGAGACGGTGCTTGCGCTGCCAGATGAAGAGCGTGATGCCCTGTTGTCATACAAGGATGACTTTGAGGCCTTCAGTATGGAATTATTGAGCCCGGTCCGAACCTTCGTTGAAAAGTTGCTCGCACTTCATTGCGATTTGGAGAAAGGAATCGAGCACGTCAGAACCCGCCACTACTACGACATCCACGCACTCTTTACGAAAAGCCCAGAGGTAAAGTCATTCGTTCAATCGGGTGAGTTTCCAGAATTAGTGAGAAGCGCGGTCGCGATAACGATCAAATATTTCGACAAAGATTTGGATCCAAATCTCGATATCAGCAAGAGTCAGGCACTTCAGCTAAGCCACGGTCAGATTTCAAGATTATCGAGGCAGTATGCGAACGATCGAGATCTCTATTTCAAAGGGCAGCCACTTTTCGATACACTCGCTCAAACCGTCGCTGAAATCCGGAGCTCTTTGCAGACGAAGCAGAGTTTGAAATAGGTTGTGATAACGGCACGATCGTCGCCGCCGAACCAGAAGGTTTGGGGAACCGTGCAGTTGGTAAGACGGATACATAGAACGGTCCACTATTTAAGTGCAGCGTGAGACTGACAGCAAATTACCAAAACACACGGTGCGAAGTTTTCCGGCTCGGAGTGTAGCACATAACCTCCTTTCTGTGCTAGAGCAGGGGACCCAGGTGGCACTCGTGCTGGGAGGTACACTTGTGTTAATTAGGTCCGGTCCGACACTTAGAATCGCGTTTTTCAGCGGAACCACCCTATCTGAGTTTGGTGAAGAACGCTACCTACAGAAAATCGGACGCGGATATTAACCCACTAACTGCCTAAGCGAGATTCCTTCGCGCGATCTTTATCGGAAAGCCTAACCAAGGACTTCGCCCTTGATATCCCTCCGACTTGCAAATAAGGACAAAATTCTCGTCACGCTTCGCATAACGGGCTACACCAACCAGGTTTTGCAGCATAATTCTAACTGCAACAGATCCCTATATTGTTATCTGTCTCATCCACTCTGGCATATAGAGCACTTCGTCCAAAGCAGCTAAAGCTCCGGCACACAGCTCCTGGTCGTGTCGGTTCAAAAGCGCTTCGAGTTCTTCACGCGAACAGTGCGAGGCCATGGCGCGAATAGCCTCTGCTGCGACATTGTTATTTGGTGTGAGAGCTAGTTTACGCAGCAGCGGTAGAGCCTCCTCTTGTGAGAATCTTGCCAGCGCCTTCCCCACCTCTAGGCGCACGTTCGAGTCGTCCTTGTCATTAGCCAGTTTGCGCAACAGCAGCAGAGCTTCCACTTGTGAGAAGCTTGCCAGCGCCTTCGCCGCCGCAAGGCGTACGTTCCAGTTCTGGTCATTGGCCAGTTTGCGCAACAGGGGCAGATCGTCTTCCTTTGAGAAGCTTGTTAGCGCCTTCACCGCCGCAAGGTGCCGGTCCGGGTCCCGGGCCAGTTTGAGCAACAGGGGTAGGTCCTCTTTCTTTGAGAAGCTTGCCAGCGCCTTCACCGCCTCGACGCGCACCTTCGAGTCCAGCCCCTTGGCCAGTTTGCGAAACAGTGGCAGGTCCTCGGCCCGTGAGAATCTTGCTAGCGCCTTCACCACCACAAGACGCAGGCTCCGGTCGCTCTTCACGCCGACGCCCCGGTACCCACCCGCGGCCAGTTTGCGGAGCAGAGGCAGGTCCTCGGCCTGTGCGAAGCTTGCCAACGCCCTCAATGCCTCACGGCGCACGAGCATGTTCGAATATCTGCCTAGAGTCTTGACCAGTTTCAGCATGGACAGCGGGTCCTCGGTCCGTGCGAAGCGTGCGACCTTGGCGCGCACGTTCATGTGACCCTCGACCAGTTTGCGCAACAACGGCAGGTTCTCGGCCTGTGCCAAGCTTGCCAGCGCCTTCACCGCCGCAAGGCGCACGTCCGTGTCCCGATCCAATGCTAGTTCGCCCAGCAGAGGCAGGTCGTCGTCACGTTTTGTGCGGCCGATCCATTGAGCGCAGATCGCTCGGACGGATGGGACCGGGTCGGCTGCAAGGGCGGCAAATTGAGATTCCAGACCGCAAAGCGGAAATGTTTCCGCCCACGCGTGAGATCGACCCAAAAAGATGCGCTCGATGCTGCGCTCTTTGGGAGCCCAATGCTCGATTTGGATAAACCAGCGCAGGAAGTCTTGTGGCGATGACTCGTTAAACCAATAAGCAACAGGCGACTCGATCCTGTACCCCGCGTCGATGCGGTCGTATATGCTCGCCAGAAGGAGCTGCAGTTCCCGTTCCGTAGGGTGAATTTTCCGACGGTGACGGTAGAGATAGATTAGTTCGTCGGGTCTCAGCGAAACCATCGTCGATTCGAAAACCGGTACCTTTGCGGCAAGAAACTCGCGGGCCGCTTTGGCTTCGCGGTCGCTGACCTTCATGCTCTCGATGACGGCAGCGGCTAGGCGGTCGTGCTGGATCTCGTACGTTTCGTGTCCGACCGGACGCACGAGCCGTTCATTGATCAGCTCCCGAAGTATTTCGGCCAGCACGGCACGGCTCACGCCCGTCTCACGAACGAGGTCATCGAGCGATTGCGCTGCCTTCGCTCCGGTAGATCGGCTGAGGCTCTCCAACACGGCACCGCACTGCTGCCACTCGCCGCCCCGGGCTTTTAGCCTCCCGAGAGTTTGCTCCAAGTATTTGCCGATCAGGCCGGACACACCCCCTAAGCTGGTAATGAACTCCCCCGTGATACGGCCCCCAGGATTCTGTTCAGCCTGCTTCAGGAAAATTTGGAGGTAAACCGGAAAAACCTCGTCGTAGCAGTCCAGCTTTTGGCTTTCCAGCGTAAGTTGGCGCGCTATCTCGGGGACGCTCGTCTCCAGTCGCCAGCCCTGTTCGCGAGCCGTTTGGTTGATAATGTCCTCGGCCACGTTGCGACTCAGGCCTTGCAGCGCGAAATAAGGAAGTCCCTCTGATTTGGCACTGATCTCCTGCCAGAGCCGCCCCAAGCGCGCATCGGCGTCGGTGCGATAGACCACCACCGCACGGAGTGAAGGTTTTGCTTCCTTTTGCTCCCAAAGTTCCCATAGGAACTCCCGTATGGCATCCACAGCACCTGGGGCAGCCATCGGCGAAACGATGTCTTCAAACTGATCAAGGAAAAGCACGAGTCGGTTGATGCCGTTGCTCGAAAGAAGCGGAGCGACGTTCGCACGAAACTTTGCCGTATCCAGCGGCTTGGTGAATGCGCCTGGACTGGTGAGCAACTGCGCCGTCAACTGGGGAGGCACGCGCTGGGCGGGGTTCTCAAAGGGACGAATCACGCAAGCCCGCCAGCCGAACTCCCGAATTTTCGGGAGCAATCCCGCGCGGATAAGGGACGACTTTCCAATGCCACTTGGCCCGACCAGCCGAAGGATTGGATGGGACAGCAGCATGGCAAGGATGCGGTCCGCGTCAACGTCTCTTCCAAGAAAATGACCGGCGTCGCATTCATCATACCAGTCGAGCCCTCGGATGTCCTAACGGGGAGGAGGAGGTGGGGCATCAGGCTTGAGCGTGAGCTGCGCGTTTGCCACCAGAATAGGTTTGTCAGGAGCTAAAACAGAATCTGTTCGGGCTGGCGTGGCAGCCTTGCCGGGTGGTGCGAAAAGCGGTTTAATCGTCTTTTGAGCAACCGTTTGTAAGGCCGTGCCCTGTTTCGGAAAGTGAATGCGGTTCTGCCCGCTGAGGAATGCATAGAGCTCCTCGTAGCCCGATTGTGAATCAACCATGAAGCAATTCCTGCCCTTCAGAGGGATAGGAATGAAACGCCTATCCGCCGGCGAGAACAGGACCGGGGAGAACTTGGTCGTGTTCAGCTTACTTTCGTAGAGCAGGGCGTAGATGATGTTTGCCTCCCAACACACCCCCTGTCCTTCATCCTCGGCGACCTCTTGGCGAACCTTTTTCAAATACAACTCTGTGCAAACCAGAAGTACGTGGTCTGCCTCCAAAATTTTGTTCTCCATCCAGATCGGCCACGGGAGCCCTTGTTCCTCATCTCCTCGATTCTGATCGAAGAACACCTCAAGGCCGCCTTCCAATAACGACGCGGCCAAGCCAGCGACCTGTTCTGCATACGTCGGATCAGCCGGGTCGTGGCTATAGCTAATGAAGACGCTGGGCATATGGATCCTCAGGTGCCGTGTTTCTGGAGCAGGCGATACTCAAGAGCATTTTCTAAGCGTCCGGATCTAGCAGTCGGCAATGATACTTCGGTTGATTACTTCATTGGGCGATCTTTAAGGTAAGCGATGGTTTGTGTGCAAACGTAACTTCCTTTTTATCAGATGATTAAATGCATTTATACGTTTTAAAAGCTAAGCCAATCTGAGTCGCTTCTAGACCGAAATCTTCTCAATTTCATCAAGTGTTAGCTGGTCGTCGGTCCGATCGTATAACTTGGTCGTGCGGGGCGACTCATGCGCCGCGATCTTCTTAGCCGTTTCGAGCGTTCCGTTGTTTTCGAGGTAAAAAGTGATCCCGGTCGCCCGAAACGAATGGCAGCACACCGGAGCAGATATGCCGGCAGCAAGAGCTCGCCGGCGGATCATTCGGTAAGCTTCGGATCGCGACATTGGCCGCCCGGTAGGCTGTTTCTTGTTGAAGGTCTGAAAGAGCGGCTTGTTCGGCTCAAAACCCGCTTTTTCCAGATACTCGGCCACGTAGTCCTGGGCCTTGTGGTGCACCGGCACCTCGTGATGTTTGCCGCCCTTTTCAAGGAGCCGGAACCAGCGCCGGCGTCCGTTTTCGTAAAAATCCGACACTTTCATTCCGAGGACCGCGGAGATCCGCGCAAACGAAAAGAGCATGATGCCGATCAAGGCCCGATCCCGCAAACCCTGCAGGGAATCGGTCGGAATGGAATCCAGGAGCGTCCGGGCATCCTCAACGCTCAAGACCGGCGTCTTGCCGCGTTTGACGACATGGGTCGGACCTTTGACCGGCGCGGCCGGGTTCACTGGAACAATCTGGCTGATGACCAGGTAATCAAAGAGCATCTTGATGGCGGCCAGGTGCTGCTTGATCGTTTGCGGCGAGCCTGGGTGCTGTTCGATATAGGCCGCGACGTGCATCGGCGTGATGAGCCGAATGTCGTCAAGGTGCTGTGCCGACCACGCCAAAAATTGAGCGCAGGCACGCGCGTAAGCCTCCCGTGTGTTCAGGTTCCGGATCCGGGCCGCGAAAAACTCGAGGAACTTGGTGGCGGCGTTTTCGCCGGCGTTGGCCAGGATCGCGGGAACGGTGTGGGCGTGGCGCAGTGTCAATGCGTTCATTCTGGCGTCAATGAGTGCCCGATTGCGGCGTGCTGATGGGAATTAAAGAGTTCATTTTTTGGTCCTCCGTACAAGAGATGTGGTCGCGCAGCGGTCGGAGACCATCAAGCAGCTTGCTCTCTCCCCCGGTGAGCGCGTGCTAGATGTTGGTTGCGGCCCGGGTTTTCTGTGCGAAAGCATGGCTT
>Ga0074045_10005747_pt1 | contig 10766 bp, 10 predicted proteins | sample BogForMeECP23OM2_FD_94442 | JGI IMG/M metagenome (GOLD analysis project Ga0074045, IMG submission 94442) | Bog forest soil microbial communities from Calvert Island, British Columbia, Canada - Bog Forest MetaG ECP23OM2 | ecosystem: Environmental > Terrestrial > Soil > Wetlands ... | reverse complement strand
TCCCTCCATGTAAGCCAAGCCGGGGCAGCGAGAGCAGTAGGCGGTGTGGGTGCAGTGCGAGCAGGTGTGCAGGTCGCGCACGCGTACAGAGCGCAACTCAAGGAAAGCGGGCGACCCGTACCAGATTTCGTGGAAGCTTTGTTTGCGTAAGCTGCCGCACGGCATGGGGAACTGCACGCAGGGATAAACATCGGCGAACGGAGAGATGTAAGCCAGCGTGTGGCCAGCGCTGCAACTGTATCCGTTGAGAAGATCGTCGTCCACGGTGGAAACCGGAGCGCAGTATTCGGCGACATTGCCCATGAACTCTTCCTGGTGGAAAAACTCCTCGAGCTCGGCGCGGTCGATCCCCAGGCTCAGGATGGAGCGATCGCCGCTCAACATGGGCGTAACCGTGGGATCGACGACGAAGTTGACACCCAGCTCCTCAGCAAATTGCTTTACGGCCTTGGCGTCGCGATGGTTGTACTTCATGAGGACGTCGGTCACCGACACCTTGACGTTGTTGGCTCTGAGGTGGCGAATCGCCTCCGTGGTGCGGCGCAGCGACCCAGGCAGCTTGGTGATGGCGTCGTGCACCTCGGGGCGGTGGGAGTAGAGGCTGATCTGCACCTGCTCGACGCCCAGCTTGCGGATGCGGGCGGCTTCGGCGGGGCCGATCATGACGGCGTTGGTCTTGAGTTTGACGTTGAAGCGCAGAGCGCGTGCGTGCTCGAGAATCTCAAAGCAGTCGCGGCGCAGCAGCGGCTCGCCGCCGCTGATGCTCAGGAAAAAGGTGCCGGCGCCGGCCAACTGGCGGAGGATTTCCTTGATTTCTTCGGTTGTCATCTCGCCCTTGCCGTCGTGGTCGAGATAGCAGTGAACGCACCGCTCGTTGCAGCGCCAGGTGATGTCCATGTGCGCGGCCACGGGAATTCCGCGCGCACTGGCCTTTCCTTCTACTTCGGCGAGGATGCTCATGGGGCCTCCTTAGGGGAAAACGGTGCATCAGGGGAAAGAGGTGAATCGGAAACGAGGAGAATACCGTGCTGGGCAAGTTCGCCGACGAACTCCTTGGCATCCGCCATGGCCTGCTCGCCGCTGACTTCGAACTCCGCGCATACGCGCTCGTGCACGATTTGGGAAAGCGGTGTTGCGCCGTCGGCGGCGTTCCATATGGCCGTGCCCACCGAGTTCAGCATGAAGACCGTCGAGTCCAAAGTGGACATGATCACGGTGTCCTCACCGAGCGTACGCGCGGCGATGTCGGCGCTTTGGGTCAGATACATCTCGGCTGTTGCCATGCGTCACCCAATCAATTCCCAGACGCGCTGATCTGGGAAGAAAGAAAGTTGATAAACCGGCACGGCCGCGACAAAGGCGCAGGCCGCCTCGAACACTTGCCGCACCAGATCCGACTGATGCGCGAAGAACAGAATGTTCCGCAGGAGGCGCTGCACGGCGACCGCCGGCTCGATCTGGTCAATTCGATTCTCCTGCGCCTTGTTGAGAAGATACACGGCAGCGATCGGCGCCGAGATATTCTTCCCCGGCTCGCCCATCTCTCCGGCGAAGGGGGTGCCGTAGGCAAAGTACTGCGCGTCCACTTTGCGGACGTAGGATGCCTCATCGGTCAATACGGTCGCGTCGGGCGGCGCCAGGCGCGCCATGGTTGTTTTTCCCGCCTCGGAGAGGCCGGAGAACAAGAAGGCCTTTCCATTGCGAACCGCGCTGGAAGCGTGCAGCAGGAATCCGCCCTCCGGCGCGAGCTTCAAGGTGTGCACAATGCGCAGCACGGAATCGATGGAGTAGGGATTGGCCGTCTGCCTGACCTCACCGCGGCGCTCGGCGGGGCTCCAGCTTGCGCTGAAATCGCCGCGCGTCATTTTCCATTCGCGATCGTCGAGCCAAACCTCCGCGTCGGCGTCGGGATCGATCGGTTCCGGGTTCGCCACATGAACGCGAAGCGCAAACTCAGGCGCTCTGCCCGGCCGGATGTATCCGCCGTAGCGCCAATTGAGAATGCGCTCGAACTCGGGGTCGGTGGTCTGCACCTCGATGGGAAAGCCGCCGATCTCAATGACGAGGCCTGCCGAGACGCCGGGGATTTCGATCGGTAACGACATTCTATCCTTCACCGTGGATCGTGAACCGCGAACCGTGAAGCGATCATGCGGCCTGGGTAACACCAATTTTGCGAAGCCATGGACCCAGGCGAAGAAAGACGCGAGTGAAGCCTTCGGAACGGCGCAAAACAAAGGCTGCGGCGCGCTGCCAGAAGCGGGGTTGCAGCCTCACCGGGCGGCCATTGCGCCGGATCGCCTCGACGCGGCCCACGACCTCGCTGGCTTTGACCGGTCGATCGCAGAGGGGCCGGGCATCGCCGCGCGCCACGACGCAATCGCCCTGATGGCGCACCACGCGGTGCACCACGAGTCTTTCGCGTTGCCGGAAAACGATGATGGAATCGGGCTGGAGCTCAGTGGGGTCACTGCGCCGGATGGTAATCTGATCGCCTGGCCAAAGCACGGGAACCATGCTGGCTCCGGCGACCCTGAGATGAACCTTGCCGGAGACACGAGCGAGCTCGGCGACCAGGTCGCAGCACGCTGCTTGGAGGTGCACCTCGCTCTCCATGCCGGGCGCGCTACGAGGTCTTCCGATTGTGGTGGCAGCCGAACTGCGTGGTCTGCACCTTGCCGCAGGTCAGCGCTGCCGTTTCAAACACGCGCTCATGACGCACTTCCGGCTTAACGTACGGCTTCTTCGCCGTGCGCTTCGAATCATCAGCAGGAGTGAGCCGCTGCTTCTGGTCCCTAGAGTTTGTGTTCACCTATGTACCTCGCTCGATTGGGTTTTTCGTGCTTTCAGCTTGCCTCACCCGATTCGTCTAAGCATACCAGACCATTCATCTGTGCGCCCGCAAAAACCAAACTACGGGTAGGACTGCGACGCCTGAATCGCATTGCTTGCTGTTCCCGAAAGCAGATTGTAGTAGATCTGCTCGGCGCCCACCTGGGTCGTCGACAGATTGTCGATGATGATGCCGCTGGCGCCGCCCGCCGCCGCCAGACCGGTAGTGGCATTGCCGGTGGCGCCCACGCCGATGACGTTGTAGTTGAGCAGGCAGCCGGAGCCGGTGGCGCACATGCCCACATTTGAGTTTGCGATCACGCTTAGGAAGAGCCAATCCTGGACGTCCTGGACCGCCGCTCCGGTTGAGTGGGTGGCTGCGGTGGTGCCAATCTGGGCGCGCGTAACATTCAGCGGGTTGGCCAGCGGGGTAACGATATGCATGATCTCTGAGTCAACCTGGATGTAGTCGCCGACCGCCATTCCGGTGTTGGACGCGACCGGGACCGTGGTCTGTGCTGTCGTCGTGACCCCGGGGCTTGCCGCAGTTGTAGCGACTTTGACGCCCAGGAATTCGGTGACGGGGGAGCATGCCGATGCGTCGCCAATGGAGCCGTTGTTGTGGACAGCCCTGTTAAAGACATTTGGAGTTACGGCCGTAGTTCCATTGAGGCTGGCCATAGGGGTTTGGAATACCTGCCCGTTGACGCAGGTGTACATGTTGCCCGAGGCGCCGGAGCTGGCAAAGTACTGGTCGTCGAAGGCGCCGGCGCGTTGCACCGTGGCAGTGTCGTTGGTGCCGGCGTTGCCGAAATTCGCTGCATTTTGCCCATAGGTGCTGATGGAACTTCCCGCCGCGAACCGGTTGATGTAACTGTTCCCGGGCGTGACGTCGCAGCCCTCTCCGATAAAGGCATAGACGTTTTCGCTGGCCGGATCGACAATGACAGAATCGGCCAGTCCGCCGGTTCCGCACCCCATCTGGCTCGATGAATGCAAGGTTCCAGGCGATCCGGTTCCGGTAAATTGGTGCAGGAAACCGCTGGCGTCGCCGACAAAGACGTTTTCCGAGATGGAATCGTAAACCGGCGAGTTGAGGACGGCCGAAGTAAAGGCCGTTCCGTCGATCGTCGCGTTGGCCACCGTGATTGGCCAGCCGCTGCCGCCCGGGTCGATCCCCGGCGTTCCATTAAAAACCCCGGTCACTTCGTGTACCTTGCCGCCGTTGTCGCCGACATAGATCGTATCCGAGAAGGTGCCGCCGTAGTTGTAAAACGGAGCCGAGTTGGTATCGGCAGCGCCTAGAGAGAGGGTGGTGAAGCACGGGGCGGTGCAGGTTCTGTAATTGGCGTTGGTGACCGAGCCCCCGCCTGAGCCAAAAGTCGGCGCACCCACCGTACCGCCCGAGCTCGCCATCTTGAGGATCACGAGACTGGCAGTGCCGCCGCTGGTTTGGACGAAAGCGACTTGCTTGCCGTCAAGAGAGAGAACCGGCGAGAGGTTGGCGGTGGCGCCGGTGCCGGTGTTGTAGGCCCACGAGACGGTGGGGTTGGTGGCAGCGCAACCGCCGGCGCCGACGTAGAGATTGGTGAAGGCGACGATGGTCGCCTGGGTGGTGGAGCCCGCCGCGCCGGTTGGAAAAACGACGTAATCGCTGCAGCTGGCAGTCGTGGTGGAGAAGGAGTACTTGGCAGGAAACTGGCCCGCGGCCAGCCCGGTCCCGCCCAGCGATTGGTTCCAATCCTTTGTGATCAATGCCGGCTTGTTTTGCCTCTTGAACAGGCTGGGCCGCTCAAACCGCGAGCCCGCACCGGGCGTGAAAAAACTGTCTGCCGAGATCTCGAAAGGTGCGCGAAAACTCTCGGTCTCCGAGTTCCATCGCGTCCGGTACTGCGCGTCGACCGCCGCCGGCCCCTCGACCGGCGCGTTCTTCCTCAATTGCTGGAGGACATAACGCGGCTCGTTCACGGCCTTCTGCCACTGCTCAAGGCGCCCGCCCTGGATTGCTTCTTGCTCCGTGCCGGGATTGGAGAACACCACATAACGGTGGCTCCAGTCCTCCGGAATGCCGGTGATATCCACTCCTCCAACGCGAACCGGAGGCGCATTCTGACCCTGCACCAGTCTGGGGAAGCCGGCGACCGCCAGCAAAGTGACGCCAACAAACGGCCACTTGAACCACATCTTCCTTGCGCTCGGAACCATCGTCATTCTCCGGGGTAGACACACCAAAACTAGCGGACCTGCTCGCCTCTTTGGGCAAGAGCCTGATCCAGATTCACTCGATTCAAAGGTCTTGCCGATCTCAGTGGCACGCGTTGGGGAGCTCGGCAACTAAGAAATCTCGGGCTCGGCGGAAGCGAGCACGCCCCATTCGCGCTGATCGAATCTTAGACAATTCTAACGTTGTTTCAATTCGACGCAATACGAAATCCGGCGCATCGATGGCTAATTGGTAGGCGAATGTGCAACTAAAGTAACGTTTTTGACTCAATTTGGGACAGTGCTGATTGACCCAATTTCAGACAGTACCGATTGACCCGCCATTGCGGCTGCAAGCCGATTACTTCATTACTGGATCGTCCCCGTCCTCTGGCATCGACTCGGCGAAACGATAGCCGATATGTGAGTCCGTAAGCAGGTAAACAGGGTTAGCGGGGTCGTCTTCGATCCTCATGCGGATTTGTCTGATGAAAGTCCTAAGGTATTCCAACTCGTTACCATACTGCGGCCCCCAAACCGATCGCAGCAGTCTTGCGTGAGGAATCGGCCTGCCTGCATTCACCATCAGGTATTGCAGGACCTCAAATTGCTTCGGCGTCAGGTGCACCCTCTTTCCTTTTTTTTCAACAAGATGCCGGTCCGGATCCAGCAGAACATCGCCAATTATGATGGTCCCGCCGCTCTCTTCGCCTACCCGATTGCGCCGGACGGCCGCTCTCAGCCGCGCTGTCAGTTCCCGCAACTGGAACGGCTTTGTGATGTAGTCGTCAGCGCCTGCATCGAGAGCCTCGACTTTGCAATCTTCGCCGTCTTGCACCGTCAGCATGACGATCGGCAATCGCGGGTCGTTCTTGCGCAGCATTCGGCATACTTCGATACCCCCCATTCCGGGCATGTTGATATCCAGTAAAACAGCGTCAAATTGCGCAGTCCGCGCCAGCGCAAGCGCTTCCTCCCCACGAGCGGCTTCTACGATCTCGTACCCGAAATTTGCGAGAATCGTTCTCAGCGAGAGCCGGATTGAACGTTCGTCGTCCACAATGAGCAAATTGCCTGACTCCTTATTCACTGCTTCCTCCCTGCTTGCTGAGGCAGCGATAGAAAGAACGTCGTTCCCTCATTGGCATTGCTGATTACCCATACATGGCCGTGGTGCGCCTCAGCGGCCATTTTGACCGTCGAAAGCCCAATTCCTGTTCCCGGGGCGCGATGCATGGTTCCTTCGCTGCGGTAAAACCGTTGGAAAATACGTTCCCGGTCGACGATAGGAATCGGCGGTCCGAAATTATGAACAGAGATGAGCACCTCAGAATGGCTCTCCCATGCGGCCACCTTCACTAGAGTTCCAGCGAATGAGTACTTGGCAGCATTGTCGAGATACTGTGCGAGCGCCATCGACAACAAATCGCGATCCCCGCAAATGGTTAACTTGTGGTCCTGAACCGCCACTTCCACCGGGTGACCCGCCAAGCGCTTGCTTTGCTCCTTCAATGCGGAGGTCACCAGGTCTTCGATAACAATCTCGTCCTTCGCGACGCTCATCTCCTCCGCTTCAAGCTTCGCTGTCTGTAGAAGGCGTGTGCTCAGCAGGCTTAACTTGTTCGACTCATCGTCGATCAGCGACACCAGTTGCATCTGTGCTGTGTTCAAATTGCCCACCTCACCCAATCCGGCGTTCGCCGCTTGAATCGCCGTGAGGGGCGTCTTTACGGCGTGTGCAAGTGAATCGAGAACAGCAGATCGCAGGCGTTCACTCTGATTTGCTGCCTCAATTTCACTTTCTTTCTGAAATGATACGCAACGATCGAGGCTGATTGCCGTCAGTGATGCCAGAGCATTAATTACCAACGGACCTAATTGCCCTCGTATAGCCAACGCACCGACTGAATCAGCTCCTGCTCGCAGCAACCTCCTCGAGGTGGCCGTCGATCGGTCCTCATCGTCAGCCTGTTGCAGATAACACTCCTTCGCTATATCTTGTTCATCTTTTGACCACGCACCCGCCAAGTCGCTCTGCCCCGAATTCGCATCGAAGATCGCAACTGCTTCCGCTGTAAAGATGCGCTGGATGAGTTGTGTCAATTGCGGCCCCGGCGCCTGATGCATGTTGACCAACAGCGTGCTCCTGCTTAGCTCATACAACTGTTCCATCGCGGTGCGCTGCACCCGCGCTTCCCGCGATTGCAACTGCTCCCGCGATGAAAGCCGGCTGACGAGAAGTGCACTGACCTCAAACGCACCCAGGGCCACCCAATCTTGAGGATCCTGGATTGTGAATCTGAGCACCGGCGGATAAAAGAAATAGTCGAGGCAGATGCAAGCCAACAGCGAAGCTATAGATGCCTGCCAGAATCCGCTCACGATGGCAACGCAAACGACGACGAGCAAAAACAAAAAACCTACCGGGGCGGGATTGAAATGCAGCACATATCCCGCGAACGTCAGCAGCGAAATGACCCAGCAGCCAGCGAGGCTCTCGCCAACAAGCCGCATTCGTGAAGGGCGGTCCCGTCTTCCAAGGAACTCCACAATCTTCATCGCGTTCACGGTGTTGTGCTCCAGAATACATGTATAAGGAAGCTATCTTCCGGCAAGTTAGGAAGACATAAACGAATCACAAAGAAAACATTAGGGCCAAAGCACGGACCTTGCTTCCCGGTCATGCTTTGGCCCTTTTCGCGGCATTTAGAGAAATGCGGCTTACTATTGGGTCTTTGCCAAGCCCGCTTCGTAGTGCTCTGCCTGCTGTCGCATCTGTTCCGCCTCAGTGGCAAAGTATTGATACCGGTTCCTTGACGAGTCGACGGGCCGCGGGTACTTGGCTGCAGGCCCAGTAATATTCTGGCCGCGCCGCTCCCATTCGGTTTTCTCTGATTGCGCCTGTTCCTCGAAGTGCTGCTGCCGTTCCCTGAAGTAAGCGGCGATGTCATGATACTATTGCGCGGTGTGCGCATCCGCGATCATCTGCTTGATTTCGCTCTGCGTGAAGGCACGGTGGTCGGACAGCTGAGCGTGCATTTGGCCGGCCGCGGACATGACGACGGCCATTGTGAGTGCAAGGGGAATGAGTCGAGTCATTGTTTATCCCTCCTTCACTCATATCCTTTGCTAAACACAGTGAAGGGGGCATGAAGCTTTTGTATGGAGTTCATATGTACGAGGTTCTGGCCACTTATCGTTTTTCTACTCGTGATTCTGCAGCTTAAGCCGGAACGCGGCCATTCTTTACGAAGTCAAGAAATCTTCTCGCCAATTCCTGAATGCGGTGATCCTGGTGTTTCGATATGGCATCGCGGGGTAGCAACTCCACTCCCACACCAATGGCTGACGCCCCGGCAAGAATATAGCCGGTCGCGGTCTGCTGGTTTACACCACCAGCTGCGATCAACTTGACCTGCGGCAAAGGCAGCTTTATGGATCGGATGTAGAGGTCGCCGCCCACCGGGGCCGTAGGAAAGATTTTTACGAAATCGGCACCTGCTTTCCATGCTGCGATGATTTCGGTCGGAGTCAATGCACCCGGAATGGCCACAACGCCTCGTTTCACGGCGCATTCCAACACTTCAGGAACAAGACCTGTGCTGGTTAGAAACCGTGCGCCCGCATCGAGGCATCGCTCAGCGGTTTCCTGGTCAAGTACGGTGCCTGCGCCAACCACCATCTCGGGGAAGCTTTGCGCAAGTTTCCTGATTACTCCGATCGCGCCTGCGACGGTCATGGTGATTTCGGCGACGGGAATGCCAGCGTTGTATAGGGTTTCAGCGCAATAGAGCGCATGGTCCGTCGACTTGACGCGAATACCGGGAAAGATGCCAATCTCTTCGATGCGAGCGATGATCGCGTCTCTGTTCATAGTGTTCTCCTGACGGCTCTGGGTTCCCACACTGCTCAGTAAAACCGGCCACAAAGCTCGTGGCGACCTCTATGGAATTGTTTCGCTGCCGACGGCGAGATTCAGCTGACCTAGAGCCGTGAGGTAGGAGCCAATTAGCTGTGCATAAGCGAGTTGCACCTGCCGATAGTCGCTCTGCGCATTCAAGAAGTCCATCAACGATGCGCCGCCATGCTCATAGGCAAAGGTCACCGTATCACGTACGCGCAGCGCCTGATCGTTGTACTTCACCTTATATGGCTTAAGAAGCGCTAGGTCGCTGCGCACCAGCTCGTAGGCCGTGTCCACATCGCTGAAGACCTGCGCCCGCGTCGCGTCGCTGGCTTGCTGGCTGCGGTCGATGTCGATGAGCGTACGCTTCTTTTCGCCCTGATTGCGGTCGAAGATACGCAACGGGATGCTCACGCTGGCACCGATCGTCTCCGGGCCATTGGGGTTATTCGTCGAAGAGTTATTCGTGAACCAACCAGCAAAGGTCGGGTCGGTAGAGCCGTTTGCCACGGCCAACTTGTGGTTGGTCTGGGACTGCTGGATCGTCTGCAGAGCTGCCTGCAGATCGGGGCGCAAAGTGAGGGCGGCCTGGCGATACTCATCTAGTGTTTTCACGGCATCGGAAAACTCGAAAGGGCCGGCAATGTCGAACTGATCGACCGGTGTGCGGTCGTTCAGCAATTGCAGAAGTTGAATTTTTTCAGTTCGTAAGTTGACCATGGCGATTTCGATCTCCGACTCGTACTGAACTCGTTGCAACTCGATGCGGTCGAAATCAATCTGCGCGAGATCTCCAGCCTTGAGACGGGAGCTGCTAATGTCGATGATTTTGTCGTAATACTCGAGATCTGCCTTCGCCAGGTCCAGGACGAACTTTGCCTGCAGCGTCGCGACAAAGGCTGCGCGCAGGTCGAAGATCATGTTACGTTGAAGATCTTCATGTTGCGATTGCGTTATGCGCGTACCTTCCTGAGCGCTCTGGAGGCGTAACTCGCGTTTGTGTTCGCGTTCGTGGAGATAACTGAAGTTGGGCTGTTCGGTGGTGCCTTTGAAGGGTGTCCAGACACCATTGTGGGGTGCAGCCTGTGTTCCATCCGCCGACAGAGTGAACTGCGGATTGGGGCGAAGGTAGGCGGTAATCTCCTCTGCCTTCATTTCGTCCACGTTGTCGGCATCGGCCTTCAACGCTGGATTGCTGGCAATGAACCGCGCCTTCACCTGGTCCCAGCTAAGTGGCTGCTGGGCAGACAGCACTCCCGCAGACAAGCAACCTATGAAGGCCGCCCGCATTAAGCCGAAGAGCACATAACGATGTTCTGAGTTCCGGCAACCGAACTTAGTGTTCAAAGGATCCCCCCGTTTCCGGTTCCGGCAGCACGTCGCCTTCCTGCGCGAACCAGACATACAAGGTGGGCAGCAGGAAGATGCTCAACGCGAGAGCTGCCATAAGTCCTCCCACAATGACAATGGCAAAGGGACGTTGCGAGTCGGAACCGATGGCGTGGGATGTCGCCGCCGGAAGAAGTCCCAGGGTGGCTACCAGCATCGTCATCATGATGGGCCGCAGCCGCAAGACCGCGCCCTCGACGGCGGCATCTGCAACCGTGAAGCCCTTGGCACGAAGCTGATTGATGTATTCGAGCATGATGACGCCTGTTTGCACCGAGACGCCGAACAGCGCGCGGAAGCCGACACCGGAAGATACGCTGAAGAATGTGCCGGTCACAAGGAGAGCGAGCAAGCCTCCAATGGGAGCCATGACCACGTTGGCGAGAATCAGCAGCGCCCATTTGAAGGAACGAAACATGGCGTAGAGAATGATGAAGAT
>Ga0074045_10005746_pt1 | contig 10766 bp, 10 predicted proteins | sample BogForMeECP23OM2_FD_94442 | JGI IMG/M metagenome (GOLD analysis project Ga0074045, IMG submission 94442) | Bog forest soil microbial communities from Calvert Island, British Columbia, Canada - Bog Forest MetaG ECP23OM2 | ecosystem: Environmental > Terrestrial > Soil > Wetlands ... | reverse complement strand
GATGTTTCCGTCATCATTGTCGCCCACAATTATGCGCAAGTTTTTGATTTTTGTGATCGGATCAACCTTCTGCAGAGCGGCAAAATCACATTCGACTGCAAAACCAAGGACACATCTGTCGAAGCGCTGACCAGCCTCGTGGTTAGTGAATATCGGATCGCTCGAGGACAAAAGACCTAACCCCATAAGGAACTTGGTGGGCTGACGCGTGACCTGGCGACTTAATAAGCGGGCAAACGCGCGGTAACATGTATTCATAATGTAAAACACCCCTTTCGGAGACAGGACGTTACGACTACGGTTTTTGCAGCAGGCTCAGCTGAATCTCCCTTGGACGGAACTGGCGCAACACTGGGAGCCAGCGGAAGCGGTCAAAACCGGAATCCGGGTAAAGGACCGCGTGTACGAGGTATTCGCGGCTTATCAGGAGTTTGTATCCCTGCTTTTCAATATCTGCAGCCGTGAGACCGAACCAGTCGGGACCAATGTGATCGTCCCAGAACACGATCGTTCCCGAAGGCGCCGTTTTCAGCCGCTTAACCAAGTCCTCGCGGCCGCTCGCCTGTGGACTGTTCTGCAGGTTCCGCCCCAGATCGGTGCACATTCGGCCGTTGCTCCAGATCAAACCCGACATTGACTTCGGATGCTGCTTCAGCCAATCGACCATGTCATCGATGGCAACCGGGTCACGTGCCCAGGTCATCGCGTCGATATAGAGCAAACTCGTTAGAAACGAGAGAACCAGGACGACCCACCCGGCTGCAACTAAAACAACTCTTGGAACGCGCATCAAGCGGAACAGGTTCCATCCTTGCAAGGTCAGCACGGCGGTGGCGGGCGCCACTGACACCATATAGCGCGGATATCCCGCCTCTCCAAAAAGCCCAAATTTCCGAAAGATTGAATGGAGGACGAAAAACAACAGGAACGCTGACGTGATCAGCAGCCAGCGACTGGAACGCCATCGATAGAAAAGACCGACGACGCAAGGAACAACTAACAACCCGCCGATGAATTCTAATCCTCGCTCGGCATAACTTAAAAATGTTCCATGTCCATACATCTCTTTGCGCCAGGTGGCCGGCCAGTCGTGGAGAATAAAAAACGGATCCCGCGTAATAAGTAGCGCGGCGAACCACCAGATCACAACGCCAAGCCCCAGGATCACCACGGACGGTATCCGCGTAACAACGCGACGAAATAACGGCGAGTGGTCGGATGAGACATCCGGCTGGACCAGGACCAATACTCCCCACAATACACATAGAAAGACTCCTTCCGGCCGGGCAAGTGGAAGCAGCGACGCAATCAGCATCCCGGCCTTCGTGCGACCGCTCAGGTGGCACCGAACCGCCAGCACAAATACAAGCGCAAACAATGTCTCAGTGAATAGATCCGTGAAAAGCTCAAAGAACACAGGTTGTCCAAGCAAAATCGGAACGACAAGCCACCGTCGGGGTATCTCCAGATCGCTTGCAAGCAGGCAGGTCTGCCACGCCATCACCAGGCTGATACCAAGCGCAAAGCACCGGGCGGCAGTGTATCCAAACAGTGCAACAGGCGCATACAGCGTCGTAAATAGCGGACGCGCCCACACGCTGACCAGATAGGTGGGATCGACCCAAGCAGTCCGCGCCATCAAAAAATGGTAGTCCGTATCCTGCTCCGGTGAGCCTGGGAACAGCACTATCACTAGAACTCCGACGACCGCCATCAACCCCAGCACGACAACCATAGAATGTGAATTGACCGGTTTCTCCATATTCACGGCCGTGCCGCACTTGGAATCGGAAAACGTGACGAAGTCTTTCTCATGATTTTGGAAAGAGCGAACTCCAATCCATTCCTAGCCGTTTTTCCAGTTCGAAATTACAAAAGTAAGATCGGCAATCGGGCCTCTTTTCGGCGTTCGAGGCAATTAGCGAACCGGCGCGCAATTGCGACCCTATTTGAGACTCTCTTCTTAACCTCTGTGTCCTCCGTGCCTCTGTGGTGAATCCTCTTCTCCGTGTCCCCTCTCCCCTCCGCGTCCGTCTCTTCGCGATTGACTTGCCGGAGGAACTCTCTGAAAAGTGGTAAATCTCAGATAGAGTGAGCGAGGCGAACCTGCGTATGGCTGACACGAGACTCAACTTGCAAGCGTACGATCGCTACATTTCGAAACTCTTTGCTCCGGAGGATAGCGCCCTCGAATCCGCACGGAAAGAATCGCTGAAAGCCGGCATGCCGGAGATCAACGTTTCGGCCAGTGAAGGAAAGCTCCTCCAACTCCTTGCACGAATCATCAGTGCAAAGCGCATCCTCGAGATCGGAACTCTGGGCGGCTACAGCACGATCTGGCTCGCGCGTGCGCTGGCGCCGGACGGCCAGCTGGTAACCCTGGAAATCGACACACGTCACGCCGGAGTTGCAAAACGAAACCTGGACCGCGCAGGCCTCTCAAAAAACGTAGATATTAAGATTGGCCCAGCACTGGATTCCCTGGCCCAGATGCAAGCCGGAGGCGAGACGCTGTTCGACATGATCTTTATCGACGCTGACAAAGAAGGTTATCCGAAATATTTGCAAACGGCGTTGCCGTTGCTCCGTGACGGCGGACTCGTCGTTGCCGATAATACGCTTCCAGACGCGGTTCTCGACCCTGGCGGCGACCATGGAGCCAAGCGATACAACGCAGACGTCAGCAGGCATCCTGACCTGATCTCAATCCTCGTCCCGGTTCTCCGTACCCGCGGGGTTGACGGTCTGCTGATCTCCTTAAAGCAGAGGCAGTAAAATGGCTCTCACCCGCGATACACCGGAAGGTCTGATCGTCAGTGTGCGCGTAGTTCCGCGCTCTGACCGCGACGAGTTCGTTGGAGTTCACGGGGAATCGCTGAAAATTCGAATTAATGCGCCGCCAATCGACGGCAAAGCGAACGAGCGACTCGTTCGATTTCTTAGCGCACGGCTCGACATTCCGGTCCCCGGCATTCAGATCATCCGAGGCCTGACAAGCCGCGAAAAGCAGCTCCTCGTCGCTGGCGTACAATCGGAGGAGTTCTGGAAACGCCTGGGCCCAATCCCTGGAGCGTGACCGCGCCGAAAAGATTCACCACCGAGGCACGGCGCGGCGTAGCCGCAACCGTAAAGGAAGCGGTAGCGATCTTAGGGACATAGCGATCTAGGGACAGGTCGCATGTTGCCTCCGACGTAGCAACGACCCAAACATTCGACCTGTCCCTCTTTCGACACTCTCATTTGAGTTGCGATCTTAGGGACAGGTCGCATGTTGCCTCCGACGTACCAACGACCCAAAACATTCGACCTGTCCCTCTTTCGACACTCTCATTTGAGTTGCGTTCGGACTGCGTCGATCGCAAGTAGCGATCTTAGGGACAGGTCGCATGTTGCCTCCGACGTAACAGCGACCCCAAACATTCGACCTGTCCCTCTTTCGACGCTCTCATTCGATTTGCGTTCGGACTGCGTCGCGATCGTAAGTAGTGACTTCCAATTTGTTACCGTAAGGATCTGAAAAATAGACCGAGAATGCCTTGCCATGGTCCGATATCTCAGAGCGCCGGACGACGTCCCCTCCTTTCAATGAATCCAAATGGTGGATGAGGGTAACAAAGTCCTCGCCGCCGATCCGGAATGCGATCCGCCGAATCCCGACCGGACGGACCGCGCGTTGTGGTTGACCATCAAATAGGGCAAGTTTTGTCTCCCCGTCATCGGTCGAAATCATCAGGGGACCGTCGGCTACTTCGGCCCAGAACTCGTAATCCCGGCAAATTTCAAATCCGAGTGCGACTCGGTACCAGCGAGCCGCTTCATACCGCTCCGGGACCTCGATCTCCACATGATCAATCTGAGTCACACGCATACGCGAAATGTCATATCCGAAAAATCGCCCAATAAGCGTTGAGGCCGCTCACACCATGCTCAAGATTTACGATGCTCCTCATCTTCTCTGTAAGCCGTCCTGCAACGCGCCTACGACCAAAACTGCCTCACAGGCAAGCCGGCACCGTAAACCGGATTCGTACCCGGCACTGGCAGTGCCGCAATATTTTGATCCGCTTTCGGACGTTCTCCCGGTTTTCCCGTAAGCAAATCCCACGACCGCCCGTCGGGATACGCGCCGACAACTCGAAAATCAGCGCTTGCTCCGAGGTTCTTGTGTCCCACACCAGCCGGGATCACGATCACATCGCCTGAGCGGACCTCAACGGTTTTACCCTGCTCCCCACCTAGCCGCAGCGACGCAGATCCGCCAAAAATCCCAAGCACTTCGTGAGAAGTGCTGTGATAGTGGTGAAACGGGTAGACTCCGTTCTGCCAACTATTTGACCAGTTGTTCGCGGCGAAGAGATTCCGCACTTCGGATCCGGAGATCGTTGCGCTATTTTGCAATGCGTTACGGAAGAGCAATAACGGGTAGCGGCTGTTCGGAATGACACCGTCATCCGGAAAGATCATCATTTCCGGCGGGATCATCTCCTGAGGACCTGCCGCTGCATTAAAGGCAGTTCCTCCCACAGCAAACGCGACGACCGCCTTGACACTTCTAATGAAAAATTCCCGGCGATGAGTGAACTCTTCGTTTTCCATATTGCACCTAGCATAGCGTGTCTCGCTCGGAGTTTCAGCCTCACCGCCGGCGGACCCCGATTTATCACCATCCACTGACCGGGAAGGCGCGCCGTCTCATTCTGCAACTCCTGAACTTCCGGGTAGAGCCAGCCGGTATGGCTGGCTCCCCCACAGTCCCGAGCCGTTCAAGGGACATGAGCCGTTCAAGGGATAGGTGAGCCGTTCAAGGGACAGGTCAACTATTGCAACCGACGTAACGATGATCCCCGACATTCGACCTGTCCCTTTCTCTGTGCGCCCAGAAAGAAAGACGTTTCGGGGACAAGCTAACTGTTGCGAAATACAAAGGGAACAGGCTGAATGTCTGAATAAAAGAAGAAGACGATCGGGAACCGATCTTAGGCCGAGAAGTGCCAGAGCGTGCAACCGCGAGGAACGACTCGGGTGGCTTGCTCCAGATCAACTAAAAAGTGCTGTCGCCGTGCCCGTCTGAATCCCTGGTTGAACGCGGGTAAACAAACACCGACGCCCAGAAGCCGCGAGGAACTTATACTTACCCGAACTTGCGTACACGCAAATTGCGAAAGACCCACAGAATCACCGGACCGAGCATCTTGAGGGCGGTCGGACCGCTTTTGCGTCTGTAGCCGATCTTTTCTTTAAGCCGGTAGAAATGATCTTCAACAAAAGAACGGCTTCCCAGAATGACTCCATCGCTGAAATAGCGAATTCTGCAACGCAATTGCTCCTGAACTGAGAGTTCGCCATCCTGCTCCTCAATGACCTTCCGCGCCTCGTCCAACTCAAACGCGGGTCGGTTATTACTGCTGGCCGCCGCCCCCCTGCCAAACAGCTGCTTGCGATACTCACTTAACAAGTCTTTCCAGGAGGTTGTCTCCGACAGATCCAGGATGGTCCGGATTCCCGCAAGGGCAGGTTCAGAGCCGGTGGCAACCGCCTCCGCATATCCGCAGTAACGGTAATCCTTGGGGTCGGCACAGAGCGCGGCCCGTATCGGGTTTAAATCAATGTAAGCAGCTACAGTGGCCACCGCTCGGCCTCCTTCCAGCAAAAGACTCTTGAATCGTTCAGCCCACAGCACCCCGTAGCGGCGGTGCCGCCGGTTGTACCACTGCGCAAAACCGCCTTTGAGCTCCTTGATAAAGATCGACAGATCATTCATGCGCCGTCGGTACGATTCCAGCAACCTTTCGCTCAGATCGATTCCGTTAGTTTCTTTGGCATTGCGTTCGATTTGCTCCCGGAGCTCTTTGCCATACTGATGCCCATAGCAGGCTTCAATACGCTCCAGCACGTCGCTTTGGCTCAAGACTCTGGGTTGCGGCACTTCGCAAAGCAGATGAAAGTGATTAATTGTCAATATTAGTCTGAAGAATTTGCCGGCTACCTTTTGGGTTTCGGGCGAACTGACAGTCTGAAATTATCTACTTTCTACCGGCTGCAGTAATAATTATGCTCCCCTTCTCGTGCGCGAGCATCACTTTCCCGAATTCGCGACAGCCATAATAGACTGCGTGAAGATTGGTGTTCACGATCATGTGCCATTCATAGTCGGAGGAACTTTCACCGGCGACGCTATGCGCGATGCCGGCATTGAATGCAATATCAATTCGTCCGTAACGATTCTTGACGTCCAATGCAACTTTCGCAACTAAAATGGACTCTGTTGCATCTCCAGGGATAAACTCGACATCGAGATTTTTTGCAGTCGCGTTTCCGTTTTCAATGTCGATATCGACATGGAGGGAGGCGTCGTTCCCGGGCTTGCAACCCGGGCTGAGGCCGGTGCCCCTCCTGAGGTAAACGACGATTTTCGCTAAGGCCTCGTGGGTCTGGCCTCGCTGTGTCTCTGTTGCGAACGCTCGTCTCCAGTACCGTCAAATATGAGATCGTCAAACAACTGACCTGTCCCTAGCGAACGGCTTTTGCAATCCGCGCATGAGCATGGCGACGTGGCCGGCGATCAACAGATCCAGATTGCCCCAGTCGTATCCAGGGCGCAATAGAAGCACGACAACCAGGCCGTGAGCCCCAGCCCAGAGCTGCTGAGTCAGGCGACGCGTATCCGATTCTTGCGTCCAGCCGGCACGAACAACCGCGTCGACGCAGTCATGGAATCGGGTGAACGCCTGGAATCCGAGGTCATTTTCCTCATCCTTTGATTCCCGCCTGATAAAGGTCAATTCGTACTCGGATAACTGTCGCGTTGTAAAGTATTTTTTTTCCGGGATGGGTCTCCAGAAGTGAGGAGACGGAGCAGAGGATTCACCACCGACATTCGACCTGGCCCCACTACTCCCTATTGACGTTGAAAATAGAATACACGCGGGACGCGTATGCTACCATGACGTCGAACCTCGAACTTCGAACCCGCCCGCGCCTCACCGGTCCGTATTGTTGATCGGTTTCACCGAGAGAGCGCTCGTCACGAAATCGTCCATGTCGCTCCGTAATTTTTCGCGGGAATCGCGCTCGATGTAGACCATGTGACCGCTTTCGTAATAGGTGATCTGGATATTCTGCCGGATGGATGGATCGAGGCTCATTCCGCGGACGACGCTTTGAGCCGCGTAAAAAGGCGTTGCGAGATCGTAATAGCCGCAGGAGACCCAGATTTTCAAATACGGATTCCGGCTCATTGCTTCTTTTAGCGACGCCGCCACGTCCAGATATTTGTTCTCTGCAAGAGTCCATGGATTCACTTCCACCTCTGTTTCGTAAGGGAGATCCGTCTCAAATTTCAGTTCGCGGCGGACATAATCGTTGAAGGCGCCCGTGAACGGCCCGTTCACTGCCTCGTCGCTCGGGTCAAAGTCATCTTCGTCGGTTCCTGGATGAATCCTGATCCCAGTAAACCGGCTGTCGTACTGTCCGATCGACCGATTCTGATCCTTCAAAAGGTCATTTGCAAACCGGTCGCTCGATTCCCTGAGATTTAATTGTTTGAGATAACCGGCATCCAGGCCGATGAACCGGGCCAATTGCCGCGAGACGCGATCAGCATCCCCTTGAGTAATCGCGTCACCGTGTGCGAGCGCCAGAAGATAGTCGCCTGAGGCGAAGTTCTCCGCCTGCGTCAACACGTCGCTCAGCGGCAGCTGCTGCAGGTCCGCTGGAAGCCGCTTGTGGTACCACGCCGCCGCCGCATAGGTCGGGAGATAGAGCGGGTAAGGCACATCATTTCCGGACTCAAATTCGATGGTCTGAAAATTCAGAACGGAACTGATCAAGGCAATTCCGTTCACGTACATTCCGTATCGGTGCTGGAGATATTGGCTCAGCCCGGCTGCTCGAGTTGTTCCGTAGCTTTCCCCGACAATGAATTTCGGAGAGGACCAACGGGAGTAGCGCGTCGTCCAGATGCGAATGAAATCGCCGACGCTGGCGAGGTCCTGTTTGTACCCGTAAAACTGTTTGGGATCTTCGCCGCGAACCGGTCTGCTGAACCCGGTCGACACAGGGTCGATAAAAACAAGATCGGTCTTATCCAGCCAGGTCGACTCGTTGTCGATGATTCTGGCAGGCGGAGGCAACGCTTCGCCGCGGTCCGAAAGCACGACCCTCCGGGGACCGATCCCTCCCATATGTAACCAGACCGACGAGGAGCCGGGTCCGCCGTTGAAGGCAAAAGTAACGGGTCTAGAAGCGGGGTCATCGGAGCCGTTGAGCAAATAAGCGACAAAAAATATCTGGGCTTTCGGCTTCCCTTTGGAGGGATCGTATTGCTCCGATGGGTTCTCCTTGGCCGGGTCCTTTGCAGGTTCCGCTTCCGGTTTGTTTTCCCGAATCAACAAATACCCGGCGATCGCTTTGTAGCTGAGGGTTTTCCCTCCGGGAAGCGTCACAGTATGATTCGTGACGACCGGCGGAGCAGGCTGGTATTCGGCCTTGTTACTCTGATCCGGTGGAGTTTGATCTTTCGTGCCATCGGGCGTCGGATTCACATCCGGCGGAGCACCGAGCGCAGAAGTGGCGACGAGAGCAGACAACAGACACAGCCGTGGAAAATCAAGCGTAAGCATCAGAGCTGCTAAACCAAGCAGATTCTGGGAGGGAAACAAGAGCCTGCATCGATCATCCGTCGGGATGGACGATCGATGCAGGCTTTGGCTTGTGAGATATTGGGCTAACTACCCGGAGGCGAATAATGGACCTGCTTTTCCATTGCCTTGTCAATCTCTTCCGGGGTGAGCAGTTCGATTGTTTTCATCCGGGTTGCGCCCGCTCCGGCAACTGCGAGCGAAATGGCTGCAGCCGTCAGGTTATCCGGCACCTCGATGATCAGGTATGCATCATTATCACCGAACGCGAAGTAGAACGCTTCAAGACGGCCACCCAGACTCCTAAGCAGTTTATCGACAACGGCTCTTCGCGATGCTCCTCCGGCCTTTGTAAGGCCTTTTATTCCTTCGGATGTATAGGACGCCACGGCCAGATACTTAGGCATAGATCAACTCCAAAAAATGACTGGTTGCGTTGTCCGGCTCAATCGGATTGCGGGCGCCGGATTTCGCTCTATCTTACTCTTAGGCAGCTTAGAAGTCGCATTACCTCAAAGCAAGCAACAAAAAGCTTTACAATGCGTTGGCAATTTGTCGACTTCGAGGGCAAGGATCGTTAAAGTACGAACCAAAAGATCCGTTTTACTTCCGGAAACGCAAGTTGACCGTGGCGGCTTTTATCAAGCAAAATTCAATTATTGCAGTACTTTCAGGGTTATTTGCCGTGATCGCCTGCAATGCTTCTGCGCAGACTCCGTATGACGCGGGAGCCAGGATCGCGCTCGCTGACGAGATCAATCAGACTTACGGAATGTCGGTCACTTCATCGCTCTCGGTGACCGAGCTGTTCGACATCAAAAACCGTCTCGATGTAGCGGTCAGCATTGCGCGCAAGTACGGAGTTAACCTCGACTATCGCGAGCACAGCTTTATCGAACTGTGCGATATCAAAGAGAGGATTCGGCTTTCGGTCGCGATCAACCGGGACTACGGCAGGAACATCGACTGGCGCGCCTACGGATATTACCAGCTTCTCGACTTGGACAGTCAGCTCAGGGCGCAATCAGAGTCGCAGTGTCAATCGCAGAAGCCGACCGCCCAGACCCCTTCTCAGCCGACGCCGAATACGAGCTAGCCTGGAGCTAGCCTGCATCGATCATCCCCCGCGGCGGATCAGCGAATAATCCGGAAATAACCGCGAATCATCCGACAGTTCATCTTTGCGCTACGGATCGGTTGCACGAACTTTCGGTTTGTAATCGGAGACTGACAAAGTCGTAAACACCATTTATATAACTGGTCTGCGCGTTCTGGTCATACCCCCGTGGTTGCTGCGCCTGGCTGGCAACACTAATGAACGTCGTAGAACCGAGTCACCAAAAATTGGAAAACAGCTCTGGTGCCACCCTGAACGCGCCCGGACTCGCTTTTCGACATCACCGGTTTCTCATCGCATTTCTTGGCTTCGCGGCGGGAGCCACCGTTGCCAACATCTATTACAGCCAACCGCTGCTCCAGGCGATCTCGACTCATTTTCATTCCGACGCTGCCGCGACCAGCATCGTCTCCGTCGCCACTCAACTGGGTTACGCCAGTGGTTTACTGTTCTTCGTGCCGTTGGGTGACAGCCTTGAGAGGCGAGCCCTCATTGTGGCCTCGATTATCGGAACCGCTCTAATGCTCATCGCAGCGGCCTTTTGCTCCTCGCTGCCGTTGCTGATCCTTCTCAGCTATCTGCTGGGCTTCATCTGTATCACGCCTCAATTGATTGTTCCGTATGCGACCGGCATCGCCAAACCCGGCAGCCAGGGAAGAACGGTCGGATCGGTCATGAGCGGTCTCCTGGTCGGTATTCTCTTTTCCCGCTCGGTCAGCGGATTTATCGGCGCACGAGCCGGGTGGCAGGCGGTCTACCTGGTCGCTGCCGGAGCAATGCTTCTCCTCGCAATTTTGGCGGCGATTATCCTTCCGCCGCAAAGGCCAGAGCGACGAGTGCCGTATCGCGAGTTGCTCGTTTCGCTATGGCCTATTCTAACGCGGGAGTCCATTGTGCAACGGCACGCGATAATCGGTGCGCTCGGATTCGGAGCTTTCAGCGCGTTCTGGACGACGTTGGCGTTCTATCTCGGCAACCGGCCCGAGCATTTTGACAGCCAGACAACCGGG
>Ga0074045_10005745_pt1 | contig 10767 bp, 8 predicted proteins | sample BogForMeECP23OM2_FD_94442 | JGI IMG/M metagenome (GOLD analysis project Ga0074045, IMG submission 94442) | Bog forest soil microbial communities from Calvert Island, British Columbia, Canada - Bog Forest MetaG ECP23OM2 | ecosystem: Environmental > Terrestrial > Soil > Wetlands ... | reverse complement strand
GAAGCCTTCGGCAATTCCCTTGACCAGGGTGGTTTTGCCGGCGCCGAGGTCGCCGCGGAGGAGCACGATCAGCGGCGGCTTAAGTTCGGCGGCCAAGGTGCGCCCGAAGGCAATTGTTTCCTCGGCAGAATGAGTGATGGTTTCGGTGGTCATCACGAGGGACAGTATAGCGAGAAGGCAGGTGGCAGGTCTCAGGTGTCAGGAAAGCACGGCACCTGAGACCTGATTTCAGAAACCGGTCGGGGTCTGCAGTTGCGCGCTGGCGGGGTCCAGGAAACTGCGGTCGAGGGCAGAATCGAGGGCCATGCGCAGCTTACGGTGGTCGTCGTCGCCGAGCGCAATGAAGCGGAAGGGTTGCAGGCAGGCGCTCTGGAACTTGCGCGTCGGGTTCAGCATTTCGGCCATGCCGCAGATGGCGCCGGAGCGGGTGTGAAAAGCGATTTCCACGAAATCTCCGGTGGAAAGTTCGTGCTGCAACTGCAGCAATCCGCCGTTGATGGAAATGGTTTGTAGTTTTGCCCGCGCTCGCTGGCCACCTTCGGCCAGGACGGCGGCGGTTACGGAGCCATTCAGGTTTACTCGGGGAGAACGCCGGTTGGCATTGGATTGGGGGAAGTGTGTCATAGCCAAAAGAACTATGCCATGCTCTGGGGCGGTGGGGGAGATTACGAAAGCACCGGCGCATCGACAAAAGGGCCTATGCACGAGCGTATGCACTACCAGCGGGCTTGATCGATATGGGCACCCTCCAAGTTTGCGATAATAACGGCAGTAACTTTTCGTACTGGCGTGGGTGGAGTACCTTGGTGCAGTAGGACGCTGATACGACGAAGTTTGCGCGATGTAAAGGCGGTCAGGAATATGGGGATGGCAAAAGTGTGGAGACGGCAGTATGCAGTGGCGGGGATTTGCCTGGGGCTAGCGCTTTTGGCAGGATGCTCGCAGGATCCGAACGTGAAAAAACGAAAGCTGCTGGAAAGTGGGCAGCGGTACTTCGACAAGGGGCAGTACCAGGAGGCAGCGATTCAGTTTGAGAATGCGATCCAGGTCGATGACCGTTTCGCCGATGCGCACTACAAGCTGGCCCAGACGGCGATGAAGCTGGAGCAGTGGAACAGCGCCTATCAAGAGTTTTCGAAGACCATCGAAATCCAGCCCGATCGTTATGCCGCGCAACTGGATCTCGCCAATCTGCTGATCGTGGGGCGACATTATGGCGAGGCCAAGCAGAATCTCGACGTACTGGCGAAAAACCAACCCAGCAATCCGGATGTTTACCTGGCACTTTCCAGCTACGACTCGGGTGTGAGCAACCCGACGGCAGCGGTGGCGGACGCGCAGAAGGCGATACAACTCGATCCCACGCGGTACGACTTGTACATGAATCTAGCGGTGCTCGAAATGCGCGGGGAGCAGTTTGACGCCGCCGAGGGGAATTTCAAGAAAGCAGTGGAGCTGAATCCCAAGTCGGCGAGTGCATTGGTTTTGCTGGGAAACTTTTATCAGACTCGGGGACGATTTCCGGAGGCGGAGCAAACGTTTCGGCGGGCGATTGCGGCGGCGGCAAACGATCCCCACCCCAGGCTGTCACTGGCGGGGTTGTACATGGCGGAGAACAAGCCGGGACAAGCGGAAGATGTGCTGCGGCAATCGAAGAAGGATTTTGCGGACAATCCGGCCGGCTACACCATGCTGGGAGATTTTTACTACGGGAATAACCAGATCGACAAAGCCACGGACGAGTATGCGGAACTGTATCGGGATCATCCCAAGGACAGCACGGTCAAGAGGAATTACATTCACCTGCTGATTCTGAAAAACCGGCTGGACGATGCCCGCAAGTTGAACGACGAAATCCTGAAAGAGAAAGCGGATGACGAGGACGCGCTGATCCACAAGGGCATGATCGAGATGGACAGCGACAAGGGTAGCGATGCGGTGAATACGCTACAAGGGGTGTTGAAGAATAATCCGGACAATGCGATTGCGCATTATCAGCTGGGTCTGGCCTTCGACCACCTGGGGAATGGCAACCGGGCGGAAGCGGAGTGGCGGGATGCGGTTCGACTGCGTAATGAAATGGTGGATGCGCATCGCGCCTTGGCGGGAGTTGCCATCCAGCGGCACGATCCCGCCGGGCTGGCGCAGGAAGCGGACCAGATCATAGCACTGCAGCCGGGGGCTCCGGACGGATACCTGCTGCGCGGACTGGCCGAGATCGATCGCAAGGATTTCGTGCGGGCCGATGAGTACTTACATCGGTCGATCGCGGTACAGCCCGACAATCCCGACGCCTATGTGCAGCTGGGCAATTTGCGGATGGCCGAGAACAAGTTGGAAGAAGCGCAAAAAGCGTTCCAGCAGGCGCTCGATCAAAGTCCGAATTTTACCGACGCGCTGGGGGGCGTACTCAACGTGGATCTGGCGGAACATCAGCCGGACCGAGCCATCGCCACGGCCAGAACGCAACTCTCGAAATACCCCAAGAACGTTGGGTTTCACATCATGCTGGGAGCGCTACTGGTGGAGCAGAAAAAGGATCTGGCGGGGGGCGAAGAGCAATTCAGACAAGCCCTGGAGCTGGATAAGAACAGCAGCGAGGCCAGGGTGAAACTCGGCATCGTGCAGAACCAGCGTGGCGCCGTCGAGGAGGCGCTGCAAACCTATCTCGAGGGCGCCAAGATCAATCCCAAAGTGATCCCTTATTACCTGCTGGCGGGCGGCATCTACGAAAACAAGAGGGATTGGGATCATGCCAAGGAGCAGTACCAGAAAGCGCTCGACATTCAGCCGGACAATCCGGTGGCGTCGAATAACCTGGCGTATGTGATTCTGCAGCAGGGCGGCAATGTGGACGTCGCTTTCGCCATGGCGCAGACGGCACGGCGACAGATGCCCGATAATCCGAGTTCGGCCGACACGCTGGGCTGGGCCTTCTATCACAAACACGTCTACGGCTCGGCGATTACGCTTTTCCGGGAAGCGGTGAAAAAGGAGCCGGACAACCCCCTCTTCAACCTTCATCTGGGACTCGCGTACGCCAAGAACGGTCAGGTTGCGCTGGCGCGGCAGCAGCTCGACCGCCTGCTGAGAATGAATCCGAATTCCGCGGATGTGGACCAATTGCGGCAGGCGCTGGCCGAGGCCAGAGGATAAGGATCGAGATCGGGCCATCGGGTGATCAAGCGGCTAAAAGCCGGCACTGAAATAAGGCGTTTATCGCAGCGGTAAACCGCTGCGCCACCCAAAAAACAAAGACGAAATCGAGTTTTCAGCAGTCTCTTTCGGCATACGGCACCTGATACGAAACTTCAGTTTCTCCGTTCGACGGACCGTCCGGGCAGGAACCAAAGCGGGTACGTACGCAAGGCAGTGAATTTGTGCACAATGTGAAATTCCGGGTTGAATCGCGTAATTCTTGCTCTCCGGAATGGCCATCCTCCCCCTGGCCAGCTCTTAACTGGCGTCTTTGCACTAAGTTGCTTTGGTGATTTGCTTGCGATCTGAAAAGAGTCGGTAGAAGAGCTCCTAAGTCATCCGTTTATGGCAGAAGCAACCGATCAGGCTCAACACGAGTTTTGGCGGGCGCCGATGGCGGCGTCGGGGACGGTCGCCTCTGCGGAACGGCGATCGACCTGCCGCTGCGGAAGTGAGTTTATCGTTGGTTCCGTGTACTGCCACGTCTGTGGCGTGCGGCGTCCCGAGGTTGGGGGTAGCGCTCGGCGGCCGCTGGAAATCCCGGGCCAGGCTGAAATGGCGGCGGTTGGGGCGCGGCTGGGGCTTACGACGGCTGCCACTGTCGCCTTTCTGGTGGGCCTGCTCTGCGGGCTAGCCGCCTTGACGGTGGGCGTGTTTTTCAGCGCCCGAACCCTGCTCGACTGGCAGGCAATCCAATTGTGGCGCATCGAGTGGCTATTGGCCGCGATTGCTGCGTTCGTGGTGGGGTTGCTGCTGAAGAAATAGCTGTCAGCTGTCAGTTTTTCACCAGACAAGGCAGCGCTCATCTCCCCAATCACATCTCTGCACCCTAAGACACGGCAAGCCGCGTCTCTACAGGAAAAGTTGGCTCAGCTTCTTGGGTAGGCATGTTCTGCTTCGGAGGACGCGGTTGCGGACCTCCTCTGCTGGCCCATGCGATAGAGGTGGTGCAACGGACCTACCCCCTTACCCAGTGGATGGGCAGCGGCGATCGCGGCGGAGACGTACACTTTGGAGAGCAGAACCGCCTCGGGTAGCCCCCGCCCGAGCGCCAGGTGGCAGGCGAGCGCGGTCGCAAACGCACATCCTGTTCCGTGGGTAGAATTCGAACGCTGACGGTCCGCCTTGAAGATCTCCGTTTCTCTGCCGCGCGCGGTCGTGAAACTGAGGAGGTCAGTCGCCTTTTCCAGATGGCCTCCGGTGATTACCACATTCGCGGCTCCCATATCGTGCAGGCGAGCGGCGGCGGCGCGCATCTGGTCCAGATCGGTGACCTCCAAGCTGGTCAGGACGCTGGCTTCGTCCAGGTTCGGCGTGATGACCTCAGCCAGTGGAAGTAGCTTTTCGACTAGTAGCCGGGTTCCGGCCGCGTCCAATAAATCCGCTCCGGAACTCGACTTCAGAATGGGATCGAGGACCACATGCGGCCTGCGTTGGTCAGGAGAAGCTGGGTCAGGAGAAGCTGGGTCCGGAAAAGCCTGCGCCAGAAAGTCCGCAACCACCTCGACCACCTGCGCGTTTCCCAGCATGCCTATGTGGACGGCTTCCACGGTCAGGTCTGCAACCAGTTCCTGCAAAGTTTCGGCAACGATCTTCGGATTAACGCCTTCGACCCGGCGCACTCCCTGGGTCGACTGGACGGTCAGCGCGGTGATGCAGGCGACGCCATAGCATTCATGGGCGGCGATGGTCTTAATGTCGGCAGTGATGCCGGCGCCGGAGGAGGGATCGAAGCCGGCAATCGTCAGGACTACGGGTGGGGTCACGGGCATGGCGTCACTGTAAACCCAAAGTTCACTCAGGGGAACAGTACTTCCGGGGATTTGGTCGGCGTAGCGTGGACCCAGACTTGCCTTGGCGCCGTCGGGTTTGCGACGGTTCGAGGTTACCAATCCGGCATCAAGCCTCGCCGTATCATACTGATTATAAACGCATTATCATAATGTTCATGTAAGTCTAACATTCCATATGGGTTGCGAGAATCTTGCCGGGGTTCGTTTTCCATAGTAACCAGTTGTATAATATTGAGCTCTTCCTACTTTCAACGACATGCGATGAAAACCCATGTTTTTCATGGGGCTAAGTGATTGATTAATTACCATTTAGTTAATGATCTACAGAGTTTTTCCCATTGACACTTCGTTTCCCAGCCCGTAGCATCGTCGAATCGTTTGACCAAAGGAGCATACGACCAGAAAACGACTTTCCACGATTGAGAGGTAATCGAATGCGACGTTTAGCCGAAGGCCTGGCGGTGGTTTTATCTGTTGCCAGTCTGGGGGCCGGAGCCGCATCCGGGCCAAGCAGCCTGGAAGCCGCCAAGGTCACAACGCCACTGGTTGGAAGATCGACCAGCGGGCAAAAAATAACCAAGTCAAGCCATAAGTCGAAGCCCTATCAAGTGGGGACCGCATCCTGGTATGGAGAACAGTTCCAGGGCAAGCAAACCGCCAGCGGAGAACCCTTCGACATGCACGATTTCACGGCCGCTCATCCCAGGCTTCCGCTGGGTTCGTTGGTCAAAGTCACCAACCTGAGGAATGGCAAGGCCGTGGTAGTGCGAATCAACGACCGCGGTCCGGTGGTGGAAGGCCGGATCATTGACGTTTCCTACACCGCCGCACAGGCGCTGGGCTTCAAAGAGCGCGGAGTGCAGACGGTCCGGCTGGAACTCTACCAACCCCGGGATTCCCGTCCCGATTCCAGCAGGACGACGATGGCGCTGCTACAACCAGTAGCCAAGCTCAAATAGATTCCATACATTCGGAAATGAGAGCCTGAAGTCAGGTAATGGGTCGGTTTGATCGGACTGATTGATCAGACTGACCCATTACCGAAAGTTGCTGGTGGTTTTCTTGTCTTTTTTCTTGTCTTGGCATTTGATATAAGGAGACAAGGCGAGTAGCGTCGGGAGACACGATATGGCGGTGGAAGTCGCCACCACTGTAGCTAAGGGTGCGAGAAGTATGGATCCGCGCCAGCGTCTGATTGTTGCTTTAGATGTGTCTACGGCCGCAGCCGCCCGGAAGATCATCGCGGCCGTCGGCGACTCTGCCCATGCCTATAAAGTGGGGATGCAGCTCTACACGGCCGAAGGTCCGGCGGTGGTGCGCGAACTGGTGGGGTCGGGACGCCGGGTTTTTCTCGACCTTAAATATCACGACATTCCAAACACCGTGGGTGCGGCGGTGCGCGAAGCCGCTCAACTGGGGGTCAGCATGCTGACCGTGCATGCCTCCGGCGGGGGAAAGATGCTGCGCGCGGCGGTCGAGGCCGCGCACGCGGTCAACCCCGACGCGCTGGTTCTGGCCGTCACTGTGCTCACCAGTCTGGATGACGTGGAACTGGGCAAGATCGGTCTGCGCGGAGGAGTGCTGGAACAAGTGCTGAGACTGACGGCGCTGGCCCGTTCGAACGGATGCCAGGGGATCGTTGCTTCCGCGCTAGAAGCCGCCGCACTGCGCGAAGAGTTTGGCCACGACTTCACGATTGTCACGCCGGGAGTGCGTCTGGCCGGCAGCGGACCGCATGATCAGGCGCGGGTCGTCACTCCCGCGGAAGCGATTGCAGCGGGAGCGTCGCACATCGTGGTCGGGCGCCCGATCACGGAAGCGGCGGACCCGGCAGCGGAGGCGCGGGCGATTCTGGGGCAGATGGGGTAGAACAGGTGTCAGGTCTCAGGTCTCAGGAAAAGCTAAGGCGCTAACCCTCATCGCGCATAGAAGACTCTCAGGTCTGCTCATCCGGATGAAATCCCGGATAAATTCCCGCATAAGTTCATTCCCTTGTAAGGCCGCGCTTGCCGCAACCGGCCACCAGCCTGCGCTGAGAACTGACACCTGACTTCCTACAGTTTTTCGAAAAATTCGCAGGCGGAGCAGGAAATATAGATTCCGCCGGGGACGCCGCGCTCGCGGTCTTTCATACGTTTGACGATGCGGGTTTCCTTGCCGCACTTGGGACATGCGGTCGATTTCGTGGTATCCATGACCTTCTTACGGTCGGCCGTTTTCGCAATTTTTGCCATGCAATCTCTCCTGACAGGAATGTGCCGCCAGCCCGAGAGCTGTGGTTCTACCTGGTAATTGGGGAGTATCGTCGTTGGGCGATCGTGGTTGCTGGATCGACCCACTTTGGAGCGGTGCACTGTACTCGCCTCTAGAATCTTACACGAATTGCAGAACCTGGGCCTCGTCTTCCAGACCCTGGTCGTGGTGCAGTTGGAAAATTGGCGTCCCGTCGCGGCTACAGGAAAATAAACAGGAAAAATGAAGAGGGCCGATTTCTCGGCCCTCTTGCGGTTGGTTCCCAGCAATTTATGACAAGCTTACGGAGCAGTGACCGTCAGCTTGACCTTGGTGGTCTTGCTCAAGGATCCATATGTGCCGGTAATGGTGATGGTCGACTTTCCGGTAGCTGCCCCGTCACTAACCGTCAGCGTCAAAGTGCTGGTGGTAGTGGTGGGGTTGGGATTGAACGTCGCAGTCACTCCGCTGGGCATGCCGCTTGCGCTCAGAGTAACGGCCTGATCAAAGCCATCGGTTGAATTGACGCTGATCGTACTGGTTCCGCTGGCGCCTTGTGCCACCTTCAAACTGCTCGGCGAGGCCGACAGGGTGAACTTACCCAGCTTCGTTACCGTCAGTGTGATGGTTGTGGTTGCGCTCAGTTTGCCGGAGACTCCCTGGATGGTTAGTACTGTGGTCCCCGCCTTGGCGGTGCTGCCTGCCGTCAAGGTCAGAGTGGTGGAGGGGAATGCCGGGTTGGGATTGAATGCAGCGGTTACGCCTGTCGGAAGGTTCTCTACGCCAAACTGCACATTGCTGTCAAATCCGTTCACCGGATTGATGGTGATGGTGCTTTGAACACCGGCTCCGCCGATCGCTGCGCTGACTGAGTTCGGGGAAGCGGTGAGAGAGAAGCTCGTCACTAACTGATTCACGGTAAGGCTGATCGCGGCGGAACTCGTCTTACTGCCCGACGTGCCCGTGATGATCACCGTGAAAGTTCCGGTAGCAGCTGAGCCACTGGCGGTGAAGGTGACCGTGCTGGTGGTGGAAGTGGGATTGGGATTGAATTGCGCCGTAACGCCGCTGGGCAGGTTCGAGGCAGTAAGGGTTACGCTGCCATTGAAACCGTCAATGTCGTTCACGGTGATGGTGCTTTGGACGCTGCTGCCCTGAGTGACGCTCAGGGAGGTCGGATTCGCCGAAAGCGTGAAACCTGGGCCCGGAGGTCCGGCCAATGAATTGATCAGGAGCGACCCATTCGGACTGCCCCAGCCAGCGCACATATTGTAGCCGGCTACGCACGGGAACGTGCTCGCACCGCCGTTGGCGGTGATGTCGTGGAAATCGACGTTACCGTTCGACTCATTCAAGGCATAAATGGTGGGGTCAAGAAAGCCAGGAGGCGTAGCACCATTCAAAGCCGCCTGTTGATTGAGGAGAGCTATGTAGCCAGCCCACATGGGCGAGGCAAAACTGGTACCACCGTATTCGTTTTCAGTACAGCCGCTCAGGCCAGATTGATCGGCACAAACGTAGAAGCTGAACTGCGCGTTGGCCGCGACGTCCGGGACGTCCCGATAAGTTGTGGAACATTGTCCTCCCTCGCTCGCGCATTGCTCAGCCGCGACCGTCTGCCAGGATGGAATGTCAACGTTGTTTCCCCAGCCGCCGCCACCGTAGGAGCTACCTTCGTAAGACCAGTAGGTTTCCGAAGACCAGGCGCCGCCGGGACCGGTTGTGGTTAAGCTGGTGCCGCCGACGGTATCGACATATATAGAATTCATTGGCCAGGGAGAGTTTTCTGTATACCCGCCGCTGTCGCCGGAGGCTTCAAAATAGGTCTGACCCTGCGCCGCCATCTTCTGGAAGTAGGGGTCGTCGCCGTTGATGTTCGTACCCCAATACCACGAGGAACTCAAGTTCAAAGGCAAGGGGACGTCCGAAGACATACCAGCCAATAAAGCGGTGTCGCTGGAGCCGACGTAGATGTAAATTACGTCTACGCCTGGGGCCATGCCTCCGGCTTGTGTGATGTCAAGGGTCTGTTCCGTATCGTCACAACCACTTTTAGCAAGGCAGTTGATGGAGGTGCCATCCACGGAAATACCAGTGACCGCGAAGCTGTAGGATTGTCCGGCACCCTGGTAGTAGGTGTTGACGTCCGTGATGTCAAATCCGGCAAACTCCAACAGCCCGATGAGCTGGCCAGCGCCGTTCAGAGCGTTGGATCCGTAATAGGCCGCGCGCATATCGCTGCCGCAGAAGGATTGGCCAGGACAGGAGCCCGTAGTCGCATCGGATTTTGCCTTTTTATCCCTATGCTGGAACAGCGGACGCGGGATGTAATAGTTGTCCAAGCCCGAGATGTGCTGGAGCGGGACCGACAGGTTGAAAGTGGGCTCACGGTCGGGCGAGTAGAAAGTGCGGTTTTCGGTGGGATGCTGGTATTGGCCCATGCTCACATTGAAAGCCTTCTCAATGTTCGCCACGGAGCCGGTAAGCTGGATATCAAAACTGTCGCGAGAGCCGCCAACCACGGTAAAGCCGCTGGCCTTGGCGAATGCGACCACGGCATCAAAATCCTCCTGGCTGGGCCCAAACCTCTCGGTAAATTCTGGGACCGTAACGAAGTGCCGGTAGGAGGGACTGGAAGGATCGTAAACTTCTTTCAGGAAGTTTTCTAACTCTGGCTGATGGGGCAATGCCAGTTCGATATCGAAGTGGAGGGTTTGGGTTGAGGGAAGTCGGCCCAACAGCTTGGCTTCCCCATTGAGAACCGCTTCTTGCACATTGGGCTTCAAGATGGAGAATGACTCCGCCTGGGAAACGAGATTCACGGCAGTCATCATGGCAACGAGAGCGAGCAAGAACACACTGAGTCTTCGAATCATGGTTTCTCCTGGTACTGATAAGTGTCAACTACATGGAAGATCGTTCTGTCCGTGGCACGGCACCGGCGGCACACCCCTGTGCTTATGGTTAACATGCTGGATTGAACCTGGGTCCTTCGCTGAGGGATGGCGAAGGAAAGTCTAGTCGCAAGGTAGTGTATGCTGCAAGGCGGCGAAAGACAAGGAAAATTCGGGCCGTCGGCCCTCTAATTTTGAGGATGTTCAGTACCAAAACTTTGCACACAATATGCATAGAAAGGGCTACCATCGCCACTTTTCGAGGGAACCCGAATTTGAGCATGGGCTGCTCAAATCGCTGCGCTGCGAAATTGGATTTGCCCATCGGTTGGGAATCATCCAAGCTGAGACACTCCCTGGGCTCTGCCGGTCGAGGACAGTGCCGCCGCTTTGCAGTAGAGTATGGAGTTACATAATTGCAGGAGTCGCCTTCATGAAACGGATTCACAAAGTTGCTGTTCTGGGCGCGGGCACGATGGGCGCCCGCATCGCGGCACACTTCGCCAACGCGGGAGTGCCTTCGTTGCTGCTCGACATCGTTCCTCCGAACGCCGCCGCGCGCAACCAAATCGCGGCGGCCGGACTTGACGGCGCCAGGAAATCAAAGCCCGCGGCGTTTTTCGAACCATCGCTTGCGCGGTTGGTTACGG
>Ga0074045_10005744_pt1 | contig 10769 bp, 8 predicted proteins | sample BogForMeECP23OM2_FD_94442 | JGI IMG/M metagenome (GOLD analysis project Ga0074045, IMG submission 94442) | Bog forest soil microbial communities from Calvert Island, British Columbia, Canada - Bog Forest MetaG ECP23OM2 | ecosystem: Environmental > Terrestrial > Soil > Wetlands ... | reverse complement strand
GGAGCTATATTTTGCTTCTGCCTTCGACACCCGGCCGGTTGAACTCGTCAGTATGCCTTTCCACGAGATTATGCGCTCAGTCTGTGAGGGCGCGGTGGATGCCGGTCTGATCATCCACGAGAGCCGATTTACTTATCAGGATTTCCGACTCTTTAAGGTGATAGATCTCGGGGAGTGGTGGGAGCAGGAGACGGGATTACCTATTCCCCTTGGCGGCATTGTTGCGAAAAAGTCCCTGGGGATCCAGGCAATAATGAAGATTGAAAATCTGATCAGGACTAGTATTAACTATTCACTTTCGCATCGAAGCGAGGCAATGCCTTATATACGCAGCTTTGCAAGGGAAATGGATGAAGAAGTAATGATGAACCATATAGACCTCTACGTTAACGATTTCACTCTGGCTCTGGGTGAAAAGGGTAAGGCAGCACTCGATGAACTGCTTAAAAGAGCAAATTCAATTGCTAGCAGACCGGTGGTTATTTTTTAGGGGGCCCGCTTATGACAAATAGCTTGGATGCTTTTACCAAAGAACCGAAAATAGCCTATTTCTCAATGGAAATTGGCGTACGTAGTGATATGGCGACCTATAGCGGAGGACTTGGAGTATTAGCAGGAGACACCATTAAATCGACGGCTGACCTGAAACTCCCTGTTGTTGCTGTAACCTTGCTGACAAAAAAAGGATATTTCAGGCAGGAAATCGACGCTTATGGTCGGCAGACAGAACTGCCTGATGAGTTTGATCCGAAGCGGTTCATGACACAACTCGATGATCGTGTAGTTGTACGGATCGAGGGGAGAGATGTCGTCATTGGCGCCTGGATATATTTTGTGGAGAGTGCAACCGGCGGAAAAGTCCCCATTTTTTTTCTCGATGCCGATTTCCCGGAGAATGCACCTCAGGACAGGGGCTTGACCCATTACCTTTATGGCGGGGACAACGACTACCGGCTTAAGCAGGAAATTGTCCTGGGCATCGGCGGCTGCCGCATGCTTGAGGCACTAAGATTCCAGATCAGAAAATATCACATGAACGAGGGGCATTCGAGCCTTCTGACGCTTGAATTGCTCAAGAGATACAAAAAAGATATTGAGGAGGTATGGGACGAAAATCTTGTTTGGGATATCGACAAGGTGAGGAGCTTATGCGTCTTTACCACGCACACGCCTGTGGCAGCCGGTCACGACAAATTTTCATATGATACGGTTCAGCGAATAATGGGGGAGATCATTCCGATTGACGCCGTCAAAAAATTTGCCGGCACGGACAACCTTAATCTGACGTTGCTGGCACTGAATCTCAGCAACTATATTAACGGAGTGGCCAAAAAGCACGGCGAGGTCTCCAAGGGGATGTTCCCCGGTTATGCCATCAATGCCATAACGAACGGAGTTCATTCCTTTACCTGGACGTGCGACAGTTTTAAAAGACTGTATGATAAATACCTTCCGGGCTGGGCTAATGAGCCAGAGATATTCGTCAGGGTGGGGCGTATCCCTGACAGCGAGTTGTGGGAAGCTCACATGGAAGCGAAAAGGCACCTTATCGACTATATCAACCGGGAGACCCAGTCTGGGATGAATTATGACACTTTTACCGTCGGCTTCGCCCGGAGGGCGACAGCTTATAAAAGAGCGGATCTGCTTTTCAGCGATATGGACAGGCTGGCACGGATGGCGGAAGGGAGACTTCAAATTGTTTATGCCGGCAAGGCTCACCCGCATGATGAATCAGGTAAAAGGCTGATAGAGCACATACATGAGGTGAAAGAGAGGCTCAAGGACAAAATACGCATAGTATTCCTGAAAAACTACAGCATGGATCTCGCGCTTAAAATGACCTCAGGCGTGGATGTCTGGCTCAATACTCCTCTTAGGCCGCTTGAGGCGTCCGGCACCAGCGGAATGAAGGCAGCGCATAATGGAGTTCCCAATTTCAGCGTTCTCGACGGCTGGTGGATCGAAGGACATATTGAGGGCTATTCAGGTTGGGCTATAGGGCCTTCGCCTGATGTCCCGGCTGATCCTGCCCGTGATGCTGATGATCTGTATAATAAGCTGGAGAACGTTATAATGCCGATGTTTTATGGGGAAAAGCATCTTTGGGTCAGAATAATGCAGAATGCCATAGGCAAAAATGCGTATTACTTCAATTCCCATAGAATGATGAGGAGGTACGTAACAGAAGCGTACATAAGGTAAGAGGGGTTCTTTTATTTGTGTCCAGCCGCAGTCTGAGTCACACTATCCAGCGCAGCAAGCGCTTTGTCGACAACGTCAGGCGGCAGCTGGACATAACCTATCTGCGGGGCGAACTTCTGCCCTTCCAGCAGGCACCAGTTGAAGAGATCATGGATTGCCTTTGACTTTTCGGGATTGTTATAGTCTTTGTATAGAAGAATCCAACTGAAAGTAACTATAGGGTAAGAATCCGGCCCCGCCGGATCAGGAATAAAAATTCTCAGGTTCCCGGGCATTACTACATTTTTAAAAGAGGCCGTGTAACTGTCTGCAGTCGGAGCCACGAATTTTCCTTCCCTGTTCTCAAGAACAGCCAGTTTCAGCCCCAAATTGTGCGCGAATTCGTAACTCACGTAGCCTATAGAGCCAATAGCCTGTTTGATGCGCCCGGCGACACCCTCGCTGCCAGTCGCACGCATGGCATTGCCGGGCCAATTGACTAACGTTGCTGCACCATGCCTGGAATGCCAGTCTTGACTTATTGCATCGAGGTGGTTTGTGAACGCAAAAGTCGTTCCACTTCTGTCCTGACGCACCACAGTTGTAATATAAATATCAGGAAGTTTTTTCCGGGGATTCGACCTTACAATAATCGGGTCATTCCATTTTTTAATCACTCCCGAAAAAATTCCGGCATAAGCCTTGCGAGACAACCTGAGGTCTCCGTCGAAACCTGGAAGGTTATAAGCAAGAACCACGCTGCCGGCTGTTACAGGCAGCAGCAACACACCGCCTGGCACCTGCGCAATTTCTTCGTCCTTCATGGCGGCATCACTGCCTCCAAAATCCACTTTATCGTCTTCCTTGACATTTTTTCCGATGAAACGCCTGATACCCTCTCCACTGCCTACGGCCTCGTAGCTGATGACTGTGTCGGGATGACTATTGTGGTATTCGGCAAACCACTTTCTGTAAAGCAATGAAGGGAATGTCGCCCCTGCGCCTTTCAGCAGGACACCGCCCAGAGGAGGCTGCACTTTGGTCTTGCCGTTGTCCGGAGAATTACAGCCCTCAACAGCCGCCAGAAGGACCAATAATACCATCAGAAAAAATACAAATCTCACAGCGTCTCTGAACTTTCCGTCATATCCCATGATTGCTTCTCCCGATTAACTGAAGGCTCCGCTTATATATTCTTTTGTATGTTTCTCTCTGGGGTCTTCAAACACCTGTTTTGAATCGCCAAATTCAACGAGATAACCGGCACGTCCGCCTTCGGATGTGTCTACATAAAGGAAGCCGGTGTTGTCGGCCACCCTCTGGGCCTGCTGCAGGTTATGAGTGACGATTGCGATAGTATAGCGGCTTTTAAGCTCGCGCATGAGTTCTTCAATTCTGCGAGTGGATATTGGGTCCAGTGCGGAACAGGGCTCATCCATAAGCAAAACCTGAGGTTCTGTGGCAATGGCCCTGGCTATGCACAGACGCTGCTGCTGTCCGCCTGAGAGCGACAAACCGCTCTTTTGAAGCTTGTCTTTGACCTCATCCCATAAGGCAGCCCGCTTAAGGGCCTCTTCAACTTTCGCGGCAACAGAACCCCTGAAGCGGTTCAGTCTCAGCCCGAAGGCGACATTGTTATAAATGCTCATTGCAAAAGGGTTTGGTTGCTGGAACACCATACCGATAAAGCGGCGCACTGCTACGGCATCGACAGTAGGGTGATAGATGTCCCGGCCTGCGAAGTGAACATGTCCCGTGAACCGGAATCCGCGCACTATATCGTTCATCCTGTTAAGACAGCGAAGAACCGTACTCTTGCCGCACCCGGAGGGCCCTATGAAAGCGGTTATTTTGTTTTTTTGGATCGGGACATGGGTATCGCGCACTGCTTTGAAAGAGCCGTAGTAAAGCTCCTTGATATCGCAGTCTATGACCGTGCTGTCGGCAGAACTCGAATTATGAAGCGGATCGGCTGAGGCGACCTGTTTTGATTTTCTTTTGTTTGTTTCATTTGAGGTCTGCATCTTCTGTCTCCTATTGACGAATTTGACGGCTGGAAAAAAACTGTCCTATGAGGTTGGTCACCAGCACCATAAGCACCAATACCAGTGCAGCTGTCCATGCCAGGTTTACCTGATTCTCAAAAGGCATGCCTGCAAAGTTATAGATAAGCACTGCCAGCGACGCTGTAGGTTGCATAATATCTATGTGTCCTGCGGAGCCGAGCCAGTAGTTCGAAAATAACGCCGTGAAAAGCAGCGGGGCTGTTTCGCCTGCAGCGCGGGCAATGGCCAACATTACTCCGGTGAGAATGCCGGGCAGAGCAGTCGGCAGCAACACCATCCAAATGAGCTGGGTATTAGTGGCGCCCATGCCTATGGCCGCCTCTTTTATTTTCGAGGGGACCATGCGTATGGCTTCTTCAGAGGTAAGAATGACAGTGGGAAGCATAAGAATCGAAAGGGCAACGCCACCTGCGACAGCCGAATAACCACCCAGAGTCAGCACCAGCGCTCCATAGGCAAAAACGCCCGCAAGTATGGAAGGAAACCCTGTCAGCACCTTGGCAGCGAATCTGACTGCATTGGCCAGTCTGCTTTCTATCCTGGACTGTGCCAGGTAGACTGCGCTCAGCACCCCAATCGGAACGCTGATGATGCTGCCGATGGAGACCATGAACAGGGTGCCCAGAATTGCATTTCCGAATCCTCCTCCCTCCTCCATGGGCGACGGAGGCAATTGAGTAAAGACGGCGAGGCTCAGATTCCGTCCACCCCGCAATAAAAGCATCACGACAACTGAAAACAGAGGAACGAGTGCGGCAAGAGTTATAACGGTTACCAGGGCAATCAGCAGTTGATTCATCAGAGTCCTGGGCCTCAGAAGGGGTTTTTCGAGTTCGCTAAAATCGACGCCCTCAAAAATGTTCAGAACTGCTTCAGGTGAAGGTTTGGTCTTTAATTTTGGGTTCCAAATATCCATTACCTGCCCCCTTCCATACCGGCGGAGGCTTTTTGAAGTATCAGAGAACCGATTATGTTTACCACTAATGTGATAGCCAATAAAACAAGCGCGGCATACATGAGCACGCTGACTTCACTTGGTCCTGCCTCCGGAAAGTTGTTGGCAAGGAGAGCAGCCAGCGTATTGGCAGGAGAGAAAAGGGACACACTTATCCTGTTGGCATTTCCCACCAGCATTGCAAGGGCCATTGTTTCACCAAGGGCGCGACCGAAGGCCAGTATAACAGCGCCGACTATGCCCCGTGCAGCCACCGGAAGAATAACGGCCAGAATGGTTTCCCAGCGGGTGGCGCCCATGCCATACGCAGCCATGCGCAGTTTGGGAGGCACTGCCGCTAAAGCATCCCGGCTTATGGCTGTTATTGTCGGCAGAATCATGATCGACAAGACGATAACGGCGGGCAGTACACCCGGTCCGCTCAGCGTCGTTGAGAAAAAGGGTATCCATCCCAGTTTCATGTTCAACCAGTTACAGGCCGGACGGATAAGTGGAATGACGACGAACAGGCCCCACAAGCCGTATACAACGCTGGGTATGGCAGCAAGAAGCTCGATGAGATTTTTCAGCACGTCCTCACAACGTTCGGGTAATTTGTTCCACAGCGGTCGGATTTCCAGTTTGCATGTCTCTAGAATGCTGAATATAAACTGTCCCAGGAATCCTTCACTAAGGAATATAGCGGCAGACACTCCGAATATAGTCCCGGCCAGGATTGCAAGCAGAGAAGTAAAAAGTGTGCCCCAAATTTCCGGAAGAATTCCATGCTCCCCTGTCTGGCTGTCCCATGTGGTGCCTGTGAGGAACCCGGTCCCATAATGTTTTACAGCGGGAAAAGCTGTCACTGCGATCTTGAAAATAATGAATACGACGAGTAATAGCGTCAGCCATGCAGATGTGTTGCATATGAAACGAAAAATGATGTCAGCGGTTCGCTGCAACCGTGTCGGCGACTGTGATATAACATTCTTGTCGATCATCCTGTTGCCGTTGAACTTCTATTGTATATTGCTTATAGCTGCTGTAACTTGCTTTACCACCGGCTTGGGCAGGGGTATATAACCCAGTGCATCGGCATCCTTCTGGCCCTCTGTCAGGCTGTACTTGAGAAAATCCTGAAGCACTGCGGCTTTATTTTTGTCAGTGTATTTTTTATAGCAGATTAGCCAGGTATATGAAACTATAGGGTAAGCGTCCTTGCCGGCCGGGTCCGGGACAAACAAAATCAAGTCAGCGGGCAGCTTTGCGGAATCTAATGCGGCCTGACCTGAGGCTGTGGTGGCGGCTACGAATTTACCGGCCTTGTTCTCAAGAAGGGCCATGGACAATTTCTGGCTTCTTGCATAGCCGTATTCGACGTATCCGATAGATCCAGGTGTAGTCTTGATGCTCGCTGTAACGCCTTCATTGCCTTTTGAACGCGTTCCGACCGGCCAGTTCGGCATCTTGTTTACGCCGGGACTTTTCGCGAACTCCCTGCTTATTGCGCTAAGATGGTTAGTGAATATGTATGTGGTCCCGCTGCTGTCGGCTCGAACTATCACGTTGATGGGAGCATCGGGGAGTTTTACTCCGGGATTTGCCTTGACTAAAAGCGGATCATTCCACTTTTTGATCTTTCCGAGGAAAATTTCTTCATAGACGGTGCGTGGAAGCTTAAGGTCCGTCACCCCGCTGACATTATAGGCCAGGACTATGCTGCCCGCTGTAAGAGGCAACAACTGCACGCCGACATCCACCTTGGCCATCTCTTCCTTTGTCATGGCGGCGTCGCTGGCGCCGAAATCCACTGTCTTGTCGATGACACTCTTTATCCCGCTGCCGCTGCCGACAGACTGGTAGTCAATCTGTACATCCCTGTGCGAACTGCTATAAGTTTTGAACCATTTTAGATAAATCGGTGCCGGAAAACTTGCGCCGGCACCCTGCAGTTTTACAAAGCCTGCAGCCCCGGCCCTGGTAAATACGCTGTTAACCGTAAAGCAGACGACAGCCAATACAACAAAAAATATCAGACCCTTGTTGATTTTTTTCACGATTTTCTCCTTATAAACTACATTTTTGAGAATAATTTTGTTATATCAAGATAAGCAAACCATACAGGCATGTTATCAACATCAGACATAAATCACGCAGGAAACATGATATATCACCAAGAAATAACATTACCTTTTTAATGTTACAACAGCATTACATGACAGTTACATTTCTGTTAATTTTCTTGTCGAAGAAGGCGATATTGGATGCGGCTGTAAATCAAAGGCAGGTGCAAAAAAGCAGACAAACCAAATAGTATTAATTACTTCGCTGGAAGCTGGTGTGACGTTTTTTCATGCCTTAGAAGCCACTCTTTTATTGTTACACCGCGGGAATAACCGCCAGGAGAACCATCAGAGGCAATGACCCTGTGGCATGGCAGAATAATCGGCAAAGGATTCTTCTTGAGCGCCTGACCCACAGCTCTGAATGCTTTTGGCCTTTCCGCTACTTCGGCGACCCAGCTGTAAGAGCGGGTTTCACCATAAGGTATTTCTTCCAACGCCGTCCACACCTTTTGTTCGAAAGCAGTCCCTATGATAAATTTTATTCTTTGTCTGAAGGCCCGGATTTTGCCGGAAAAATAGGCATCAAGCTCTGTCCTGAGGCGGCAGGCTGGCAAGGGCATGACTGCAGACTTTACCGTCTGACTGCCGATATCAATTTCCACGAGAAACGGCCCTGCAAATATGCAAATGATATCACCAATAGGGCATATGTATTTATAAATATCGTATGACATTGTTGAAGGCATTGTAAAAAGTTATCAGCAAGAGTTAAAACATGCGGTTTCGTAAAAAGCGCCACAGGCACGGCGCGCAAATACTGAGGAATGATGCGTACTTAATGGCACGCTGCATCGGGGTCCCCAAAAAAGTCGCAGACTCTTTGGGGTGCGAGTGGCGAAGAATGTGGCGCGACACAGCATATGGACTTTTTACAAAACCGTTATTCTTGTAAAATTATATCACGTCCTTTTATAATTAGTAAATGCGTTTTAAGCTGGTCTTGCTTATGCTTTTCATAGCCGGCGGTGCGGCGGCCGGCGGCTATTTTGCCAATTCACAGGGAATCCCCTCAATAACCGATCTGAAGAACTACGGGTCGACCAATGGAACAAAGGTTTACGCTGACGACGATTCACTGATCGCTGAATTCAAGGTCGAGAAGGGCATATTTGTTCCTTATGAAAAAATACCTGATAGCGTGAAGAATGCGGTGGTTGCCGTAGAAGATTCCCGTTTCTGGCGCCATAATGGTATAGACTATATCGGTATAGCCCGTGCCCTCGTCCAGGATATCATTCATGCAAGCCTCAAAGAAGGCGGAAGCACCATAACCCAGCAGCTTGCCAAGATAATGTTCCTTTCACCCGAGAAGACTGTCAGGAGAAAGCTCCGGGAGGCCCGGCTTGCCATAAAGATTGAAAAAGAGCTTTCTAAAAAAGAGATACTTGAGATGTATCTTAACAAAGTATATTTGGGTCACGGGGCTTATGGCGTTGAGATGGCATCGAGGGTCTATTTCGGCAAATCAGTATGGCAACTATCGCTTCCGGAGGCAGCGATGCTGGCAGGGCTTGTCAAAGCGCCTTCCAGTTATTCCCCATATAACGACCTGGTTAAAGCCAAGGAACGGCAGGAAGTTGTGCTGGCAAGAATGGAGGATGCAGGGTATATTAATGCAACCCAAAGGGCTGCTGCAAAAGCCGCTGTCCTCGCACTTTCATCATTAAGGGCCAATACTGACACCTATAATTATTTTATTGAGTATGTCAGGCAGCAACTGGAGCAGAAATACGGAGTTGAAACGGTATACAAGGGAGGCATGAAGGTATATACGACAATCAGCAAAAACGCGCAGATGCAGGCCCAGCATGCGTTGCAGGATGGTTTGCGCGAGATCGATAAACGGCGTGGCTGGAGAGGACCTGTAGGTCATAAGGATTTGATAAAGGAAGACTTGCTGGAACCCAGGACATCCTTTACAGCATCAGTCGGAGATATATCGACCGGAATCGTTGTGTCGGTCGACTCGAGGGAAGCTGTTGTCAAAGCAAGGGGGCTTACGGGGAAATTGCTGTCTGGTGATGCCCTGTGGGCAGCCAAGGTCAAGGGCAATGCCGCTATAAAGAATGTATCAGGGAAAAATTTCAGATTAACGGACATTCTTCACCGGGGGGACATTATATGGGTGAAATGCAAAACCATTGCAGGCCGGAATGTCACATTCAGTCTCGATCAGGAGCCTGATGTCGAAGGCGCAGTCGTTGCGCTGGAGCCCTCAACCGGCCATATCAGGGCTATCGTGGGAGGCTACAGTTTCAGCAGCAGCGAGTTCAACCGTGCGGTAAGCGCTATGAGGCAGCCTGGCTCTGCATTTAAACCTGTAATATACGCAGCGGCGCTGGAGAACAATTTCACAGCTGCCAGTATCATCGATGACTCGCCGGTTTCCTATCCGGGAGTGGATGACGGTACGTGGCAGCCCGAGAACTATGACCATAAATTCTACGGACCCACCAGGCTGCGCGAAGCCCTCGCATATTCCAGGAATATCGTAACAGTGAAGCTCGTGGAAGCGTTAGGCATTGACAAGGTAATTGCGTTTGCGCGGGATGTAGGCATAGAAAGCAATATGCCGAGGGATCTTACCATTGCTCTCGGTTCCATAAGCGTTAGCCCCCTGGAACTGGCATCGACGTACGCTACTTTCGCAAACTATGGTGATAAGATGGACCCCATCTCTATTAAATATATCACCGATGCGCAGGGCAATGTGCTCGAGGATAATGAGCCCCAGGGTTTCGAGGTAGTATCTTCTCAGACAGCGTTCCTGATTACCTCCATGATGGAGGACGTCATCCGTTACGGTACCGGAATGAGAGCTGAAATAGGGCGGGTCGCAGCCGGAAAAACCGGCACCAGTAACGATTACAAGGATGCCTGGTTTGTGGGTTACACACCCCGGCTTGTGGCTTGCGTTTGGGTCGGTTACGATGACATGAAAAAGTCACTTGGCAGGGGAGAGGTCGGGGGAAGGGCGGCTGCTCCTATCTGGGCGAACTTTATGAAGAACACCATTGCCGGTGACCCGGTTGACGATTTTCCTGTGCCTGACGGCATCGTCAGCCTGCCTATTGATCCTGTCAGCGGCCTTCTGGTGCACGATGAACCGACAACCATCTCCGGATTGCTGCAGCAGACAGAGACGCCGAAGGTGTATGAATTTTTTAAGGAAGGTACCCAGCCTACTGAATACAGTACCTCTCCTGCGACTGAGGAGAAAGCGCCTGCTCCGGGCGCTGATTATGACTGATCGTGATTTGATGCAGGAAATCGGTAAAGAGTCAACCGGGCAAGACATTGTGTATGAACACTCTTACCGTCTTGATGAAGGCCGATTGGCAGTTGCTGTTGCGAAAGCCTGCGGACATTACACCATCACACTGCTTACAGACATATCCGGCCATCTCCTTTTTCACTGGGGAGCGGCATATGCTTCAGGCGCTGAATGGTCTTTGCCGC
>Ga0074045_10005743_pt1 | contig 10770 bp, 14 predicted proteins | sample BogForMeECP23OM2_FD_94442 | JGI IMG/M metagenome (GOLD analysis project Ga0074045, IMG submission 94442) | Bog forest soil microbial communities from Calvert Island, British Columbia, Canada - Bog Forest MetaG ECP23OM2 | ecosystem: Environmental > Terrestrial > Soil > Wetlands ... | reverse complement strand
CAGGCTGTGCACCGCGAGATCTACGCGGCCCTCGGCCAGGGCCTCCTCGATCTCTTTGGTGAACATGCCCTTGGTGCCGACCTTGGCAAGAGCAACGTCGGTGATCTTGTCTCCAGTGGTCTTGATGATTTCGATCTGGACTTCGTGACCGCGCTCGCGCAGTAGCGTCGAGATGTGGTTGGCCTGCCAGAGCGCCAGTTGCGATCCGCGCGATCCAATCCTGAGGAGCGCCATCAGTTCTGCGCTCCGGGTTTTCCGCTGCCGACCTTGTCCTGCGCAGCCTTGCTCGCGTCACGCAACCCGAAGAGCTTGCGCACGAGATCGACCACCGTGGTCGCCTCCGTCGATTCGCGCGCCGCGCTCTTAAGCGTGGTAATGGGAGTGTGCATGATTTTGTTGATGATGCCGCGGGTCAGCGCTTCGACGGCCAGCTCCTGCTCGGGCGTCATCGTGCCCAGTCGTCCGCGGACGCGATCAATCTCAGCCTGGCGAACGGTTTCGAGGTGCTCCTGCAACGAGACGATGGTCGGCACAACATCGAGCGTCAACAAGCGCGATTGGAACTTATCCACTTCGAGCTGAACGATGGCTTCAGCACGATCGGCCTCCACCCTGCGGTCCGTGACATGCGACGAAACCACCTGCTGCAAGTCGTCGATGTCGTAAACGAAAATGCCGTCCAGCTTGTTCATCTCCGGATCGATGTCGCGCGGAACCGCGATATCGATGAAGAACATGGGACGGTTCTTGCGGCGGCTCAGGAACTTCTCGCCGTGTTCCTTGCCGAAGATGGTGTGCGGCGCGCCGGTGGAACTGATGACAATGTCGGCATTCGGGACCGTCTCATAGAGCTGTTCGAACGGGATGGCCTGTCCATTGAACTTCTTGGCCAGCGCGACAGCGCGCTCGTAAGTCCGATTGGCAACATAGATCTGCGTGGCTCCATGCGCAACCAGATGGCGTGCCGAGAGTTCGCACATCTTCCCCGCCCCAACCAGATAAACGCTCTTGCCTTGCAGGTTGCCGAATATTTTTTTCGCTAGATCGACCGCGACGGATGCGACCGACACCGCCGAGGTGGCGATGGCCGTCTCGTTACGCACACGTTTGGCGACGGCAAAAGCGCGGGTCAGCAGGGCATCGAGTTGCGAGTTGACTGCTCCCACGGCGCGAGCCGTGGCATAGGCTTCCTTCACCTGCCCCAGAATCTGTGGCTCACCAACGACCATCGAGTCAAGACTGGAAGCGACGCGAAAAACGTGCCGCACCGCATCGCGCTCGCGATGTTCGTAAAGATACTTGCCAAAAGGCTCAGGATCGAAGCCGTAGAACTGGCGCATAAAGCCGCGCATATCGGCATTGCCATTCATCGTGCGTGCCAGCAGTTCCACCCGGTTGCAGGTCGAGACAATCATCCCCTCTTCAATGCCGGGATACGTTGCGAGGCACTTGGTCGCCTCCGGCAGCCGCGCTTCGGGAATGGCAAACTGCTCGCGCACCTCGACCGGCGCAGTCTGGTGGTTCACGCCGATGACGATAAAGTTCATGAGGCGACAAACCTATGGAAGCGGCTGAAGTAATTTGCGGCCCACGCGCCCAAGGCCACAACGAAGGCACAAGTCGCCAGAAACGCCGCGCGGCGGCCGCGCCATCCCGAACTCCACCGGGTGTACAGCAAGAGCATGTACACCGCCCACATGATGAACGAGAGCAGGATCTTGGGATCGTAGAAAAACAGCGGTCCGTACTTGTCAATGGCCAACACTGAACCCGCCACCAGTCCCAGCGTCATGAAGGGGAATCCGAAAAGCAGCGACCGATAGCCGATTTCGTCAATGGTCTGCAACGGGGGCAGCCAGCTCAGCAGCGAGTTCGAGCGTTTTGACTTCAGCGCCCGCTCCTGCACCAGGTAGAGCAGGCTCGCGCCAAAGCTCAGGAATAGTCCGGCATAACCAGTGAAGATGAGGACGACGTGGACGAAAATCCATCCGCTGCGCAGCAGAGGCGAGTTGAGTGCGATCGGCTTCTGCCCAACGGCGGAGGCAAACGTCAGCACGAAAACAATCGGGAAGATGACGACCCCTGGCGACACCGTGCGATAAGCCACAAAGAAAATGAAAAACACGACCATCGCCAGGAAGGCGAGCATCGATTCGGAGTAGTGTATGGAAGCCCACGACAGATGCCCGATGAGGACGGTGGACTCTACCAGCGAAACAAAATGGAAGATGAGGCCAAGTCCGACGGCCGGTTCGACTACTCTCCCCAGCACGTTGCCTTGCTTGCTGAGCAACAGAAGCGAGTAGAGCAGTCCCACACCGTAAAAAACCACCGCAACTCGCAGCCAGATTAGAGGCATAAACCCCACAAAACCTACGGCTTGAACGCTCGCCGCTTCCGCTAATGCTTAGTATAACGGCGGGGCAGAATGGGCGCAGTGTATTTGTCACGTGGGCATGTGACCTGCGTCACACTGGCTTAGTACACAACAATTTGCAAGGACGGAGCGCACAGGGCCGTGTGATCTAGTTCTTGCTCTAGGCCGGGTAGTGGAAGTGCACGACGTGCTGCGAGGCGATGGTCACTCCATCGCGCATGGCGGGACGAAAGTGCCATCGTTGCAAGACTATTAGAACCTTCTCCTCGATACCGTAGCCGATGCCCTGAAGTAGCTTGGTTTCGACAACATTGCCCTGAGCGTCGATTGTGACCTCGACGATTACGTCCCCTTCGACACCGGCCGGCAAGTCGGAGCGCGACACCGGCGGATCGGGGAAAACCTCAGGCAGTGCGGGCACAATCTCATCGCCGGTAAGCGGAGAACCCGGCACTCGCCCCCAGGGAGAACCCCCGCGCGCCGTCTGCTCGGGTGCATTCTGCTGAGTCGGTTGATCGGTTGGCGAGGTTTTCGTTTCGGTTTTGGTCGGTTTCGGCTTGGTACCCAGCGCTGCGCGCAACAGAGGCTTTGGCTCCTCTATCGAGGATTTCGTCTGCTCAGGTCCGACAGGCGCCAGATACACGATGGAAACGGAGCCTGACGAACCCCGTATTCCCAGGTCCACGTCAGATGGCACGACAAAGACGGGAGCTGCGCGATGCAGCAGAGCCAGCAAGACAGCGCAGTGAAGCGCGAACGATGCGAGCAGAGAACGGCTCCATAGCTTGCGCTCTGGCGGCTTCGGCTCTGCAAACATCGTCACGGTTCACCCCACTGGCGCTATACCTATGATCCCACACTTCGCTGCTTGATTGGACGCAGGCCGCCGAAACGGGTAAGCGCAGGCCAATCTTATTCCACGCCGATGGACTCAAGCAGGGCTGACAAGGCTTCGGCTTCCAGCCGCAAACGGCGGCCGTTATTCCTCATGTCAGGGATTTCGTCGAAGGCCTGCATCAGGCGCAGCTTCACGCCAGCGTATTGCTCGGATTCGTTCAGAGTGCGGCCCCGGCTGGCAGCCCAGGCTTCGACCGCCCCGGGATGCAAGAAGACGCTGACCGCATACGTTGTTTTGCGGTCGGAGGTCACATCGAAGATGAATTCGGTGGAGGGCGCTTCGGGGTCAATGTCGAGCGCCGGCCGCTTGCCGACGAAGTAGTACTGGTAAACGTATCCAGTTTGCCCGGTATAGGTTTTGATGCGGCGGACAGTCATCGGGCTACCGCTCTGTCGGCCTCTCACGCAGGATGGCCGCTGCCGTCTCCGAGCTGACCGGCGAGTAGTACACCTCTTTGAACGTGTACGACTTCGCCTTCGTGCCGAGAAGGGGCAGGATCTCGATGTGCCAGTGGTAGTCGTCCTCGATGGTCTTCCAGAACCCTAGGGTCTCGGAACGGTGCATGGTATTAGGCGAGGTGTGCAGCACCATATGAAAACCGTCGGCGATGGTGCGGACCCGGTACAGCGTGCGCCGCAGTAGCGCAGCGAGATCGCGCATGGCCCCTGACTTCAAAGCCATGCGCTCAAAATACGCCTCGTGGCTGCGCGGCGCGATCCAGGTTTCATAAGGCACACGCGGGGCGTACGGGCAGCAGGCAATGTAGTCGCCGCGCACTTCGACCACCCGCAGCTTCTGGTCCTGCTCCTGCTTCAGGATGTCGCAGAAGACGCAGCGCTCCTTCACCTGATAGTGTTGCCGCGCCGACCGCAGCTCGTACAGCACCCGCCGCGGAACAAACGTGGTGGCTACGATCTCCGACGTCGGATGGTCAAACTCCTGACCCGACATGCTGCCAAAATTCTTGAAGACGCTGACGTACTTGAAGCGAGTGTCGCCCTTCAGGTCCTGGATGCGCTGGCCGCAGAGAGCAAGGTACTCCTCGATCTCGCGATCGTCGGCGTTCCACAGGTGGCGGTCGTGGCGCGCATTCTCGACGATGACCTCGTGCGCTCCGACCGGCTGCATGGTATCGTACAGGCCGTTGCCGGAGCGGCGCGGCTCGCCATCAATGCCGTACAGCGGATGTGGATGAACTACGGCGCGCGCCGACCACGGGCTGCCATTCACCGTCGGCGACGTCGCCACCACCTGCACCTGCTGCCCGGACTCCGGGCAGAACGGACAGAAGTAGTCGGGCGTGGAGCCACTCTCGGGTTCGTCCCCGCAGATGACCCAGGAGCGCGTGATGGGATCTTTGCGCAGTTCCATCGTTCTTTTACTTTACGTCCGAGGATGGGGCACTGGCTAGTGGCGGCGAGAAAAGGACGGAGGCTGTCGAACGGTTTTGGAACTCTGGCGCGCCCCCGGACGATTCTAGACCGCTTGGATGTTTGAATTGCGGCGCATCTCCCACGGTCCGAAAGTTTGGATCCGGGCCCCGGGGAAAAGCCTCCCCGCACATCGGAAGACGATGCGGCTCCTTCTGGCACGTCAATAGCATTGAGGATCACGCCAACTGCTCCGGATCCTCCACGGCGCCCAGGAAGAGGGTGCACTTCGTTTCGATCTCCTCAATGACAAAGAGAAAGGGATGATTCACAACCATTTCCCCACCGCCGCCATACAATTTCAAGTTTGCGACAGCGGCTGCGGTCGTGCCGAATTCATCCACTTCGCAGATAGTCCGGCAGAGAACATCTCCGACGGGCACCCGCACCGGCGGGCGAACAATGCCGCTGAAATCTGCAGCTTCGGTACAGAAGGCGGTGCCCAGACCCATTTCGCCGAGAGAATTTCTCAATGCAGCCTCAAACGCGACCTTGAAGCGTGGCATCTTGACGACTTCCGTTCCAAGGAAGCGGGTTTTGCAGCTAGCCCAATACGCTGGATTCAAACGGTCTATGAACTCGTCGAGTGATTCATCAGGAAGAATCACGAGCATGTGAAAGCGATTGCCGCGATAGGGTAGAGAGACGCCCTTCCAGCCAGCTTCCATGACAGAATTGAAATAGCTTTTCTTGAACATCATTGGCACCGTTTCTTGCGTTTTGTCAGATCGGGTAAATATCCCAGGTGCCGTGTCGTTGGGGTCAAACCGCGCAAGCCAGGCACCCTTAAAGTAGGCAGTATTCAAGATTGAGGTCAACGTGTTCTGGCAGCTTCCACCAGTTACCGCATCGATCTTCCCCCCTGTTTTCCTGCGCACCCATTTGTTCATTCGTTCGCGCGTCTTTTCGGAAGCAAAGTCCACCTTTTCAACCTCAGCGTCGAAGTACTTACGCGCATTAGCTTCAAATTCGGAGATGAGATCCAATTCTTGTTGCACCCAGATGGAATTCCCAAGCACGAGTTCAAGGCCATTAACCACCCTGAGTTCCCGGATCAGTCCCGCAACTGCATGTTTCAATTCCTCAGGGTTCGAATTCTTCACGCCGAGACATTGGTCAATCTCGGATCGCGTCTTACCTCTGGCCCCTTCGCGCAGCAGAAGCAGGGATAGAGCGAGCCCCACAGGTGAGATGAACACGTTTTGTTGAGGCTTTTCCTTCTTGAGCTGCCGAAGAAGGTTGAACGCGAAGTCGGCTTGATTCCAGGGTGCACAAAGTTTACCTTTAGCCACCTCCTGAAACGCCGGCGGTTCGTTGCTGCTTGGCACCGGCCTCTCCTTTCACAGTGCGGCAGCATCCACGGCTTACCTTCTCCGTGTTCACCCGACTGTCCGGATGGCACGCTTTCCCTGAACAGGCGGTTTTGGCGGGCGCCGCACCCTGCCTGCTGCGCATTCTACAGGATGCTCAATTCAAGTCTTGAAGGAAAAAGGAGGCGCGCCTGAAGCGGCGACGAATAATCGGCAAAGCCCTCTCCGTCTATCAGAACGGACATTCGCCATATCCATCCGGATAGCCGCGTTGGGCGGGAATGAAGAAGCGACGCAACTCTCCCATGATCACCACTGCTGCATGCCATTGCAACTAAAGGGCGAGGGAAATTGGACTTCGTCAATTTCGGGTTGGCGCGTGTCTTGCTCTATCTCTTTGCGGCGCGGCAAGCTCCCAAAGGCAAGAAAATGCCTACGGAGCTTTGCAGTGTCCATTGGTTGCCGGGGCGGAGACTCCTGAACGTCATCCCCCATCCGCTCCGGCGTGCGAACTTCTCGTAAGTTCTCATAGGCCGTTCCGCTCCGGGCAAGCACTGAATCGCCATTCCAGAACCAAGGAATGGTGGCCTCGCCGTCTTGCTTGACCGCGGCACCCCGCTGGGGTGCTGGGGCGAGGATAAACCTCCTTTCTGGCAGCATGAATCGCCGAAACGTGCTCACAGACGACCAAACCGAGTAACATTAAGATCAGCGTGAATTCTCGACCTCTCCATGCCATGACAACCCGGATCGCCGCTATTGTGCTTTTGCTGACGCTGGCCGCCGCTGCTCAAACAGCGCAACCCACTGACACACCCCCGCCCAAACCAGTACAGGTCTCTCCGCTGATGCTGAAGGTAGCCGGCGACTATGGCGGATGGTGGGCAGCGCTCTCCATCGAAGCCAGGGACAACTTCGTGGACGGCTACACCACGGCCATGCAGAAGGCCCAATCGATTACGCACAACGAATGCATGAAGAACGCCAGGGGCGTACAGCAGGGACCAGAGTTCAACGCGAAATTGCAGGAGAGCCTCAACCTGTGCGCTTTTATCGGAAGCATTCGATTATAAAGCCAGCATAGCGTTGAGGACCGGCCTGAACAGGTTCTACAGCAACCCGCTCAATGCAGGGATTCCGCCTGAATTTGCCATGGAGTACATCCGCGATGAGCTCAAGCGTAATAAGACAACAGGCGAGCTGATGGACGAATTGAACGAGTGGCGAAGAACAATGCCCAGTCACTAAGGAACACAAACTCTGGCGCGCCCGGAGAGATTCGAACTCCCGACCTATTGCTCCGGAGGCAATCGCTCTATCCAGCTGAGCTACGGGCGCGCTCCAGAAAATTATACACGGCGCGCACCGGGGCTCTGGCGGCGCGACCCTTGCCAAGTGTCGTCGTTAACGACTACTCTCATCCGCGTAGAGCTCTTCGGGCGCACAACGATAGAACGCCAGAATTGCTCTAACCTATTCCGCTGCTTGCCCGCGGTGCGCGTCGTGAGGTGGAACATGCAAAGCTGGAAGAAGGCAGTCGTATTCGGCTCAATTGGTGCAGGAGCCATGCTCATCGTCACGGGCCGCCGCCCGCTGGGAATGGCGTTCGCCGCTGGCGGGCTGGCAATACTGGCCTCCGAATATCCGGAGAAGTTCGAAGCGGTATTGGAGGACGCTCCCGATTATCTGCAGAAGGGCATCCTGATCTTCTCTGTGCTACGGAAGCTGGGGGAAGGGTTCGCCGAGGAATCCGAGCGGCGCAGCGTCAGCGCCTGGCGCGAACAGGGTGCGCGATACGGTTCGTAAGACTCCTCGCGCCTTTCGTGCGATATAGGGGTCCTTCGACTCCGGTTCGTCCGCGCGGCGGACGAACCTCCGCTCAGGATACAAGACGGAATGTTGCATGCCGGTCACCTCGATCCCTTGGTAGTCCAGGGAGAGGCTTGGACCGGGGCCGAATCGTGGTCTTCGAAAGTCTCCTGCTGCTCAGGCCATTCGACTTTCGGAAATTTTTCCAGCAGACGGGCGCAGCGGTTCCAGCGAAGCACCGCGTCGTCATTCTTGGGCGGATGGATTTTTTCTGCCGCTTCAAACCGTCGCATCGCCTCCTGGAACAGCACGGTCACCGCGTGCGGCGGACGGCCGGCCTGCATCTGGGCTTTGGCCTGGCGTTCGCACAGCAGACCCAGGCAGTACTGCTGCTCATAAGCATCGCTGAGACGCAGAAACACGCTCTCCGCTTCCGCGTATCGGTCGGACGACTCGCCTGTGAACTCATCGGTAATGGCCAAACCCAGAAGCCGGAGCGCTGTCTGGTTTTCCGGATCGGCAGCCAGAATGTCGTGACAGATCGATTCGGACTCCTCCGGCTCATTCAGATAACGATAGAGTTCCGCCTTCGAGATGGCCTCAGCAATCCCATCCTTCGAAATCGTCTTCAGCTTGAGTTCCACCACATCCTCCTGAACCGCACCGTCAATTCCGAGGGCCGAGCAGACGCGAGTCGCGTCGGCTAGCCTAAGAGATCGTCCACAACAAGTATGCCGCGATGCCCGTTCCCAACAACGCTCCGCCATAACATAGGACGAAGATCAGCCCCGTAAGATGCTTTACTTTAAGCCCGTCATATAGCGTGTAACGAAAGCGATGTGCCCAGTGAAACAACGGCAATGAGCAAAGAATGAAAAAATAAATCCGCACCAAAGGCATCCGGACGAGAGACATCAAATTCGCGTAACTTGGAGCCTGCAACCATCCCATCGGAAATGCTATGCCGAACAGAAAGAGTTGCACCGGTATCAGCATCGCTGCGACCACTCCACCGGCGCTGAACAGCATCCAGAAGAAAGCCTCGTTCGATGGTTTCGCCATACTTTGCCTCACGTCTCCACTAACGCAGAACCAGCCAGACGATGAACGCGGACACGACCACCCACGCTACATAACTGGGGGCGGCGACCAGAATGTCCGGGAGGCGTTTTCCGCCCAGTCGCACCGGCATGGCGCTGGGCGCCAGGTTGAACCACGTAATCGTGTGGAAGACGATAAAGAAAAAACTCACAATGTTGAGCAGGATGACCAGAGGATTGCGCATCCACTGCTGAAACTGCACATAAGCCTCGGGGCCATCGCGCAACACGCTCAACAGAAACAGGGTCTCGATCACGAAGATAGCGACAAAGACGCTGCTCAGTTCGCGCAGAATGAATTTGAGGTAGTGCCACTCGCCCAGCCACCAGTACACGGACACACGTGGGCGATACCATCGCGGATGGAACTCCGTGTAGCTCGGCGCTCCTTTGGTCGTTCCCTCATTCACGGTGGGCATTTCTTGAACCTGTCACCTATCTCACAAATCGCTTTGTGTCAGGGCACGGCTTCAGCCGTGCCGCAACGCGGCTGATAAGAAATCGGGCTCTAGCCCGTGAACGTGTCTTGCGGGCGCAGGGGCTAAAGCCCCGACCTTTAGCACGGCCTGTTCGGCACGACTAAAAGTCGTGCCTTGATACAAATCTGCATCGTGCCATTTATGTAGTCATTATCTAAGTGCCTCGCGGTGTCACAAAGGATTTCAACCAGTCCAATACCGCTGCTATCTTGTACTGCTGGATCGCGCCTGCCGGATCTACATGTTTGGGGCAGACGCGTGTACATTCTCCGACAAACGTGCAGCCCCAAACGCCATCGGGATGCGCTAATATCGCCGTTCGTTCCGGCGCGCCCTGATCGCGCGAATCCATGTTGTAGCGCTGTGCCAGCGCGATGGCCGCCGGACCGACGAACACGGGATCCAATCCCACCACCGGGCAAGCCGCGTAGCACAACGTGCAGTTGATGCACATGCTGAACTGCTTATAACGGTCCACTTGCTCCGGGGTTTGCAGGAACTCGCCCTGCGAAAGTGGCGGCTCATCCTTGGGCATCAACCACGGTTTTACCTTTTTCAGCTTGACGAGGAAATCGCTCAACTCGGTGACCAGGTCGCGCACGACTGGGAAATACCGCAGCGGCTCTACGCGGATCTTGTTCCCGTTTTTCGCATAGCTGGAGAGAAACGTGGCACAGGTCAGCTTGGGCTCGCCGTTCACCATCATCCCGCAGCTTCCACAAATGCCCATCCGGCACGACCAGCGATAGGTGAGCGTCCCATCCATGGTGTCCTTGATGTGGTTGAGCGCATCGAGCACGACCCACTCTTTGTACACCGGCACTTCGTAGCTCTCGAAGTGCGGTTCGTAATCCTGCTCGGGAGAGTAACGCGCGATCTCGAGGATGATCTTGTCAGCCATTATCTGGTCCGTTTCGCCGTCATTGACTAACCGCGGTCTTCGCTTGCTGGCCGTAAACCCGCTCTCCCGGTGGCCAGCGCGTGATCTTCACCGGCGAGTACTCCATCCGCGACGAGCCATCCGTATTGCGATACACCAACGAGTGTGTCAGGAACTTTGCGTCGTCCCGCTGCGGATAATCGGTTCGCTGATGCGCTCCGCGCGACTCCGTGCGGTGCATCGCACTTCGCACGATCGATTCCGCCACATCCAGCATGAAGCCAAGTTCCAGCGCCGACTCCAACTCAGTGTTAAACGTGCGGCTGCGGTCATCGAGATTGATGTCCGCAGACCGTTCCTGTAGTTCGCGCAGCTTGGCCGCTCCTTCCGCCAGTAAGGGCCCTTCGCGATAGATGCCCGCGCTCTTTTCCACGGTCGCCTGCATCTCGCCGCGAACGGTTGCGATCCGTTCGTGCCCACCTGTCTT
>Ga0074045_10005742_pt1 | contig 10771 bp, 10 predicted proteins | sample BogForMeECP23OM2_FD_94442 | JGI IMG/M metagenome (GOLD analysis project Ga0074045, IMG submission 94442) | Bog forest soil microbial communities from Calvert Island, British Columbia, Canada - Bog Forest MetaG ECP23OM2 | ecosystem: Environmental > Terrestrial > Soil > Wetlands ... | reverse complement strand
GGTGTTGGCGCCGACCATGATTTGGAAGCCATCGCGCTCGGAACCCAGCATGCGGCCGACCCAGGCGCCCCAGGCCGCAACTTCAGTTTCGAGACGTCCGGGACGGAGAACCGCCAACATGGCGCGCAACATCGCATCCGCGACGATGCACGCATCGGCAATGAGGCGCATCTCAATCTCGCTCTTCTCATACTTCACACGATAGTAAAGTTCCTGGGCGTCGACTACCCCCTCCCTGCCGTAGATATTGTCGAGGTATTCGACCAGACCGGCGGGGATTACCTGGCGTGGAGTCAGGAGGGCGATGTGATCTACGTCCTTGCCGGCCGCGGCTTTGATGACGTCCTCCAGGCGCTCGGCGCGGATGGGATACTTCTCGTCGGCCAGCTGCAGCAACTCGACCTTGTGGACCGTCGCGCCGGAGCGGTCGGCGAGTTGCTCGGCAACATATCCGCCCTCCAGGCCCGCCACGACATGAAATCCGTTTGGTCCGATAATGCCCGCCACTTGTTCGATGGAAATGTTTGTATTTCCGCCGAGGTAAGGGACGTCGCCGGCATAGTGCTCGTCGGAAAAGACAAGGCCAACCGTGTGGCCGTGACACTGCAATGCTTGATTGGTGCGGCGAACACGCGCTTGAAATTCTTCAAGCGGTGCCATAAATTCGCGTTCGATTGCGGGTGTGTCCTGCAATACCCGGAGGACCTTGTCCAGGTCCTGGCGGTGCGTTTCGGAAAGGAGTCGAGAGATCATGCAATTGGCCCTTATTTTCCCGTGATTGGATTCTGTGTTCATAGACTTTGATTTATTGCTAGAAATCTATTGCTGAACATCGGCAGTCTTGCGATTCACGTTCCATCCTTCAATTTCGACGCTGGGAGTCGCCTTGCGCTTATCGCCGATGCGATATGTGGCAGTCACCTGGCGTGTCTCGCCGGGCAGCAAAGCGAAGTAATTGTCCTGCCATAGCACGGGCAGTATTTCATTGTCCTCCTCGCCTTCACGGCTGACGCGGCCGCTCGACGATTTATTGACCGTCAGATGCACAGCGAGAGCAAGAGTCGATGTCGGGTTGTGCACGGTCACCGTAGTCGAGCCTTCCTGGCCATCTCTCCTATTCTGAGCAGTGACGTCCAGGTCGACTCGCGACAGCGTGTTCAGCGCGCTATAGTCGGCGAAAGTCTTGTTGGGCGCCCAGGTCGAGATGTCATATTCGCCGGTAGGATCTTCCTCCTGTCGGCTCCAGTCGATGGTCTCCTCGCGGGTGGAGAGCCAATAAAAGTTTCTACTCTTGATTTGGCCAGCCAATTCAAGCGTGAGGCTGACGAAGTATGTAGTGCTGAGTCCGTCGATTGGAGGCAAGGTGAGCGCACGCGTACTACTATCCGGACCGATGCTGACCTCCGCCTCTTTCGAGAACTTCTCGGTCATGTCGAGGTTGAACACCTTGGCGGTGACTTTGAGGTTGGCGAACGGTTGATAATAAGAATTCACCACCACGATCGAACGGTCGTCGTAGGAGTATTGTACGTGCAGCGGTTCACATGCCTTCTTCACTCCGAAATACGATCCTCCGGGGCGGAGATACCAGTCGTACATGTGCCAGATCATGCTGGGCCAGGCGTTGTTTAGCATCCACTGAATGATCCCGGTCGAGGTGTATTTGTTGCGACCATAGGCTTCCATCATGGCCCGGTGGGCCTCATAAGCCTGGAGTTGGGCTTTAAGTGCATACTCCTCCACCGATTTCGCCGGTCCGTAGCGTTCGTTGAGGGCCTCGGTGAACACATTCAGTGTGCGAGACATCCCGCCCGCGTGGTATTCCCACACCGAATCAATCGGCCAGAGATGGTCCGGGGGCAGCATGCGCCGCAGACTCGCGACGGGCGGAATTGCTGGGCCCGGACTGGTTTCAGTGTTGAAGCCGAACGCTCCGCCGTGGCGCGTGTCGAGATACCAAAACGATGGCGCCACATATTCGTAAGGCCCCGTCATCTTAACGCCGCTTGGTCCCACGGTGGTCGTCCGGGCTGCCGCCGATGAGATCGAGGGGTTCGGCCATTCCAACTCCTGCAGAATTCCCAAATACATCTTCTCGATCCGGGCCGGAGGCGCGAAGTCACTGCCATACATCCAGCTGATCACGGAAGGATGTCGCTCCAGACGCCGAATCTGGTCGCGCAGTGAATCTCCCGCGATGAGTTCGTTTTCCTGGTCCCAGTCAGGCCAGTTTTCCCATTGGTCGCAACAGCACCAGCCGGGCATCACGAGAATGCCCATCTGGTCGGCGAGGTCGAAGAAGTGGTCGTTTTCCACTTTGCCTTCCAACCGCACCGCATTGAGGTTGAGATCACGGACGTAGTTAAGTTCGGTCTGCTGCCTTTCCGGCGAGGATCGCAGCAGCAGGTCGAAGCTGTAACCGGCTCCTCGGATCAGAATATTCTTGCCATTGATTTGAAAGATCCTGTGACCTTTCTCGTCAACGTTCGAAGTGACTTGGCGGACTCCGAAACGAATATGCGCTGAATCGGAGACCTGTCCCTGTACTTCGACTGTAAGGTCCAATGGGTAGAGCTCCTGCTTTCCCACTTGCGCCGGCCACCACAGGCGGGGATTGACGAGAGTGAGCTGCGGAAACTTCTCTGGCGTGAAGTGGACCACCTGGGTCTGTTTGGGGCCGAGGCGTACTGGCTGCTCGAAGGCGAGATTCTCGATTTGTCCCTTCACCACACCTTCGACCGGATGGTCGGCGGTATTGGTCAACTCCGCTCGCATCGTCAACATGGCCCGGTCAGTAGAAGGGAGGTTTAGCTTGGCCAGCACAGCCGGATAACGCAAGGCGATCGGCCCAGTGGCCGTAATATGCACGTCACGCCAGATGCCCATTTCTTTATCTGGCGGCATCGGGGCCCAGTCGACGAGCGTAATGGCGAGGTCATGCGGCTGAGGGGGAAATATCTCGACGGCGAGAGAGTTCGTTTCGCCGGGCTTCGCAGCAGCCGTCACATCGAACTGAAACAGCCGCCAGGTGCCGGCCAGCTTTTCCGAGGAGGTAATCTGCACACTATTCAGCCACACATTCGCCCGGTAGTTGATGCCGTCGAAGCTAAGCCACACAGTTCTTCCGCGGTATTCAGGCGGGAGCTTGAATTCGGTGCGATACCACCACGGCTGCCGGAAGGGGCTGTTTGGCGGCATCGGAATATTCGAGAAGTCCTCAAATACCGGATACGTCGTACCGGAGATGGAGCGCAGGTTCATGCCGGTGTAGGGGTCGGGATACACCTTGTCCTCAATCAGCGCGCTTAGAACCGTTGAGGGCAGCGTCGCGGGATACCAGCCGTTCGTAGGAAACCCAGCCGTCGAGATCGCGGCGCCGTCTGCATGCACATCGGCTGAAGGCTGGATGAACCAATTCTCGCGAAGTGCTACGCTGGCAGATTGGGTGACTTCTGTGGAGGACGCTGCTGCTGTGCCAACGAAGAGAATAATAACAAGGCCCAGAGAACCCAGATTCATAAGGCGAACCATCAACGACTCCTCTTCCCTTGGATTGGAACGCGAACCGAGCGCAGGGCGTCTTGATGACCATTCGAAACAGCCAGGCGCAAGGTTGCTCACCGATTGTAGTACTTGTCGGATAAGGTCGCGCCCGGATGACGGGCTAACCTGAAGTTACGTTTAGCGCGGACTCCGACGTTGTCCCGAAGTCGGCTTGTAGGGAGTTTCACCAGAACGCCCTTGCATTGACTGATCGGGCCACCTTCAGGTCGTTTTTGCAAGACCTTCTCTGCCGTTTCTGATATACGACCCTGGCTACGCCGACATATGGGCCACGCGCGGCGTGCGCGCCTGGGAAGAACGCTGGTGGATGCTGGCTCTGGAGGTCGGAAACGAGCTCGGCGTGCTGATGAACGCGCCCAAGGATTCTGTCTCCGTCCATCAGAATGTGACGACCTGCCAAGCCGTGGTCGCTTCCTGTTTCGACTTTTCCGGCAAACGCAACAAAGTCGTCTACAGCGACATGAATTTTCCGTCTCTCATGTATTTCTGGGAAGCGCAGCGACCCTACGGCGCGCGCGTCTATATGATCAAGACCGACGATGGGATCACGGTCCCAACCGAACGCCTGACGGACGCCATCGACGAGCGCACCCTCGTCGTCCCTATTTCCCACGTGATTTTTCGCAGCTCGTACGTGAATGATGCCCGCGCCATCATCGAAAAAGCGCACCAAGTCGGGGCGCACGTCGTGCTCGATACGTTTCAATCGCTGGGCAGCGTTCCCGTGGATGTCCAGGCTCTCGATGTGGATTTCGCCTGCGGCGGGGTGCTCAAGTGGCTTTGCGGCGGACCGGGCGTGGCGTACCTCTATGTGCGTCCGGACCTTGGCAGAAAGCTGGAACCGAAGCTGACCGGATAATTCGCCCATCAAGACTCCATGGCGTTCGAAACCGGCCCGATCCGCTACACCGATCCACCATTTCGATTTATGAACGGGACCACGCACATCCCAGCACTTGAAGCCTGTCGTCCGGGACTGAAGATCATCCGCGAAGTAGGGGTGGAAAGAATCCGCGAGAAGTCAAAACGCCAAACCAACCGTCTGATCGAACTCGCCGATCAGCACGGCTGGCGGCTGAACACGCCGCGAGACGTCGAGAAGCGTGGCGGTACGGTTTCCATTGACATGCCTGACTCGCAGCAGGTCAGCTGCGAACTGCTCGCCCGCGACATTCTTGTCGACTGGCGGCCAAAAGCGGGAGTGCGTTTTTCGCCACATTTCTACAATACGGACGCAGAGGTGGATGCCGCCATCGCCGCGGTCGACGAAATTCTGAAAAGTCGTCATGTTGCAGTCTAGGTCCTCAGAATGTCTTGGCCCGCGCCAAGATCGGAGCCCAAAGATCTGCCTGTACCGCATCTCATGGAATGTAATCACCGAAGCGAGCCGGAAGTCGGCTTCGAGGAGATGGCCGTTGATCTCCTCCAAGCCCGTTTGTGGATAGTTTCCCCATTGCCGACCATCCGCGCGTCGCCGGGCGTAACGAAAATGAACCGCACTGCCCGCGAGGGAGTTGGCGGATTGGGATGCACTCTTCTTGATCCTGGCCAGAGGTAGAAACCTTCAAGCTGAACGACACTTGGCCGCTTGCGGATAGGCGTCATTGTTGGGCAGTGCCCTTTACTATAAGTGCAAACGGGATTTCCTCGCCAGAAGCGAGTTTCAGACTAGCCGAAAAGATCCAGTGGTCCTGGTCATCCTTAGCGACGGCTCCAGCGCCTGGCTTATCGGCCGGAGGCAAGCTGAGAGGGCTGGGGTGTTTTGCCCCTACAGTTTTTGCGCTCATCGTCATCAATTCCTGAAACTTGAAAGTGGCGCTCGGATCGGAATCGGACTGAGCAGGAATGAGCAACAGAAAGTCCCGATTGGAGGACACTCCGAGATGGTTACCGTCGTCGGGAATCAGGGCGTAACGCAGGGCATAAAAGCCTGCAGGAACTTGCTGTCCGCGAAAATCCGAGGCGGCTTGCGGAAAATGAACTACGCCGACCAGCGTTGACTCGGCAAGTTGTGGGTAGGCCACGCTCTCGACCTCTTTCTTTGCTTGTGCCGGAACGCTCTTGCGAAGCCAGAGTTCGCAGGCCGGTTTGGGATCATCGAGGGTGAGTCGATATCCGTTTTCCTGCAAGCTCTGGCGAACCTGCTCGGGGACTGCGGTGTCGGTCAATGGCCCCGTGCTCTCCACTTTTCCGCCCTGCGCAGCAGATAGCAGCGAGAGCAGCAGAACCAAGCCGATCGTTAGCAGTGACGCTTTCGTCTTTCGCAATTTGCTTCCTGTCTTAGCGAGCGAATGTACCCACAAATGCGCTGCGTTTGCCGTGCAGATCCCACGACACACCCAGGCCCGGGCCGGAATAAGAATCGGTCAAGGCAACTGCGGGCATGGAGTGCGCGGTTTCCGTCAGCGGCGGATAGAAGGTCACTTCATTTCCACAAAGGTGATCCTGGCCGCCGATGCCACGTGTCTGGATGGTGGCGAACTTGCCGGCTCGCAGCATTGCCGCTCCGTGGTGCTCGGCATTCACAACCAGTTCCATTTGCGTGGGAATCACCTGAGCAATGTTCTTCAGGAGTTCTCCTCCCATGCGCAGGGCAAAATGTACCAACGCCGCTCGCTATTGCTCGGACGCTTGATCGTCCACGAGCAGCACGGCCTTGGCCGGATAAGGACTCTCATAGGGATCGCCTAGCGTTCCGTTGGCCCGCACGGCTGCAGCAACGGTTAATCCTTGCAGCGGGACGCCGTCCCATCCTCCACTTTGAACATGCCATGCCAGAATGGCTTCATTCCCGACAAGATTGACCTCGCCGTTGGCAAAACATTGTCCAGTGTAAACATCGGCGCTCCGCGTCTCCAGATAATCGCCACGAATCTCTTGCGCGGCCATGGAGAGGGAAAAGAAACCCACAACACAAGCAACAATCATCAACTTCGGAAATCGCATAGTGAACCCCTCACTTCTTATTTCAGATGCTAACCCCAGACCAAAAGACGCGCAAAACCTGGATTTGGGTTCCCCATCTTTGTTTCGCCATCTTGCGAAACAGGGTGGGGTTCCGCTAGCTATCCGCATTTTCCGGTGCCATGACACGTACGGCGTTTCGAACTGCAATTGCCGGGCTCGGCCAATTCACCATCGGGACCAATGCAGGTCTGTGTGTGCAAGCACCAAAAGAGGCCATCATTGCAGGCAGGCACCGTAAGATCTGGCTCGGCGAGGATGAACTGACCTTTCCAGCGCAACGCCGAACACAGGTTTGGATGATTGGTGTTGAAACGTTCCTCTTCGTTGATCATGCGGCACCTCCGGCGGCTTTCAAGATGGCGCGCGTTACAGCAACTTTCGCAAGCTTCGCTTTGTAGGCATTGTGACTGAGGGGGGTAGCTTTGCTCAGGGCAGCGTCGGCAGCCTTCTCAGCCGTTTCTTTATTTACTGGCTTCCCGACCAGAATGTGCTCCGCTTCCGCAGATGGCCAGGGCACCGGTGCAACATACCCCAAAACTATCCGGGATGAATGCACGGTCGAGCCCTGCATTTTCAGGGCAACGGCGGCTACGGCGAGCGGCCAATCAAATGCCTCCTTTTGGCGGATTTCGTAATGGGCGGCTTTCACGTCAGAAGGCGGGGGAATCAGGATTTCTGTCACGATCTCATTCGGCCGCAAGTCGTGCTCGCGCTCGCTGTCTGTCTTTGGAATCACAAAGAATTTTTCCAGCGGAAGCTCGCGTTTTCCCTTCGGTCCTTCCAGCCGAATCTTCGCGCCGTAGGCAATCAAGATAGGAACCACGGTCGAAGGGCTGACAAACTTTGCCGCTCCCTGGTTACCGAGGATCGCGTGATAGCGGTTCTCCCCTGCAGCGACAAGCTCTTTACCGGCCTCGTCCTTTGGCAAAAGACCTAATCCGTTGCGGAAATACCAGCAGCGGGGACGCTGGCAAAGATTCCCGCCGAGGGTGGCCATATTCCGAATCTGCGGGCTGGCAGCTTCGAGTAAGGCCTCCGACAGTGCGGGATAGTTCTTCTTCACGTTCTCATCATCGGCCAACTCTCCGAGGGTGGTCAGCGCACCGATACGGCAGCCTTGTGCGTTCGAAGAAACTCCTCGGAGATCACCGATGTCTTTAATATTGACCAATCGCTTCGGTGCGACGACATCGTCCTTCATCAGCGCAAGCAGATCGGTTCCACCGGCAAGAATCTCAGTGTTTCCCCAGGTTGCACCCAGCAAGCCGATGGCTTGGGATTTGCTGTTTGGGCTCACGTATTCAAAAGGTCGCATCACGCACCTCCCTTCTGTTCCATGGCGGCGAGAACGCGATCTGGCGTCAGCGGAAGGAATGACACTCGCACGCCGAGGGCATTAGCAACCGCGTTCGAGATCGCGGCTCCGGGCGAGATCACCGGAGGCTCGCCCAAGCCGATCACGCCGCGTTCGTCATATCCCTTGCCCGTCATCATGTGCACGACCAACTCAGGGATGTCGCTGAAACCGGCTAGACGGTAGAACTGCATATCCGCATTCAGCATCCGACCGGTCGTCGGATCCATCACCTTCTCTTCATAAAGTGAGTAGCTGATGCCCATGATCAAGGCGCCATAGCACTGAGTCTCGGCCGTTTTGAGGTCGACGACTAAGCCACAGTCTTGCACCGCAACCATTTTCTTGACCTTGACGATGCCAGTGTCGGAATCGACTTCCACTTCCGCCATCTGCACGCCGCCCACTCCGCTGTTCGTGAGGTCAGGAGGCTTGCTACGGTCGGGATTCTTTCCGCGTACTGTGAGCGGCATGGCACCGAGTTTGGAACAAGCTTCCTTCCAACTCAGCACACGGCTGGAGTCGCCCTTCACGCTGACTTGCCCGTTCTTGCATTCCAATTGATCCGGCTGAGCGTTGAGGGCAGGCGCGACCTTGGCGAAGAGCGCATCGCGAGCATCCACGGCGGCGCGACGAGTAGATGAACTGACCCCGCCGATCGTGGTTGAGCCGCCAGATCCTCCGGAGGGCGGATAGTTTGTATCGCCGATCAAAAGTTGAATGGCGTCCATGGGGATGCCGAGCGTGTCAGCCGCCACGACGAGAATGCAGGTTCGGGTTCCAGTCCCCAGGTCTTGCGAGCCCATCTTGATCTCGACTGACCCATCGGGATGGATCGTCAAGTCACAATCGCTGGCGTGTCCGCGGCCTCCCCAGGTGTGAAACGAGAGGCCAACGCCACGCACAACGCCGTCGACTTTCTCAGGGCGCGGATGCCATTTTTCCTTCCAGCCGATGAGTTCGGAAGCGATGCCAAGTTCTTCCCGGTAGGTATTCTCGCGGGCCTTGGTGAGATTGAGGTTCTTCCCGAAAAACTCCACCGGATCCATTTTCAGGTTGGCGGCGAGGTCATCGAGGGCGCACATGGTGAGCACGGCCGCTTGCGGATGGTTGGGAGCACGCCAGGCGCGTGCTGGACCGATGTTATTGCGGATAGCGATGTGTTCCTGACGTTGATTGGGAATGCTGAAAACGTAAGGAATGGGCGGCATTCCACCTCCGCCCGGCCCTCCCGTTCCCCAGGAGTTGGATTGCCAAGCAGTCAGTGTGCCATCTTTTTTCGCGGCCACCTTGACGCGAGCATAGGCGGAAGGCCGGGCTCCTGCGACCTTCAGTTCCGCGTCCCGTTCCAGCATGTAGCGGACCGGCTTGCCATCCGCCTTCTTGGAAATTTCTGCAGTGAAAATTCCCCAGCGGTCTGGAGAGAACTTGCTGCCGAAACCTCCGCCGATGTTGTCCTGATGAACACGAATGTTGGTGGCGGGAATTTTCAGCGGCTCGGCCATTTGTCCGGCGATGCCCGAAACGTTCTGCGTGGAGATGTGAGTGAAGATGTGATCCTGATCGGTCCACTCCGAAATCGATCCATGACTCTCGAGACAGCAATGCGTAATGACCGGAATGCCGTAAAGACCTTCCGAGACCGCTTCGGCTTCCGAAAACGCTTTGTCAGGATCGCCCACCGTTTGCGTCGCTGCCTTCTGATAATTCGATGGCGTCGTGTTAGCGGCTCCAGGATGAACGGTTGCGCTGCGGAGAGCTTCCAGTACCTCCTCCGGCGCCCCATCCTCCTTCAGTTCCTTCAAGTCATCTTCGGTGGGCTTTTCCGAGAGTCCGTATTGTTCGATGTTGCTGACCATCTGTCGGGCGGGCACCTGGTTGTCAAGCATGTCGCCGACGTTGTCCATGCTGAGCGGGCCCCGCTCTTGCGCACTGCCCGCGGGCGGCTCGGCATCGCTCACCAGATGCGGCAATGCCTGATAAGTCACCTTGATCGCGCGCACGGCGTCTTCGGCTGAGGGCTCGTCGACCGCGGCAACGACGGCGATCTCATCTCCGGCCCAGTGAATGTTTGATCCCGGCCCTTGCACGATGTGCACGGCTTTAACCCCAGGCATTTTTTCCGCCGCGCTGGTGTCGATGCTCACAACCTTGGTGTGCGCATAGGGACAACGCAGCACCTTGCCATAAAGCATGCCGGGCTGGTGAACATCATAGGTGTACTTTGCCTGTCCGGAAACTTTGGCGGCAGAATCAACGCGAGTGGTGCGTTTGCCGATTAAGGTGCGGTGTGCCGCATCAGGCCATGCATAGTCCGGCATAGATCAGGCTCCTTTCTGCGCAACCTGCGCGATGGCTTGGCGAATGCCCGCATAAGTACCGCAACGGCAGAGATTGCCGCTGAGGCCGCGGCGAATGTCGTCGGGCGTAGGATGCGGATGCGTATCGAGGAACGCTTTGCAGGCGACGACGAACCCGGGTGTGCAGAAGCCGCATTGCGAGGCATCATTGTCGACGAAGGCTTGCTGCACGGGGTGCAATTTGCCTTGTCCCACCAGAGATTCAACCGTCGCAATGGATTTGTGCTGGGCCTCGATGGCAAGCACCGAGCAGGCATAGACAGGTTTGCCGTCCATTAGGACAGTGCAAGCTCCGCACTCGGCGCGATCGCAGACGCGCTTCGCCCCGGTGAGTTCGAACTCATCACGCAATGCATCCAGGAGAGTGACCCGGGGTTCGAGATTCGCCTTATAGCTCTTTCCGTTGATGGCAAATTCCATGGGGACCCTGCCGGGTCCATAGACCCGGACTCTCTGGCCAGCAGCCTTGATCACACGAGGACCAGCGACGAGAGGCACAGCGGCGGAGATTCCGGAGATTTTGAGG
>Ga0074045_10005740_pt1 | contig 10773 bp, 10 predicted proteins | sample BogForMeECP23OM2_FD_94442 | JGI IMG/M metagenome (GOLD analysis project Ga0074045, IMG submission 94442) | Bog forest soil microbial communities from Calvert Island, British Columbia, Canada - Bog Forest MetaG ECP23OM2 | ecosystem: Environmental > Terrestrial > Soil > Wetlands ... | reverse complement strand
CAGCGGGCTTGCCTTCAAACGAACCCGCTTACGCAAGGCCCGTGCCGGATGGCTCCGGCTCTGCCTAGAATTCCTCACTGGGAATTATTTTTGGTCTCTTTCCATTTTTCACTTATTATAGTCTATCATACGAGGAAAAGCCGGTCTGCTGCTGTTTCACGGGAGATAAGCGGCCCAAAATCAACCCCGTCCTTTCAATAAAAGGGGCCGCCTCCCTCGTATGATAAACTTTAATACAACACTGCTACGAAAAAAAATACCATTCCGCTTGCACATCCCTGTGGCGATGTACCTCGCGGAGCGCGGAAGGCCGGCCGCTCATTCTCAACGCTCTCCCTTCCTGGCCTGTCCATGATCACTGTCTATGCCCAGAGACGGGGCTTGACGCGGGAGGCCTTGCAATGAAAGCGCTTGTAACTTTAGGCACTTGAATTACCTCCGGGAATTTATCTTGACAACATCTCTATGCATATGCAATAGCAGATTCAGGTGCCATCAAATGGTGAAATTCCGGCCTCTTGGCGGATAGCTTCACCGGGAATTTGAGAAGCATAATAGATCAAACATCATCTTTCAAAGGATAGGCTCTTGCGTCATAGTTTTGATTACATGTTGCCGTTATGGCGCTGGCAGTTATCCTCATAGACAGAAGGGGGTGATCGAAGGAGAATGACGAGCTGAGAACTGAGCAAACGGATTCATATTGTTAACTTTTTTTCATTAACGCGGTATTTCTCGTTGTCCGAGTTGTAAGACAGCCCAATTTCCACCTCGCTCACAGGCCTTTGTCCGTCCGGTCTTAAACTACTTTTTCCGTTCCACAGCAGATTGACGGAGTCCTGTTTCCCTGTGTACGCACACATTATTTCGCCCTTTCTCTCTTCGGCCTTATTTCTTTTTCAATAATTGTTGGGCCTCGCCCGCTTCGGCCTAGATATAGCCAGACCTTGCGCGGGTTTTCTTTTTAAACCCATATTTCCTTCAAAGCAGTTTTTTATGTGAAAGGAGAAATAGAATGGCCGCTCCACTGGAAAAAGTGCCCGGAAAAGCGTGGGTTGTTACTTTTGCAGGTACCGCCGTCAATCTGTGCCTGGGGATTTTGTACGCATGGAGCGTATGGGGCGCCAAGCTGACGGTGCCCAAGCTGCCCGACGGTAAGTTCAACGAAGCTATGCTCGGCACGGCCTTGCCAGGGATAAATTCTGCCTGGACGTACCTGAGCAACGCTCAGGTTGCGACCCCCTTCTCGTTGTGCGTAGTCATCTTCGCTCTCTTGATGATCCCCGGCGGAAGGATCCAGGACAAGTACGGCCCAAAAGTCGGAGCTACCCTCGGTGGGCTGTTCCTGGCCGCCGGTTGTATCGTTGCCGGTCTGATGAAGAGCTACGAGGGACTGATTATTGGTTTCGGGATAATGGGCGGGATCGGCATGGGCATCGGCTACGCCGCTCCCACACCCGCCGCGCTGAAATGGTTTGGTCCCCATAAACGTGGTCTCGTCGCGGGCCTGGTCGTTGGCGGCTACGGCGGCGCAGCGCTCTACATCGCGCCCCTGGCCAGATGGCTGATTGCCGACTATGGCCTCAGCGGCAGCTTCATTATAATTGGGGTCTTTTTCGCGGTAGTCGTAATAATCGCCGGACAGCTCCTGGCATGGCCCCCGACTGGCTACGTTCCCCCTGTCTCGGCGGCGTCCATAGCAGGAGCTCCTGCCAAAACCGCCATGACGACGTACGACTGGCCGGCATCCGAGATGGTCAAGACCTGGCAGTTCTTCGCGCTGGTCCTCATGTTCATTGGTACCACTCAGTCCGGTCTTCTGATCATCGCCTTCGCAGCGCCTCTGGGTGCTCCGCTGCTCGGGGCAATGGCCTGGACCCTTGTCTCCTTTGGAGGAGCGGTCAACGCCTGTGGCCGGGTCGGCACCGGTTTGTACTCCGACAAAATTGGCAGGACGAACGCCTATACGCTCAACTGCCTGGTTTCCGCCCTGTGCCTCTTCGCGATGCCTGCCATTATTGGCTTCAAAAGCGTTTTCCTGCTCTTCCTGGCTGTCGGCATAGCTTACTGGCAGTATGGCGGAGGTCTGGCCCTCATGCCCTCTTTCACTGCGGATTTCTTCGGGCCCAAGAACCTGGGCTTCAACTACGGCCTGGTGTTCATCGGTTGGGGTCTCGGCTTCTTCATGGCAAGACTTGGCGGAACCATCAGGGACATAACCGGAAGCCTCAACTGGGCCTTCTATATGTCCGGCATCGTTCTGATTATTGCGGTCATCCTGGCCCGGGTTACAAAACGGCCCTCCGCTGAACGGCTGCGAGAGGCTGCGGCTGCCCCGAAGTAAGCAGGCGCAAGCTTGGGTCCATCCGGAAATACCGGATGGAAACAAGCTGGGCTCGGCGGGAATATTTACCGATGGTTGAAAAATAGCCTGACTCAAAATGAGAACAAAACTAAACACTGAGGACGCCTCACGAGGCGCCCGATAATTTAAACCCCCGTCTTTTCAGGCGGGGGTTCTCATATCATTTCGAAATTCATTTTTGGGGTAATGCCCAAACTCACCTCTAAAGAGCCCGCTGGTGATAAATGGATCACGGTCCGCCGACTAAAAAGTCCAGGGCGCCTTTCTCCTGCCACGTGCCGTTTTTGCAAATGCAACAAAGCTTCTCATCGCAGACCTCGGAGTTCGGGTCGTAATTTCGCGTTTCGATTATGCACTCTTTGCCTTGCATGGCTCTTTTTTTCTCCTCGTATGACAGACTTGTTAACAACAACTGCTAAACGATCATTTGGTGAAATGCTCTCACGGGCATTAGCGATGTACTTCGCGTAGCGCGGAAGGCATCCTGCTCGGTTCGTCTATCGTGTGCGCTGGGCCGTCAGCGGGATGCCTTTTCGCCATCTTTTTCAAATATATAATAATTATTCCGATTGGATACTGCAATTGCCCGGATACGAGCTGTTGTGCTCGGCCGGCAGTTCCCGCAGGTCCCAAAGATCATCGGAATAAAGCACATCTGGCAGGGTGATGAAAAAGGGTTCTCTGGTGGGAGAAACGCCTGAAAATTGCTAATGACTTCGTCATTCCGGCGGAAGCCGGGGATTAGGCATCGGCCACGTTCATATACTGCCCAGCGCCACCATGACCCCTGCCATACCAGTTTCAAGCTCGTTTTGGAACTCATCGGTCATTTTGCGCGTGATGTTGAATTTTTTGAAGATGGGGTCAGATTCCGGATCGATTCCCTTGTTCTGCTGCTTGTCGTTTTTCTTCGCAAATGAGAGGGCCAGCAAGTCGGCCAGATGAACCAGGGAGGTAATTTCCTCATATCGCCCGGCTTTTTCGGGATTATGGTGATGCTCGATCGCCGCTGCTATCTCGAGAGGGAATTTCCAATTGCGCGCGATTATGCCGCCCAGTTCCTGGTGGTCGATCCCGAGCGCCCGCCGTTCGGCCCTGACCGCATCGCTCTCGCCCCTTATCTCGCGCAGGCTGGACTGAAGGTAAATCCTGGAATAGAGGTTGAGGATCGTGTTGCCTATGTCGTGCAGGAGCGAGGCGGTATAGAGCGTGAGAATCCCTTCGTAGTGGATTCGGCGTGCGACTATTTCCGATGTGAGCGCTGTGGTTACAGAGTGTTCCCAAAGTTCCCGCTCGTCCCGCGAACTGCCGCGCCCGTAATAGAGTGAGGCGCAGGAGGCGATTACCACTTGAATTAGCCGCTTGTTGCCGAGAAGAAGGATTGCATCCTTGAGAGAGCGGATGTCGTATTGCCGGCCATAATAGACCGAATTGCCGAGCCGCAGGATTTTCGCCGAAATGACCTGGTCGTAAGTGATAAGCTCCTCTATCTCCTTGACTGGGGCCACTGCTTTCACAAGAGATATAATTTTCCAGGCTATGTCAGGAAAGGGAGGCAGTTTCTCAGCCGCAGCAACGATGTCTTTGACCAGCAATTCATAGTGGAGAGCATCGATTTCGTGTCCGCTCAGCTCTCGGATCATGTTTGAATCCTTACGCTTCTGAGTTTGAAGTTTCGTTTTATGGATCGTCTACCTCTATTCGTTATATATCGGCACAGCAGAAAAAACCTTTAATTTTTTTTATGATCTTTGGAAAAAAAATTTACGGTGCGGTTGACCACGTACTCCAAACACATTGAAACCAGGGCGACCAGGAGTGTCGCCACACAGGCAAAAACCAGGAAAACCCCCAGACTATGGGGGCGGAGCCTCTCGCCCACATACATTACGTATGGCTGGTGAAAAAGATAGATGCTGTAGGAATACACTCCGGCCAGGGAAAGCGACCTGCCCAGACCGGGCGCACCGTTGAGACGGTAGGCAACGTGAATCAATATCACCGATAAACCCATTGTGGTAAGGCCGTCCGATAAGATATACAAAAAATTGGGCTGGTTGGAAAAAAGCCCAAGAGTGTAAACAATTGCTCCGGCAAAAAAACCCTTCCATGAAAGCAGCCGGCCAAGCGTCCAATCAGGCCTTTCCCCCATGAGTTTTCCCATTGCCATTCCGGCCCCAAACTCCCCGAGCCTGCAGACAAAAAAACCACCCATCTCATAGTATCCGTTTGCGTTCACTATATCGAGTAGAACGTATCTTGCGGCCACACTCAACAAGATGCAGAGCCCAAGGTATTTTACCCACCCCAAACGCTGCATGAGCCTGAACAGGAGCGGGAAAAAGATATAGAGCTCGATAAGAAGTCCCAGGAACCACCAGGCGGGCACCAGGTAGAAGAACATCTTGTCGATGGGAAAGACCCTGTCGCCGAAAAAGCTCAACAGGAAGCGGTAATCGACCGGATCGTGCAGGACCGCGAAGGGGGAAACCAGGAAGACGAGGTGGGCCAGCCAGTAGACCGGGAAAAGCCTCGTAAGGCGCCGCCTGTACCAGAGGGCCCAGGAAGTTTTAAACCCGCCTCGCTTTGCAAGCGAATAGGTGAGGCCGAATCCGCTGAAGACAATGAAAACACCGACCGCCTGCGGCCCTCGCTGGATAATCGCGGCAATGATTCCCTCGACAGCACAGGAAAAGTTCCCGAAGACCGACCCGTGCGCGCACTGGTGGACTAAACCGAAAAGGGAAGCGAACGTGATTGGCCAGGGAAGGCTTCCGCTGCCGTAGGACAGTAGGCAATGGTAAAGAGCGATCCATATGACAGCCATTCCCTTGACGCTGTCCAGCCATTGAAAGCGGCCAGTCGAAGAATACGCCGAAGTGGGATGCATTTCACCTTTTTCCATTCGACCGCCATAAGTCGCGAAGGGGTTGGCCACTCGCTTCAAAATTCAGTGAAGCACGGGGGTAATTCGATATATTGCGGCGCGCCTGGCTTTGCAGCCGCCGCCAGCCTCGCGGAGCCCCGAATCGAGTCCGGGGCAGGCTTGAGATCCTGGCTGCGGCACGGCCGCCGGTCCCACCGCCCTTACCCGAGGCCGGCCTCAGACATCAATTTGCCAAGCACCTTCTCCGCCGCAAAGTATTCTTGCGCAATTTCGCGCGCCGCCTTACAGCTTCCCTTGTAATCGCTTTCTATAACGTCGACGGATGCCAGGATTTCATCCATCGTCAAGAATCCGAAAAGCCCTTTCCCGGTCGGCAGGAACTTGCTGAACCCGGTTTCCTGGGTTATGACCGGCCGGCCGGCCGCTAGGAACGTAGCGCTCCGGTCGCTGAACCAGCCGGTCCTTGGACGCACCACCTGCTCCTTTGTAACCGTGAACTCGCCCCTGGACCTCCAGATATACTCCCGGTACTTATCGACATCCTGGGAGATCGGCAGAGAAGGCGTAATCCTCCATCCATTTTCATTAAGGTTCCGGCGCGTCTGATCGTCTACCTGCGTTGCAAGTTCAAAACCTGCAGGTCTGCGCTTTGGCAGATCGATGATCTTTAAAAACTCCCTGTCCTTTGTCCAGTAGTACGTCTCGCCGCGGAAAGTCAGGTCCTTGCCCTTGTTTTTCCAGGTCGTAATGGTCGTATACACCGAATCCTTCGCGGGAGGAAATGGGTTTTCCCAAAGGTCCATAAGCACCGGCTGTCTGGTAGGATGCCAGCATACAAAATCGACCGGCAGATCGCAGTCGGGCTGCCCGAGGTTCTCTCCGAAGGAAAAATGGATGTCGTGTGCGGCAAGCGCGTTCAACGTCTTCACGTCTCCTTCCAATACCTTTACCTGAACATGGAAAGGGTCGGACTCCACATAAACCCTTCTGGGGATGGACATATGCTCTTCGCGAAGCTCCTGGGAAGCGGTCACGTTAAGGAAGGCGTCAGCCTCCCTGTAGAGTCGCATCAGCTCATCCTCACTCATCCCGTAGCATTTGCCGCCTTCGTAGCCGCCGCGAAAGACCCATTTTCCGGAAAATCCATATCTTTCGAGTACGGGGGCTACCATCTCGATATTCGAAGACGCCTCAGGCGTTAACTCGAAGTCTCTCACGTCAAAGACCCACCGGCTGGAGTCCTCGACGTAGTATACATCCCACCCGAGCCGCCGAAGTCCGATCAGGTAATGCAGAAACTGATAGGTCACCCCCGCGAGCGGGTACCAGAAAATGATTCCGAATACTATGAGTTTGCCTTTGCCATTTTTGCCGTTTGCCATATCTTTTCCTTTACACATATATCCGGGTCAGTTCGAATAAACATCATCTATCAGCTTCTGAAGCACTTTTGAAGAGTCGAAATACTGCCTTGCCATTTCAGGGGCCGCCGCCGCATGCCTCTCATATTCTCCTTCGACCTCCATAAGACCCAGCGCTGCCTCCTCCACCGTGTTGAATGCGATAATGCCTTCCCCGGACCCAATGATCGGGGTAAACCCGGTATCTTGAACCACAACAGGCTTTCCCGATGACGTCATGACCGAGCCTTAATAACCCTATCGGATACTGAAGATAGTCCCAGGCGATTCCGCCCAGCGGGCACAACCCAGCCGGTCCGGTTACGATTATACGGAGCTTCGAACCGCTTATGCCGCCTTTAGAGCGCATCTGCAAAACATTATCCGTCATCAGGCAATCGTTTCACCCCTCTTCCAGGATTTGTCAAGAACAAACCGACTCTGACAAATCGATTTGAATATGCTTCAACTTCTTAAATATATTGCCGATTGTGGCCGAATAGAAGACAATGGGACCGTTTTGTGTCTCCGGAGTGAGTTTCTTGTGTGAGCATAGCGGAAAAGTCTCGACGCTCCGCGAGGCGTGGCGGTCCCACCGCCCCGGCACCGCCGCCTGCGGCGATTTTGCAAGCAGGCAACTCGGCTGGCGGTCCCACCGCCCGGAAAGGAAGGCCCTGAATGCAGATCACCTGTCTTGGCGCCGCGCGTTGTGTGACCGGCTCCTGCTTTCTCATCGAAAGCGGCCGAAAATACCTGGTTGACTGCGGCCTCTTTCAGGGCGGCCGTCAAATGGAAGCGTTAAACCGCGGCCCATGGGGCTTCAACCCCACCGATATCGAGGCGCTCTTTCTGACTCACGCCCATATTGACCATTCCGGTCGGATACCCAGGCTGGTAAAAGACGGTTTTCGAGGCAGAATCTATGCCAGCGTGCCAACGGTCGAGCTCACCAGGATTTTGCTCCTGGATTCAGCTCACATCCAGGAAATGGAAGCCGAGTGGCAGACGAGAAAGAACAAGCGCCGGGGAGATCCGCTCACGGAACCGCTCTATAGGATCGCGGACGCCGAGGCGTGTTTTGCTCTTTTCGAGCCGGTGAAGCAGGGCGAAATTCTTCACCCCGATGCGGACTTGAGCATCCGGTTCGGCAACTCGGGACATATTCTCGGCTCTTCGCTTCTGGAAATCTGGGACGGCCCTTCGCAGAGCGCCCCAAAAACCGTATTTACCGGCGATCTGGGGTACAAGGGGCATATGATTCTGGAAGACCCCGAAATCCTCACTGAGGCGGACATCCTTTTTATCGAGTCCACTTACGGAAACCGCAACCACAAATCGATCGAAGAAAGCGAGAGTGAACTGCTAAAGGCAATCCAGCACAGCAGCGGACACGGCGCAAAAGTCCTTATTCCGGCTTTTGCCGTGGAGCGGACACAGGAGCTGCTTTTTATCCTTGGCGGATTTTTCCGGCAAAAGCTGATACCGCCGATGCCGGTCTATCTGGACAGCCCCCTTGCGATAGCCGCGACAACCATATTTCGCAACATGAAACAGTATTATGACGCCAAAACCAGGGCCGCGCTGGACTCGGGAAACGATCCCTTCGATTTTGATCAACTCGTGCTTACCCCTTCGGCCCTGGAGTCAATGGAAATAAACAGGCGTCCCGGCCCGGCCATCGTCATCGCGGGAAACGGGATGTGTACGGCGGGCAGAATCAGGCACCATTTAAAGCACAACCTCTGGCGGCCGGGATGTTCTCTGGTAATAGCAGGCTTTCAGGCGGCCGGCAGCCTGGGCAGAAGCATCGTCGAAGGTGCGCGCATGGTGAGAATACTGGGCGAAAGGGTGATCGTCCGGGCAAAAGTTTTCACCATTGGCGGCTTATCGGCACACGCGGACCAACATGGGCTGCTTGAGTGGATTAGCCATTTCAAAAATCCGAAAATGCGGGTCTATGTGATACACGGCGAACGGAGTGTAAGCGACGAATTTGCAAACATCGTGAGACAGAAATTCGGCTTTGTTGCTCAAGTGCCCTCGATCGGGGACCGGATAACGGATGACGTTGCGATGGAGCGGGCCGAAACATTCGCTGAATTGGAAACAGAAGGACCAGGGTGGGGCGGACATATTTACGAGCTGGCCCAAAAAACCGGCGCGCTCAGGAGCATTCTTGCAAACCCCGACCGTGACCTCCCGCCACATGTGCTTCAGAGAATCGAGGATGAAATGATTGCGGCCAAAGCCCATCTGGATGAAGCGCTGCAAAGCGCCCGGGGAAAGCGGCGGCAGACCTGACTGACAACGGGCCGCGGACTGTGAAGCGGGGAGCAGGGAGCTGGAATGAAGACCCCGGCAAAAACGTTTCAGGACTTGGAGGTCTGGAAGAATTCGCATGCTTTCGTACTTGGTGTCTACCGCCTGACCGCGACCTTCCCGACTGATGAGCGATTCGGCATGATCAGCCAGTTCCGGCGCGCGGCCGTGTTCCATTCCGGCGAATATTGCCGAGGGATTTCGAAAGTACACACCGGCTGACAAATCGCGTTTCTTTAACACTGCCGAAGGATCACTGGAGGAATGTCGCTATTACTGCATTCTGGCCCAGGATCTTGAATACGGCGATACACTCAAACTGCAAAAAGCACTGGACGTAATCGCAGCTCAACTGGCTGCCTGCCTCCGCTGTGTGCGCGAAAAGTGATTGTCGCTCCTTGCTCCCTGCTTCACGCTCCTCGCTCCCTGCTTCACGCTCCTCGCTCCCTGCTTCACGCTAGGGGAAGTCGAATAAATTTGCGATCATTTGGTGGATATCCAGCTCTTTTTTCCTGAACCCTTCCTGGCCGTAGACCATGTTCGCTTCCAGAACGTAATACTTTCCGGCGTGCTCGCAGATATCGAGGCCGACTTCATCAAAGCCGCACCTGCGGGCCACTTCCACGGCAAAATCGAGCGCCGCAGCCGGAATGTCTTCAAACGAGACGCTCCCTCCCTGAGAGACATTATTTCTAAAGTCGCCCTCTCCGTGGATGCGCCAGTAAGCGTGAACCAGGTTGCCGTCTATTACCACCACCCGTAAATCGCGTTCTATCGGAAGGTACTCCTGAATGTATGCAGGATTGTGGGTTCTCAGATACTGCGAAAGTTGTTCCGGGCGGCGGATCAGAAAGACACCCTTGCCCTGGGATGACCCGCTGGGGGTTTTTGCAACAAAGGGATAGCTGAATTCGCTCTCTATTCTTCCGGAACGCTGACGTCCGTAATAGATTCCAGTCCTCGGATGGGGTATTCCGAGCAGATTGAAAAGGTCTGTCTGCGCTGTCTTGGCACCGAGAAAATGGTAATAGTTGCGCGGAAACACATCGAGTCCCGCTGCCTGAAAAATCTCGCAGTAAACCGGACCGGGGTAGCATATCTTTTCGGCCAAAAGGATTTCTCTTTGCAACTCTTCCGGGTAGTCGCTCCAGTTCGGTTTCACGCCTATGCACCGAATCGAGCTTTTCCTGAGCCTTTTTCCGAGGGATATAACGCGGGGTGGAATTTTTTTCATACTTCTCATATATGACAACATCGCCACTAAAGTCAACCTCAAGGCTACCTTCGAGAACTGACCCGATATGGCCCTGCTCTCACCACTGGGGTTCGAGGGGGCTGCGCTGATACCGAGTTGCGTTCAAGAAAGTATCAAGTGATGTTCTTCAAGAGCGTGGGAGCTGCGCCCCCCACACCCCCTCGCCGCTACGCGGCTATTTAAGAGTGGCGCTGCGGCGGCGGCCCCGCGCACGCGGTGGTGTGCCGCCCTCAGTCTCCAGGCTCCGCCAGGCGCTCGCGCGTCCGCGCGTGGCCGAAATCCCGGCGGGGGTGCAGGGCATCTTTAAAGTGAGAAAACTTTCCCCCGCTCAGTTTGGGATTATTTGTCGCTCTTTGAACGCAACTCGGTATGAGTCGTACAACAGGATGGGCTTGCATGAGGCAGCCGGATGGACAATCGGCTTTTCGATCAGTATATTCAAACTGACATATATCCTGTAAAGGTAAAGACCAATGGCCACTTTTGACGTGCTTAAAAGAGTATCGGATACCGTTTGGGAGATTCCCGCGAGCTACAAGGAAGGGAT
>Ga0074045_10005739_pt1 | contig 10774 bp, 8 predicted proteins | sample BogForMeECP23OM2_FD_94442 | JGI IMG/M metagenome (GOLD analysis project Ga0074045, IMG submission 94442) | Bog forest soil microbial communities from Calvert Island, British Columbia, Canada - Bog Forest MetaG ECP23OM2 | ecosystem: Environmental > Terrestrial > Soil > Wetlands ... | reverse complement strand
TGCTGGCGGTAGGTCGGAAAACACATATCGCCTTCGCTGAGCGCCTTGCGATGCGCACACGCGACGCCCTCCTCGCCGAGCGAAGTGATGTAGAACGAGGTCTTGCCCTGGCGCTGCGACAGCAGCATGCGCGCGTCGAAGGCGCGCGTCAGCATCATGTCGCGCAGGCCCATGCGCAATTGCTCGGACGAGAGCTCGCCCGCCCAGTCGCCGACGGCGTCGCCGTTGTCGTCGAGCACGCGGATCATGGAATAGGCGAAGTCCCGGATTTCCCCCGGCGCCACGTCGATCGGCGGCCGCGGCGCTTCCCCCGCCTCGGGCACGCCGACATGACTGAAATCAGGCTTTCCGCCCGGTCGCACACTCGGCTCCGGCACATGCAGCGACAGGCGTGAGCTCATGGACCGCATTCCTCCCGCGGCGGCGCGGACGCGCTCAAGGCAGCGTACCTTACCCCAAGGGCAGAGCGCTAGTCTTGGGCGCGCCGCCGGGCTTGAATGTCCGGACCGCGCGCTCCAGAAAAACCCGAGGCTGCGCCGGCGCCGCACGCCGGGGATGAGGACAGGTTTCAGGCGTGTTTTCGCAGCCCCGACGCCTGTCGCCCCTGGCGATTTCAGGCGGCCTGCGCTGACACCGTTTTCCGCTGGCCGATCGCAAAAGGACGAAACCGACGTGAGTCCGCGCCTGTCCGCGAGCGTTCCGGCGGCCCCGCCGAAACGCCCCCATCGAGAAGACCGTCCTTCCGCCGCAATCGTCCCGATTCATTAGCGCAGCATGATTCTGGCGTCTGCGCGGGCCCTGTCGAGAACGCTTCCGCTCGTGCTCGTCAGCGCCATGGACATCGGCGTTCCGTTTATACGGATGCTGGCTCTGAGCCACGTCCTCGGTCTGACCCAACTAGGACTGGCCTCGCTGCTCGCTGCGGCCGTCGCCACCTACGAGCAGGTCACCGAAATCGCCGTCTACCGATACGTGCTTTCGTCGCCGCGCGAGGTTTTCCAAGACGCTCTCGCGGCCGCGCACGCGCTCGCGGTGACGCGCGGTCTCATCGTGGCCGGGGTCGCCCTCGCCCTCGCCTACCCCATGGCGCTGATTTTCAACTCCGGCGAGGACTGGGGCAGCTTCGCCATGCTCGGCCTGATTATCTTCATCCGCCCGTTCGAGCACCTCGAACCGCGCATCGCCGAGCGCGATTACAATTACGCGATCCAGTTGAAGGTCGCGCTGATTGCATATTCCCTGAGCCTGTCCGCGCTGGCCGTGTCGCTGATGATCGCGCCGAGCCATGTCGCCATCATCGCTTCGCTGCTCGGCCAGGCCATCGGGCAGGTTGTCGGGAGCCACTGGCTTTCGAAGGAGCCCTATCGTCTCCGGTTCCGTTCGCCGGAATACATCAAGGCGTTCAAGTTCGGCTACCCGTTGATCGCCGGCGGAATCGGCGTCGCGGTCTCCGGACAGGCCGACCGGTTTCTGGTCGGCGGCATGCTCGGACTGTCGGCGCTCGCCGTGTATTCCGTGCTGCTGCTCGCCGCGCTCGTCCCGATCACGATGGTGCAGCGAATCCTCAATACCGTGACCGTTGCGATGCTGATCAACGCCGGGGAAAAATCGGCTCTGCTCGCCCGCATGAAGCTGGCCGGGCGAATCGCCCCCCTGGTCGCCGGCGCCTACGCGGTCGGCGTGGCGACTCTCCTGAACATTGTCGTCCCCATCGTGTTCGGACCCAAATTCGTCGCGTCGCGCTGGATGGTGGCGCTGCTGGCGATGAGCGTGTTCATCCGCATCGTCCGATTCGAGCCCGGGAATTCGATCCTGCTTTACCGCGGCAAAACGAAGCGTCTCGCCCTGACCAACCTGGTCGCTCTGAGTTCGGTCGTCCTGGCCTACTTTTTCATCCGGATCTGGGGGAACACGGAGGCCGCGGTTCTGGGCCGCATGGGGAGCGACTTCCTGGCCTTGCTGGCCATGCTATACGTGACCTAGGAAGCCTACGGCGAGGCCTTCTCCGACGCTGTCGGATCGATGATCGCGGTTGCGTCCGTGGTCGCGCTTGTTTGCCTTTCCGTTCTGGAGACGCGGGTCGGCGCGGCGCCGGGGGCGAGTCTCGCGGTTCTCGCGGGGTTCTTCCTCATCTGCGGCGCCTGGGTCGCGACCTTCGCGCGCCGGTTGCTGCGCGAAGGCGCCTTCAGCGCGCTCCGCTAGAGCCTTCAGTTGCGGAACAGGTGTCTTCCGCCGTAGCCAGGACTTCCGCAGGCGCCCGCTGCGATTTGTCGCGCCCCCGCCCTCGACGTCATTCTTGCGCGAGGCGTGAAAATCGGCGCAAAGGGAAATTTCCGCTTCCGGGGGGGAACCGCAATGAACCGACAGGCGAGCGCCCAACCAGCCGTGGACGTCCTGCCGCTGATGGGCAACGAGGCGATCGCGCGTGGTGCGTGGGAGGCGGGCGTCAAGGTCGCGGCCGCCTATCCCGGCACCCCCTCGACCGAGATCCTCGAGTCGCTCGGCCGCTATCCGGCCTCCGACCTCTATGCCGAGTGGTCGACGAACGAGAAGGTCGCGCTCGATGTCGCGATCGGGGCGGCGCTCTCGGGCGTCCGGGCGATCGCCTGCATGAAGCATGTCGGGCTCAACGTCGCGGCCGACTCGCTGATGTCGCAGTCCTATATCGGCGCGCACGGCGGCCTCGTGCTCGTCGTCTGCGACGATCCCGGCATCCATTCGTCGCAGAACGAGCAGGACACGCGCCTCTTCGCCCGTTTCGCCGGCGTGCCGGTGCTCGAGCCGTCTGACGCGCAGGAGGCCTGCCACTTCACCCGCCTCGCCTTCGAGCTCAGCGAAGAATTCGATACGCCGGTCATCGTGCGCTCGACCACGCGTCTTTCGCACACCCGCTCGGTGGTGCGCGTGGGCGAGCGCGTCGCTGAGCCCTCGAAAGGCTTCGTCGACGCGCCGGGCAAGACCGTCACCATTCCCGCCAACGCGCGCCAGCTCCATCCCAAGCTCATCGAGCGCGAGGCGAAGCTTGCGAGCTATTTCGAGACCTCGCCGCTGACCCGCTGGGAGAAGGGCGACAAGACGTTCGGAATCGTGACCGGCTCGACCGCCTATCTCTATGTGAAGGAGGTCTCGCCGCGAGCCTCGATCCTGAAGCTCGGCGCGGCCTATCCCCTGCCGGAAAAAGCCATTCGCGCCTTTGCCGCGTCGGTCGACAGGCTTCTCGTCGTCGAGGAGCTTGAGCCGGCGCTGGAAACGGAGATCCGCGCCATGGGACTTGCCGCCGAGGGGAAGGCGTTCTTCCCCCGGCTGGGCGAACTGTCGCCCGAGCTCGTGCGCGCCGGCCTCGCCGCCGCGGGCCTCGCCGAGGCGCCGCCCGCGCCCGTCTCGCTCGGCATCGAGCCGATGGCGCGCCCGCCGGTGCTCTGCGCCGGCTGCCCCCACACGGGCGCCTATCTCGCGTTGCGCGGGCTCGACGCGCGGGTCGCGGGCGACATCGGCTGCTATACGCTGGCCGCCGTCGAGCCCTTGCGCTCGATCGACACCACCGTCTGCATGGGCGCGAGCATCGGCAACGCGGTCGGCATGGCGGCGGCGGGCGAGAAGAAGCCGATCGTCGCCACAATCGGCGATTCGACCTTCCTCCATTCCGGCATCGCGCCGCTGATCGACGCGGTCTACAACCAGGCGAACATCACGGTCGTCATTCTCGACAACGCCATCACCGCCATGACCGGGGGGCAGGACCACCCGGGCACGGGGCGAACCTTACGCGGCGAGCCGGCGCCGAAGGTCGACTACGAGGCGATCTGCCGCGCCGTCGGGGTTGCCTGGATCCGCCGGGTCGACCCTTACGACATCGGCCACATGTACCAGACCTTGCGCGAGGCGATTGTGCACAAGGGGGTCTCGGTCGTCATCTCCGAGCGGCCGTGCGTGCTCGATCCGGTCAAGATCAAGGGACCCTCGCTCGCGGTGGCCGAGGGCGGCTGCGTCGCCTGCCAGTCGTGCATGAATCTCGGCTGCCCGGCGTTGATCTGGTCGGACGCGCTCTATGACGGCCGGCACAAGGTGCAGATCGACGCCGCCGCCTGCATCGGCTGCACGCTGTGCGCCCAGGTCTGCCCGACCGACTGCATCCAGCCGATGGTCGCCGCATGAGCGCCGGGCCGCGCATGGAGGCGCCGAAAGCCGTGGACTCGACTCGCTCGCTGAACGTGATGATCGTCGGCGTCGGCGGCCAGGGCGTCCTGATGATCTCGAAGGCGCTGGCCTTGATCGGCCAGAAGCAGGGCCTCGAGGTCAAGCAGAGCGAAGTGCACGGCATGGCCAAGCGCGGCGGCGTGGTGTTCAGCCACGTGCGCTTCGGCGAAGAAGTCTGGTCGCCGACCATCGCCAGGGGCGACGCGGACGCGCTGATCGCGCTCGAGTGGGCCGAGGGCCTGCGCTGGCTCGAGTACCTGCGCCCGGAAACCGGCGTCTTCATCGCCGACACGCGCCGCATCGTGCCGCCTTTCGCCTGCCGCTCGCGCCGGCACGGCGCGCCGATGGCTTACGCGCGGGAAACCCCAGCTGAGGTGCTGGAGAAAGTGGGCGAAGGTTTTGCGCTCGACGCGACCGCGATCGCCTCGGGGCTCGGCGAGCCGCGCGCGGCCAACACCGTGCTGCTCGGCGTGCTCTCGACCTCGATGGACGTATCCGTCGCCGACTGGCTTGCGGTGCTCGAGACGCTGACGCCGCAAGAATCGCGAGCGATCAATCTCGAGGCGTTCGAGGCGGGCCGCGTCTGGGCGGAGGCGGCGCGCAGCGACCCGTCGCTGCGGTTCGACGCCGACTTCGGCACGCGCGTTACCCACGCGGACCAGCCAGAGGTGTCGGTCAAGCTCGACATCAACGCCGCGTGGTGCAAGGGCTGCGACATCTGCGTAAAACTCTGCCCCGAACGCTGCCTCGCGCTCAATGACCTTCAGGTCGCATACCTTACAGAACCGGAGGCGTGCACCGGCTGCCGCGTGTGCGAATGGCTCTGCCCCGACTTCGCGATCGAAGTCCGCACGATCGTTCATCAACCGGTGACAGCCTCACGATGACAACCCCCTCGCTCGCCTCGCTGCACGGCAACCGCGCCTGCGCGCTCGGCGCCATCGCGGCGGGCTGCCGGTTCTTCGCCGGCTATCCGATCACGCCCTCCTCCGAGATCGCCGAGCAGATGTCGCGCGAGCTGCCGCGCGCCGACGGCGTGTTTGTGCAGATGGAAGACGAGATCGGCTCGCTCGCGGCGGTGATCGGCGCCTCGCTCGGGGGCGTCAAGGCGATGACCGCGACCAGCGGCCCCGGCTTCTCGCTCATGCAGGAGAATCTCGGATTCGCCGCAATGACCGAGACCCCTTGCGTCATTGTCAACGTCATGCGCGGCGGCCCGTCGACCGGCATGCCGACAAGGCCCTCGCAGGGCGACATCATGCAGGCGCGCTGGGGAACGCACGGCGACCATCCGATCATCGTCGTCGCGCCCGCCTCGGTGCAGGAGATCTACGACGAGACGATCCGCGCCTTCAACCTGGCGGAGGAATTGCGCACGCCGGTCGTCGTGCTCTACGACGAGGTGATCGCGCATCTTCTGGAGTCCGTCGTCCTGCCGCAGCGCCGCACGGTGGCGACGGTGACGCGCAAATGGGCGCGTGGGGACGAAGCGAGCTTTCTGCCCTACGCCGAAACGGACGATCTGGTGCCCGTCATGGCGCGGCCGGGCGACGGGCATCGCGTCCATGTGACCGGCCTCACTCACATGCCCGACGGCTTTCCGACCCAGAAGCCGGACCTCGTGGCGAAGGCGACGCAGCGCCTTCTCGACAAGATCACAATTAACCGGGACCGCATCGAGCGGATCGAGAGGTTCGAAACCGAGGACGCCGACGTCGTCATCGTCACGGTCGGCATCGTCGCGCGGGCAGCGCGTCGCGCCGCGCAGGACTTGCGCAGCGCCGGCGTACGGGCCGGCCTGTTCCGGCCCGTCACGCTGTGGCCCTTCCCTGAGGAGGCGCTCAGCGAGGCCGCGGCGAAGGCCAAGCGCGTGCTCGTTCCCGAGATGAACGCCGGCCAGCTCGCGCTCGAAGTCGAGCGGATTCTCGGGCGCGAAAGGGTCGCGCGCCTCAACCGCATCGACGGCGAGCCGATCGCGCCCGCCGACATCGCCCGACGAGTCCGGGAGATCGCCGCATGAACGAGGCGGTGCGAACGCCGTTCGACATCAAGGACTACTTGCGGCTTCAGATGATGCCGCACTTCATGTGTCCCGGCTGCGGGCACGGGATCGCGCTGCGGTGCCTCTTGTGGGCCGTGCACGAGCTCGCTATCGACAAGAACCGGCTGGCGGTGGTCTCCGGGATCGGCTGCTCGGGCCGGGTCGGCGCCTATATCGACGCCAACACCTTCCACACGACCCACGGCCGCCCGCTCGCCTTCGCGACCGGCCTGAAGCTCGCCCGGCCCGACCTCAAGGTAGTCGTCATCACCGGCGACGGCGATTGCCTCGCGATCGGCGGCAACCACCTCATCCACGCCTGCCGCCGCAATCTCGACCTCACCTGCCTGATGCTCAACAACGAGGTCTACGGCATGACCGGCGGGCAGGTGTCGCCGACGACCGCGATCGACCGGCTCACCACCACCACGCCGCACGGCAACGCCGAGCCGACCTTCGACGCCTGTCGCCTCGCCGACGCGGCCGGCGCCAGCTTCGTCGGACGCGAGGTGACGCGCCAGGCGCCGGCGCTGAAGAACGTGATCAAGGCGGGCCTCGCCCACGAGGGTTTCTCGTTCATCGAGGTCATGTCGGACTGCACCGAGATCTACGGGCGCAAGAACGATCTCGGCGAGTCACCAGAAATGATCCTGTCGCAGAAGAGCGACATGCGCCCCGAGGCGTTCGGCAACGTAGCCGACGAGCCGTTCCGGCCCAATCGCCTGCGCGCCGGAATCCTCGTTGAGCGCGACCGCCCGGAATACGGAAAGGTCTATCGCGAGCGCGCGGCGGCCGAGCGGGCGAAAGCAAAGGCCAAGGCATGACCGTCCACGCCCTAGGCGCTCACCGTTCCGAAATCCGCCTCGCCGGCAGCGGCGGGCAGGGGCTCATCACCGGCATGCACATTCTCTTTCGCGCGCTCGCGCTCGAGGGCAAGCGCGCGGCGCAGTCGCAGAGCTACGAGCCGACGTCGCGCGGGGGCTTCTGCTACTCGGACCTCGTGGTCTCCGACGATTCCGGCGACTATCCGCTCGCGACGCAACTCGACATGGTCGCCGCGCTCTCCCAGGTCGGCCTCGACCGCTCACTGTCGCTGATCAAGCCGGGCGCGCTCTTGATCGTCGACGAGCGGCTCGCGCCCGACCCGCCGAAGGCTGGCTTCGATCTCTACGTCCTGCCGATCGCCGCCCGGGCGGTCGAGGCCGGCAGTCCCCGCATCGCCAATGTCGTGGCGCTCGGCGCGCTCGCCCGCCTTGGCCGGCTGGTCGCCGACGAGGTTCTCGAGCAGGCGGTGCGGCTGGAGACGCCGCCGAAATTCGCTGACCTCAACCTCGCGGCGCTCCGGGAAGGCCGGGCGCTCGCCGCCGCGCTGGCGGGGGCCTGAGCGTCGAAGCGGGACGAGCAGACACGCGCCGCTCGAACAGACTTCTACCCGAGCGCCGCCTTCTGCAGGGCGACGAGCTGGCTCACGCTTAGATCGGCAGGCCGAAACGACACAAGAGGATGCGGTGGCCGTCGACCGGCGACCGGAACGGCCGTCGCGAAGCGGCCGAATATGCTTCATACTGGCGGCGGAGCCGCCATGCCGATTCGCCGTCTCGATCCCCTGCTTGTCGATCGCATCGCCGCGGGCGAGGTGGTCGAGCGGCCGGCTGCGGCGGTGAAGGAGCTGATCGAGAACGCGCTTGACGCCGGCGCCGGCGTCATCGAGGTGACGATCGAGGCCGGCGGCCGGCGGCTCATCCGCGTGACCGATGACGGCCGCGGCATGGACGAGGCCGACCTCGCGCTCGCCGTCGAGCGCCATGCGACCTCGAAGATCCCGGACGGGGACCTGACTGCGATCGCCACCTTCGGCTTCCGGGGCGAGGCGCTCCCGTCGATCGCTTCGGTGTCGCGGCTCGAGATCCGCACGCGGGCGGCGGGCGCGCCGACGGCTTTGAGGCTCGTCGTCGAGGACGGGACGAAAAGCGCGGTCGCCCCTTGCGCCGGCGGCCCCGGCACCAGGGTCGAGGCGCGGGATCTCTTCGCCGCCACGCCGGCGCGGCTCAAATTCCTCAAGTCCGATCGCGCCGAGGCGCAGGCGGTGTCCGACGTCGTGCGCCGGCTTGCGCTCGGCAATCCGCAAGTGCGCTTTTCGCTCGCGACCGACGTCGGGGCGGGCTTCGACTGGCCGCCCTGCGGGCCGGGCGAGGCGGGCCTCACCGATCGGCTGAGGCAGGCGCTCGGGTCCGACTTCGCCGCGAACTCGCTCGAACTCGCGGCCGCCCGCGAGAGCGTGCGGCTTGCCGGACGCATCGGCCTGCCGACCTTCTCCCGGCCAAACGCGCTCGCGCAATTTCTCTTTGTCAACGGCCGGGCGGTGCGCGACAAGACTCTGTCAGGCGCGTTGCGCGCGGCCTATCTCGATTTTCTGCCCGCCGACCGGCACGCGGTCGCGGCCCTCTTCCTCGAATGCGATCCGCATGGCGTGGACGTCAACGTCCACCCGGCGAAGGCCGAGGTGCGCTTCCGCGACGCCGGCCTCGTGCGCGGCCTTGTGGTCGGGGCGGTCAAGCAGCGGCTCGCCGAGGCGCTGCACCGCGCCGCCGCGACCGGCGGGACCGCGACCGTGCTCGCCCTGCGGCCGCCGCAGCCGTTCCGGCCCGCGCCGCCGGCGGGGGGCTGGGACTGGCGCGCCTCGCCCGCCGCGCCGCCCGGCGGAGGAAGCGGAGCGCTCGCGGCGAGCTTCGCCGAGCCCGCGCAACGGAGCTTCGCCGAATTCGCCCCCGCTGCGGCGGTCGCCGCAGAGGCGCCCGCGGAGCGCGACCTGGCCGCGCCGCTCGGGGCGGCGCGCGCCCAGGTGCACAAGACCTATATCCTCGCCGAGACGCCGGACGGCCTGGTGATCGTCGACCAGCACGCGGCGCACGAACGGATCGTCTACGAGACGCTGAAAGCTCAGCGCGAGGGCCGGGGCGTCGAGCGGCAGGCGCTGCTCCATCCCCTCGTCGTCGATCTCGACCCGGACGCGGCGGGGCTGATCGAGGCGCACGCCGAGGCGCTGGCCTCGCTCGGCCTCGTCGTGGAGGGTTTTGGCGCAGGCGCGATATTAGTGCGCGAGGCGCCGGCGATCCTCACCCAGGATGAACTCCCCGGCCTCGTCCGCGACCTCGCCGCCGACCTCGCCGCCGAGGACGGGACGCTGAGCCTCGCGCGGCGGCTCGACCAGTTTTTGGGGACCTTCGCCTGCCACCATTCGGTGCGCTCGGGCCGGCCGCTGAAATCCGAGGAGATGAACGCGCTGCTGCGCCAGATGGAGGCGACGCCCGGCGCCGGCCAGTGCAACCACGGCCGCCCGACCTACGTCGAGCTGAAGCTCGCCGACATCGAGCGGCTGTTCGGGAGGCGATAGCTCCCTTCGCCCCGCAAAGCGAGAAGAAGGTGGCGGCCGGAAAAGGAGCCGGGTGAGGGTGCGACCCGCGCACGATGTTGCGCACCCTCAAGATATCAAACGCTTACGACCTCCCCTGCGCGACTCGCGATGGTCGCCGCCTCGACGGGGGCGGGCGGCTCGGGTGCGTGGGTCAAGGCGAGCGGCGGCGGGGCGAGGCGCGCGGTCGGACGCTGGCGCGCGGGCTTGCCGAGACGGGCCGGCCGCGCGAGGCCGTGATAGCGGTCGAGTTCGGCCACGATCTTCACGAAATGGGGGATCGCCTTCACCTCGCCCTCCTCGAGCAACGCGTCGGCGCAGAGCAGCGCCTTGTTGAGGCGCGCGACCTGAAGACGGGCGTAGTCCTCCGGCGAATCGAGCCGGCGGTCGGCGAGCGCCTGGGCGATCGCGCGGCGGACTGCGGCCACGCTCATACCCATGGCGTTGGCGATTTGCGGAACGCTGTAGCCGGACATGAGCAGGTCGAAATAGTTTTCGCGCCGCTCGATGAGCCGGGCGCGCCGCGCCTTCCCCGCGGCGCGCTTGCGCGCCCACTCGGACAGCGGCTTTTCGTCATCGGGCATGCGCGCTCCGGGTTCTTCTGATCCTGAAGCTATGATACCGCTATTTCCGTTTTTCCGCAACACAAATCATTTCGCCTTCCCGGCAATGCGCCCCTGCGGCGCACGGGAGAAGGTTGGATCGCAGAGAATCGCTTTCGAGCCGGATTCGACCTTGAGCAGGAGTTCCTTGCGACCGATTCAACGTCGCGTATCGACGTAGAGCTGCCGTTGCAGATCGCGGCGTTGGACGCCTCAATTGGGCGGAAAGCGGGCGAAGAGTGAACGGCGGGAATGGGGCGGGATAGCAATCGTTCGCGCTCAGGTCTCTAGGCGCAGAACCGCCCACTTGCGGCGTAAGGCCTTCGCCGCCCTGGCGCTCGCCGTCACGGCGACGAGAGTCCTGTCTTTCCATAGACAGCTCCTTCGTCAGGGATTTTGCGTTAGCAGCACGGTGACGAAGTCCCGTTTTTCAGCTTGAGGGCGGCGCGGCGACGATGACGACGAGCGCGGCGAATTCGCCGTCGACGGTCACGATCAGGCCGAAGGCCAGCGCTGCGTCGG
>Ga0074045_10005736_pt1 | contig 10778 bp, 4 predicted proteins | sample BogForMeECP23OM2_FD_94442 | JGI IMG/M metagenome (GOLD analysis project Ga0074045, IMG submission 94442) | Bog forest soil microbial communities from Calvert Island, British Columbia, Canada - Bog Forest MetaG ECP23OM2 | ecosystem: Environmental > Terrestrial > Soil > Wetlands ... | reverse complement strand
TCGGCTTGTCAGCCGCATGCCATGTCCACCACCAGGAAGAGGATGGTACGGCTCAAGAAGCCTAAATTGAGAGACCACCTGTTGAACGCTCGCGACGCAGTGATCCGGCTCTTGGAGAGACCCACCCTTCCCGCAGGCAACGGACTCCCGAACGATCAGCGCCAGCATCACACAAAAAAGGTCTTTTCCCCGGAGGAGACCGAAAGAATCAACAAGGCGGCCTCTCATAACGGCGCTTTCCTTGTGGACATGCTCGTGGCTTGCGCCAATAGAGCGGTGGACGAATGGAACGAGGATCGAAATATTCCACCCGGGGTCTTGACTACCTCCATGTCGGTGAACATGAAAAGCCGGTATCGTGATCTTAACGGGGGCAACAACAGTGCGCTCCTCTTTTTCAAGTCTCGGCCGCGTGACAGAGAGGATACTTCATCGTTTGCCCGTTCCATTGCCCTGGCTAGAATCAAGCAGTTCCGCAATCAGATGGATTTCAAGTTCGTTCAAAACATCTCTCGTGTGACGTCCGCACTTAGAGCCTTTCCGTTCCGCATCAAGCGCAGGATGGTCAATCACCTGGTGAACCAGCACCAGCTTTCTATTGCCATCACGGTGCTAGGGGTGATTTGGCCTACGGTCAGGAACGGGAAACCGACCGCGGAATCTTGCCTTACCCGCACTGCGGATCTCGCGATAAGAGAAGTTCACGGGCTAGGTTACAAGTTGCTATCCAATACCCACCTTCTGCTGATCGTCTATGTTTACCGCAACAGGCTCAATTTTGTCCTCTCCGCGTCAGCGTCCGTTTTCACGCGACAAGAGACACAAGCGTTTATGGATCTTCTAATGGCAGGTCTCATAGAGAATGGGGCCGGAGGATCGCGGCTCTAATCGAAGTCGGGATTGGCCGTACGCATTCTCAAGGACCTCGGATTTACTGTTGAAGACTATGTAAAATCGCCATGAATCTCTCTTCCACTTCGTGTTTCAATATCGCGCCCTTCGCTTTACGGCATGACAATACCCGAAGAAATCTCCGAACATTTACCACGTGAACCCCGGCCTAGCCCCTGACCGCGTGAGTACGAAGTCCATGTCAGAAAAGGTAAAGGATTTAGATAATCTCACACCGATGATGCGCCAGTACCAAGAAAACAAGGCGCGACATCCGGATGCGATCCTGCTCTTCCGAATGGGCGATTTCTACGAGATGTTCTTTGATGATGCCAAAAAGGCATCCAGGCTCCTGGACATCGCCCTCACCACCAGAGACAAGAACAAAGAAGAACCAGTCCCGATGTGCGGGTTCCCGCACCACTCGGCTTCAGCGTATATATCCCGTCTTTTGGCAGCGGGGGAAAGAGTCGCGGTCTGCGACCAGATGGAAGATCCCCAACAGGCCAAAGGGATCGTACGCCGCGAAGTGACGAGAGTCCTCACCCCGGGCCTGACGGAAGAACCGGGGACACTCAAGCCCGAGGAAAATCATTTTGTGGTGGCCCTTGCATTACGGGCGAATCAGATAGGGCTGGCCGCGTTTGACCTGTCAACCGGCGATCTTATGGTTACCCAGACTTCGGAAATGACTGTGGCCTCTCAAGAGTTGCGCCGTCTGGATCCCAAGGAAGTGCTCATCCCGGATAGTGCAACTCCGGAAAATCCGCTGAGCCAAATGGTTGACGGGTCATTCTACGTTCATACTCTGGAAGAGTGGATGTCCGACCCGAGAACTTGTTCGGAGACGCTTCTCGACCACTACCAGGTGCAGAATCTCGAAGGCTTCGGCCTATCGGAAAATTCACCGCTCACGATCGCTGCTGGGACCATTATCAACTATGTGCGGCAGACCAGGCCGGACGCGCCAGCACACATCAAGCCGCCGCGGGTCTACCACCTGGGCCATTACATGGTGCTGGACCGTTCAACCTTGCGGAATCTTGAAATCTTCAAGAATATCAAGGACGGAACTGCAGAGGGGACGCTCTTACGTCTCATGGACAAGACGGCTACGGCTATGGGGGCTCGCTTAATGCGCCAGTGGATCTCTTATCCGTTGCTGGAGGTGACCAAGATCCGGCGGCGCAGCGAAACCGTTCACGGTATGGTGGAAAACACCATATTGAGATCGGAAATTCGCGACATCTTGAGAGATATTGGGGACCTGGAGCGGATAGCGGGAAAGATCTCCCTGAAAAGCGCCACTCCCCGCGATCTGGTTCAATTACGCACATCAGCGGAACGAATACCGTCTCTAATCAATCTGCTGCAGGATTTGGACACTTCGATGGCGTTAGAGATGCGGCAGATGGACGACCTCTCCTATGTAGCCCATGCTATCGCTTCGGTTCTGGTCGATTCCCCGCCTGCGACTCTCAAAGATGGAGGAGTAGTCCGCGAAGGCTACCATGAGGAGCTGGATGAGCTCCGGTCGATCAGCTACCACGGCAAGGAATGGATTGCCGGGATAGAAGCTCGTGAACGGCAGATAACAGGAATACCGAACCTCAAGGTCGGCTACAACAAGGTTTTCGGTTACTACATAGAGGTCACCAAGACCCATCTGGAAAAGATCCCTTCCCATTATACGCGCAAACAGACTCTGGTAAACGCTGAGCGGTACATAACCGAGGACTTGAAGGAGTACGAACTTAAGGTATTGAATGCCCAAGAGACCATCCTGAAACTGGAGGAAGAGATCTTCAGCCTTCTCCGGAGCAGGCTTCTGGAGGTCATTCCTAGAATTCAGGCCACTGCGGCTTCCATAGCCACACTGGATGTGTTGCTATCATTGGCCGAGGTAGCGGTAGCCGGGGGGTACACGCGGCCTGAGGTTCATGAAAGCGATGAAATCCGTATTGTGGAGGGGCGCCACCCTGTGGTGGAAAGATTCGAGCAGCGGGAGCCGTACGTGCCCAACGACACGCTTTTGAACCGCTCGTCACAACAGATCCTGCTCATTACAGGGCCCAATATGGCGGGAAAGTCTACGTACATGCGCCAGACCGCGCTTATTGTCCTTATGGCGCAAATGGGCGGCTTCGTGCCGGCTCAAGAGGCCTCTGTGGGTCTGGTGGATCGAATATTTACCCGAATTGGCGCTGCCGATTACTTGGCCTTCGGCCAGTCAACATTCATGGTAGAAATGAACGAAACCGCTGAGATCCTCCACAGTGCATCCGAGCGTTCGCTCGTGCTTCTCGACGAGATCGGCCGGGGAACCAGTACTTTTGATGGGCTCTCCATCGCGTGGGCGGTCACCGAATATCTTCACGACAGGCGGGATGGCGGGCCGAGAACTCTCTTTGCCACGCATTACCATGAACTCGTGGACATAGCGTTGATCAAGGATCGGGTGCGCAATTACAACGTGGAAGTAAGAGAATGGGAGGATCGGATAGTTTTCCTGAGGAAGATAGTCCCCGGCGGCTCCAGCCGTTCCTACGGTATTCAGGTGGCCAGGCTGGCGGGAATCCCCGACGCGGTTATCTCAAGGGCCAGAGAGATACTCTTGAACCTCGAAAAGGAAGAGATCGACCCTGGAGGCCGGCCGAGGATTTCACGGAAGCGCAACAGCAAGAAGGAAGCCAGCGGCGGAGCATTGCAGGGTGACCTGTTCGGATATCCGGGTGACGAGCTGGTGAAAGCGCTGGAGCAAATTGATCCCGAAAGGCTTACCCCCTTGGAAGCGCTGAATCTGCTGGCGAAATGGAAAAAACGATATTCATGAGGCCGCTTAATTAGATATTACATTAAAATAAGTAATTAGCATATTGAAATTAGGTTGCTTTTATATACAGCATGTGGTATTCTCCGCGCAGTAGGAGATTCCCCGAGCAAATCTGGGATCTCTGTTGTGAAGGAGGACCCCTGGATGTCAACCCGAATGCTCTCCAGAATAGCGGCAACCGCGCTGCTCGTTATGATCGCGGCCGTGCCCGCGCAGGCTTACATCCCTTATGACACCCACGTCATGTTCTTGGATCTGGCGACAAAAGATATGCTGAGATTGCTGCCTCGGGCGATGGGCTCATATATTTATCAGAACCGCTATGATTTCATGCGCGGCATGACCTTTATGACGCGGGAAATTAGAGTGAATCCGGGGAAGTGCAAGGATCTTGAAGAAATTCGTAGGGAAGCGTACGAGCGCCTGAGCCGCGACATCCCCTACTGTGTGGAGGCCTTCAAAGGTGGAGAGATAAAGCTCGACACTGCCGCTTCCAATGTGGCCGGCAGGCTCGGAATGATTGCGTACTCCATCATGCTTCAGAAGATGCCAGCGTTTCCGGATCTCGAGTATCTGGAAAAGTTCTCCATGTTCTTGGATGAGGCGTTGGTTGAGAATGTCATACCCATCTGGCTCTTTTACGACGGGTATGGAGATTTTCATTCGCTGGGCGAACTCATGGAGCGGCTCAAGCCGGAAGATATGCCTACCTTTGTGCATCTCAAGAACGATACGTACGCGGCGCAGATGAAGGAGGAAACCTTTTCGGTCTTCCGAGCGCCGGACAGGTTTAACAGGAACATGATAATGACCGATGTAGACATCAATTATGTCTACAGCAGTATAATCAACAATATTCTCGATACGTTCGTGTACATCTGGAAATGCTCGGGAATGGATCTTGCCCACCCTTCCTATGCGGCGCCGCCAGGCACAGTCATCAAAAGACCAAGCAGACGCCAGATCTTGGCCAGTGATGCTGCCAGGAGGCCCCCACGTCCTCCTGTTTCCGTCGCTGAAGAGACGGGGCCGACAGTCGAGCCCGAGGAGGAGGGTGAGCCGCCTGCTCCTGGAACCGAGGCTCCTGCACCGACTCCGGGAGTGGCGCCCTCACCGCAGCCACCCCGGCCTGGCCCGCCCGCAATTCCCCCGGGGGAAGAGGCGGAATCACCGACCATGGAGTAGAGGCCGCGTGGCATAGCCTGCACCCTTAGCCGTGGTCAAAAGTCTTGACCATATATAAAAAAGTCGCTTTCTGAGATATAGGTTAAACTCGGCGTTTCTGCCGGCTCGAGCTAGTTGATTTGTACACACATAGTCCGCCGGCACGGAGTCCGGCGGCTACCAATTTGCGAAGATCGCTCCGCACTATCAGACATTAATTTCGGCAATCACCATAATCTGCCTTGTCTATCCCCTGGGATGGCAGGAAGCGTGAAGCTGTTTGAGACGATGTCGCGCCACGTGGGTATAAATCTCAGTAGTTGAGATGTCCGCGTGGCCGAGCATTATTTGAACCCACCTCAGATCTGCATCATTCTGAACTAGATGTGTGGCGAAGGAGTGGCGGAGCGTGTGCGGTGAGATCTCCTTACGGATTCCTGCACAAATTGCTGTCTTTTTCACGATTTTCCAGAAACTTTGGCGTGTCATGGGCCGCCCGCGACGGGTTACGAACAAGGCTTCGCTCCGTATGGCGCCCAGAAGGCGGGGCCGTACGTTTTCCAAGTAGTTCATGATCGACCGGGAAGCCGGGATACCGATTGGCACTATCCGCTCCCTTGAGCCCTTCCCCATTACAGTGACACACCCCATTTCCAGATCTACGCGGTATAGGTCCAGTCCTACCAGCTCGGTCACTCGTACGCCGGTGGCATAGAGCAGTTCCAGCATCGTCGCGTCCCGCTTACCTTCCAGTGTTGCATAATCCGTGGCCACGAGTAGACGTTCGACCTCTTCCGGCTCCAGGTAATGAGGAATCCGTTTTGGCAGGCGCGGCGCAGCGATCAGGTCAGAGGGATTCTCCCCGATTTGCCCTGTTTCAATGAGGAATCGGAAAAAGGATCTAATACACGAGATTTTCCGAGCCCTTGTCCTGGCGCTGAATCCCCGGCGATCCAGCTCCGCGAGATACCGAAGGAGATCTTCACGGTGGATATGAGCAGCGTTTCGCGCGCCTCTACTCGCCAGGAACCTGGAAAAATCTTTCATGTCCGAGCCGTATGATTCCACGGTCAAACGGGCGAGTCCCCTGTCCACGATCAGGTGGTCGAGGTATCCCGATACGGCAAGATCGATTTCTGAAAGCTTTATGCCATTCATAGAGTTTTCCGGTTCTCCCACCTTACTGTCCCATTGCCCGAAAGGGACAGTAAATTGTCGGGGAGGAACTACAATGTCATTGCGAGGGCTCACGCCCGAAGCAATCTCCGGTGGTACGGCCGTCCCGCGCTTCGTCATTCCCGCGTACGCGGGAATCCAGGCTGAACCACGGATCGCAGTCCGGGGTGACTAATGACCGGCAATCCCGCGTTCCGCGGGGGACGGCCCCACCGGTCAGATTCCTTTCTCGCGGAACTCGGGATTTCAATCCTCGCAACGAAAAGGCGAGACTCGCCCGTAATCTACCTGTTTGAAAGAACTTTCGGATGAAAGCTATTGCTTCAGTTCTTAGCTTGCGGCATCCTTCTGTTCTACGAACTGGGATTCCTCCATCGCCACGAGGTGATCGTGGAGGCTCGTCCTGATCTCCTCCAAGCGTTCGAAGTCGATGATTTTATTTCCGCTCTCATCCTGAACGTAGAAGATGTCCGCGGCCTGATCCACTTCGGTCGTGATCTTTGTCAGGACTATGTCGAGCCCCAGAGCCGTGAGCCGGCGGGTAATGTCGTAAAGAAGACCGGGTCGGTCGTGCGCGTAGACCTCTATTATGGAAGCCCGGTCCGACGCGGCATTATCGACCTCCACCTTCAACGGGAAACGGGGCCGGGAGGTTGCCGGAAAGAACCTCCTCGTGGGCCTCCGCGCGGCCATTAGCTCATCCACATCGGCTTCACCGCTAATAACCCTACCGAAGTCCGCACAAAACCGGTCCCAGCGTTCAGGGTCATCGAGAGGGCCTTCAGGAATGTCGTTGACATGGAAGGTTCCCACCGCGATGTCTCCTATGCTGTGACTCCAGGCCCCCAGGATGTTGATCCGGTTCACGGAAAGACTTCCGGCGATTCTGAAAAAGAGGCCGCGCCTGTCGCGAGTGATCAGAGTGATAGAGCTGTAACCCGGCTTGTGGTGATCCACCTTCCTGGCTATCATATCGCCCGGCCCAAGGGCATTCAGTCCGTGGCTAGCGAGATAGTTTCTGAGATCCAGATAGTGTTCTGCGATAACGCCAGGATAAAAATCTAAGAAATAGCGAGAGCCGGCTGAACCCAAGAAATTCTCCAATTCAGGTCTCCTGTGCTCCGCGGGCACGAGGTCCCGTACAACAGCTTTGATCTGTTTGATCCATTCCCCGAGATCTTCACCGCCCAGACCTTCGCCTTCGATGATATCTAAAGTTCTGTAATATAACTCTTCCAGGAGCATTTTCCTCCAGGAGCTAAACGCTGTCGGACCCACCGCTTTCAAGTCAGCATGTGTAAGCAGCATCAGCAAATCGAGTCGCCGTTTATGCATGACGGTTTCAGCAAAACGACTCACCAGGGCTTCATCGTGAAGATCCTTCTTGAACGCCAAGTGCGTCATAGCCAGATGATTACGTATGAGAAAACAGACCTCATCTAAATGCTCTTCAGGTAGCCCGAGCCGCTCAAGGATGGACCGCGTTATCTCTTCCCCCCTCACTTCGTGACCTGGTCCTCGACCTTTGGCGATGTCATGAAACAGACCAGCCAGATAAAGCACTTCTCTGCATTCTAGTTTGGAAAAAATAGTCTGTAGGAGCGTGGCGTCCGGGTCTTTACGGGCACGGCTAAATGAGTCGATATTCTCCAGGACCGCGATGGTGTGGAGGTCCACCGTATATTGGTGATACACGTCATGCTGGGGCAGAAAACGCACTCTTGCAAACTCAGGGATGAAACGCTCCAGAAAACCTATTTTCATCATCGCATTCAAGGCCCTAGCAACCGAGCCGCTATTTCGAAACATGTCGAGGAAAAGACGGTTTGCTTCTGCATCGGCCGTCACGTCGTGATTCGAAGATTGAAGCCGTTTACGAATCAGGTCCACGAGCCTGATATCCAGGTCGCATCCCGTTTCAGCGATCTTCTGAAACGCATGGATTATTTCCTTTGGGCCGGCAGCGAATTTCTTAGGATGGAAATGATTTATGCCGCCTGCCCCAACGTAGAACGAATCGTCCAGCTTCAGGCGTTTCAGACCAGTAGCTATTTTCGGCCTTAGGAACAACCGTGCTCGTGCAAGCACTCGCCGGCCGAAAAAATCCAAGGTGGCCGCATGTCGATAGTACTCACGCATGAAACCTTCGACACCGCGGCGCTCGGCAGTATCCTTGAATCCCATTTGTGAGGCCAGGATGTCCTGAGCGTCGAATTTGAGACGATCGTCGCGCCTATCCGCGATAAAATGGAGTCTGGTCCGAACTTCAGCCAAGAAATTCATAGCTGTTTTGGCATCCTCCACTGCTCTGCGTCCACAGATGCCTGCTATAGGTAGATCTTCCAGTCCCCTGCAGCCGAAGATCATGCGAACAAGCCACGCGATCAGCTGGATATACCGTAAGGAACCGGGTCCCTCCTTCAGATGAGGTTCCAGAAGGTAGATCGTATGCCCGAATTTCTCAGACGACTTTAGGATCTCTCCTTCTATCTTGAGGTATAAATCCAGCGGGTCGGTGTCCAGGATAAGCCGCTCCCGCGTTATCACAAGTTGTCGGTAGATGCTCTCGTCTCCCCAGATGTGACGAGTGTCCATAAGTGATGTCAGTACCGCCAAGTCCTTGTCTGCCTCGTGCTTGCATTCCTCAACGGTCCGTACTGAGTGGCCCAACTCTACCCGGGCGTCCCACAGCAGGTACAGCATACTGCGAATGCCTCGATAGATACCCTCCGACGCATTTTCAGGGCGCAGAAATAGAATATCGATGTCCGAATACGGACTCATCTCCTTACGGCCGTAACCTCCAAGGCCCAGCAGCGCAATTTGGCCCTTCCAGTGTCCCAGAAAGTGGTCTGCCAGTTGCCTCAGAAGCTCGTCGTAAGCCTGATGCATTTGGAAATGTCCGGGGTCAGAGGCTCCTCCCCTGCGATAATTTCCAATTTCGTCGCGAATCTTCGCAATTTGAGCTGATCGATCGTGGTTGGCGAAAATGAATCTCATAAAATATAGCCCCGGCGTCAGAGCGCCTATTGATTGAACGTCCTGAGCAATGAGGCAGGACCTCGTCGGGACGCATACTAATTCTTGGGCGACAGCGGGTCAACCTGCCGCAGTCTAATCTACTTGGAAAGTCACTTGCGCGGCCTCCCCGCTCGGGGTAACCACATGAAGCGTGTGCTTACCGCGGACAAGCTCCCAAACGAATTCATAGGGTGCGGGAGTGCTGGCAATTTCAACTCCGTCCAAGAGCCACACCACGCGATCCACAACGGGTTTGGGGACAGCACGAAAAAAGATGCTGCCTGAAGTGTGTGGGGAGAGAATAAATCGGTCAGAGTCGTGTGGGGAGATAATCTCAATGGCAGAAGTCTTTGCCGGATTATCGAGTCGCGTTGAGGAATGGTTCATATGTGTTGAAGCTGAGCCTGAAAATGCCGCTTCAGGGCTCATAAGTCGGAAGCGCCCTCGGCCTTGCCGCATTTCGCGGTGATGGATCCACTGGGCATATTGTGACCCCAAATAGTAATTCTGGTCCCGCTTGTGGGAAAGGTCGCAAGGAACCGGGCCATCGGATGCGGGTAAGACCAACTCTTTCGTCACGTGCGGACAATGAGCGGAGGCTGCTTTGCCGGACAGCCAGCAAATGGATTCTTCCCGTATCCCTGCAGGCTTCACAAACGGTTCCGGTTCCCCTGTACTATAAAGGTAATCAGTGACCTCTTTTAGAATTGGTCCCAAAACCGTGGCGCCGGCTCCTCCGCTGGTCGGACGTCCATCGAAGTTGCCGGCCCAGATGCCAACCACGTGCCTCGACGTATAGGCAATTATCCAACAATCCCGGTAGTTGCTGCTCGTCCCGGTCTTGACGGCCACGGGGAAGCCAAAATCAAAGAACGCGGGGTTCCCGAACGTCAATAACCGCGCGGATGGGTCTGCGAGAATATGGTGGATAGCGTATGCAGTCTCAACGGAAAAGATTCTTACTTCTCTAGCCTTTTTGCCGGGAGTGAGTCTTAAAGGGCTGTACAACCCTCCCCGAGCCAAGGTAGTGTAGGCCTGCACCAGGCGGTACAAACTCACGTCTACGTTGCCTATGGCCAAGCCCAGTCCATAGTGCTGCGGAGACCTCGAGGTTTCATTGATTATCCCGAGATCTTCCAGCAACGTGTAGAACTCGTTCACGCCGAGCGATCTCAGCGTCTTTACGGCAGGCATGTTGAGTGAATTCCCCAGGGCTAAACGTATGGTGACCGGCCCGTACCAGCGACGATCCGCGTTAAATGGGAGATAATCACCACGGGGCGTCGGATAGCTCCTGAAGGTGTCCGCAATTTCGGCAAAGGTGCTGCTACCTTTCTCCAGGGCCAGGGCGTATAGAAACGGCTTGAGTGCGGAACCCGCACTACGCGAGGCAAGAACGGCGTTATTGTACCCTTGATTCCTATCCGAGTAACTAAGCGAGCCGACCATACCGAGCACGTTGCAGCTTCGAGCGGAAACCACCATTGCCCCGGCCTGATGAATCCCTATTGCAGCGAGGCGATTCTTGTGGGAGCGAAGTATGTATTCGAGAGAATGCTGAATTTCCAAATCCAGTGTGGTCTTGACAGGATTTGACTGGTCCGGTTCCTGCTTGAGAACAAGGTCTACCAGATGCGGAGCTTCAAGGGGGATAGCCCGTCTTTGCAGGTCAACGTTGGGTCCCATCATCAGT
>Ga0074045_10005735_pt1 | contig 10779 bp, 8 predicted proteins | sample BogForMeECP23OM2_FD_94442 | JGI IMG/M metagenome (GOLD analysis project Ga0074045, IMG submission 94442) | Bog forest soil microbial communities from Calvert Island, British Columbia, Canada - Bog Forest MetaG ECP23OM2 | ecosystem: Environmental > Terrestrial > Soil > Wetlands ... | reverse complement strand
TTTCTCTTTTGCTGTCCGTAGGGCCTCCCGCACCCTCGCGGGAGCGGTGCCTCCTTCAACGTCGTGGATGGCCAGCACATTGGCCAGCGTTAGCGCGTCATAAAATTGCTGATCGGCCTTGATACCGCAGAGCGCAAAGTCCTCCGGCGACAACTGCTCAAGTTCGCAACTTTTCTCCAAGCACAACCGCACCGCTTTGCCGACCAATTCGTGTGCGTGGCGAAACGGCACTCCCCTGCGCACCAGGTACGCCGCCGCCGCCATGGCGTTCATAAAGCCGCGAGTCGCTGACCGCTGCATGCGCTTGTAGTCGAACTCCACCGCCGCCATGAAGCCGGTTGCCACGCGCAGCATGTTCGACACCTGTCCAGAAGCCGCGAAGACGGGTTGCTGCGTCTCCTGAAGGTCCTTGCTGTAGGCCAGGGGCAGACCTTTCACGCTCATAACGAGCGCTGTCGCACTGGCCCAAACCGTTCCCGCCTTGCCGCGAATCAATTCCAGCGCGTCGGGGTTCTTCTTCTGCGGCATCGCGCTGCTGCCGGTGGAGAATTCCTCCGGCAACTTCACGAAACCAAATTCTGTGGTCGAGAAAAGGACCAACTCCTCCGCCCAGCGGCTCAGGTGCAGTGCCACAAATGACAGCGCCTGAACGAACTCGATGGCGAAATCGCGATCGCTGGTCGCGTCCATGCTGTTCGTGGTCGGCGCATCGAAGTCCAACTGCCTTGCCATCGCTTCCCGGTCCAGAGGCAGAATGGTCCCAGCAACCGCGCCAGAGCCTAGCGGACACTCGTTCAAGCGCTGGCGGCAATCGGCCAGCCGGCCCAGGTCGCGGGTAAACATCTCGACGTAAGCCAGCAGCCAATGCGCCACCAGAACCGGCTCCGCGCGCTGCAGATGGGTGTACGCGGGCATGGCGTTTTCCCCGGCCGCGTAGGCCTGATTAACGAACTCTCCGACGAACTCCACCAGCAGCCTGCACACCGCGTCGATCTCCCGCCTAACATAGAGCCGCAGGTCGGTGGCGATCTGCTCGTTGCGGCTGCGTCCCGAGTGCAGCTTGTAGCCGGCTTCGCCAGCCAACTCCACCAGGCGTGACTCGACGTAATGGTGCACGTCCTCGATGGCAGGATCGTCAGCCTCGGGAACCTCTTCACGCGCGATCTGCTCGAGCGCGAGGACCGTTCGGCCAAGCTCCTCGCTGGTCAACACGCCCGCCTTGGCGATGGCGACGGCGTGTGCCTGGCTGGCGGTCACCTCGAATGGCAGTAGCACGCGATCGAAGGGAAACGAACGCTGCCACTGTTCGAACTCGGCATTCTGCGACTGACTGAAACGCCCTGACCACATCTTCATTTCACTGTCTCCGCGTGGACCATCGCGCGTGAGCGTGCCGGCAGGCCCAGAATGCGGATGAAACCCTCCGCATCCTTCTGGTTGTAGCTGGCGCCCATGGTAAAGCTGGCGATGTCCGGACGATGGAGTGATGTCTCCGACTTGCGGCCCGCCACGTCGATATTGCCCTTGTAGAGAGCCAGCGTGACTGTGCCCCCCACATCGGCTTGCGAGCTGCTTACGAAAGCTTGCGCCGATTCGCGCAGCGGCGTGAACCACAGACCGAAGTACACAACCTCGGCATATTTGAGACCGATGTATTGCTTAAAGTGCATCAGGTCGCGGTCGAGGCAAAGCGCTTCAAGTTCGCGATGCGCCGTGAGCAGCAAGGTGCCACCTGGCGTCTCGTAGCAACCCCGCGACTTCATTCCGACGAATCGGTTTTCCACCAGGTCCACGCGGCCGATGGCATTGCGCGCGCCGATTTCGTTGAGCACCTCGACGATCGCCACCGGATCAAGTCTGACGCCATTCACCGCGGTAGGCAGGCCCTTCTTGAACTCGATCGTGACCTTCTCCACTGCGTCGGGCGCGTCCTGCGGCGACTTTGTCCACGTCCACGTGCTCGGAAGCGGCGCGTTGTTTGGATCTTCCAGCTCTCCCCCTTCATGGCTGACGTGCAGCAGGTTGCGATCGCGGCTGTGGATTTTCTCCCGGCTCTGCGCCACAGGAATTCCGTGCGCCTCCGCGTAGTCGAGGCAGTCTTCGCGCGACTGCAGCGTCCACTCGCGCCAGGGCACGATGACCTTCAACTCCGGTGCCAGTGCCTGGTAGGCGTGCTCGAAGCGCACCTGGTCGTTGCCCTTTCCAGTGCAGCCGTGAGCAACCGCGGTTGCGCCCTCGCGCAGCGCCGCGAGCACCTGATACTTGGCAATAATCGGACGGGCCAGCGATGTGCCCAGTAGATACTTGTGCTCATACACCGCGCCCGCCTGGATCGCCGGGAAGACGTAGTCCGTGAGGAATTCCTGCCGCAGGTCCTCGACGATCACCTTGCTCGCGCCCGTGGCATAGGCCTTCTGGACAACTGCCTCGATGTCGTCGCCCTGCCCGACATCGGCGACAAAGGCGATCACGTCGCAGTCATAGTTCTCCTTGAGCCACGGAATAATGATGGAGGTATCGAGCCCCCCGGAATAAGCGAGTACAACTTTTTCACGCATTGGCACTCCTCGGCGGGAAGCGGTGAACACCGCCGTCCAGCAACAAGACGAGAATAGCTTTCTGAATGTGCAGGCGGTTCTCCGCCTGGTCGAACACCACGGAACGCGGCGAATCGATGACCGCTTCCGTGACTTCGTCACCACGATGCGCCGGCAGGCAGTGCATGAACACCGCGTGCCTGGCCGCATAAGAGAACAGATTCTGGTTCACCTGATAGGGCGCGAAAATCTTGCGTCGCTCGGCCGTCTCTGACTCCTGCCCCATGCTCGCCCACACGTCCGTGTACACCGCATCTGCGCCTGCCACGGCCTCGACAGGATCATGGACCACCTCGACGCTGCCGCCTGAGACGGCGGCCAGGGCGCGAGCTTCGCCGGTGATTTCCGCGTTCGGCTCATACCCTTCCGGCGTGGCAATGGAGATGGTCGCGCCAAGGCTGGCGGCCGCGAGCATCAGCGAATGAGCCATATTGTTGCCGTCCCCAACATAGGCAAGATGTACGTTGCGCAGGCCGCCGAAGTGCTCCTGCAAGGTCAGCATGTCGGCCATCGCCTGGCAGGGATGCTCCAAGTCGCTCAGGGCATTGATGACCGGGATAGAGGCATGCAGCGCCATCGTTGTGACGGTCTCGTGCGCAAACGTCCGCAGCACCACGCCATCTACCCAGCGCTCCAAGTTGTGCGCCACATCGCTGAGGCTTTCGCGTGCTCCAAGGCGGGATTGCGTTTGGTCCACGAAGAACGAAACGCCTCCCAGGCTGTTGATGCCTGCCTCGAAGGTGAGACGCGTGCGCAGCGACGGCTTCTCGAAGAACAGTACGATCTGCTTGCCGACCAGCGTGCCGCGGTAGTCTGACGGCCGAGCCTTCATCGCCGCGGCCAACTCCAGCGCACAGGCGAGCTCTTCCGGCAGGAAGTCCTGGATCGAAATCAGGTCGCGGCCCGTCACGCTGGGGTAAACATAGGGCCTTACGCCTGGGGGAATCGTTGTAGCAATCAATGTCAAACTCCTTCCGAATCGGGGTCGGAAAACAATCGCAAAAACAAAATGTCTGGAAATTAGCGGCCTTCAGCCACGTCGCTCGAGGGCACGGTCAAAGCTGCGCGATATCATGAGGCGATTACCTCCGTGCCGCAGTCGATGGGATGAGTAAAGAATCCGGGAAGAACTTCAGCGCGGGTGGCGGGCAGGATGCGCACGCGCGTGACACCTTTCTTCAGCGCCCGGGTGCAGGCTTCCAGCTTGGGCAACATGCCTCCGCTGACTGTCGCCTCCTCCACCATGGCAGCGATGCCGTTCACGTCGAGCCAGCGAATGACTGCGCCCTCGGCATCCTTCACCCCCGCAACGTCGGTGAGATACACCAACGCGTCCGCCCCGCAGGCCACTGCGCAAGCCGATGCCATCTGGTCGGCATTCACGTTGTAGTACTCGCCGTCGAAGCCGAGCGCGAGGCTGGCGACGACCGGGACTACTCCCGCACTCCACAAACGCTCGATCCATGCAAAATCAACCGTGCAGATTTCGCCGACGTAGCCGAGGTCGGGTTTCTTCTTTCTTGTGGCGCGAAACATACGCAGGTCGCCGCCGCAGATGCCGATGGACGGCTGACCCGCGTCGCCGATCGCCGCCACAAGTTGTTTGTTGAGTTGACCCGCCAGTACCATCATGGCGACATCGCGGGTCTTCGAGTCGGTGACCCGAAGTCCGTCGACGAACGTCGTCTCGCAACCCAGTTGCTTCAAGGTGCGGCTCAAAGCTGCGCCACCGCCATGGACGATGACCAGCTTGTGCCCTTCGCGGCACAGGTCTGGAATGGTCTTGGCGAACTTGCCGACCAGCTCGCGGTCGTCGAGTGCGGCCCCGCCAATTTTCAAGACGAGCTTCATTGCAGTCCCTCTTTCTCGTCGAAGCCGAACATCAGGTTCAGGTTCTGCACTGCCTGTCCGGCGGCGCCCTTGAGTAGATTGTCGAGGCACGAAACCAGCACCGCCCGCTGGCCGTCGGGCGAGAGCGCAAATCCGATGTCGCAGTAGTTGGTGTTCACCGAAAACTTGATCTGCGGCAGGCGCGCAGCCCCGAAGACGCGCACCCAGGGCTTCCCGGCGTAAAACTCGCGGAGCGACTGCTCCAACTCTTGGGCGGTTGCCGCTTTCGCCAGCTTCACGTAGATTGTGGACAGGATGCCGCGCGGAATAGGCAGCAGATGCGGCGTAAATTGCAGCGCGCTGCCTTCAAGTCCGAGCTGCTCCAATATCTCTCCCGTGTGCCGATGTCCAAAGACGTTATAGGCGGAGAAGTCGCCATCCACCTCCACGAAGTGCGTCTTGGGCGTGGGTTGCTTCCCTGCCCCGGAGACACCTGACTTCGAATCGCAGATGATCCCTTGTTGCAGGTCCACGAACCCGGCCCGAACCCACGGCGCCAGCGCAAGAATGATCGACGTCGAATAACAGCCGGGATTGGCCAGCAGCGTGGCATGCTTGATGGCATCCGCGTGCAACTCCGGCAGGCCGTAAACCGCAGAACCGTCCAGCTCCGCTGCGTTCTCCGCGAATCCATACACCTTCCGATTCGCTGCCTGCTTCAGCCGCCAAGCGCCGCTCAGATCAATCACGCGGAAACCGTGGCTGATCGCCTCTGGCACAAGCTCGCGCGAGAACTCGTGCGGCGTGGCAAAGAAGACGACATCCACTCCGGCACCTCTCATTCGCTCCCACGAGAAGCTCTCGAACGGAAAGCCGCCGTTGCCCGACAACTGTGGATAGACATCGCTCAGATCGGTGCACTCGCCTCCCTCGCCATTCCGCCTCATCAACAAGGGTTTCTTCACGGCGTCGTGCCGTGCGAGCAGACGCACCAATTCGAATCCGGAATAGCCGGTGACCCCGAAGACCGCGGGTTGTATACGAGTATTCATTTTTATGCAAGATATCCGCGGATACGTTGCGCCAGCTTTCCGGCCGACTTCGCGTTAGACGCGATCGCCAGGATTGTGTCATCGCCGCCGATGGTTCCGACGGACTCATCCCATTCTTCCGCGTCAATCGCGGCCGAAACCGGTTGCGCGCTGCCGGGACTGGTTTTCACCACCACCAGGTTCTGCGCCGTCTTCACGTCGTACACGAACTCCTGAATCAGGCGCTCAATCGACGGCAGGTGGATCTCGGCTTCCTCGCCCTGCGGAGCCTTGTAGCCCTCCGCGGTCTTCACCAACCCCAGTTCGTGAATGTCGCGGGAGAGGGTTGCCTGCGTGACGCGATGGCCGCGCCGGAACAGCGCTCGCCGGAGATCCTCCTGGCTGGATACCTCCCGGGCGTCGATTACATCGCGAATAGCGGCATGGCGTGACAGTTTCGACATAGCATAAATATACGTCTATATGAATAATAATACTTTGATGCTGCGTGTCAAGACTTTGAGAGAATTATTTTGGGAAACCGAGGGCTGGTCGGCAAACGGTCTTGCAGAGCAAAGCCCGTTGTGGCGCTCCCATTTCGCCGGGCTAAAAGCCCGGCGCTTCCATCCTAAGAGGACGTTCTTGCCCCGAGAACTTTATTTATTGGGCACCAGGCGGGCTTTTTCGTACTGGCTGAAGACAGCGTTCGCGCCGAGGTGAGCGGGGGTCCCGGCAAGCAACTGCTCTTTGCGGTAAACCAGATTGCTGGCGTTGAAGGTCGCCAGCTCGAAGCCGTGGCCGTGCGTGATGGCGTCGGTAGGGCAGGCTTCCACGCAATAGCCGCAGAAGATGCAGCGGTTGTAATCGATGTTGTAAACCTTGGCGTAACGCTCGGCGCCGCTCACGCGCTTTTCGGCGGTGTTCTCGGCGGCCTCGATGTAGATGCAGTTCGAGGGGCAAGCGGCGGCGCAGAGGAAGCAGGCCACACACTTCTCCAGCCCATTTTCATCGCGCTGCAGCACATGCATGCCGCGAAAGCGGTCTTGAAACATCGCTCCGCGCGTCGGGCCGGGGCCATCGGGATAATTCTCGACGATAGTCGGCTTGAACATCTCAATGAAGGTGACGCTCATGCCTTTGGCGATCGCCGCAATGTTCTTAACGATTCCCATGACCTTACACAGTATAACAACTGGATGGCCGTGTCGCGCTATCCGCGCGCCTTCAGCAAATCGTAATGATGCTGGGTGTGACCGGAGACGATGTAGGCCATGGCGCGCACAGTGACCGGAGCGCCGTTTGCGACTCCTGAGCGCTGCCAAACCTCCGGCGGGAAGGACTTGAAGAGCGCAAGGGTCGAGTTCCGGATTCCCTCAAATTCATCCAGCAGGTCTGCCAGGGTGCTCGCATCGGAATGAGCTTCGCGCACATAATCGTCTTGTTCGAATCCCTGCAGCTCCTTCTGGTCTCCGCGGGCAAAACGCAGCGCACGATAACTCTGCACGCGCTCTGCGTCACACAGATGCCCAATGATCTCCTTCACGTTCCACTTCCCAGGCTTCGGACGCGCTGAGGCCACCTCGTCGGAGAGAGAACCGAGCAGCTTGCGATACGCGCCGGGCTGCACGGATAGAAAGGCGACCACGTCTCCTTCAGGAACGCGAGCGATGTAGTTGGCGTAAAAGTCGGCGTATTCGGAGCGATCCGGACGGGTAAGCATCTGGTAAGTCTCCAACATCGAGGCGCAAATTTCAATCTCATTGGGCCGAATGGTGACCGCTAAGGGTTGAATGCCGCTTTATTCCAACCCAAACTCTTTCCACCGCTTCGTCACCATCTCCCTGGTCTTTTCGTCCATGCGGATCTCGTCCGGCCAGGGACGGGTGAAGCCCTCGCTGGGCCATTTGCGCGTGGCGTCCACTCCCATCTTCGAGCCGTAGTCGGGCAGACGTGAAGCGTGGTCCAGCGAGTCCACCGGGCCGAGCGTGAACTGAATGTCGCGCTCCGGATCGATGTTGTTCAGCACCTTGAGGGTCACATCGCCGAGGTCCTGCACGTTTACATCTTCATCCACCACGAGGATGCATTTGGTTGACATCGCCTGCCCCAGCGCCCAGATGCCGTTCATCACCTTGCGCGCCTGCCCGGGATACGACTTCTTGATGGAGACGATCATCAGGTTGTGGAAGATGCCCTCGATGGGAAGGTTCACGTCCACGATCTCGGGGATGGTGAGCCGCATGAGCGGCAGGAAAATCCGCTCCACCGCTTTGCCCATCCACGCGTCTTCCATGGGCGGCTTGCCGACGATCGTCGTTGAATAGATGGGGTCCTTGCGGTGTGTAACACAGGTGACATGAAACACCGGATAGAGGTCTGCGGGCGTATAGAAGCCGGTATGGTCGCCGAAAGGGCCTTCCATGCGAAGTTCGTCGAGCTGCACATAGCCCTCGAGGACAATCTCCGACGTCGCGGGCACTTCCAGATCGACCGTCTCGCACTTCACCAGTTCGACTGGCTTCTGCCGCAGGAAGCCGGCAATCATGTACTCCTCGATATCCGGCGGCGCTGGAACGATTGACGAGAACATCACGGCCGGCTCAGTGCCGATCGCGACTGCGACTTCCATTCGTCCCGCGACCTGCTTGCCTTCTGCTATGCGCGAGCCGCCGCCGGAACGCGCCATCATATCGAGGGCTGCGGTTACGGGATGCGCCTCGCCGGCCGCCGCAGCCTTGCGCATCTGTTCGCGATAGTGCTCCGCGCCATGCTTCTGGCGCTGCCAGTGCATACCTGCACTGCGGCTGTCATACACCTGCATGCGATAGACGCCGACGTTGCGCTTGCCGGTCTTCGGATCCTTAGTGATGACCGACGGCAGCGTGATGAATCGCCCGCCGTCCAGTGGCCAGCATTGCAGGATGGGAAAATCCAGTAGCGAGAAGTTGTCGCGCTTGATGACTTCCTTGCATGGCCCACTAGAGACTTCCTTGGGGAAGAATTTTCCCATCTCGGCCAGCATGGGCAGCATTTTGATTTTGTCGAGCAGCCCCTGCGGCGACTTCAGGTCCATGAAGTACTTGATCCGGTCGGCGATCTCGTCGAGCGAGTGCACGTCGAGCGCCAGACGCATGCGGCGCTCCGAACCAAACTGGTTAATCAGTAACTTCGCGCCCGGATAGCCCTTCGCGTTTTCAAAGAGCAGCGCTGGTCCGCCGGGGCCATGCTTGCCGCGGGGCCCCCATTTGGACACTCGGTCGGTGATCTCGGCGATCTCCAACACCGGATCGGCTTCCGCTTTGATGCGCTTCAACTCTCCCGCCTTGTCCAGCGCGGAGATCCATTCCCTCAGGTCGTAATACTCCAACTCAGCCTCGCTTTAGTGGCAGACAATGCTGCGGCAGATTGCAGATTCGAATATCCCTAGGATTATAGAGGGCGGGCAGCGTAGCATTGAGAGTTAAGGGCAGCGATGAGAAATCTCGTGCGGAGCCTACGATGGCGGATTTTGCCGCGGCGAGGCGATGCAACAGGGGAGAAAAAGGTTGCACGGATGTGTATATAAAAAGCCGGTTATACGTTATGCAAGCAAATTGCCAACAATTTTGCCGCTCCCCTTGAAGCTGCCCAAAATCGCTTTTATACTCTCAACTCATCGGGGAGAGGATGAAGATGTGTTTTTGTGTCTCCCGCGCTCTGGCAGCCAATTAGGCGGCTGTAGCAAAGTAATTTTTGCCGTGAGAGATTTCACCCGATTCAGGCTTCGCTGTGATTTCTTCACCCCCCGTTCGTCTGCACCTTTGCCGGTTTTCGCCCATCGGCCCGTTAGACCCAGGCAACCACAAAACAAATCAAAACAAAAAAGGACATTACCATGCCTGTGACTCACATCGATTTCCCCCTGGATGAATTGACTCGTCCGCAAACCGAAGAAGAGATTCAACGCAAGCTGGCCCACGAACGCGCTCGCCTGGCTAGCATGATGGGCCTCGACAGTGGCCCGGTCCGTCACTTCAAACGTCCGGTTGAGCGCCCATTCACCGCAGAAGAGCGCGGCAAGGTGACCATTCTTTTCGGTGGCCTGACCTGGAAGCATGAACGCGTAATTCAGGCGGCCTTTCAAGCCTCCGGCTACCGCTGTGAGATCCTGCCGGTGCCGAATGTCTCGGCCTTCCAACTAGGCAAGGAGTACGGCAACAACGGGCAATGCAATCCCACGTATTTCACCGTGGGCAATCTCGTCCAGCACCTGCAGAGCCTTGAGTCGCGCGGCCTCACCAAGCACGAGATCATCAATAACTACATCTTTTTTACCGCCGGCTCCTGTGGACCATGCCGCTTCGGCATGTATGAGTCGGAGTATCGGCTGGCGTTGCAAAACGCGGGCTTCGATGGTTTTCGCGTGCTGCTCTTCCAGCAGGACGACGGGGTGAAGGCAGCCTCCGGGGAAGCTGGGTTGAAGTTTACGGTTGACTTCGGGATGAGCATGTTCAACGCCCTTAACCTCGGCGACATCATGAACGAGATGATCTACCGCATTCGCCCCTATGAAGTGGAAAAGGGCAAGACGGACCGCGTTTTCCAGGAATCGGTTGACACGCTTTGCACTTTGCTGCGCGAGCGCAGACCGTTTGAGGACCACGAGGACCTGCCGGAGTGGATGGCGAAGAAAATCCGCGCCAACAAAGGCAAGAAGTGGGAGATCGTGCTCAACTCACTGGCCAAAGTGCGCGAACAACTTTATGGCGTCCCTTATAAAGATGCGCTGGCTGCGGTGCGCGAACAGCTCGCGACCATCGAAGTGGACCGCCTGCGCGTGAAGCCGGTGGTGAAGATCATCGGCGAGTTCTGGGCGCAGATCACGGAAGGCGACGGCAACTTCCACATGTTCGAGTTCCTGGAGCGCGAGGGCGCGCAGGTGTTGGTCGAGCCTATCGCTACCTGGGTAATGTACATGCTGTATCAGGCCAAGGCCCGCGCCGCAGCGCGCCGCAGTCTCGATGCTCCGTACAAGAAGGTGCAGTGGTGGGAGCTCCGCAAGATGGCGGTAAACGAACTCAAGTTCCGCCAGAAACAGTGGCTGTTCGGGATCGGCGAGGTCGTCTATGCGCGCCAATACCATCGTGTGGTCGAGCGCCTGGGCAACATCGCCCACCATCTGGTGGACCAGAAGGAAATGGCCTCTATGGCCAACCCGTTCTACAACGAATTTGCCCGCGGCGGCGAAGGCCACCTCGAGGTCGGAAAGAACGTCTGGTACACCAAGAACCAGCTCTGTCACATGGTGCTGGCCCTGAAGCCCTTCGGGTGCATGCCTTCGT
>Ga0074045_10005734_pt1 | contig 10779 bp, 9 predicted proteins | sample BogForMeECP23OM2_FD_94442 | JGI IMG/M metagenome (GOLD analysis project Ga0074045, IMG submission 94442) | Bog forest soil microbial communities from Calvert Island, British Columbia, Canada - Bog Forest MetaG ECP23OM2 | ecosystem: Environmental > Terrestrial > Soil > Wetlands ... | reverse complement strand
TGCCGAGCCAGGATGCCCGCATGGGCCGGGCCCTTGGCCGCCGTGACCCGGATCGACACCGTGCCGGGGCTTGACCCCCACCGGATGTCTGGAGCCGAAGCCCGTCCCTGTTCTGTGGTGTAGACAGTCGCCGAGCGGTTGCCATCGAGAAAGAGCCCGCTGGCGCCCTCCTCCGGTAGCCGGAACGTGACGGCAACTCCCGGCACGGGCGCCCCGGACTCATCCGTGACTTCGACCGTGAGCTTCTTACTTTGGAGCGATCCCGTCTCGAAGGCGGCGCTGTCGCCCGCAGCGATCCGCAACTGGATCTGCGGCGGCCGAACCGGCTGCGCTCTGCAAACGGGGCCAATGAAAAGCGCCAGGATCAGCGCGACAGACGTGACTCGAGAAGTCTCTTGCATGCGGCCTCAAAGCCGCATGGAAAATCAGATCACTTGTACGATGACCGCCGTTATATTGTCGGGGCCCCCGTGTTCCTTTGCGGCTTCGATGAGGTAGTGGCATTTCTGCGGCAAAGATTTCTCTGATTTGAGCGTATCCCGCAAAGTTTTTTCGTCGAGAACTCCGTGCAGGCCGTCGGAACAGAGCAGAATCTGGTCGCCGGCTCGAACTGGAATGACGTTGGTGAAAACCCGAAGTTCCGGGGCGGCTCCTACCGCCATCGTCAAAACATGCCGCATCGGGTGCCGTCGCAGGGCCTCCTCGCCGAGACCCAATCGTGACCCAACCTCCGCCACCCAGGTCTGGTCTTGCGTCAAGAGAGAGAAATTGCCATTCGACAACAGGTAGATCCGGCTGTCGCCAACGCTGGCCACTTGCATCTTACTGCTGTTGATGGCCCGGGCAGCCACCAGCGTTGTGCCCATTCCATCCAACTGCGGACTGGCCACAGCCGCTTGCCTGACGGCCGTGTTCGCTTCGGCAAAGCCTTGCTGGATCGCTTCCAATCCCTCTTTGTCTGGATTGTTCAGGAGAAATTCGTAAAGCGTTTCGGCGCTCAGACGCGAGGCATATTCGCCCGCATTTGCGCCTCCCATACCGTCGGCGACAATAAAAATCCCATGCTGGCTGTCGTGAATGAGGAAATCCTCATTGTTCGATCGAACACAGCCGGCATCGGACAGTCCAAAAGCCTCAAGCATAAAGGCACTCCGATTATATACGGGGTTTCACTGCGGTTTCGATGGCTGAAGCATCGCCTTCAGTTCTTTGAATGTAGTTTCGTCGAAACTCTCCTTGATTCGCTCCACCCCGGGGGGGTGCCCGTTCGCCGCGGCATATGGTTCCCTTTGTTCGGCGCGGGCCAGTAAACCGTTGGCTTCACGGTCCTCAGGGACCCTCTCCACAGTTGTTTTCAAGTGGTCTGCTGCTTCGTCATACAACCCCGCTTTGTAAAGCGCGAGGCCAAGATTGAAGGAATAGGTTGCATCGGCCCGATCTCCCTCAGCCGCGCGCCGGAAGTCCTCAATCGCCGCTGCTTGGTTCATGTGGTTTTCGGCGGCGCCCAGATTGTTGAAGACCTCGCTCAGAGGAATGGTCTGTGAGACTTCCTTGAAGTAGCCTGCGGCGGCCCGGTAATCGGCCGCGCCATACGCGGCCAGGCCTAGTTTGAAGCGCGCCTCCAGATAGCTGGGATGGCCGGCGGGCACCCGCAGAAGCCACTCGGACGCCTGCCGGAAGTCCTTGCGCTGCAGATAGAGCTTCCCCAATTCGAAAGCTGGGCTGGCATACGACCGGTTCAGCGACGAGGCCTGTTCGAACCACTTGATCTTCTGGTCCCTATTCGTGGAAATAAGTCCCCGTATGTAGCTCTCCTTGGCGTCCAGCCGAATCAGTTTGTCGGGAGTCGTGAATTGCTCCGGCTTGTAGCCGGCTTCCGGCTGCAGCGTCGAAGCGTACATGAACGAAAGATGTTCTTCCATGCGCGACAACTCTGCCAGGCTTCCCGATTCGGAAACTATCTGCCCTTCGCGAAACCTGCGTAAGTCGATCAGGTGAGACGTGACAGCGATGTCACTTTTGCGTAACTTTGTTTCTCCGGCCGTTAAGTGGATGTCATATTCGCCATAAATGACACAATCGGCGCCCAGCGTTTGTCCCAGCTTGATGATTGTTGCTTTCGTGAATCGCGCGTCGGGTCGGAGAGTTAATCGATGGAAGCCCTCCTGAAGCACGCTGCGATCCAGAACAATCTGCCCCCGGCTCCCCAATTCGGCATATAAGGTTTCCGCTATGCTCGTGCCGATCCAATTGAGGTCTTCGTACGAAGAGTTGTTCTGGAACGGCAGGATCAGTAGCGTTGCCGATTGCGCCCGAAGGGAGGTTAAGCTCAACAGGAGCAAGAAAAAAAGGAGACGCCAACACTGCACGTCTCCCATCCTAACAGGCTGTCATAGAACTGGAATCGTGGCAAAAGACCGTACGCCTTCCGCATGGCGATTGCCAGATTCAGCACCATTCGCCAAGGCGCCGATGGCACTCAGAATGCCGCCGCTGCTGTGCGGCGAATCAAACTCTGCCTAGTTGCCCCCTCGAGCATTGTTGTCCGTTGTCAGGATCACTCTTGTGGTAGTGCCACCCAAGCGGATCTCGGTCACTTCATCTTTGTCGTTATAAAGAACGGACGTGCCGGAAAACTTCTTTGCGTTGGTCTCGGTCCGGGCAGCGGCTTCCGCTGCGGTCTTATTGCTCTTAAGTACGACTGCGTTATCCTTCACTTCCAGACGATACTCGCCCGGCTTCAGGGTCTTGCCATTCAATTTGCTGTCCTGATACAGCGTGACGTTGTAGGTCGCAGCGCTCGCCACCACTAAGGCCACCGTCGTGAAAGAAAGAATCAATTTCTTGAACATATCTACGCTCCTTGCAATCGGGGGCCCGATTGTTCGGGAACGCACGTGGGCCCGCCTAGAACTATGTTACGCCCGGACTTAGTAAGAATAGATACCTGGTAAGTACTAGAAACGGGTGTTCGGATCCGGACGATCTGGTCCCGTAAGCGGTCGCCTGTCGGGCTGGAACGACGCTTGCTGTGAACATCATGTTCCGGGACGGGGTTACGGAGAAATCTGAGCGCCTCGCAAAAACGCGATCGCCTCGTTTTGTACCGCTTCCTCTTCACCAAATCCGCTGAGCCAGCGAACATCCGGCTCGCCTCGAAACCAAGTCAACTGCCGCTTGGCGTATTGCCGTGTTTTGAGTTGACACTCCCCCACGGCGGCGGTTCTGCTTCGAGCGCCGCTAGCCACCTCAATCGCTTGCTTGTATCCGAGAGACTGCACTGCCTTTGAATCGGGTTGGTAGCCGGCGGCCAGAAGAGAGCCCACTTCTTCAATCAATCCGTGGTCAAACATGGAAACGCATCGGCGGTCTAACCTCTCATAAAGCAATGCGCGGGGGGGATTCAACCCCAGTTTAAAGATCCGAACCCCGGTAAGAGCGTCTCGCGGCCTGTCCTGCACGGTCGAGGTGGCTTCTCCCGTCAGCACGATCATCTCCAGCGCCCGAATCAGCTTTTGAAGATCGTTGGGGTGGATTCGCTCCGCCGCCAAGGGGTCCTTTGCCGCGACCAGACGGTGCAGCGCGCGGGGCCGGTTGGCTGCAATTCTCTGCAACCGCCTCCTGAGGGCTTCGTCCCGTTGGGGTGCCGCTGACAGCCCTTCGAGTAGCGCTCGAAGGTAAAACCCGGTCCCGCCCACCACGATTGGCAGCTTTCCCCGATTGTGAATCGAGGTGATCGCCTGGCGCGCCAGCCGTTGAAAATCCCCGGCGGAGAAGTGTTCATCGACGTTGGCGATGTCGATCAAATGGTGGGGGATTCCGCGGCGTTCCGCCACCGGTGTCTTGGCGGATCCGGCATCCAGTTGACGGTAAACCTGCACCGAATCGCAGTTGACGATTTCCCCGTCGAATTCCTCCGCCAGTGTCAGGCCCAAATGACTCTTGCCAGAGCCGGTCGGCCCCAATACGACCAGCAGGTTTGCTGCCGCTGCAAGTCGTTCGCTCACTGCTTCATCCCTCTCGAGTCTAAAGCCAAGAATAAGGCTGGATTCTCGAGCCCAGGCGCGGGAACGCAAAGAAACGCTAAGCCCCTCCGGTGCATCGCACTATCAGAGATATACTGAATTAACAGCGACATCAGGAAGCTGTAACGCCACCACCCAAAGCGGTCCGAATGCCCCATCCCTATCTTCGTCTGCTCCGCAATACCTTTCTCGCTGCAGCGCTCGCCGCCACCGCGAATTCGGCTTGGGGCTACCAGCAGCCTTCCGAACGCTCTGCCGGCGAATCCTCTGTCATTAAGCAGGGGCCCTCCGCGAAGGCCAGCGCCTATTACCACTACTCGCTTGGGCATATGTATGAGGAAATGGCGGAAGCCTTAGGCAACAAGGCCGAGTATCTCAACAAAGCCATCGACAACTACCGGCTGGCCATGCAGGAAGACCCGTCTGCGTCGTTCTTGGTGGAAGACATCGCCGAGTTGTATCGGGCCAGCGGCCGCATTCGCGAAGCGGTTCTCGAGGCCGAGCAGGCCATCAAGACGAATCCGAACGATTTGAACGCGCGGCGTGTTTTGGCCCGCATTTACACCCAACAAATCGGAGACAGCCAGGCGAACCATATCGACGAAGGCATGGTGAAACGTGCCATTGAGCAATACCAATTCATCGCTGACAAGGATCCCAAAGACATCGATAGCATGGTGATGCTGGGGCGCCTCTATAAGGTTTCCCAGGACTCCAACGCTTCGGAAGCGGCGTTTAAGAAGGCGCTGGCCGCCGATCCCGATAACGAGGACGCCCTTACCGGTTTGGCGATGGTCTATTCCGACCTGGGCGATTCCAAACGCGCCACGGAGATCCTTGAAAAGCTCTCCGCGAAGAACCCTAGTCCGCGGGCCCTCGTTGCGCTTGCTTCCTCGTACGAGCAGATCCACGAATACGCCTTAGCCGCGGGCGCCTACCGCCGAGCGTTGGCCCTGGACCCCTCGCGCGCCGAAATTAAGCAGGCGCTGGCTCAAGACTTGGCCATCTCGGAGCAGTTTGACGAGGCATTAAAGCTGTACCAGGAACTCGCTGAAGAAAACCCGCGCGACCCTCAGGCGGAGTTGCGGATGTCGCAGATCTACCGCCAGCAGCGAAAGTATGACCTTGCACGCCAAGCGCTCAACAAGGCCAGCGAACTGAGTCCGGACGACCTGGAAATCAAGTACAACGAATCCCTGTTGCTGGAAGACGAAGGAAAGCTATCTGAAGCCATCGTCGCGCTGAAGCAGATCATCGACGCTACCGCCAAGAAGAGCTTCAGCAAGGCGGAGCGCGACTATCGGGCGGGCATGCTCGAGCGGCTGGGAACTCTCTACCGCAATCTCGAGCAGTACGACCAGGCTGCCGATGCGTTCCGCCAGATTGAGGCGCTCGATCCCGACGTTGCGCCGCGCGCGGAGGCCCAAATCATCGACACCTATCGCCTCGGTAAGGAATTCGCCAAGGCTCAACAACTCTCGGATGCCGCTGCTAAGAAATACCCCAACGACCGGACGCTACTTGCCGTCCGTGCCTCCCTGCTCGCCGATTTAGGAAAGGCCGATGAAGCCGCCGCCGAGCTCAAGAAGACTCTAGGCGGCAAGGATGACCGGGAAACCTATTTGGCGCTGGCACAAGTCTACGACAAAGCGCACAACTACGTCGAGATGTCCAAGGCCCTAGATGCCGCCGAGAAGTTGAGTGTTTCCAAAGACGACAAAGTCACGATTTATTTCATGCGGGGCGCTATGTACGAGCGGCAGAAGAAGTACGATCTGGCCGAGAAACAGTTTCGCGATGTTCTCGCGCTCGACCCCCAGAACGGGTCGGCGCTCAATTACCTGGGCTACATGTTCGCCGACCAGAACATCCGGTTGCAGGAAGCCCAGGAATTGATCGAGAAGGCCGTTTCAGTCGAGCCCAACAATGGCGCTTTCCTGGACAGTCTCGGCTGGGTTTACTATCGCCAGAACAAACTCAAGGAAGCCGAGGAGCAACTTAACCGCTCGCTCCAGATGATTTCCCGAGACCCGACCATTCACGATCATTTGGGCGATGTCTACTTTAAGCAAGGGAAACTCAAGGAAGCGATTGCCCAATGGCAGGCTTCGTTGAGTGAGTGGAGTTCCAGCGCTCCCAGCGACCGTGAACCAGACGACGTTGCCAAGGTGCAAAAGAAGCTCGATGGAGCGCGAGTCAGGCTGGCGAAGGAGCAGGGCCCGGCCCCCCGCAGCAACAACAATTAGGCTCCAGCCCCCGCTCGCCTGATCATGCCCCGGTTCTGACGGTATGCGATACCGGCGCTGCGGAACAAACCAGGCTTGTCCCGGCGTGATAGATTTGGAGTCAGCGATTCTTTTCCGCTCAGCCTCGGCCAGGTCTTTGTTTTGGCGGTGATTGGCGGTCATTCTCAGTGGGAGCTCAACAGTTCATGTTCTCGAAAGTACGTAGCGCAATTTGCGTAGGCGCCTTGACTCTAGTTGCGGCCGCGTCCGCGCAGGCCCCGCTCAAAGTAGCCATTATCAATGCGCAGAAGTCCGTTGCCGACACGCAGGAGATTCAGGCGGCGCAGAAGGTATTGACCGAGAAGTATAAGGCCAGGCAACAGCGTTTGGAGGACTTACAGAAGGAACTCCAAGACCTGCAGCAGCAATTGCGCGCGCCCAACCTTCCTCCCGACAAAGAAGCCCTCCTGCAGAGTGACTTCACCAGGAAGCAGAAGGAGTTACAGCGCGTCGGCGAGGACCTCCAAGCGGATGTCAACCATGATCGCGAGGACATCCTGGGCAAGACGGGTCGCCAGATGCAGGACGTTGTGCGGAAGATCGCCGAGGAAAAGGGCTTCGATGTGGTTATCGATGTGACGAATACCGTCTATTTCAAGCCGGCGTTGGACATAACCGCGGAGGCGACCGCCGCCTACAACAAGGCCTATCCGGTTCCCGCGAAATAGGGCAGCCTCCGTCCACTAGGGCCAATCAGCATGAGCGGTTATCTTCAAGACTACGGAGCCGGCGAAGAACGCCGCAGTCGCCTCATCAAGCGGTTGGTAGTCGCCCTACTTTCGCTTCTCATCGTCGGGTTCTTCGGATACGAGTTCTTTCAGAATTATTCCGAGGAACGTCTTGTAAAGCAGTTCATCTCTGAGCTCAACGCCGCCCATTACCAGGCCGCCTATCAGACTTGGGGCTGCTCAGATGCTCATCCATGCCGCGATTACAGCTACCAGCGTTTTCTGGAGGACTGGGGCCCGTCTAAGCAGGCTGGTTGGAAAGTGGCGGATGTCGATGGCTGCCCGACCGGCGCTATCGTTACAGTCTCAGCTCCCGGTGCCGAAAAGATGCCGCTCTGGGTGGAGCGCGGTACGTCCTCGCTGACCTTCTCGCCGTGGCCGGAATGCCAGGGCAAGCGTTGGCGATTTAGGCAGTTCTTTAAGAACCTGATGGGCGGCTAGCAACCACAGTTTTCAAAACTCACCAGCACCAAACTGCGGGTGTCAGAATCTCTGTGAGAGACTCCAGCGCCGTGGCGCAGCCGTTCCGGCGTCGCTTAAGTTAAATTGAAGAGGCCATTTCTCCTTCATTTCCACACCATCGGGAGTCTGCAACTCACTGCAAGCAAACACAAACGCTTTCGGAGAGCCGTGACCGTAGCTCTCCGCCCCGGAGCCAGGGAGCGGTTTTCGGCCTTTTTCGGCAACGTCCTTCAGGCTGTGGTGTCCAGAATCATAACCCAGCACCCAAGCGCGCGTGCCGCAGGCCGCCAGCCCGCTGAGCCGAGATTAGATTTCTCGGCCCTGAGCCTTCCGCCTCGGTGAGCGGGTACCCACACCCTTATGTACACTGGGCTCAGCCATGCTTGACTTTTTTCGTTTGGATGGAAAGATAGCCCTGGTAACGGGTGGCGCCAGCGGCATTGGCGAGGCCACCGTGCGGGCGCTCTCGGAAGCCGGCGCGCAGATCCTTATTGTCGACTTGAATGCGGAGCGCGGACACTCGCTCGCCGCCGAAGTACCGCACGCGGAATCGTTTCGTTGCGACATCACATCCGAACAAGAGGTAGCCTCGCTGTTCGGCGGGCTGGACCGTCTGGACATACTCATTAACTGCGCCGGAATCGGTGCCGTCGGCCGCCTTGACGAGACATCGCTCGGAGATTTTCGGCAATTGTTCAGGGTGAATGTGGAAGGCACATTTCTAGTGACCCGGTCGGCTCTGCCTCTGCTCTTGAAGGTCCGGGGATCCATCGTGAACATAGGCTCCGTGGCAGGACTTGTCGGCGTCAAAAGGCGCTTCGCCTACTGTGCCACCAAAGGCGCCGTACACGCGATGACCAGGCAACTGGCGACCGACTTTCCCACCGAATTGCGGGTCAATTGTGTGGCGCCTGGCACGGTTGACACCCCGTTTGTCGAAGGATATTTGGAAAAGTATCATTCCCATGAGAAGGAAAGGGTCCGTGCGGAACTAAATCAGCGGCAACCCATGGGTCGATTGGGGCGGCCGGAAGAAATTGCCAGGTTAGTTCTATACCTTTGTTCTCCGGCGGCCGATTTCATGAATGGCACGGTTGTCGCAATCGACGGAGGGTGGACGGCTGCTTAAGAAAACGCGGCTCACGGTACACCGTTAAATTGATGGAAATCTAAGGGTTGACGGGCTCCGTTAACCCCTGTAATATTGATTACTGGGCGAAAGTACGTGCTATTTGGTGTCCGTATTCTATTCTTTTGTGACACTTTCGATTAGTTTGTAAGGAGACGCATGGATTGTTTTCGCTATCTGCGTGTGGCCGGTACCGTTCTGACGCTGGTCCTTGTTTCACAAGCAGGGAAGGCGTCCACGACCAAGCACCGCAAGGTCCATCCAGCGTCTACCCCCGCTGTCCCCGCCAAGTCTAAGTCGGTTCTTGCATCGAAGAGCGTGAGAACGCCCAAAACCCTAGCTAACGTGCGGGCCGCCAGCTACACCAGCACCGGGGTAACCCACGCTCCAAACCCTATTTTCTCGACGCATCATCGCCGTTCCCTCTACAGCCCGTGGACAGAGCCCACGTTTGCAGATTCAGCAGCGGGCGACAGCATTGAAGGCGAAGACCCGGTTGTGCGTAAGGCGGCTCTGGATGCACTCGGCCCCTACAACGGCACCGTCGTGGTGGCGGACCCGCAAACGGGCCGGATTCTCTCCATGGTGAATCAGAGACTCGCCAAGACCGGCGCATTTCAGCCCTGTTCCACCATTAAAGTTGTCGTTTCTCTCGCTTCGCTGAGTGAAAAGATTATCGATGCTGAGTCGCCGCTGCGCATCACGCCCCGCTTCTCCATGTCCATGACGAAGGCGCTGGCGAAGTCCAACAACCAGTACTTTGCCAGGCTCGGTGAAGAACTCGGTTTCGAACGCGTAATCCGCTATGGCAAACTGTTCGGTCTCGGTGAAAAAGCAGGCCTCAACCTGGATGGCGAAGAGGCGGGCGAACTTCCTGAGTCGGTGCCTGATGACGGTGTAGGTATGATGACGAGCTTCGGCTCCGGCATTCGCCTAACACCCCTGGAACTGGCTGGTATTGTCACTGCGGTAGCGAATGGCGGTACGTTGTATTACTTGCAGTATCCGAAGGACAGCGAAGCCGCTCGGAACTTTCAGCCCAGAGTGAAGCGCTTTCTCGACATCTCCGACCTCGTCGAGCAGATCAAGCCGGGCATGATGGGTGCAGTGGAGTACGGCACCGCCCGCCGTGCAGTCTTTGATGAGAACGACCCCCTGGCGGGCAAAACCGGCACCTGCACCGACACCACGCGCCCCGGTGTCCACCTCGGCTGGTTCGGTTCGTTCAACGACGTCGGCAAGAACAAGCTGGTCGTAGTGGTCCTTCTGACGGGAGGCCGTGGCGTTAGCGGTCCCATCGCCTCGGGAATCGCCGGCAACGTCTATCGCAATCTCTCCGGGCAGAACTACTTCGCCCAGGAGCGTGTTCTGTCGCCGGCCAATCTGGTTTCGATGCAGTCCTGCTGCCGCTGATACGGCCGCAAATATCCAGCGTTGCTGCGCACCAGCGCCGAAATCGGCTACTTGCCGTCCCCGTTTTGGCCCAAGAACCTTGCCAGGAACGTGGTATCGAACACACCCGCCTGGAAGTCCTCATTCGCGAGGATGCGCTCGTGCAAGGGAATGGTCGTGTAGATGCCCTCAACCACGAACATACCGAGCGCCCGCCGCATTCGGGCAATCGCTTCACCGCGCGTCTCGCCGTAGGCGATCAGCTTGGCCACCAATGAATCGTAGTAGGGAGGAATAACACCGTCGGTATAAGCGGCGGTATCCACCCGAATGCCAATGCCGCCCGGCAAATTGAGGCCGGTTATCCGCCCTGGTGACGGCGCGAACGTCTCGGGGTTTTCGGCGTTCACCCGGCACTCAATGGCGTGCCCGCGGTATCGGACGGGGCTGTCAAAAATCTCATCCAACCGCCGGCCGGCTGCAACCAGGATCTGGGCTTTCACCAGATCGATTCCGGTGATGCATTCGGTGACGGGATGTTCGACCTGAATGCGGGCGTTCACTTCGATGAAGTACAGGTTACCGCGCTCGTCCAGCAGAAACTCAATCGTGCCGGCGTTGGTGTAGCCGATGGCCTTCATGGCGAGACGCAGCCGTTCGGAGATGCTTTCGCGAAGCTCCGGCGAGACGGAGGGGGATGGCGCCTCCTCGATCAGCTTCTGGTGCCTCCGCTGAATGGAGCATTCGCGCTCACCCAG